>Ga0209751_10004191_pt1 | contig 13849 bp, 16 predicted proteins | sample RifCSP13_1_FD_184019 | JGI IMG/M metagenome (GOLD analysis project Ga0209751, IMG submission 184019) | Soil microbial communities from Rifle, Colorado - Rifle CSP2_sed 13_1 (SPAdes) (version 2) | ecosystem: Environmental > Terrestrial > Deep subsurface > Rock core/Sediment | place: Rifle... | reverse complement strand
CGGCGTCGAGATGCGCGGACAGCTCGGCGATCTCGTCGCCGAGCCGGTCCAGCTCAGAGGGGGAATGGATCTGCATGGCGAGCCCTCCTTCTGCTGAGGCGACTCTACACCCTGGTTTTCGAGCCCTCGGAGAGCCTGCTGGGCGGGCGATCTCAGCACGCGAAATGATTTTTGAACGGATCGCGCCCGATCGCGTCCTGGTGGAGGCGGGAGTGCGCCTGGGCCCGCGATTGCCGAGAGCTGCTGATGAGTGACCGGCCCACTCGGCAGAAGCTGTCAAGCGGAAAAGCGCGGAATGCGGATTCTTGGTGTATCCACCCGAGTACATTGACCGCTGCCGGAGATCTCGGATAGCATCGGAGTAACTCACGACCATGAAGCACGCAGAGCGACCCGGTCTCCATCGCTGGTCCCGCCGCGAGTACGGGCTGATGATCGACCACGGCCTCCTCGACGAGGATGACCCGGTCGAGCTGCTCGACGGCCTGCTGCTCGTCAAGGAGCCCCAGCACAGCCCGCACCGGACGGCGGTGCTTCTTGCGGCGAAGGCGCTGGAGCGAGGATTCGGCGAGGGCTGGTTCGTTCAGACTCAGAGCCCGATCATTCTCGACGACCGGTCCGAGCCCGAGCCGGATGTCTGCGTCGTTCGGGGATCGCCGCGTGACTACGCCGCCGCGCATCCGACTCGCCCGGCGCTCATCGTCGAGGTCGCGCAGTCGGGCTTGCCCCTCGCCCGTGGACGGAAAGCCGCGGCATACGCCCGCGCAGGAATCGCGGACTACTGGATTCTCAACCTCAGCGACCGCGTGCTGGAAGTCCACCGCGAGCCGGCGCGCCCGGGCCCGGCGCGGCGGGCCTGGGGCTATCTGGCGATCGAAACGCTGGGCGCCGACGCCACGGTCACGCCGCTCGCCGCGCCGACGGCGGCCATCAGCGTCGCCGATCTCCTGCCGTAGCCCTCGATCCGATCGAGGGAAGTCAGTACCCCTTCACGTAAAGCAGTTTCCCCGCCGTAGCCTCGATCCACGCGCCCGCCTTGAGTAGAACGGCCGTCGAGTCCTACGTGCCGGCCACGAGCTGGTAGCGTGGGCCGTCGTGCACCGTGGCCTTGATCACGCGGTCGCCGAAGCACACCTCCTTCTTTTCCACGTCCACCATCACCGGTGTTTGCGGCTCGCGGCCGATGGCCTTCTGGAGCCTCTCGATGTCGGCCGGCCCGGGCCGCAGCCCTTTGGGTTCTGGTCGCTCGGTTTGCCCTTTCACGTCAACCAGGCATCATCCGCGCGTCCCGCTAGCGCACCGGCTCTGCGACGAAGACCGGGATCTGCCGAGTGGTCCGCGTCTGGTATTCCGCGTACGGCGGAAACGCCGCGACGGCAACATCCCAGAGCCGTGCCCGCTCGGCTTCGTCCTCGACCTCGCGCACCCGCATCGCCTGCACCACCGTATGGTCGCGAATCTCGACGGCCGGGTTCACGCGCAGGTTGTGTACCCAGACCGGGTGCGTCGGTGCCCCGCCCTGCGACCCAACGAGGACGTAGTTAGCACCGTCCTTGACGCGCATGAGCGGGGTCTTCCGGATCGCGCCGGTCTTATTGCCGGTGTTGGTCACGATGATCACGGGCAACCCGGTGTCGCGAAGCGTGGTGCCTTTGGTACCGCCGCTACTCTCGTAAAGTGCGACCTGTTCACGCACCCAATCCCTGGGGCTGGGAATATACTCTGCCATGGGGCCCTCCGCGACACCGGGGAAGCGCAAGAAAGTCAACGCCTTCACTCTCTTACAGACGGTGCCGCGACACAAGCCAGAAACGCCGAGGGCGTAGGCGCCATAGAGTTGGAGGAAACCGCTATGGTGGTGTACGCGTTCGACGTGGATGGGACACTGGAGGTCACCAAGGGTCCTGTGAAACTGGTCGATCTCGTCAAGCTGCGCGAGCACGGCCATATCGTCGGCCTCTGTGGGAATTGGGCGATGGTGACGCTGCACTGTCCGGCATTTCCGGTGCTAGCGACGACCGTGGCGCTGCGGAGCGCGCAGGCTGGCGCTTCATCAAAGAAAGCGAGTTCGTCAAAGGGGTGCGCTGAATCGGTGCGGCGCGCGATGGGTCCTGAGAATCAATACCCCTTGACGTACGGCAGTTTGCCCCCGGTTGCCTCGATCCTCGCGCTCGCTTCGAGGAGCACCGCCGTCGAGCCCCACGTGTCGGCCACGAGCTGGTTGTGCGGGCCGTCGGGCACGGTGGGCTTGATGACGCGGTCGCCGAAGCGCACCTCCTGCTTTTCCACGTCCACCGTCACCGGGGCCTGAGGCTCGCGGCCGATGGCGCGGATGCCCCAGCGCATGAGGGCTTGGGGCGCATGCTCCCGGGACGACCCGCAGCCCAAATTCTGGCCGACCACCAGGACTGACGCGCCCTCGTAGACGGGCGAATCGAAGGGGTGCTCGGGGTTCTGCCTCCTCGCGGCCCCGGACCGCACGAGGCGAACCCTCCAACCTCGAAACGGTCTAGTTTCTGGGGGCAGGTCCCAAGAAGCTGAAAGAGGAGGACTGGCTGGACTAGCGCGTCGAGTCATCGCAGCGCCGCGGAAGGTTGACGCCAAGTGCTACATGTAGCACACTCAGGGCATGCGCACCGCTGGAGTCCGCGAGGCCCGCCAGAACCTCTCGGCGCTTTTGGACGAGGTCCGGAAGGGGCGCGAGGTCATCATCACCGAGCGCGGACGTCCTGTCGCGAAGCTGGTCCCGCCGGATCGCCCGCGCGGCAAGGGCGTTCCGAACCTTGCAGCGTTCCGCCGGAAGATGCCGGTCTTCGACCCTCCACTCTCCACGACCGTCGCCGAGGACCGCGCGGATCGCCTCTAGGAGGCGCGTTCCGTCGCGGCTTCTCGAGCAGCGGGCGGCATACCGAGCGGGGCTGCCCGGCCCCCTCTATTGCGACACCAGCGCCCTGCTCAAGCTCTACCTGCCGGAGCCAGGCAGCGACGAGTTCAATGAGGTCGTGGAGGGCCGGGACGATGTCCTCGTGTCCGATCTGGCGGTGACCGAGTTCATCTCGGCGCTCGCCCGCCGTCTGCGTCAGGGGTCGCTCGCGCGGGAGGCCGCGCGACGCCTTCAGCATGCCATCCTCGGCCGTCTCGACGAGGGCGTGTACCACCGCGTCGAGTTGACTCGCGACGTCCATCGCCGGGCGGAACAATTCCTCCTGAGCCTGCCGGAGACTCCGCTGCGCGCGGCCGACGCTCTTCACCTGGCACTGGCGACCTCGGCGCGGGCGGCATCGCTGGCGTCGTTCGACGCGCGCCTGACAGCCGCTGCCCGAGCGGTCGGCCTCGCCATCTACCCCGCCTGATCAACCTTGCCTCCGGCCTCAAGTACGAGCTCGACGCGCTCGCCAACAAGGACTTCCGCTACCTGACCAAGACCTGCCTGCCCAGGAAGCTCAAGGAAGAGGACTGACTGGACTAGCGCGTCGAGGCATCTCAGCGGAGAAGCCACGCGCCAGTCGAGCGAGAGGCCCAGCTCAGGTTGAGCTTGGATAGAGGTTCGGGAACCATCGCTCCGCGAGCTCGCTTGGGAAGACAAGCCGCACTGGACTACGATGACCCGATGAGGCCATCACGCCACGCTCGATGAGCTGAGAGAGAACATTGCGCGCTTGGCGCTCCCCGAGACCCGTTAGATCAGGGACACGTCCACGTTCGAGTGAGCCTTTCTGAAATGCTTCGCGGATCAGGGGGAACGACTTTTGGTGCAAGGCGCCAGCGGTTACTTGCTCCGTCAGCCAGGCCTCAATCCGGCCGAGTAGCGTTCCCGCGTTGAGGATGCTTTCCATGAATTCGACTTCATCGACGCACACTCGGAGAAAGAACTCGCACAACTCGGTGAGCGCCGCCTCGCTCAACGCTCCGCGTCCGTCGTAGTCACCATGGCGTTCTTCGTCTGCTGCCATGAGAAGCCTTTTGTAGTCCGCATCGTTTCTGGCTAAGCCGCGGGACACCGACCAAAGGCTTGTCCCGATTCCCGTGTCGCGGAGCATCGCATGTGACATTAATCCGGTGACCCGGCCATTTCCGTCAATGAACGGATGTATCCATAGCAGTCGATGATGGGCAGCAGGTACTGCGATGATCTGTTCGACGCGACTGAGATCGGCAGCTCGGTAGGCCGCTTCGAACCGGGACAGAAATCTAACCACGGCTCCCGGGCTGACCGGCACATGTCGCCCGACTTTGACGTGGCGCTGACGGAGTTCCCCGGGGACGACACGGATTCTCTCTCCGCTCGCGGAGTTCACAACCCACAGAAGATCATCGGGCAGCCGAGAACAGAATTCGGCGTGTACGCCACGGATGAACGTGGAACTGGCGGGTAGCTCCCCCAGACTTGGGGGCTTGTCGGGCGTTGCGCCGTCGAGCATGGCCTGGACTTCGATGTGCGCTCGCGCTTCGAGCTGAAGCGCACGCTTTCCGGGATTCTGGGAGTAGTCCTCGCGGAGTGCGCGGTCGATATCGACGGGGTGTGTGTTGTGGCCCTCGATGAGGTTACTGTAGTAGCAGTTCATCGAGCGAACGAGGGCCCCAACCTCAGTTCGGACGCTCGGGTGGAGTTGGGCGGCGAGTCGATGGGCCTTGGCGACTAAGTCTACGGCAAGGTCTTCAAGCTGACGGCGGTTGGCGCCCCCGGCAGGGGGAAGCATCGGCTCCATCTGAGCCGGATATTCACCGTTGTCTTCGAGTTCTATACTCACTGATTGCCCCAATAATTGCCGGATAAACTTCCTGAAGAACTTCTAGATTATACATGTTTAGTCAATATCTTAGAAGACATTCATTGTTTCTTATCACCGCTATTGTTGCCAGATTTATTGCCGGTTTGATCAACGGCCTCTTAATGCCTAGGGTCCGCGATCTTCGCGTAACCAGCCCTCGCAAGATATCCCTTTGACAAGGATAGAAAAGGATTTATATTTGTCCCTATGAATCCTTCTATTGCAAAGGAGGCCGATATGAATCCTTCAAGCGCCGTGAAGCCTGAGGCCGCAACGGAACGCTGTCCTTGGTGTGACGGCCCGATCTTGCGTTCCAAGTTCCTACAGATCCAGATGAGGATAGCTGATCAGGAGCGCAAGAAGCTCGCTGAAGAGCGAGCCCGCATAGAGGCCCGGATCATGGAGGAGGCCGCCAGCAAGATGGCCGCGATTGCGGCGGAGCGCGACCAAGCCACCTCCAAAGTAAATGAGGTCGAGGCTCGGGAGAGTTCTGTCCGACAGCAGGCCGCAGTGGAGGTCGAGACAAGGATCAGGGCGGAAGCGGAGAAGGCCATGGCCGCGGTGACGACCGAGCGCGACTAGGTCGTCTCTAAGCTCAAGGAGACGGAGGCGCGCGAGGCCACGATCCGGCAGCAGGCCGCGGCAGAGGCCGAAACGCGGATCCGGGCGGAAGCGGCGAAAACACTGGCAGCGGTGACAGCCGACCGCGACCAAGTTGCCTCCAAGCTGAACGAGGCGCTAGGCGTGGCGGAGCAGCACCAGCGTGCGCTCGAGCAGCAGCGGCAGGCGCTCGAGCTGGATCGAGATGTCAAGCTTCTGGACAAGGTCGTAGAGCACAATCGAGAGCGGGAACAGCTCCAGAAAAAGATCGACGGGCTCACTCGGTCGCTGCAGCACAAGACGGCCAACGACCTCGGTGACGGCGCCGAGATCAACATCTATGAGGCACTGCGCGACGCATTTGTCGGCGACGACATTAGCCGGATTAAGAAGGGCCAGCCAGGAGCAGACATTCGTCACCGGGTTGTCTACAAGGGCGCCGTCTGCGGTACGATCCTGATTGATTCGAAAAATCGACAGGGATGGCAGAACGCCTATGTTACGAAGCTGCGGGAGGATCAAGTCGCGGACAAGGCCGACCACGCTCTTTTGGCAACGACTGTATTCCCGGCGGACAAGAAAGAGCTCTACGTCGACCAAGAGACTGGCGTGGTGGTCGTGACCCGCGCGCGTGCAATCGAGATGGTTCACCTGCTGCGGGATGCGATAGTCCGCATGCACTGTCTCGGGCTCAGTCTCGAGCAGCGCGCGGAGAAGAAGGATCTCCTATACAAATACATTACCTCCGAGAACTATCGCCAGCACCTGGGCGAGGCAAATCGGGTTACTTCTGACCTACTGGACCTGGAGGCAGAAGAGAAGCGGGCCCGTGACAAGGTCTGGGAGAAGCGGGGTAGAATGACGACGCGCCTACGCAACGTGGTGAGGAATATCGACACCGAGGTCAGCGCTATCCTCGAGGGTCGCGCAGGAGCCAAGAACTGAGCGGGTCGGAGAGGAAAAAAATCACCCCATGACCTCGATACCCCGCGACATTCACTGGCAGGAACGACGCCTCGGTCGGACAATCTTGCGGACATATCGCACGACGGTCGACCTTGACGATGTCGTACCCAACCCGAAGCAGCCCCGAATGGGACCCAAAGAGGATCCAGAGCTGCAGCGACAAATCGAGGCGAATGAGGGAATCTTCGAACCTTTGCTGTTGGAGCCACACCCCGACCATGAGGGCAAGTACCGAATTGTCGATGGCGACCGCCGTTGGTCGAACTCTAAAGTGCTAGTCGAAGTACAGAAGAAGGATCAGTACCGCAAGCTTCCCTCGGAGATCACCGACCGTACGCTGACTGACGAGGAGCGGCTTCGTGTCTGGATCTACATCCACCGGCAGCGAAAGGAATGGGACGCGAAAGAGAAGGAGATGGTCGCCTACCGGCTTGTAGACCTCCTGGGTCGGGCGAGCGCTGCGAACATCCTTGGCATCACGGTAAGAGAACTCGATAAGCTCGTGGAGGTCTACGAGTTGTCTGAGAAGCTGACCAACCTTCCGGACCCGGCGACCTCGATCACCTGGGCACGAGAGATCAAGAATCTCAATCGAAAACTGCTTACGCCAAACGCCCTGAACACCCTCATCCGAAAGGTCAACAACCAAGAGATCACGAACTCCAAGGACGTTCGCAAATTAAGGCAGGTGCTTCGGGACCCCGTGGCGCGGGATGAGTTCCTCGCGCCGAGCGGATCGATAGAGTCGGCGAGTCTCAAGCTCGGCCCTGCGCCGGCAAAAAGGAAACAAGGCCTGACCGCTGACATTCAGGCACTTTCCGATGTAATCCGCAGCCACCCCTGGACGACTCTGACAAGCCTGAAGGGCGACCCGGAAGCACTGCGCGCGATCCAGGAGGCGGAGAGCCTGATCAAGCAACTTAGGAAGGCACTTAGAGGATAGCCGCAGTGACCGTCCCTGTCCCTCTCGAAGCTATTCCTACGTAATAGTGAATTCGCGCAGCGGCAACGGAGAGCGATTCGGGCGGCTTCGATGTCGCGCACCCCAAGTGCGACCGCCCAGTCGTGCCACGGCCGAAGATTTCTCTCCAGCGAGCCGGATCAATACCCCTTGACGTACGGCAGCTTCGCCGCCGTCGCCTCGATCGCCGCGCCCGCCTCCAGCAGCACCGCGGTTGAATCCCACGTGCCGGCCACGAGCTGGTTGCGGGGGCCGTCGGGCACGGTGGCCTTGATTACCTTGTCCCCGAAGCGGACCTCCTGCTTTTCCACGTCCACTTTCACCGGGGTCTGGGGTTCGCGGCCGATGGCCTTCTGGAGCCACTCGAGGTCGGCTTGCGATGCCACCAGGCAGGGGATGCCCAACATCACGCAGTTGCCGAAGAAGATCTCGCCGAAGGAGCCGCCGACGATGGCGCGGATGCCCCAGCGCATGAGGGCTTGGGGCGCGTGCTCCCGGGAAGACCCGCAGCCGAAGTTCTGGCCGACCACCAGCACCGACGCGCCCTTGTAGACGGGGGAATTGAAGGGGTGCTCGGGGTTCTGCTTCCTCGCGTCCTCGAAGGCGTACTCGCCCAGGCCCTCGAAGGTCACGGCCTTGAGGTAGCGGGCGGGGATGATGCGGTCGGTGTCGATGTCGTTGCCGGTGACGGGGATGCCGCGGCCCGACAGCTGGCGGCGCTTGAAATCGGTCGTGGTCATTTCAGGATCTCCCTCACGTCGGCGACGGCGCCGGTGATGGCGGCGGCCGCGACCATGGCCGGGCTCATGAGCAAGGTCCGCCCCGTGGGGCTGCCCTGCCGCCCGATGAAGTTGCGGTTGCTGGATGACGCGCTCATCTCGCGGCCCTGGAGCTTGTCGTCGTTCATGCCGAGGCACATCGAGCAGCCGGCCCTGCGCCACTGAAAGCCCGCGGCCTGGAAGATCTCGTGCAGCCCCTCGGCCTCGGCGGCCTTGGCCACCTGCTGGGAGCCGGGCACGATGAGCGCGCGCACGTGGCTTGCGACCTTGCCCTTCTTCGCCACCTCGGCGGCGGCACGCAGATCGGAGAGGCGGCCGTTGGTGCACGAGCCCACGAAGGCCACGTCGATCTTCGCGCCCTTGATCGGCTGGCCCGCCGCGAAGCCCATGTGCGCGAGCGCCTCGCGGAAGGTGGGCCGCTCAGCCTCGGGCTGGTCCTCAGGCGCCGGGATCTTGTCGCTGACGCCCACCGACATGCCCGGATTGATGCCCCACGTCACCACGGGCTCGATAGCCCCGCCGTCGAGGTGCTTGACGTCGTCGAACGCGGCGCCCGGCTCGGTCGCCACCGACTTCCACCAGGCGGCCGCGCGGTCGAAGGCCGCGCCCGCGGGCGCATAGGGCCGGCCGCGGAGGTACTCGATGGTGGTCGCGTCGGGATTGACGTAGCCGAAGCGCGCCCCGCCCTCGATGGACATGTTGCAGAGGGTGAGGCGCTCTTCCATCGTCATGCGGTCGATGGTGTCGCCGGCGTACTCGTAGGCGTAGCCCACTCCGCCCTTCACGCCGAGCGTGCCGATGATGGCGAGGATCACGTCCTTGGCGTAGACGCCCTTGGCAAGCGCGCCCTCCACCCGCACCTGGCGCAGCTTGGGCTTGGCCATGGAGAGGCACTGCGTTGCCAGGATGTCGCGCACCTGGGTCGTCCCGATGCCGAAGGCGATGGCGCCGACGGCGCCGTGGGTGGAGGTATGGCTGTCGCCGCAGGCGATGGTCATGCCCGGCTGGCTAAGGCCCAGCTCCGGCCCGATCACGTGGACGATGCCCTGCTTGCCGCTTGACATGTCGAAGAGCGGCAGGTTGAACTCCTTCATGTTCCGGTACATGTGCGCCGCCATGTCCTCCGCCATGGGGTCGGCGTAGGGGCGGCTTTGGTCCGTCGTGGGGATGATGTGATCGAGCGTGCCGAAGGTCCGCTCCGGCATGCGCACCTTGAGCTTCAGGTCCTTCAGCATCTGGAAGGCCTGCGGCGTCGTCACCTCGTGGATGAGGTGCAGGCCGATCAGGAGCTGGGTCTGGCCGGACGGCAGCGTCCGGACCGTGTGCGCTTCCCATACCTTGTCGAGCAGCGTGCGTGCCATAAAGCTCCTCTTCTAGTTCAGGGTAAACCCGTCGTAGCCCTTGGCCGCGACGTCATCGCATTTCTGCCTGTAGACCCCGACGCCGCCGACATAGGGCATGAAGATGCGTGGCTTGCCGGGGATATTCGCGCCCATATACCAGGAACTGGCCAAGGGATAGAGCGTGAGATGGCCCAGCTCATTGACATGTTGCACCCACTCGTTCTCCGCCGCAACTGTGGCCTCGATGCTCTTGCGCTCGTGCGTGCGCAGGTACGCGATGCAGTCGACGATCCAGTCGGCGTGCTGCTCGATGGAGACGATCATATTGCTGAGCACCGAGGGGCTGCCGGGGCCGGTAATGGTGAAGAAATTCGGGAAGCCGGCGATGGCGACGCCGAGGTACGTCCGCGGCCCTTCAGCCCATTTCTCCCGTAGCGCCTGGCCGGACCGTCCGCGGATATCGATGCGCAGCAGGGCGCCCGTCATGGCATCGAAGCCCGTGGCGAACACGATGCTGTCGAGCGCATACGCCTCGTCCCGCGTCCGCAGACCCTCCGGCGTGATCGCCTCGATCGGCGTCTTCTTGACGTCGATCAGGGTGACGTTGTCGCGGTTGAACGTGTCGTAGTAGTTCGTATCGACGCAGAGGCGCTTGGTGCCCAGGGGATAGTGCCGCGGCGAGAGCGTCTCGGCGACGGCCGGGTCGTGGACTATCGCCCGGATCTTGGCGCGAAAGAACTCGGCCGCCGTGTCGTTGGCTTCCTTGCTGATGAGCAGGTCCGCGAACGTCGCGTTGAAGCCGAGCCCGCCGCGCTTCCAGCGGGTTTCGTACTCGCGCTCTCGCACTTCAGGCGGCACCTCGAGCGCCGATTGGTCATTGCGCTCGACCACGAAGCCCACGCGGGACCCGCGGGCCTGGCGCCTGAAGTCGGCGTAGTTCGACTTCACGCTCCGCTCATATTCCGGATCCAGCGGGGCATTCCGCGCGGGGATGCTGAAGTTCGGGGTCCGCTGGAAGACGTGGAGATGGGCCGCCTGCGAGGCAATGATCGGGATGGACTGGATGGCGGAGGAGCCCGTGCCGATGACACCGACCCGCTGACCGGTGAAGTCCACCCCTTCGTGCGGCCAGCCGCCGGTGTGGTACCAGAGGCCCTCGAAGGTCTCGAGCCCCTTGAAGTTGGGCACCTGCGCGGAGGAGAGACACCCTGTCGCCATGATGCAGAAGCGCGCCGAGACCTGCTCGCCACCGTCCGTCCGGATCTCCCACCGGCTCGTCGCTTCGTCGAAGACGGCCGAGGTCACGCGCGTCGCAAGCGTGATGTCCCGGCGCAGGTCGAACCGGTCGGCGACGTGGTTGATGTATTTCAGAATTTCCGGCTGGGAGGCGTACCGCTCGGTCCAGTGCCATTCCTGCTGGAGCTCGTCCGAGAACGAGTACGAGTAGTCCATGCTCTCGACGTCGCAGCGCGCGCCCGGATAGCGGTTCCAGTACCATGTGCCGCCGATGCCCTTGCCTGCCTCGAAGACCCGCACCGAAAGCCCGAGCCCGCGCAGGCGGTGGAGCATGTAGAGCCCCGCGAACCCGGCACCGACGATGACCGCGTCTACGTCACTCATACCGTGCGGTGCAGGAAGTCGGTCACGAGCGGCCAGGCGAGGTCGGCGTAGTGCGGCTGGAAGCCGGCGTTGTCGGGGTGGCGGAAGCCGTGGTTGGCGTCCGAGAAGAAGTGCCACTCGACGAGCCGGCCGTTGGCGATGAAGCTCTGCCAGAGCGGGCCCTGGATGGCGGGCGTCGCGATGTAGTCCTTGCCGCCGCAGAACACGAGTGAGGCGCACGTGAGCGTCTTGGCGAGCGTGAACGCGTGCCGGGGCCGGTGCGGTGTTTCGGGCTCGTCGCGGACGGAAGGGTAGTAGAGGACGATCGCGCGCAGTCCCGGGTGATCGGCCGCGAAGGGAATGAGCAACCGGCCTCCCATGCAGTGCCCGATGGCGGCCGTCCGCGCGGTGTCCGACCCCATGCGGTCGATCAGGTAGCGCCAGGCCTCGTCCATCTTTCCGAGAAACTCGCCGTCTGAGTGCTTCGCCTGGAGATCGGCGCCGGCACCGATGTGGTTGGTGCCGGCGATTCCGAACATGTTGAACAGGCTGGGGGCGAGGACGTTGAAGCCGAGGCCGGCGAGCCGGTACGCGTCGATCTTGTAGTCCCCGGTGACACCGTGCGCGTGGTGCACCATCAGGACGCCGGGCCGCGGGCCCTCCCCTGCGGGTTGCGCCATGTACCCGGGAATGCCATCCTCCTCCTGCGTGAGCATACGCGCGACGATCGTCATGGCCGATCTCCGGGTCAGTCGGTGAGCGAGCGGTAGAACTCCACCTCGACAGCGCCTTCGGTCAGGCCTTCCTTCTCGCGGCGCTCGCGAAAGGCGGCCAGGTGCGGCCCCTTGCGGTGAAGGTCGAAGGCGGCCTGATCCGCGTACTGCTCGTAGAAGAGGAAAAGCTCGGGGTCCTTCGAGGAGCGGTGCGGGCGGTAGACCAGGCACCCCGGCTCCGCCTTCCGCACCGCCGCCGCCTGCTCCTTTAATAGGGCGGCCAGCGCGTCGCCCTTGCCCTTCGCCGCCCGAACCTTCGCGACCACCGTGAGGACATCAGCCATGGCCTTGGGTCTCCTTTTGCCCGCGCCGATCATGGGCGGGGCAGGGACATTCTACGCGATCACAGCAGGCGCGATACGACCCCTTGACACCACGACACGGGGACAGGCACACTGGGCGGCCAGTCGTCACGCCCGAGCCAGGGCGTTGTGGACACCGGCAGTCAACTCACAGAGCTCGCAAGGAGGTCTCGTGATGACACCTACCGGAAACGGCGTCGCTCTCTCCGATGAGATCATCGCGCACTGCGGCGACCGCGCCGCGGCCTACGACCGGGAGAACCAGTTCTTCACCGAGGACTTCGAGGAGCTCCGCGCGGCCGGCTATCTCAAGATAGCCGTCCCCAAGGAGCTCGGCGGGCACGGCATGTCGCTTGCGGACGTCTGCCGCGAGCAGCGGCGGCTCGCTTACCGCGCGCCCGCCACCGCGCTGGCCACGAACATGCACCTCTACTGGACCGGCGTGGCCGCCGACCTGCGGAAGATGGGGGACGCCTCCCTCGAATGGATGCTGCGCGAAGCCGCGGCCGGCGAAGTCTTCGCGGCCGGCCACGGCGAAGCCGGCAACGACCTCCCGCTCTTCCTGTCGACGGCCAAGGCCGAGCGTGCCGACGGCGGGTACAAATTCTGGGGGCACAAAACCTTCGGTAGCCTCACACCGGTCTGGACGCGCCTGGGCCTCCACGCGATGAATGCCGACGATCCCGGCGGACCGAAGATCGTTCACGCCTTCCTGCCGCGCGATGCCAAGGGCTACACCATCAAGGAGACATGGGACACCCTCGGCATGCGGGCCACCCGCAGCGACGATACGCTGCTCGACGGCGCCTTCATCCCCGACAAGTACGTCGCCCGAGTGGTCCCGGCCGGCACCGCGGATCTCTTCGTCCTCTCCATCTTCGGCTGGGCCGAGCCGACCTTCGGCAGCATCTACCTCGGCCTTGCCGAGCGCGCGCGTGACATCGCCGCCGCCGGCGTCAAGAAGCGGACCTCCCTCGCCCTGACGCGTTCGATGGCCTATCACCCGGAGGTCCAGCGCTGCTTCTCCGAGATGCAGCTGGCGCTCGAAGCAGCCGGGGCGCAGGTCGACCGCGTCGCCCAGGATTGGTCCACCGGCGTCGATCACGGCGCCCAGTGGCCGATGAAGCTCGTGGCGGCCAAGCACAATGCCGTCGAGGCCGCGAAGAAGGTCGTCGACCTCGCCATGGCCGTCTCCGGCGGGGGAGGCATGTTCAAGTCCAATGAGCTGGAGCGGCTCTACCGGGACGCGCGCTGCGGCGGCTTCCACCCGGCGAACACCCTGCTCGTCCACGAGATTGTCGGCAAGACCGTCCTCGGGATCGACCTGGGCGAGCAGCCGCGCTGGGGCTAGGCAATCATTCCTCTTAAAGGAGGCTGAGACATGCCGCTTTATCTGGACGTGCATAACAAGATCGATGGCTTGACCACCGACCTCGCCGCGGAGGCCCACCGGAAGGACCTGGAGGTTCAGCAAAAGCACCGCGTCAACTACTTGAGGTATTGGTTCGACGAGGGAACGGGCAAGGTCTTCTGCCTCGTCGAGGCTCCGAGCAAGGAGGCCGCCGAAGCTGTGCACCGGGAGTCGCACGGTTTGATAGCGGACGAAATCATCGAGGTGAAGGAAGGGAGCTAGCGAGCGCGGCGGCCAAAGACCGCATTCCAAGGCTCTCCGCGAGCGTGAGGGCCGCGCGATAGTGCTCGCGCGACTTTTCGACATCCGGGGAGGTGCCCTTCCCCGCCAGCTCCCCAAGCAG
>Ga0209751_10004190_pt1 | contig 13849 bp, 13 predicted proteins | sample RifCSP13_1_FD_184019 | JGI IMG/M metagenome (GOLD analysis project Ga0209751, IMG submission 184019) | Soil microbial communities from Rifle, Colorado - Rifle CSP2_sed 13_1 (SPAdes) (version 2) | ecosystem: Environmental > Terrestrial > Deep subsurface > Rock core/Sediment | place: Rifle... | reverse complement strand
GAGAGGGGACTCGAGCCTCCCTTCTCCCCTCGGGAGAAGGGTCGGGGATGAGGGATGGAAGGGTCGGGGATGAGGGAACGGGAGCGGAGAAACTTTTTCTCCTCCTCTTTGAGGAAGGGTAGCGCCGCAGGCGACGGTGTGATCTCCCCGCCTTGCCAAGGAGGGGTGGCGCCGAAGGCGACGGGGTGGTTTGAACTCACGGTTACGCTCGCCATAGCCGGCGCCAGGTAGTTCTGCAAGTCTCATGAATTCGCGTTGAGACCCACGCCGGGTTGCTGCGCGCGGCTCCGGAACTGGGCCAGCTTATACGGCAACCGGAGTAAGGGTGAATACGCGGCTGTGCCAACTGGCAGCAACAATATCCTCTTTCTTCAGCGCGTCTCGTACTTCGTCGAGTTTGTACGCGTCTTCAATGGAAAGATACCTTTGCAATTGCGGGTCAAACGCCGATGCAATTCAACGGCAAAGGGCTGGGCCGTCTAGTGCCACCGGGAAGCAGCGTATGGCAGACGGCACATTCACGTCGGCCGCACTACCTTCCTGCTTGACCGCTGATGACGCCAGCTTCTCAAGAAGCGCCCAATCACCGGCGATAGTACCATCAGCAGTGCCAGCGCCAGAATGGCAGCAGTTTCCCCGGGAACCGATCAGCGCACGGCGGAACTCGGTCTCGAGCATCGGCCCCAGGACCAGGCCCAGCACGATCGGCGCCAGCGGATAACCATAGCGACGCAGCATGAAGCCTAGAACGCCAATGCCAAACAGCAGGTAGAGATCGAAAACACTGCGGCTCAGGCTGTAGACGCCCAGGGTGCTGAAGGCGAGGATCATCGGATAGAGCAGCGCCTCCGGGATTTTCAGCAGCTTGACCCAGAGCCCGACGAGCGGCAGGTTCAGCACCAGCAGCATCACGTTTCCGAGGTAAAGGCTTGCAATCAATCCCCACACAAGATCCGGATGTTTTTGCAGCAGCAGGGGCCCGGTGTTGATGCCGTAGCCCTGCAGTGCTGCCAGCATGACCGCAGCAGTGGCCGATCCGGGAATGCCCAGGGTCAACAGAGGAACTAGCGCGCCGCCGGCGGATGCATTGTTGGCAGCCTCCGGTCCGGCCACGCCTTCGATAGCTCCCTTGCCAAACTCCTCGGGATGGCTTGAGACCTTTTTCTCGACGGCATACGCCATGAATGAAGCGATCGTCGCGCCGGCGCCGGGCAGCGCGCCGACGAGGAAGCCGACGCCGGACCCGCGCAGCCACGGCAATGCGGATCGCCGCCATTCTTCGCGTGTCATCCAGATCGAGCCGGTCTCCATCAGCCGGGACGCGGTCTGCCTGCGCAGGTTGCCCAGACCGAAGAGCACTTCGCTGATGGCGAACAGGCCAATCGCCGCCACGACGACGCCGATGCCGTCAATGAGCGCAGGCGCGCCAAACGTGAAACGGAGCTGCCCACTGGTGTTCTCTATGCCCACCGCGCCCAATGCCAGGCCGAGCAGGGTGGAGAACGCAGCCTTGAACGGGTGTCCGCCGCCGATCGCGGTAACCGTGCAGAGCGAAAGCACGATCAGCGCAAAGTACTCCGAGGGGCCAAACTTCAAGGCGAATTCCACCAGCGGCTGCGCCAGGATCATCAGCAGGAACGTCGCGATGGTGCCGGCAAAAAACGAGCCGATGGCGGAAGTGGCAAGGGCCGCGCCGGCCCGGCCCCTGCGTGCCATCCTGTAGCCATCGAGGGTGGTGACCACGGATGCGCTCTCGCCGGGCGTGTTGATCAGGATGGCGGTCGTCGAACCGCCGTACATCGTGCCGTAATAGATGCCGCCGAACAGAATGAATGCCCCCACGGGATCAACCAGCTTGTAGGTGAAGGGCAAGAGCAGCGATATGGCGAGCGCCGGTCCGATCCCCGGAAGCACGCCGACCGCCGTTCCCAGAGCGGCGCCGGTCAGTGCCAGCAGAAGGTGAGATGGCTGGAGCGCCACCGAAAAGCCAGACAGGATGCCCGAGAAACTATCCACTCCGTCATCCTTGGTGTCAGAACAGAGACGTGAGAACCCCGTTGGGCAGCGGGATTTCCAGTACCCGGGTGAACAGGTAGTAGAAGGACATGCTAAAGGCGACCGATATCACCAGGTTGAGCAACCACCGCCGTGGCCCGAAGAGCGTCGATAGCCCGAACAGAAAAAGCGCGAGGGCGGTAACAAAACCGAGAGGCTCCAGCAATAGGAAGAGCGCCAGCAAAGATCCCAGCACGCTCCAGAACGCGGGCCAGTCGCTGATCGACGTCTCGTCCTCTTCCGGCGGTATCAGCCCCAATTGGGGGTCCGGTGCGGCGGCACTCGCCTCCGCGGCGCGCGCGCGCCATCGCTGCCAAAGCAGCACCACGGATATGGCGAGCATCATGCCGCCGATCAGCAGCGGGAAGGTGCGCGGACCGACCACGATGTTGCGAGGCGGCTCGGTGACCTGTATCGCCTGCCAGATGAAGAACATCGAAAAGATGGGTAACAGCACGGTGAATGCCGTCTCCACCATCCTGGCGACCGCGCCCTCTTTGCGCCGGGCCGGCGTCCCGCTCATTTTTTCAGCAGGCCGACTTGTTGCAACAGCGATCGATAGACTTCGTGATCCCTGTCGAGCGAGGCGAGGAACGTTTCCGATTCAAAGGTGTCGGCCCACTGGTTTTTTTCCAGCTCCGCCTTCCAGGCCTTGGTCTGCACCATCTTCTTCAGGCTGTTGCGCCAGTACTGGACGACAGCGGCAGGCATCTCAGGCGGGCCGAAAATGCCGCGCCAGTTCGCATTGACGACGTCGTACCCCTGCTCGACAAACGTAGGCAGGGCCTTGAACCGGCCGCCAAGCCGCGTCGGAGCGCTGATCGCCAAGACCCGCATCTTGCCACCTTCCACGAGATCGATCAGCTCTAGGCCGCCCATGCCGACGTCGACGTGGCCGCCGAGAATCGCAGCGTTCGATTCGCCGCCGGAATATGCAACGTAGGTGAGCTTCGACGGATCGCCGCCGATTACCTTGGCGAACTTGGCCACCGTCATGTGATCGGCGCCTCCGACTGAAGCCCCGCCGACCTTGAGACTGCCCACATCCTTGCGCAGCGCGGCTTCGACTTCCTTCAGGCTCTTGATCGGGGATTCGGTACGAACCACCATCATCTGGTACTCGGAAAAAAGCTTGGCGATCGGGGTGAGGTCCTTGTAGGAATGCTTGGTGCCCGTCGTCAGTGGCGTGGTATGCACATGGATGGCGATGCCCAGCAGAATGTAGGCGTCACCCTTGCGCTGCGCCATTTCCGCCATGCCACGGGCGCCGCCTGCGCCCGGCTTGTTCACCACCTGGATTCGCCTGCTGACGATCTTTTCATCGTTCAGCACCCTTGCGACGGTGCGGCCGAACAGATCGACCCCGCCGCCGGGGGCGAACGGGATCATCAACTCGATCTCTTTGAGCGGATATTCCGGTTGCGGCGCCTGGGCCGACGCCGGGCCATGGGCCGCGAAAAATCCCATCGCGGCGATGAAAATCATAAACCTGATCGTCGCGGCGTGTCCTGACAATTCCGCTCCTCGTGTTTGCATCTTGAACTCCTCTCCGTTTGTCATGTTGATTCCCTCGTCTCAATCGGCATAGTAATCGCGCGCGTGCCGCCGCCCCAAGTTGGAACGTAGGTGGATTTGAAGCCCGTGCCACCCACCACGACCAGCATGATATTGACCGCCCGCGCGGCCACGCGCAACACCTCGTTGGTCTCGCCGTCAGGCTTGCCCGCATGGCGCTGTCTCAAGTGGGCCTGCGTCTCGTGAGGCAACGCGCTTAGCGGAAGCCGCGCTGTCTCGAACAGAAAGGCTTGGGCCGCTTCGCGCGTCTTCTCGCGGGCGATGATACGGGCATGATCGGGAGAAAACAGCAGTAGTGGTTCACCCCCACTGAGCATTCCGCTGCCGCTCACCGATCCGGCGCCGAGCATCGAATGCGCAAAGGTGGTCAGAAGGCTTTCAGCCCGCGCACTGCACTCGTCTCGCACTTCGACGGTGCCGGCAGCCGCCAACACCGTCACTGTGCTCTGCTCACGATCGAACCCACGGCTCACGTGCAACGGCTCCCAAGGATTCGCTTGCTCGTTTTCGGCGAAACAGAAGGTGTATTTCCCCGGTTGGCCCATCGTTGCCATGTCCAACTCCCCCGGGGTCGCGCCCCCCACGTCGCGCAGCACGAGGGCCAGCGCCCGGCCGATGGTGGCATTCGCGCGAACTCCCGGACCGAGCGCGTTGGTTCCGGCGTTCAGGCCGAGGCTTGCAGCTATCGGCCCGTTGACGATTACGACGGGCGCAGCAGTGCCGGTGGTAGTCTGGATTCCCAGGAGATTAAATTCTTCTTCAGCGACAGCTTCCACTGCCGCGATCAGGACGGGAAGATACTCCGGCAAACAACCGGCCATTACAGCGCAGATGGCTATCCGGTACAAGGTAGCTTCACCCGACAGCGGGGCTAACTTAGCCACGACTCGCGCCGGGTCACGCCCGCCCAACATCGCTTCAATCCGGGTCACTGTGGGAGGGACTACGGGCAGGCCATCCGTAAGACCGAGGGCATATAAGCGCTCATGCACCTCGTCGAAGCCCAGTCCTGGAGCTACCACGGCTTCGTCGAGGTTCGCACTCATGATTCGGCCCGGCGGTTTGTCTCAGCGGTAGAGCAGTCCGTTATCTCTTGTGTTCGACCGGCACGGTGACCGGTTTGGAGCTCAGGCTACCGGGCATGTATAGCGAATGAGGTCCAATGCCGCCGTGCACGATGATCTTGAAGTCCTCTTTCCGGCGGACGGCTGGCACGGTAACGTGTTCGCTGACATTCGAAAACAATTTCTTGTGCCAGACCGACAGGCTATCCAGATTGTTTCTTGGAAACTCGTGCAGCGGAATACGGGCGACCTCGTACAGAAACTCGCGCACATCTTCCTTCGAAAAGCCCTGCGAGGCCACATACTGGGCATGCTCGGGCGCGAACAGGAGAACTTGCTGGGTGTTTCCAAATAGCGAGCGGTTTCCACCTGTCGCGATTACCCGCGCGAACGTGGTCAACATACTTTGCGCTGTGTTGCTGCCACGGTCATCGACAAGGTGCGGAGGCTCACCCGGAAATGCCGTCACGGTGCTGGCGTCCCGGGAATACCCCTGCTCGGTGTGGTACGGCTCCCAGGGACTTTCCTCGTCGTTCTCGCGAACGCAGTCCATGATGCGACCCAAGTGGCCTTGCGTATGCGAGGCAATGACGTTCTTAAGGCCGGCCATATTGATGGTAACCAGCCGCACGGCGCGGCAAATAACCAGGTTCGCCTGCCAACCCTTGGGCGTGCAATCATGTCCGCTCGAAAGCCCGGCTTCGATGCCCGCGGGGCCGTTTACGAGAATGAACGGCGAGTGGGGATGCGCCGACGACTGAACGGAATGCATTTTGAACTGCGGAGTAGCGATGGCGCGGACCGCGGCGACGATAATGGGAAAATGCTTCGGCAGGCATCCTGCCATGACGGCACAAACCGCAACCTTTTGCACGGTAGCGATACCGCCGCGCGGGTGCAGTACGCCAAGCACTTCGTCGGGCGGCGCGGCCACGGCGTCCAGCATGGCCTGCACCCGTTCTTCGGTGGGCGGCACCACGGGCAGACCGTCCGACCAGTTCTCCTGCAGGAAGAGTTCGCTCACGCGGATCGAAAGGTCAGGGCCGGCATCAACGTCCAGCATCTCGATGCACTCTTCATCCCTGAGTCGCTGGCCGCTGACGTTCCTGCTTTGATACTTGCGCAGAATGTCGGGTACGGCCTCGGCGACGACTTGGGCGACCTTCTGCAGCTCTTCAGGCGAGTCGTGACCGACCTCGTCATGCACTTCAATGATCGGCAGGTCCGAAACACCCAGCGCCTGCGCAAACTTCCGTCCGACCGGGACGAACCGGGTAGAACAGATGGTGGCCGAGGGGATGCCCCGCTTCACCAGTTCAACGGAGTCGTGGATACTCCACGACGTGCATGACCCTCAGTTGCCCAGTCCTGTGAGGACAACATCGGCATTCTCCGAGAGCCTCTTGAATACTGCTTCGGTGGCGCCGTGGCTTGCAGGATTCGAAGCGGGAGAATCGGTCTTGTCCGCGGCATAAGTGCTGGCCGCGAGGCTACGCGCTATCAATTGTTGCCCGACAAAACCCAGCAATTGGCCCGCATTCGGTTTGGTATTGTCGAGCAGGCCGACCCGGACCTTGCTCGCCGCCAGACGCTCGACGTTTAGCGCTTGAGCGTTTTCCATGTTGTCTTTGGCCGCGACGACCGGCGTGAGAATCCGTACTTTTGGCATGGCATATTCCTTATGTGACTAACGTGTCAAGCGGCTCTGTTGCAGGGTTTCCAGCTTGTGCTGAAGCGCATTCTGCAAGTGGGTCCGCACAGCCTTCTCCACGCGCTGCGGCGCCCGTGCCCTCAGCGCATGCAGGATCTCCAGGTGTTCATCGACCGAGCTCTGCGCAACCGAGCGAACGCTCGCCGACCTGCTGATTCCCCTCACCAGTTCGATCTGGCCTCGAAGCCCTTCGATCGCCTGAATGATGCGCCCGTTTTGCGACGCTCGGATAAAGAGGTCGTGAAAGTCACGACCCAGCTTCAGCCATTCGTCAGGATCGTTGTCGCGCCGGGACGCCCTGTTCTTGTAGAGGTTGAACTGCTCCTGAAAGCGGTCGAGGTCTGCAGCACGAACGTAGGGACAACCGAGGCGGGCAGCGATTGGCTCGAGTCCCTCGCGTACCTGGTAGATCTCGATGACATCGTCGATCGAATAGTCGGCGACAAAAGCACCCTTGCCCTCGATGATCCGCACCAAGCCTTCTTTTTCCAACCGCCGAATCGTTTCCCGCACCGGCGTTCGGCTGACCCCGAGGAGGTCGCCCACCGATCGTTCGACCAGCGGTTCCCCGCGACGGATTTCCCCGTGCAGGATCATCAATTTCAGTTTTTGATATGTCCCGATTTCTTCCAACACGCAGTGTCCTTCCTGAAACTGGCACCCGCCGCAATATGACCAATATACCATATATCATACCATTGGTATACCAAGTGTCAATTCATGAGGATTTGTATGGATATGTCGCGGGTCGTCCCGGCGGAAGCGGACATTCCATTTCGCCTGCTCTGGACGCCGCATCGATCGCCTCGCGATCCCATTGCGGGCCGATGCTCTGGATGAAGTCCAGCATGTGGCTCCGCACGTAATTCTTGCGACGGGTCTCAATGCGGGTCGTCAAATCGCGGTAGCATTGCGGTTTCCAAAGGGAGACAAAACACATGCCTAAGATGTCCGGGGCGCGGCTGTTCGCCGAGATGATGCAGGGCTATGGCGTCAGTCACATTTTCTTCGTACCCGCGTTCCTGCTGAAGGCCTTCGCCGAGATGGAGGACATGCCGATCCGCAGGATCATGGTGCACGGTGAAAAGGCGGCGGCTTACATGGCGGACGGCTATGCCCGGGCGAGCGGCAAGCCCGGCATCTGCATGGCGCAGATGATCGGCGCATCGAATCTCGCGGCGGGGCTGCGTGACGGGTTCATGGCGGGTTCCCCGATGATTGCGATCACAGGCGGTCCCACGCCGCAATCGCGCTATCGGCACGCCTACCAGGAGGTCGATGACGTATCGCAGTTCGATGCGCTCACCAAATTCAACGCCCAGGTCGATACCGTGACGCGCCTGCCCGACCTGCTGCGCCAGGCATTCCGCGTCGCCACCTCGGGAGCGCCCGGGCCGGTGCACCTGCGCATCCAGAGCCATCTGGGCCAGATCACCGAGCAGGAAGCCGACCTCGATCCGCTCGTCGAGAACATGTACCGGCGTGCCCCGGCGTTCCGCCCGGAGCCGGAGATGCAACGCGTTCACGATGCCCTGGCGGTGCTGGCCGCGGCGAAGCGGCCGATGATCGTTGCCGGCGGCGGCGTGATCCGGTCCGACGCGGCGCCGGAAGTGGTGGAACTTGCCGAGAAGCTCTGCATTCCCGTGGCGACGTCGCTTAATGCCAAGGCGGCGATCCTCGATGCCCATCCGTTGGCGGTCGGCGTGCCCGGCGCTTACTCGCGCGATTGCGCCAACCGCGCACTGCACGAGGCCGACCTCGTATTCTTCATCGGCAGCCACACCGGCGGGCAGGTCACCAACAACTGGATGTTTCCTCCTCCGGGCACGAAAGTGATCCAGCTCGACATCGACCCGGACGAGTTGGGCAGGAACTATCCGAACGCCGTTTCGGTGCTGGGCGACGCCAAGGCGGCTCTGCGGCGCATGATCGATGCCGCGCCACGCAGGTCGCCCGAAACCACGGCGCAATGGACCCAACGCGTTCAGCAGTTCGTTGCCGGTTGGCGGGCCGAGAACGCGCCGATGCGCAACTCTGACGCAAGCCCGATCCGCCCCGAGCGCATCTGCAAGGAGATCTCGGATGTCCTGCCTGCGAATGGCGTCGTGGTGTCGGATACCGGCCACGCCGGCATCTGGACCGCGCGGATGGTCGACCTCAAACACCCGGGGCAACACTACTTCCGCACCGGGGGCTCTTTAGGGTGGGGCTTTCCGGCGGCGCTCGGCGTAAAGTGCGCGTTGCCGGACCGGCCGGTGGTGTGCTTCACCGGCGATGGCGGGTTCTACTATCACATCGCCGAGCTCGAGACGGCACGGCGCCACAACATCAACGCGGTGATCGTCGTCAACAACAACAGCGCGCTCAACCAGGAAATCAAGCTGAACGACGCAGCGTACGGCGGCAAGCAGCGCGGCCGCGCGGAGGAAATGTGGCGGTTTCCCGACGTGAATTTCGCGAAGATCGCGGAAGGTTTCGGCTGCGTCGGGATCAGGATCGAGAAACCCGGCGATCTGAACGACGCACTCAAGCGGGCGATCGCGATGAAAAAGCCTGTGGTCGTGGATGTCGTGACCGACATGTATGCGATCGCGCCGCACCCGTGGACGCCGAGCGGCCGCGACTTTCATTCTTATCAGAAAACCGGCGCCTGAAAACAATGGAACGCAAAGACGCGAAGACGAGAAGAAAGAACGCAAAGAAGTCTAATATCATTTTTCGTTTCCCTTTCCTTTCCCTTTGCGCCCTTTGCGTTGATGGTTGTTTTCACAGTTCATTGATAGGAGACAAATGACAGAAGGAATCAAACCGATCCGTCGGGTGGTGACCGGCAACGACGCGCGGGGCCGATCCAAAGTGCTGTACGACAGTGCTGCGCCGCGCGTCAACGCCAACACTTTCAAGAAAGGCACGGGCATGACCGACATTTGGATGTTTGAGACGTGCCCGGCGCCGATTTCGGGCGAGCGCGATGACGGGGATCTCCCGTTTCATTTCGAGCCGCCCGTGAACGGCGGGCGTCTGCGGATCGTCGAGTCGGCGTGCAAGCCCGCTGTTTACGATCCATCGAAGGACACCTACATCACCGCCGAGCATCCGCCACGGAGATCGGAGGGCGGCACATGGGAGCGCGGTCGCCAGAACCTCTACACCACGCGCATCCACAAGTCCGAAACACTCGACTACGGCATCCTGATGTCGGGCGAGCGCGTACTCATTACTGATGCGGGCGAGCACGTACTCAAACCCGGGGATGCGGTCGTGCAGATCGGCAGCTGGCACGCGTGGTCGGACCGTAATTACGGCAGCCAGATGGCTTTTGTGATGATGGCCGCGACGTTCGAAGATTGAATTCTGATGAAACCGCCGATGAACGCCGATGAACGCAGATAATATCAATCTCTAAGATCCTAGCCACAGAGAGCACAGAGATGAGTTATGGAGCGTAGCGCCTTTTCTGGTGACCTCTGTAAGCTTTGCGCCTTTGTATTTTCGGTTTTCTATCGGCGTTTATCGGCGTTCATCTGCGGCTAATTGTTTTCGTAGATGTTTAAAACGAGTTTGAGACAAATAAAATGACTCAAAAAGTGAAACCGGTTCGTAGAATCGTCGTCATTGACGAGAACGACAAATCCAGGGCGATCGCCGACGGTCCCTCGCCCGACGTGCGCACCGATCCCGCCCGCCCGGGCTTTGCATCCGCGCGCATGTGGGTGACCGACCGCACCCCGGCAAGGATCAAAGGCGTCCGGGAGACGCTGGACCGGCCGCATACCCTCGAGCCACCGGTTGGCGGGTCGGTTTGCCGCGTCGTCACCTTTCCGCCCGACGAGACCTACAAGGGCAAGATCGGCGTTAGGGAAGTGCAGGCATTCTTCGCGGCGATGGGATCACCGGGCGCGTCGACTTATTCTACGAAAGCGCCTCATCCCTACATGCAGAAAACCCGCACGCTCGATTTCTGTCTTGTGCTCGAGGGCGAGATCACGCTGGTGCTGGATACCGACGAGGTGGACCTGAAGGCGGGGGATACCGTGGTTCAGCGCGGCACCAACCACGCCTGGAGCAATCGATCGAACCGGCCGTGCGTCGTGGCATTCTCGTCGCACGACGCAATGTATTGATGAGACCGAGGCGCACCACCCCGTCGCCTGCGGCGCCACCCCTCCTCGATGAGGAGGGGAAAGCGTTTCTCCCCTCCTTCTCAAGGAGGGGTGCCGGTGGAGCCGGCGGGGTGGTTTTGTCAATCGGCCGGAACCCGATCAAACTGATAGCGCTGGAAGGAGGAGTCACATGATGTCCGTATTTCGTGTGGCTATTCTCGCGCTTGTGGTTTTTCTCGCGGCTGTTTTGACTCGCGCCACATTCGCGCAGGACTATCCGACCAAGCCGATCCGTTTCGTCATCGGCCCGGCCCCCGATGTGCTGGCGCGCCTCGTCGGTCAGAAGTTGAGCGATGCCTGGGGACAGCAGGTGGTCGTTGACCGCCGTCCAGCCGCCGGCGGCATCATCGCCGGGGAAATCGTGGCAAAGGCGCCGCCGGACGGTTACACCTGGCTGCTCAGCACCGGCGCGTATCCCACGCTCGTGGGACTGTACCCGAAGCTGCCGTTCGACTTTGTGCGCGACCTCGCGCCGGTCAGCCTGCTCGCCTCCATTCCGTTCCTGCTGGTGGTGCATCCTTCGTTGCCGGCGAGGTCAATCGGCGACCTGCTCAAGCTCGCGCGCGCGCGGCCGGGAGAGCTCAACTACGCGTCGTCCGGCAACGGCACAACGGCGCACCTCGCAGGCGAGATGTTCAAGAACATGGCCAGGGTCAACATCGTCCACGTTCCATACAAGGGCACCACCGAGGGAGTGACCGACGTGATCGGCGGGCAGGTGCACATGATGTTCGCCATCATGCAAGCGGGCTTTCCGCTCGTGAAGGCCGGGAAATTACGAGCGCTGGCGGTATCCGGAGCGAAGCGATCGCCGTCAGCGCCCGATCTGCCCACTATCGCCGAATCCGGCGTTCCGGGCTACGAATTCACTTCCTGGAACGGAGTGCATGTGACGGCCGGGACGTCGAAGGCGATCATCGCCAGGATTCACGCCGACTTGATAAAGGTTCTGGCGCTGCCGGATGTGAAGGAGCGCATGTTCAATCTCGGCATGGAAGTCGCGGGGAGCACGCCGGAACAATTGGCCGCGTTGGTCAACTCCGATATCGCGAAGTGGGGCAAGGTGATCAAGGAGTCCGGCGTCCGCGTCGATTAGATCCAACCACCCCGGCAGCGTGCTGCCACCCCTCCTTGGCAAGGCGGGGAAAATCTCCCCTCCTCGTTGAGGAGGGGCCAAGTGAAGCGCGGGGGTGGTGATTATGACTGCCCGACAACTCTTTAAGGATCAGTGGTTGTGGATCGAGCTTACTGGACAGGAGACATCGTGATCGAGAAAGCGGGTTACGGAATCGTAAGAGTTGCCGGCATCGCGTGGGAAGACCGCAAAAACGTTGACGGCTGCTCGACGAGGCGGCCGGTGGCCCGATCCGTTTTCCGCAAGGCGCGACGCTGCTCGCGGTGACGATGCGTTAGGAGTTTGTCGGGGCTAAGTCCGACAAACTCCTAGGCCGAAGCAATCTCGTACTTGCTGCACGCACCGCGCAGGGCGCGACCGCCCTTCGACAACACTCAGGACGAACTCCGCGTATTGCGCCGGTTGGGAACCCGCCCAACAACGCTGGCGTTACGCCGGCAGCCTGTCGCCGTCGGCTGGAGGCGAAACCTCAAACGCGCTGACGATCCCGCACAGAAGACCGTAGTAGTTCGTGACCGCCGTCAACTCGATCAGCCACTGCACGCCGTAGCGGTTCTTGAGCGCGTCGAAGGCCGCCTGGTCGACGCGGTTGGTGCGCATCAGTTGCTCGGCGTAGGTCACGATTTCGCGTTCCTCGACGGGAAACCTGGAGGGGTCGGCCTTCGCGCGGATCAGGTCGATGGCCTCCCCGCGGACACCGGCGCGACGCGCCGCGTTGACCTGGGCCGCCCACACGTATGCGCCCTGCCGCTCCCGTGCGGCGACGAGGATGGCGAGCACACGCAGTCTGAGCTCGACGATGCACTCCTCGCGGTAGAAGTCGCCCAGGCTGAACAACCGCTCGGCCATCTTGGGGCTGTGGAGCAGCATGCTGAACGGCCCGCGCACGCCCCCGAACACCTTCAGCACTTTGTCGACGAGGGCGTGGTGCTCCGAAGGTACGTCGGACTTGCCGGTGACGGGGGCGACTCTTGGCATGATGGCGGACTCCTTTCGCTGCGGTGATTGGGTCACTCCAGCTTGATGCCGGCGTCCTGCGCGACCTTGGTGTACTTGATGGTTTCTGCCTTGACGAATGCCGCGAGTTCCTCAGGCGTGGAGGGGGCTGGATCGACGCCGATCTGCGCCATGCGTTCCTTCATGTCGGATCCGTTCAGAATCTTCACCAGTTCGGAATTGAGCCGCGCGATGACGGCTTTGGGCGCGCCGGCCGGAAAGAATACCGCGTACCAGATCGTGACCTCGTAGCCCGGCACGCCGGCTTCGATCATCGTCGGCACGTCGGGCACTTGCGCGTTGCGCTTCGCTGTCGTGACCGCGAGCGCCCGCACCCGCCCGGCCTTGATGTGGGGCAGTTGTCCGGCGAGGCTCGTGCACATGACCTGCGTCTGTCCGCCAAGCAGCTCCGCCAGCGCCGGGCCCGCGCCCTTGTACGGCACGTGCAGGATGTTGACGCCCGTGATCGACTTGAACAACTCCATGGATAGATGCGGCGGGCTGCCGATGCCGGCGGAGCCGTAATTGATCTTGCCGGGATTTGCCTTGGCGTGGTTGATGAGATCTCCTACCGTTTTCACCGGCAGCGCCGGATGAACCACGAGAACGTTGGGCACCGTGCCGATCCGCGCGACCGGCGCGAAGTCCTTGATGTGGTCGTACGGCAACTTCTTGTACATCGCGGGATTGACCGCATGGGTGGAGATCGAGCCGAACAGGAACGTGTAGCCGTCGGGCAGGGCCTTGGCCGCGATCATCGCGCCGATGGTGCCTCCGCCGCCGGCTCGATTGTCGACTACGATCTGCTGGCCGAGCGCATCACTCAGCTTCGTCAACACCAGCCTTCCTGTGGTGTCGGTGCCACGACCTGGCGCGATCGGCACGATGGCGCGTATCGGGCGGTTCGGATACACCTGGGCATGCGCAGCGCCGATCGAAGCCAGCGCAAGCACCGCAAGTGCACATGCACGCACCGCGATGAATGCGGCGTTTCTTATGATGGCGGAACAAACGATGACACGGGTTTTTCGCATCGCACCCCCCTTTGTTGTGACGCCGCGTAGCAAGAGCAGCGCGGCTCGCTCGATTGAGGAGGCTACGCTCGCTTTCGACAAGCGACAAGTTTGTGTGGTAGTTATTCCTTGCTGCT
>Ga0209751_10004189_pt1 | contig 13857 bp, 14 predicted proteins | sample RifCSP13_1_FD_184019 | JGI IMG/M metagenome (GOLD analysis project Ga0209751, IMG submission 184019) | Soil microbial communities from Rifle, Colorado - Rifle CSP2_sed 13_1 (SPAdes) (version 2) | ecosystem: Environmental > Terrestrial > Deep subsurface > Rock core/Sediment | place: Rifle... | reverse complement strand
CTTCTTTCTTTGAATGGGTTATTTGTCGTTCTAGTGGGCGTTGCATCAGCATCTGTCTCATCGGATGTGTAGGCAGCGAAACGAGATTCAAGACACCGGCAAATAGAGCAACCCAGAAACCGGAGGCCATCTGCCAAGAATAGCTATAAGCTAAGTCGGTTGCAATGGATGCGGTTCCAGTTTGGAACAGGCTCGTCGTATAGCCTGGTATGATGCTTTCCGCGGAAAAGATGTTGTTTTGTAAGTTGAGTCCGAAAGTCATTACGGAAATCAGCGCCAGTATGCCTGTGAAGACTAGAATGAGTCTGCCTTTTTTTCCGTCGCGTAGACTTCCGATTAGGCAGCCTATGCCTGTTACGATTAGCAGAACGAGAGTGCTTAAGCCGAGCCAAACGTTGACTGGGGTGGTTTGTTGAACCCCGTTAACGGTAGTTGACAACTGGTAGAGGTAAACTTTGAATTCTATGGTGTTTGTTGCGCCTGTGGAAGCAGTTTGAGTGGTTGTTACAGTGAACCATGGGAAGAAGAGACAAGCGAGAACTATTGTGCCCGCGATTATTCCAAGATAGTTAACTTTCATGCTGTTTTCTCTCTCTCCTATTTTTCCTATTATTTTGATATAAATCACTGTTATATATATAAGTTTTACTCGTCCAAACAAAACAACTCACAATCTCTTCCTTGCTCTCATGCTAAACACGGCGTAACTGACCGTTACGGCAGCAACAGCCGCAGCCATAACGATGCCAGCTTGGAACTCTGGAATCTGAGCATTCAAAAGTGAGACAGCTATGTCGCCCCAGAGGGGTTTAGCATACTCGGATACGATGTCGAAAGTGATTGTTTCAACGTTGCTATACTTTGCGGTGGTGTAGTTCATGGTGTTCCAAGTGCCGTTGAAGCCTGTGGTGTAAACGTTGACGCCTGAGCAGTTAGTTTCCACGCGGATGCTGAAGTGCGCGGTGGAATTGGGAATGGAAGGCGAAAGGTATGGGCTTATGTTCAGGTCGTAGAGGAACGTGTATGTCCCGTTTATCACCTGCACTGGGTGCTCGTAGTGAATCTTCAGCGCAAAATCAGGCGAAGAAGGGGCGACCAGGGCATAGATCATTTGCCAGTTGCCGATATCTGTGTGGTGCGTGGCTGCGGGGTCGATTTCGCTGAAGTTGCTCCAGTTCAGTTCGACGTCGTCTAGCCAGATGTGAATGTTGGTTGTGTTCGGTGGAGTGGGGTAAACCATGGGCAGCTCAAGAAAAGCGTATTCAGGTGACAGTTGCATTGGGTAGGTTCCGTCAATCTTCGCCCAAAGCGTCCCGTTAACCACGGAAATTGTATAGTTAAGATATTCTTCAGGCATGGCGAGCTGCAAGCCTGCGTACACATTACCCACAAGTTGAATATGTGCGGTTGACGGATCAATATTCCCGTTGCTTCGGATGAAGATTCCTGAATTGTGCTGGATTGGCGGGATGAAATTTGCTTCGGTCAGACTCATAAGCAGGGTTCCTAGCACGACGGAAAACAGTAACGTCGATGCAAGCACCAATGTTAGAGGGGTTTTTCTCATCTCAGTCAGCCCGCATGATCCTGAAGGCTCTATGAATCGTAATTTGTTTCGTGTTTTCGCCTAATAGCTCTGCCTGAGGAACAACGTTGTTCTCGTATGAGAACACCTTCTGCATCACTATGCAACTTCGTCGGCAAGGCAAATGATTTAAATCGTTTGTTTTTCAATTGTAGATTAGGTTATTCTGAACGCTTTGTTGGAGTTTGTGTTTTTATGGGTGAAGCTAAATTGAAGTCGCCTCGCATGGAATTTGCCACACTTGGCGGCGGTTGCTTCTGGTGTACCGAAGCAGTTTTTCAGATGATCCGTGGGGTGGAAAAGGTTGAGCCTGGCTATGCTGGTGGCACATTGTCAAATCCGAGTTACGAGCAGGTTTCTTCGGGGACAACTGGGCACGCTGAGGTTGCGCAGATCACCTTCAATCTTGACGTGATTAGTTTTAGGGAGATTTTGGAGATATTTTTCGGAACGCACGATCCGACGCAGTTGAATAGGCAAGGAGCAGATGTGGGAACTCAGTATCGCTCAGTTATTTTTTACCGCGGCGATGTGCAGAAAGCCATCGGGGAACAGCTTATCGCGGAGTTGGAAAGCGAGAAAGTCTACGAAAGACCCATAGTGACCAAGGTTGAGCCGCTCAAAGCCTTCTATCCAGCAGAGGATTACCACAAAGACTACTTCAAGAAGCATCCCAAGCTGCCTTACTGCCAGGCGGTTATAGCGCCAAAAATTGCAAAGCTCCAAAAAACTTACCTGTCAAAACTTAAGCTGCCATAAAATTAGTAATGGTGTACGGGATTATTTGATCAATAGTAGTAGTGACTGTTTGCTATTGTGCAACTTCTTTTTTTGGTTTGAGCAGCCAGTTCTGATTGGCTGAGGGGTTGTGGTGTGTTTTGTGTTTGGGAAGGGAGAAGGGACAACTGGAAGGGAAGAATGGACAAGTGGAAGGGAGGAAGGGACAGAGCATCTTTAGTGCGCAAGTGAATCGCCAATTGAATCTGTGAATAGAGTGAGTATGAAACTCCTATCAAAACGGTCTTAATTGCTTTTCTAGCTAATTTACTTTGGTGAAGTGGCAACCTATTTTTGCGGCTGCTGCTGCATCGCCATCAGTGTTTCCGACAAACAGGATGTTTTCAGCCTTAGCACCCAGTTTTTCTGCTGCAATTTTCAGCTGTTCAGCTCTGCTAAGCGAATCTTCCCTAGTGATTACCGCATTAAAAGTTAACCCGAAAGCGTTCAGTATGACGTCTACCACTTTTTTTCCTTGCAAAGTAACAAGCGCTTTTAACTTTTCCTTGTGCTCACGGTAGATCTTCATGCCTTCTTCGTTTATGGTGATCTTTTCTTGACAGGTATGTTCAGCTTTGTCCCATGCCTCGAAAATCCTTTTTCGCGTTTCCACATCTGTATGGGAAACTGTCTCTAACCAAGGACGCACATTGTCTACCTGCAGGATTTCTCTGCATTCCCCGAATAGCTCCTCGTAGTCGATCGGCAGGTCCACCAGCGTTCCATCTAGATCGAAAATGATTGCTTGAATCATTAAGTGTACATGGCTCCGATGACTTTGTTGTCTTTAACGAGCCTTGCGGGTGCATCCATGTGCCTGATCCAGTAAACGTCTGCTGGCAAACTGTCGTACTTCGGCATCTGGGGCAAAGTCTCTTTGTATGCTAGTTTAACGCATAAGTATGGAACATTTGCGAAGTAGTCTTTCCTTAGAACTTTGCTGGCGTATGAGAAGAAGAATGATGTTGTGAACATTCTTCCCGGGTTAATTTCGGTAACGCAGGGAACACCCTCGTCGTTTTCTTTCAGGTCGACAGAAGCTATCCCAGTAAAATCGGAGTCGATGGAGAGAACGGCTTCAGTGCTGATCTTGTTCACTGCTTTATCCTGAACTGTTCTTTGCACTGCTGGAGTGCCCATTATGCCTGAAGGTGCAAGGTAGGGGTAAATGTATTCGATGCGTTCCCTTGCCATCGACGTGACGAGCTCTCCGTTCTTCCATATGCTGTGAAATGCGATGTTTCGTCCGGGCAGGTGCTCTTGCGCTATGAACTCCCAGTCCACTTTTCTGCTTCTCCAGTATTTTATCCATGAAACTGCGGTTTCTTTGTTGTCCGCTGGAGTGCTTCCTCTGCCGCCTGCACCGTGCCTTGCCCTGATCCAGATGGGGCTTTCGAACTCGGCGAATGCCTTGTCAATATCACTCTCATTTAATAGCTCAATTGTTCGGGCGACGGGCACGTTGTTTTTCTTCCAAATTTTAGCCGATTCCAGCTTGTCTTGGCACGCTTTTACGGCAGTTTTTGAGGGGAGGAAAACGGGGGCGTTTATTTTTTCGCGTTTTTCAGAGACAACCTCTACTTCAACGTCAGGTTGTGCGTGTAAGAACTCGATTTTCTCTTTGGCGATAATTTCGTTTAGCTTTTCGATGTAGCGTGGGTCTTTTGCTCGTGGGATTAGATATTTTTTGTCGGTAGACGCCAAATGTAAATAGTACTCGTTGGCTTCGGTGCCTACCAAGAACATCTTTTCTGGGGCAACACGTAGTGACGTAACAAAGTTGATGCCTGCTGGTCCACCAGCGCCTGTGCATAAGATTTTCTTCACATTTTCTACCCCGAAATTCCATGAATCGCTAAATCTGCTTTTCTTCCACAGTTACGCTCGCACTATGAGATGTAACGGATTTATATTTATTCTTTGGAGATGCTTGCAATTCGTTTTTTCTCTTGGATTTATCAACCATATTTCCAAAATATCGTCTTTATGTGCCCGTTAAACTGCTCGACGACGTAGCGCGTGTCTTTAGAAGATTACCATGTTTGATTTTCTTTCTTTGCTCTTTTATGTAGAGGCAATCTCAGGTTCTACGCTAATAGCTTTGACGCCTTTGATGTTTTCTTGGGTTTAGCCGACATCAGCGTGCGCATATATGTTAAATGCAAACTTCGTTCTATAACCTAAGTGGGAAAATAGAAAAATGCCTGTTGAGAATATGCAACCGAAATGTATCCTATCAAAGGAGCAGGTTAATAGGAAAAAAAGGCGCTAAGTGGTTTGTGAGAAAATTATTCTGCACGGGACACTGCTAGTTCTATGTCAGAAGTCGTTTGTTCCCCAATTGTTATGCCTGTAACTTCAGTTAGTCGGAGCCTCATCTTTCTTATTTCTTCTTTGATGGTATTGACTTCGTTTTCCAGTGAATTGACTTGGGCAATAGCTGCTTTGTTAAGTTTCTTAAGTTCAAGGTCGAGGTTTTTTCTTGTTGCTTTCAAGTCTTGAATTTTTCTCAAAGTGCCCTCGACGAAACGCATGTTTTCCGTGAGAGGTTGGATCTTTTGTTCTTGAATAAAAGCTGGTTCAAATGACGGCTCATAATGTTCTTCTTGCGCGGTTGGTTGAAATTCCACTTCTTGCGGAGGTAAATCCTTGCTTGTTTCTTTTGCCTTTTTCATTGGTACTTTTTCTGCTGGAGCTACTTCGGATGTTGGAGGTTTGGATTGTATGGTCCAGGTGTCATCTTCGTTCTTGAGCCAGCGCAAGGAATAATCTGAAGATTTCACTTTTCCTTTGTTATCTATCACTATTTCGAATTTCTCAGCCCACGTGTTCTCTTCTTCGTCACTAGGGCAAGTTCCTTTGATAATCCATCCGCCTTCATTCTCTTCTACCTCACTAATATCAACATTTTCAGTATTCTTTCGTAGCTTTACGTTTGCAGTTGCTATTTCGATGGCAGCTTCCTTTGAAACTGTTTTTTTTCCAAAGTTCAATCTAACCAGCTCAAATGCAATACAATCAAAGTTAAGATTTAAGTCTTGTTAACTCAAAATCAATATTTGGAGAATATATGCATCATAAACGCAACGAAACGAGTTTGTTCTCAAAATGACGCGCCACGCAATATTGATTTCTGAAATTAACCCTGGAAGAATGTTCACGACGTTATTCTTCTTCGCGTACGCCATGAAGGGAACAATGACGAATTTGGTGTTAAACTTGGCGTTGTAGAAAGAGCAAATTAAGGCGCAGCTATTTGGAAGGTATTATCAAGTATTTCGTATGGAGAAGTACAATTTCTTTAGCTTTTAGACCGCTACTGAAAATATTTCGCTGGATGCATTGTTCAATATCAAGAAGTTTCTTTTGTTTGACTTAACGGAAAATTTATATTTGGAATTCACAAAGCTTAACGCATTCACCTTTATCTTTAATATGCTTGAGAAGAATGATTATGGCGCGGAGATGAACGGCGATAACACAATTTACGCGAGAAAGCGCTTTCACTGTGCTTTCTTTGAGTTATGGCTCAAACGGAGGAGAGGATAGCTCATAGACTTATTCTCAAATGCCTTGGTGCTTCCTTTAGTAATTATAGTGGTTGTCTTGGTCGCTATAGTCTTTTACTTTGCCCACAGAATGAGAATTGCGAGAAAAAAAACGAAGAACATCATAGATACGTACATAAAAGAAAAATCGAAAATGAGTCAGCACGTTAACCGGGAACTGGAGAAACTAAAGAAACTTTTAGAGAACAATTCAATAGATGAAGAAACTTATGAACGCCTTAAGCAGGTGTTATTAGCTAGTTACAAAGAGAAACGTGGCGACTCCGATGATTTGGTAAGCTATGTTTCTGAAAAGAAAGAGTGAAAGAAGCTCAAACTCTTATCCCTTCTTAAGTATAACTATAAACTTGGAGAAAACTTGTGTTCTTAGCTACGTCCATCCTTTGTGCTTTGCAAAGTAAGCTAGTAAGCCTATAACAACAGCTATTGCTACTAAGGCATAGAGAATTATTGTTGGTGTGAAGCCCACAAATTGAATATCATATGCTGTCTGACTAGGTTCCAGTGTTGGTTGTTGTGTTGGAGAACTTGATGGAAAGATGCTCGGAGTTGGGCTTGGGGAAGGAGAGGGAGTTTGCGTCGTTGAGGGGGTTGGAGATGGTGAAGGTGTTGGAATAGGAGTTGGCGTTGGATCTGGGGATGGACTTGGTGAAAGTGTTGGAGTGGCTGTTGGTGTTAGATTTGAGTCGTCTATAGCAAAGTACACGGTATTGACGTATGACAGATATTTCGGTTCATGGGTCTTTTGGTTTAAGCCTTCTAAAGAGATTGTTAAGCAATGTGAGCCTTCAGGCAATTCTGGCAAATTAACTATTCCAGCTCCCCCAGTTACAACGTGTAATCCAGGATTATCGACCTTCAAAGGAACAAGACCATTGCATATTCCATCAATATCATAATTCACCGAGACTCTTGGATCAATACTGCCCAGCACACCCGCACTATAGAGAGTGAGATTCAAAGTCAGGTTTCTAGAGTTATACGTTCTGTTAGTTGGAGAGAAAATGGTTACACCTGAATCAAACCTTATGAAATCAGTAATATCTGCCCTAACTGGATGAGGGCAGGCTCCCGTAGCCATTAAAGAAACAAATAATGCTGAAACAATAATTGCTGTCAAGGGTGCTTTCATTATTTCCCTCATTGCTGTATTACGCAGAGTTGCTCTTAGCTCTCACTAGAGAACGGTAACGTTCTCCTAAAAGAACAGACAAATGTTTTAGACTTCAAACATTTTTAGTAACAGAAGTAATCATCAGCTTGGTTTTGATTGTGATTGTGAAGCCTGTTTCTTTGCTCCAGACTTCATCATGTATAATCCAATCAGCATGAAGATTATTCCGCCTACAACTATGGGAACATATGACCAGACAGTGGAGTAGGAGTAAGGGTAAAATAGGGTAGTAGGTCTAAACAATAGTTCAAGTAACTGACAATGATTTGCCAAATTGCAGTAAACAAAACCAAAGAAGCAAAACCTAGAACAAGCAAACCAACCCAAAACAAATTAGATTTTTCACCTTCAAACATTTAGAATCCCAGCGTTCTCGCAGTATGTGAAGATTAACTTTTTAACACTTTCTGCTTTTTTCACTTCACAACCATTCCAAGGAGTTTATAGGAAGAGTAAAACAAAATAAAAGCATTGTTTTTTGGCAAACGACTAAAGTGTTCTTACACAAAAGTTATTTACGCAAAGATATCAAATACAATTTGGGTATGAGGGAGAGAGAAAAGTGTTTGACCTTTTACGCAACTCGTCCCCAATCAAACACTGCTTCCTCATACTCACATCCACAAATAAAAACTTCTCTTTCTGACTTCAAATGTTCATGTTTCTCTTTTTCACTTCGCAAACATTTCTATAGATACAAGGTGTTCCAATAGTGGAACGTTTTGTTCCTCAGGGAGAGCTAAAAGCAACTTAACTTAACACAGTTCTGAGGAGTAACTTGTCGTGAATGGAGGCCATATGACTTGATTGCGGGCGAATCTTCCAATCTTGGGCACAGGCTGAGTTCTTTTAGATTTTGGATTCTGGTTGTAGTTGGGGCTTACTTTGGATTAGGATTGTATTGGGCTTTCGTTGGGCTGAACTGGAGTGTCCAATTGGGATCGGACCAATACGTTAGCAGCCTATTGCTTAAGGGACCTTGGTGGTGGACGATCATGTTCTACGCTAGTGAGGGTATCTTTGGCACAGTAGGAGGCATTTTCCGCGCGATAGCAGGTTTTTTTGCATTTTATTCAGCTGTTCTTTTTTTGAGGAAAAAGGAAAACGCGTTACCAGCAATCAGGGGAAAAGTCGGCACAGCACTACTTTTTGAAGGACTCTATTTACTATGCTTCCTTCCGGCTACGCTTGCAGCTTTCGCTTATAACTTGTCAAATGAGAACCTCTATTATTTTGGCCATACTCCAGGGTTGATTTTGTTGTATGTGACTGCTATACCTACTCTCATGATGGTCACAGTCACAGCACCACTTTTGTTCAAGCTGAGATCGAAAATCACACGGGGCGCTTCCAGTCAGGACGTAGTCAAATGGAGCTGCCTCACTGGTGTCGCATACCTTTTTGTGGTCTTTTGGTTAAGCTATTCCATGTCATGGGCTGGCAACATGGTCCCGTTTTCACGCGCAGAGGGACAATTCGGATTGAGTTTCTTACTTGAGCCCATAAATCTCGTGAGTTTCATAGTAACTGTTTTTGGGCTTTTCCTGATAGCCACATCTGCGTTGATTTTAACTCTTCCTGCAATCAAAAAGTTGCCATATACGTTGAGTTTGAGGCGCATAGGCATTGTCATAACGGCTTTTGGCTGCTACTTCATCTTTGACATACTGTATTATTACCTTACGGGAGGCTATGCAGCGCATCCGAATGTGTGGTACGAAATTATTGGCATTACTCATAACCCAAACTTATTATGGTGTACAACTTTTCTTTTCCTAGGCTTGGCACTATTAACCAGCCGCAAATCTAGAGAATAGAGTGAGCCCGCCAATTTTTGTTTGCTGCTTGCGCGCGAGGCCCATCTTATTGCGAATTTAGAACGAGTATGCGTGCCAGTTATAGTGTTTAGCTTAGAATCTTTGTTTGTTGAGTTTAGGCAAGGCTATCTGGCAGGTCATTAAGCATATTTCGTTATTTCCTCTTATCCAAGTTTTCCTTCACTCTGTACCTAACCATTTTCTTTACCAGGTCAAATGGAATTGGTTTATTTATGGGAAATTTGACGGTGCCTTTAGTTACTTCATAATCAGACAATTCTTCTTTGAAAGCATCAATAGCTGAGGAAGTAGGATAAAACCCAATATGATTCTTCCATGCTGCAAAATATACCAAGTTCCCGTTCAATTTGAAAGTAGGCATTTGATAGCTAATTGCCTCTTCAGCTTTGGGCGCAGATTCCCTGATTGCTTGCCTCAGTTCTCCTAAAATACTCTGGACGTTTTTGGGAAAAGTAGCTATATATTCATCTATGGTTTTGAACACTTTCTCAGGTGTTTCCATATTGCTTCCCTGCAATTAATATTTCTTCAGTAATCCGTTTACTACTGTTACGCTCCCTGATTTAGTTCTAATGGTCTTTATATGCAGAATTGACCAGTCTGGTCAGCTCAAAACTTTAGGAAGTATAAGCATGAAGATTAAGTGTCTCAAAGCTGAGTGCGAAACAGGCCATATTGTGGGATCAATGCAGATATTTCTTAACAGAAATGGAGAGGTGAAATATTCCAGAATACGTCACTACATTAGAAGTGAGTCGGGTAAACCCAAGTTTTCTTACTGTCCTCAAAGAAAAACTTACGCTGAAACAAAGTTAAAGGAATATTTATCAAGCAAGAATTTGAATACAGTATCTACTGGGTCTACCAAAGCAAGCAACAATGATCAACTTGGTCACAGCAATGTAATCAACATAGACCCAAAGCGCAGTGAATCAAGCAGTAAATCAGAAAAAGTGTCATAGACAGACATTGAGCCGTAAGACCTTGATTGAAATAGAGGATAGTTTGGGGAAAACTTTGGTGTTTTAGCTTTCTCTTCTTTCAGAGGGTATTTGCTAATGGTAAGAAATCCTATTATGTAATTGCCCAGCTCCGCCATATGCGAATATTGTTCATATCTTGTTCTATGCCGGACCTTTATGGGCAAAACTCCAGCGGAAGTATGCAGAATAACTATAGAAGGAAAAAATAAATAGATACCCCTAATTCAAAATGCAAGCAATTCTAAGAAGGTTACTTTTAGGCATGTTGGGGAGTGGAGCATGAGTGTCATATCCGAGTATTTTCCCTTCAAGGTCAACTTGGAATGTCATGGTTATCATTTGTGCTTGGTCTAAAGAATACTCGACAAGTGTATTTACGACCCAATAGTCATTCTCTATCCATACTTTAGAAATGTCGCTAACTCTTCCAAACTTAAATTCTTTTGCATGAACATCAAACTTCAATACTGCCATTACAAAATTATTTTTTACCCACGCTTCAACATTCTTATAAATAGCGTCAAGTTTTGGATGGCTCATTTCAACAACAAAAGACCACCTATTATTTTTAGGCTTATATGGCTATCTAACGACAGTTAACATAAAAAAACTCTGACCAAAAGTTACCAGATCTTAGATTCATATGTTTTATATATATTCACTGTAAAGATATTATTAGATGAGAGGCGGATTTTGCTAAGGTTTAGATTCTTCCGATTCCGAACCTTCTCCTTTCTCCTATAGCAGCAAGATTCGCCAAACTCATCCATCAGCTAAACAAAAAACAAATCACAGCTTAAGTTCTATTTCCTCTTTTCTTTTTCAGCTTCACAAACATTCCAAAATATGAGAATTAATGCAAAAGTTGCTTCAGGGACTAAGAATGATTATTTCCTAATCCCTGAGGGTAGGGTGAAGCCTTCTCCTTTTCCTCGCCCTTCTCCAACAAACACTCAGTTCAGCATAGAATAAAAGCCATGTTTCAAACTTGGAATATGTCAGAAAGAGAGTCTCATACCATTACCCTTCAATATTCTGGTTACTGTCTATGGTTTAGCTATCACACTCTTGCATTCTCTGAGTCTTCATAGGGTACCTCGAAGTACTGCATTAAATATTAATCCAACCAACTAAAACGACGACTACCACGACTACCACGACGACGGGTTGGATAGGATAGAATCCTTACCCCTTCTAAAAAGTAAGGTTACCTACGGTTGGTTACTGGAATAGTATAAGGAATAGGACTAGGAATAGAGAAATAATAGAGTGTGAGGGGTAAAAAACACATGAAAAGTTACCCCTGTCGAGACGTTACTGCCTGAGCAGCGCGCTGCCTTGTCCCTCTATTACGTGTTGAAGTAGGTTGGTGAGACTACTTTGTCTGGGTTTCTGATGTTTTGAGCTGTTTTTCTGTTTAGATCAAGGCACAGTATGTTATAGCATGCAGCGCTATGGCATGGATTTCGAATATAGACCAGAGTTGGTGGTGAATGCTGAGAAGCGAATTATTGCCATTCTTGACCATTTCCGGATTAACCGTGCGCGCTACGGTGAATGATCATAAAGTTTATATTTTCCCACGGTGGGACTAATCTTAGTGGGAAAAATGAGCACTGAAGAGGTAACTGTTGATAAAAAAGGTAGAGTTTTAATACCGAAGGAGATCCGCGACAAGGTCGGGTTAAAAGCCGGAAACAAGGCTCGACTGAAAATAGAAAAAGAAAACATCATCATTATGCCCCCGATTTCGCCTGAAGAGTTCATTAAAGAAATGGAGGGGTGTATCAGGGAAGGAACCCCAACCATCAACCCCCTTAAGCTTAAGAAAATGTGGGAATCTGCAGAAGAACAAAAGTGATTCAGGTATGATATTTGTAGACTCCAACATGTGGTGCTATTATTTCGACCAACGCCTCCCCGAACATGAACGGGTGCTTGAGCCCATGCGAGAAATCTTAAAGTCTGAAGAAATTGCCTGCAACACCATCATAGTCATGGAAGTGGCCCACTACCTCGTTAGACACTTCACGGAGAAAGCCGCTCGGAAGAAAATAGACTATTTCACCAATCTAAAAAACATCAAAATCGCAGACTTCAACCGACCATTAATGACACAAACCCTCGACGCTCTCCTAGAACATGCCTACGCCGACGGCTTAGGAGGAAGAGACGCAACAATAATAGCCACACTAAAGTCACTAAACATAAAGAAACTCGTCTCCCACGACGACATCTTCAAACGCCTATCAAACAAACTCACGCTGGAACTCATAGACCCCGCACAAACAACTCCAACGTAGCTCCATCAAAAACAGAATCAACCATTTTTGCTTCGTTCTGTTTCAAGAGTGTAACAACTTTCTCTTCTACTATGTTGATGAGGTTGTTTTCTCCAACTTTGCGGATAAATCTGCTGAGAACACTTCTGGGATAACCTGCTTCGTTTGGTTTGATGAGGCACAGTCTTCTAAGCCGCAGATCAGCATCAAGCAGACGGGTCATTTCTCTTAAGCTGCGAACGCCTTTCATGCGCATGACGATGAAGGTTCTGAAAAGCCCTAAAGGGCTTCTTGGAGGTCTTCCTGGACCCGAAACGTGAAAGCATTCTCGCAAAACGCTTTGGGCAAAGCTTAAGTCGATGTTTCTGAAGAGGGGTTCTATGGTCTCGTGTTCATCTTGTCCCGCTTGGGGTCACCTCCTAAGCTTGGAAGTAACTCAATAAATACGGGACCCCAAATCAGGGAGATAAACATTAATCGATTTTAGGGACAAACCAGCGCGCTAAACCCCGTTTACTTGTTTTCGCACGCGTTTCTTGCGGTAAATTGGTCGACTAAACCCCACTGTGTTTTGGCATTGGACACAGAGGTTGTGTCCAGCAAAATTTCTGAGATAATCTATTCCAGTAACCAACCGTAAGTAACCTTACTTTTTAGAAGGAGTAAGGATTCTATCCTATCCAACCCGTCGTCGTGGTAGTCGTCGTTTTGGTTGGTTGGTTGGATTAAATATTAATACAACCTTCAGCAAACAAAGAATGGGGATTAGAGCTGAACAAAGCTAAAGCCTTAGCTGTGCTTCACGATATCTCAGACACCTGCAAAGAAAGTGTTACTGTAAGCATTGTTTCCTTAGACTCTACACCTTCTATGGGTCATGAAACAGTCAAAGACTTCCGAATAAGAATGAAATGTGAGTGTGACATTCATTCCTGTAATGACTTTAAACCTATTTTGGAAAAGCACAATCTTGTAATGAATGAAGAGAAGGGTTTCATAATTCTTTACTCAAAAACCTGATTGACTAGTGTCTTTGGTTCAGCTATTACGCTTTTGCATTCTTCTGGTTTGACTGAAAAAACTTATCCATGTAACCAAATAATATCTATGTGAGGATAAGATGAAACTGAGAAAGCAAGTTGATATTTCTTCAATATCACCTGAAAGACAGCGCATAGCTAAGATTTTCATGATAGCTTATGCTTGACCAACACTCAACTTCATAGGCTGATGCTCTGTTGACCATATGGAAAACCATAGAGTTTGATGGAAAAGTCAATGAGAAAACCTCAACGCAGCAACTTCGCCCTTTGAAAAGAAAGAAATCCGAAAGGCTTGATCATAAGAAAGGAAAGAAATCTAAAAAAGAGACAGATGGGCGAGTATTATGTCCAGCTTAGAATCTTAGTTTATAGTGTTTAGGCAAGGCTTTCAGGATAGGTCATTAAACATATTTTGAGCAAATGAGAAAATAAGTGCAATAAATAGTAGTGTTCCAACAACGAGACTTGCCTTAAACAGAATAGAGTACATTTTTCCTCTGTTGCGCAGTTTCCAAAGTATTGCTATGAAAACAAAGCAAAAAACAAGAATGAAGATTATTGATATGGGAAATGGAATAAGTTGAAATGCCATAAAGTTAATTGTAA
>Ga0209751_10004188_pt1 | contig 13857 bp, 13 predicted proteins | sample RifCSP13_1_FD_184019 | JGI IMG/M metagenome (GOLD analysis project Ga0209751, IMG submission 184019) | Soil microbial communities from Rifle, Colorado - Rifle CSP2_sed 13_1 (SPAdes) (version 2) | ecosystem: Environmental > Terrestrial > Deep subsurface > Rock core/Sediment | place: Rifle... | reverse complement strand
CCATATTTCGCCGGATCCTTCAACTCATACAAGCGCGCGGGACGACGAGTTCGCAGGCGTCTTGAACAGGCATGCGGAGTGCTCCGACTGCCACAACCCGCACACGCTGACATCGGTCAACGCCGCTCCGACGGCGTCGGGTTGGCTTGCGTCCGGGTCGCTGGGCGGGACGGCCGGGGTTGCGGCGACGGCGCCGCTGACGTGGAAAGACCCGCTGGCCTATGAGTATGAGTTGTGCCTTAAGTGCCACTCCAGTTACACGCAGCTCTTGAGTTACACGAAGCAATCTCAACTGAAGACCGACATGGCTGCCGAATTCGATCCGGCAAATGCGTCTTATCACCCCGTGCGCGCGCCTGGAAAGAACACGACCACGGCGATGGATAACAGCCTGGCAGGCGGCTCGCTATGGCGGTACACAAGCGCGTCGACGATTCGCTGCCTGAACTGCCATGCGAACGGCAGTCTGGCTGCGGGCGCTCCCCCATCTGACGGCAAGCTGGCCCCGCACGCCAGTCAGAACCGGGGGCTGCTCCTGGCGAACTACCGTGACCGCGACCTGAAGCCGGAACTCGAGGCGTACAACGGGACCGACTTCGAGCTTTGCTACCTGTGTCACGCCTCCGCGCCGTTTGCATCCGTAACCCAGGAGCCACGCAACGACACGAATTTCCGGCTGCATGGCTTTCACCTGACGGGTATCTACGACGTGGGCAGCGGTTCACGTGACATCGACACGGCCGGCGCCGGCCAGGGAAACGCTATCTGTGCCGAGTGTCACTTCCAGCTGCATAGCACGCGCTTCGCTCCTTACGCTGGCAATCAAGGGTACTCGCGCGGCGTGAACTTCTCCCCGAATGTCCAGCCACGTCCGGGCATCGCTAATCCACAGTGGTCCGGCCCCACGAGCAGGACGTGCGCGCTGCTCTGTCATGGAGAGGATCACAACGGAGATACCTACTAGGGCGCCGGCGAGACGATCGCGGGAAGGGTACGACTCTCTAACGCCGGATACATACCTTCCGCTACCTGCTATATCCAGAAATGTGCGCCGCGACGGATGGAACGGCGTTGGCAACGAACAGATGATTGTCTTGAGAGACAAGAAATGGCTGTTTCACGACGTGATCTGCTGAAAGGCCTGGGCGGCCTCGCGGGCTTGCTGTTCGCCGGCGCTGTCGGCGTTAGCCGGTTTCCGCTGACGGTTACCAGGGGGCAGACCAGCCGTAAGAAGGCGGATCGGCAGTGGGGCATGGTGGTGGACCTGCGCCGCTGTGATGGCTGCAAAGAGTGCACCGGAGCGTGCCAGGTCACTCACTATCTGTCTAATGACCAGGAGTGGATCAAGGTGTACGAGGTGGAGACGGAAAACGGCGGCACGGTCTTCATGCCCCGCCTGTGTATGCACTGTGAGGAAGCGCCCTGCCTGAAGGTGTGCCCTACCGCGGCTACTTTCAAGAATGACCAGGGCCTTATCCTCATCGACCAGGACATCTGCATCGGCTGCCGGATCTGCATGGCCGCCTGTCCGTATGAGGCTCGGTACTTCAACTGGTGGGACCCGCCGAAGCCGCCCGGGGTGTTCGACAATCCGATGCCGGAGTTTCCGGTGCCTCAGCAACGCGGCACCGTCGGGAAGTGCGTACTCTGCGTACATTACACCAACAAAGGCCGGTTGCCCGCCTGCGTCGACGCCTGCCGGATGGATGCGATTTACATCGCAGACCTGACGACCGGTGTGATGACCAACAGGTCGGGCGAGACGTACCAGCTTCGGCAGTATCTCCAGGAGAATGACGCTTTCCGTTACAAGGAGGAGCTGAACACGAGTCCGAGAGTGTGGTACGTGACCGGGCACGGCCAATCGCTCGATAGGAAGAGCCAGGGGTAGCGATGGACCGTCCGTTCGAGGCGGAAGCACATGACTTCAGGGCGGCCGCAGTGGCGCCCATTCTGCAGCCGGGACCGATGTTCTGGCCACTGGCGCTATTCCTCTCGCTGGTAGTCCTGGCGGGAGCGGCGGCCATGTTCCAGCAACTAGTGTTCGGCCTTGGGGTCACCGGCCTGAACAACCGGGTATCGTGGGGCTTCTACATCTCGGATATGGTGTTCTTCATCGGACTGAGCTATGGCGGCGCGGTGACTTCCGCTATTCTGCGGCTGACCAATGCGCCCTGGCGGGCGCCGATGGTGCGTATTGCAGAGGCCACGGCTCTTGTTACGCTCCTGATCGGCTCTCTATTTCCGATCATCGACCTGGGGCGGCCGGACCGTATGCTGAACCTCCTGCTGCACGGACAGGTTGGTTCGCCGGTGCTGTGGGACGTCGTAGCGGTGAACACTTACATGGTCGCCACAGTGATCTTTCTGTTTCTGCCGCTCATTCCTGACATGGCGTTCTGCCGGGACCACCTGGGTCCGGCCGCGGGGCGCGTGCGGAGACTGCTGTACGACCGGCTTTCCCTGGGCTGGCGCGGCTCGCCGGGCGAGAAGAACATCCTGGAGCGGAACATGACGGTCGTTGCGGTGGTGATCATTCCGCTGGCGGTGTCGGTTCACTCCGTTCTGGCGTGGCTGTTCGGGATGACAGTGCGGCCCGGCTGGAACAGCACGATGTACGCGCCCTACTTCGTAGTGGGAGCGCTGTTCTCAGGCGTGGCAGCGGTGATTGTCATTCTCGCCGCGTTCCGGAAGGCATATCGCCTGGAAGCCTTCATAACCGAGCAGCACTTCAAGTACCTGGCGAACATGCTGTTGGCGCTCGGAATGGTCTACGCGTACTTCCTTTTCGCTGAGGTTCTCACAGAGGGATACAAGATGGAAGGTATGTCCCTGAGCGAAGGCTCCGGCCCGCTACTGGAGGAGATGCTGCTGGGCCGGTATGCCCTCCTGTTCTGGGGATTCGTGGCCGGGGGGCTTGCGATCCCGATCGCGCTCACCTCCCTGCCGCTGACACGTCACGTGCCGGGTATCGTCACGGCCGCGACCCTGGTCGTGGTGGCGATGTGGCTGAAGCGTTTTCTGATCGTTGTTCCGTCTATGGCCACGCCCATGATGCCGGTTGACTGGGGCGCCTACTGGCCGAGCCGGGTGGAGATCGCGATCACGCTGGCCGCCGCCGCGGCTGTCCCGCTGCTGCTAATGTTCTTCTTCCGCTTCTTTCCAATCATTTCGATCTACGAAATGGAAGAAATCGCCGAACACGAGGAACCGGAAGCGGTCCCGGAGCCCGCCGGCGTGGCAGCGTGGTGAGCGATGCGCGTCGCCGTGATCGTCAGCCTTGTGGTAGCGGCGGTTCTATGTTTTCAGGCGGCCCCGACACCGGCGCTGGCTGACGACGACCGGCCGATCTCCTTGATTGCGCTTCCGCCAGAAGCGGGGGAAACAGAACACGAGAGCGTGGTGCTGTCTGCCCAGCTCAAGAGCGACGAGGGGCCGGTCGGCGGGCTGCCCGTCAACTTCTACATCGTCACGACCGTGTTTGGCGAGCGCCTAATGAAGGTGGGTGAGGCGCTGTCTGACGCTAGCGGCGCGGTGTCGGTGGTGTACAGGCCCACGTGGACAGGCGACCACACAGTGGTGGCGCACTTCGACGGCGTGGGCGGCTATGCGGCAGCGGAGACATCGTTCCATTTCGATGCGACAGTGGCGGAATCGGCGTACGAGCGGCCGGAATTCGGCCTGGGGCCCATACGCCGCGGACTCCCATTCGCCGTGGGCGTGGCGGTGCTTGTCGTCTGGGCCAGCCTGGGCTTCGCGCTCGTGAACACGGTCATGGCCGTCCGCTCGGCGGCCCGGGCGGCACCGGCGCTCTCACCGATGCAGGCGCCAATGCCTTCGGTGTTCATACCGCCTAGTCCCGTAGCGCAGAGCGAGACCCCAAGACGCCTCGCGGTGGCGGTGGCCCTGCTGGTGGTTGTGGCGGGATTGCCTCTGATCTGGCTGACACTGAAGGTTTCCGACCAGGGTCAGCAGCCGTACGTTGTTGAAGATGGTCTGATTCCGGGTGATCACCCCACGGAACCAGCGGCCGGGCAGCCGCTGCCGGCTACCCTGGTGAGGTCCGTCCAGACCGTGAAATTCGACGAGAACGGCCAGCCCACACCGGGGTCCGTGCCGATCCCGGCGGACCTGGCGATTACGGCCGGCCGTGTAAGGATACTGGATTCGACCGGTGGCCGGATCGTGACAGTCGCGCCAGACGGTGAGCTGATCCCAATCCAGCAGGGGCGCGGCGTGGACGGGACATCGCTCAAGGGGTCACCGGCGATGTCGTCGCTGGGCGAGCGGTTGTACGTAGTTAGCGCCAGTGGAGACCGGATCGTCGTTGTCGATGAGTCAGGGCTGATCGAGGGCTCGATCGTTCCTACCCTGCCAGCGGGGCAGAACCCCGTCGCCGTCGCCGGCATCGCTGTCTCTGACACAGGGAGGATATGGCTGAGCGACGCGGCGAATCACAGAGTGATCCTCCTGAATGGGCGCGGCGAGTTTGAACTGGTGATAGGAGAGGGAGTTGCGTCCAGCGGTGACCAGGGCTTTGACACGCCGACCGGCCTGGCTGTTGACGAAGACGGCAATCTGTATGTGAGCGATACGGGCAACCGCGTTGTGAAGAAGTACTCTTCCCTGGGCGTTCTCTTGCAGGTGATCGGAGAGGGACGACTGGAAACGCCGCAAGGAGTCACCGTCAATGCAGCGGGCAGGATCTTCGTTAGTGACACCGCTGCCCGTCAGGTCTCGGTGTTCGGGCCTGACGGCTCGTACCTGGGATCGATCATTGACCCGAACTTCGAGGAACCGCACATAGTCAGGACATACGGCGACGAACTTCACGTACTGGACAGCCTGGCCGGGATGCTCGTGTTTCGGGTGCCCGAGGCGCAGGTGGGCGTCCCATGAGACGTTTGATCTGGGTCGTCGCTCCGCTGATCGTCACAGCGGTGATTTTCGCTATGCGGTCTGGAGTCGATGTTGCGCTTAGCGAGCACAAGGATGTAGCGAGCACCGCCCACAACGTTGCTACGGCCGGTACGCCGGTGTGCATCTACTGTCATGTGCCGCGCGATGCGGCAGGTCAGCTCCTGTGGCCGAATGGGCAACCCAACGCCAAAAGTGATTTCGCGGGTCTGAAGCGCCTGTGTTTCAGTTGCCACGACGGTACCGTGACGCGGGAGCGAAGCTACGTGTTTAACCCCGAGCGACCTGACCACGTTCGGACCGCGGGCGTTACCGGGCAAGACTGTGACCGGTGCCACGACGCCCACGGCACCACGAACACGAAATTCCTGAGAGTAACGACAAATGCCAACTTCTGCTGGAACTGCCACTTCCGAGCCGGGCCAGCAGATCATCCCGTGGGAGTGGACGCGATCGCCGCGGGCATGCATCCAGTGGACACCCAGTTCAATCCGAAAGCCGGTGATTACAGCGGCACCCGCCTGTGGAACGAGGACGGAACAGGGCCTGGGAACAGGGTGATGTGCTTGACGTGCCATAACCCCCACGGCGGCCAGCCGAACACGCTGATCACCACCGTGGAATACGATTCCGAGGGGGGCTCCTTCCAGGCGCTCTGCCGCAGTTGTCACGTAGACCGCTGAGTGGGTGAAAGGACGATGGAGAAGACATCTTACCAGCCGTGGGATCAGAAGCCGCAGCGACGACGGGATACTACCTCGGTACTCGGCGGGTTGATTGTGCTCCTGATCGTTGGTGGGCTGATTACGGCTGTCCTCTTCCCACCAATTGAAGGCGTGAAGACCGGAGTTCCGGTGAGCAGAAAGTTATCAACCCTGAACTATCCTGCCGTGGTGACGCAAACGATAGGGCAGCCGGTGGGAGGGACATGGACGCTGCCCACCTCGGTTGCCGCCATCGGTGATGCGAGGTATGTCGTTGACACCGGCAACAACCGTATCGTTGAACTGGATGCAGAGGGACACTTGGCCGCCACCCTCGACCGCGCCACCGACAGCCGGCTCGATCTGCGGCAACCGATGTCTATCGCGACGGACGGAAGACGGTTGTTCGTCGCCAACTCTCTGGCCGGCGAGATAGTGGTTTTGAACACGTCAGGGGCCGTGGACAGGGTCATAGGACTCGTAGCTCAGCCGGGCGAACGGATGCCACGCCCGATAGGTGTGGTTGTTGCCAAGGACGGGAGCGTCATCGTTTCAGACGCCGATAACCATCGCGTGCTGATTCTGAATCCAGAAGGGGAACGGGTGAACTCGTTTGGAACCGGCACGAGAGCGGGAGGATCCGGGGGCCTCAACGTGCCCGGCGGCCTCGCAGTTGATGCCGCGGGCTACATCTACGTAGTCGACACCCTCAACGGGCGGATTGTGAAGCTGTCGCCGGAAGGGGAGTTCATACGTGACTTCGCGAGCCTGGCGGACACGGCAGGATCACTGGCGCGGCCGAAGGGTGTCGCCGTGGATGGGGAGGGCCACATCTTTGTCAGCGACGGACTGCAGGCGGCCATCGAAGTGTTTGGGCGAAATGGGGAGTATCTCGGAGTGATAGGCCGGCGTGACGCAACGGACCCTCGCGCTGGCTCGATCTTCGAGGCGCCATCGGGGCTGGCGCTTTTCGGGGACACGATGATCGTGGTTGACGGCGTGCTCGGACTGATCGCGCTGCAACTGTCCGATCCTGGTGCCAACGTTGGGGCGGGGGAGTAGATAGATGGGCATCCTGTCCGATAACCTGATCATAATCCTGGGCTTGCTGATCCCATTCCTGGGCATATTGTTTCCGATTCTCGTCCTGCTGCTCTTCCAGGTCTCGCACCCGGAGGCCCCTGCGGCCGAGGACGTCGCCCCGGAGGTCGCGCTGGACCGCACAACCCGGCCGGGGTCCGCACCTGCCCCGGAAGGGAAAGCGACTCCCGCAGACAAGCGGCCGATCCTGATCGAATCCACCGAACTCACATGGGCTAGAGACCGCCTGCGGGAATCGGATGTCTTCGAGGGGCTGACTGACAACGAGCTCAGGTACATAGCCGGGATCGGTCACCGGCGCAAGGTCAGCGCGGGAGAACGCCTGGCCGAGGGAGGTAGCCGCGGCGAGATGCTCTTCGTGATCCTTGAGGGCGAGCTGCGCCTGCTAACGCACACGATTCCAGAGATCCCCGTGCGGACGGCGCATGCCGGGGAAACCGTGCCGCTGGCTGTGATCATCGACCCGCCCGTGCTCGTCACGACGGTTGAAGCCCCTGCGGAGGGTGAGGTGTTCGTGATCCCGCGCAAGCGTCTTCTCGACCTGTTCGAGAAGCAGCCCCTGATAGGGTTCCAGGTGTACAGGGCGGCGGCCAAGGTATTTGAACATCGGTACCGCATGACACTCGACCGCGCCGGCACAATCGACGAGGGTCAGAGTGGAGGTGAGTAGGAGGATTCTGCCATGACTCACGATAACGCGAGCCTGGCCCAGGGGTGGCGGCGATCACCGACCGCCCAGGGTGTCGCGCTGGGCTTGGTGCTAGGGCCCGTTGGGATGTTCCTGGCGTACGTGTTCTCATCCAGGAACAAGCGGCGGGTGAGGCTCTTTGGCGCTCTGAAGGGGTCATTGGCGGCGGCTGTGTCAATGCTGGTCGGCGCGCTGCTGGTGGTGCTCGCGATCAGCGTTGTCTGAGCCGTTCAGGAGCGCCACCCGAAATGCACTCACCGTGCGGCTGCGCCCTACCCCATAGCGGCCCACGTTGACTGAGGCTCATCTCAAGCGTCCGCTCTGGAAGGGGGATTCTGTACCCCTTGATAGATGCCTTCCGCTACGGGGAAAACCGAAAGGCAGACGGCATCGCCTGTGTCTGCTGTATCCAGAATGTACGCCGCGACGGATGGAACGGCTTCGTTGCGAAACCGATGATGGTATCGAGAGATGCAGAAAGGAGAAGCCCGATATGAGCGCTCATGAGACGCCGAGGCGTTGGGTGCCGGTCGTCATGACAGCGGCCGCGATGGCCGGGTTCGTGATCGTCGTCGGGCTGGCGGTTCTGTTCGCGTCCGGCACCGGCTCCGACGGTCAGGGCGCCACGACCGGGGCGCAGATCCGGGAGACTGACAGTGCGCTGCCAGAGTACGTACTGGCAGGCGGAGATCAGGTGGCGTTGGCATACGAGTTCGCGCTGGAGCGTCCGGACGTGATGCTGTGGATGCCGTGCTACTGCGGCTGCGGCGGGCACAGCGGCCACCGCAACGCTCGCGACTGTTTCGTGAAGGCTACGAGTTCGTCAGGGGACATTCAGTTTGATGAACATGGCTCCGCCTGCGACGTGTGCGTCGACATTGCGCTTCTGGCGCGGCAGATGACACTGGCAAGCCGGCCGCTAACTGAAATCAGAGCCGCAGTGGATCAGGAGTTCAGCGACATCGGTCCGGGGACGGACACTCCTCTGCCGCCGGAGTAAGGAACGAGACCATGGATATGCGAAAGAAGGCATCGGGAACCGCGAGGTACTTTGAAGTCCTGGGTCTACCGCTGGACGCGGGCGGACAGGACATCGAAGCACGATACCAGGAGCTTTCCGCTTACCTGACAGCGGGAAACCTGCCGCCGCAGCTGCAGGATTGGGCTCACGAGCAGTCGGCGCGAGTAGATGAAGCCTACGCGATGCTGTCGGACCCGGACCTTCGGGCCGGGCTGGAAGACGAACTTGAGGAGGAGGCAGGGGAGCCCGTCGCGGCCGGCCCAAAGCCGGCGGTAACGCGCGCGGAAGCGCGTGGGGCTGCGCCGGGCGGCCGGACAGGGGCGTGGCTACCGCTGATGGCGCTGGCGGTCGGGATCTTCATCGGCGGCGCGGCCCTGGTGGCCGTTATCATCGCGGACATGGGACTGGGCGGCGGAAGCTCGGAGGACCCTGCGGCAGCCGCTCAGACTCCGGACGGGCAGTTCGTCCCGATCGACACTGAGCGCGTGGCGGCATTGGTCACTTCATACCAGGCGGACCCGACCAATCCCGAGACGTTGTTCGAGCTGGGCGAAGCGTACTTTCTGGCGGGCGAGTGGCAGCAAGGACAGACGTGGTTCTTGAAGCTGGTGGAAGTAGAGCCGGCCAACGTGCATGCCTGGACAGACATCGGAACTGCGCACTACAACCTGGACCGAACGGAAGAAGCGAAGGCGGCCTGGCAGAAGGCGCTGGAGCTGGCCCCAGACGACCCGCAGCTTCACTACAACATGGGGTTCCTGTATGCGAACTCCGAAACGCCGGACTTTGAGGCCGCGAAGCGGGAATGGCAGGCCGTGCTTGACCTGGCGCCGGGGACGGCCCTGGCCCAAACGGTGCAAGTTCACATGGAAGGATTGCAGGCACCGGCGAGCCCGTCGCCGGGAACGTAGGAGAGAGAAGTGGACGGCGAGAACCTTAGTCTCCTGATCGCGTTTGGAGCGGGCGTTCTGTCATTCGCATCGCCGTGCTGCCTGCCGCTGGTCCCGGCGTACATCGCGCACATGGTGACGGTGTCCGGGGAGCGACCCGAACCGGCGCCGCGAGTGATTAACTTCATGCATGCGTCGGCGTTCGTGCTCGGCTTCTCGACGATCTTCATAGGTTTTTGGTCCGCGCTCGGGTTGATCGGCTATACCGTCATCGACAACGCGCAGTACATGCGGGAGATCGGCGGGGCGGTCCTGGTATTCATGGGGTTGCACCTGCTTGGCGTGATCAACCTGGGTTTCATGAACCGTGAGTATACGGTCAACCCTAAGGAGTCGCCGAACCCCGGGTACGGCCGTTCCCTCGTGCTGGGAATGACGTTTGCTGCGGGCTGGACGCCGTGCATCGGCCCGGTGCTGGGCAGCATCATCGGGCTGTCGGTGATCGAAGGAGATGCAGCAAAGGGTGCGCTGTTCCTGGCTTCCTATTCAGCGGGCCTGGGGCTGCCGTTTTTGGCGATGGCGCTGGCAATGGAGCCGATCTCGGCGCAGTTGCGAAAGATGCGCCCGCTGCTGGCGACGGTGCCGCTGGTGAGCGGAACGCTGGTGGTTACCGTTGGGCTACTGATGCTTACGAACAACTTCTTCCGGGTCAGCCAGTTCTTTGACTGGGGTTACGTGTAGGCGGCCATGGAGAACGTCGGAAGCCAGGCTCGAGTGCCACAGCGGACTTACTGGGAGACGCGGACCCTGGGCCGGATGTGGCATTTCTTCACCTCGGTTCGCCTGGCGCTGGTGCTAATACTGGCGATCACGGCGGCGGTCTTCGCCGGGACCATGTTGGACCAGGTGGCGCCATCCGTGAGGTCTGACCCGGCGATGTACGCTCAGTGGCTGACGCGCGCCGAAGGAAGGTACGGCGTGTTCCCCACGAAGGTCCTTGAGTTTTTTGAGCTGTTCAACGTGTTCCACACTCTGTGGTTCCGTTTACTTATAGGCCTACTGACGGTGAACATCATCGTCTGCACGTTGAACCGCTGGAAGGGTATCTGGCGCACGGTGTTCCCTCCGCGGATCCGCATGACCGACGCGTTCTTCCAGCACGCGCGCTTCAACGCTAAGTACGTGATGGATGAGCGGGCTGAGGCGGCCGCCGCGACGGTGAAGAAGGGTCTGAAGCACGCGCGTTACCGGGTTTCCACGGAAGGGGAAGCAGGATCGGTGGCGCTGTACGCGGACCGCAACCGGTTCAGCCGGTTCGGAACGTTCATCAGTCACCTGAGCCTGGTGCTGATCCTTGCCGGGACGGTTGTTGGCGGTATTTGGGGCCGTAGCGACCCGGAGTTCATCGTGCCGGAAGGGATAACGCGGGATGTTGGTCTGGGAACCGATCTTTCGGTGCGCCTGGAGCACTTCACCGACGAGTACTACGTGGAGGGTCCTCCGAAAGACTTCCGGAGCGACCTCGTGATCCTGAAGAACGGCGAAGAGGTGAAGCGGGGGACGGTGCGGGTAAACTCTCCGCTGGGCTACGGTGGCATGAAGTTCCACCAGTCGTTCTTCGGCCAGACAGCAGTGATGACTGTGAAGACGAAGGATGGGACATCCCTCTACGACGGCCCGGTGCCGCTGGCATGGCAGACACGAGAGGGAAACCGGCCGGTGGGCAGCTTTACTCTGGGAACCGAGAATCTTGAAGTGTGGGTCATAGGTCCGCGGAGTGGGGAGAGTGATCCGCTGGTGCCGGCCGGCGAGATGCGGATCGAGGTCTACGAGAGCAGTTCGGGTGCGCTCAGGACCGCGACGAACCTTTCGCAGGGGACGGAGCAGGTTGTCGGCGGCCTTAACTTCACTTTCGGGCGCGAGGGGCGGTTCACCGGCCTGAGCGTGGTGAAGGACCCGGGTGTAAATATCATCTGGGTGGCCAGCGCTCTTATGATCATTGGCCTGGTGATGCTGTTCTACATGCCCCACCGGCGCCTTTGGGCTTCCTGCAAGGAGATGCCGGACGGCAAGACGGAAGTAAGGCTGGCAATGACGGGGCAACGGGATTCACAGATATCAGCGGAGTTCGAGCGGGTGCGGCAGCGCGTTGGCAAAGAGCTGCGGAGCCGGCAGGCGGAAGAGGACCAGGTACAAGGAGGTAACCATGTTTGAGGTTTCGCAATACACGTTTGTGGCGGCGATGGTAGCGCTGGCCGCGGGGCTGGCGCTATACCTGGTCAATGTGTTTGGGCCACGCGGCGTGCGCTCTTTGAGCTTCAACACGGGCGGGACTCAGGAGACAGACAGCTTCGGATCAGCGATGAAAACGGCCGGACGCTACGGGTCGATCCTGTCAGTGAATGCGTTCGGCTTCCTGACCGCATCGATAATCGCGCGGTGGATCGCCGCCGGCCATGGTCCATTCTCTAACATGTATGAGTTCTCAGTGGCGTTCGCCTGGGGAGCGATGGGAATATACCTCTACTTCGAATCGCAGTACCATGCGCGGTCGCTGGCTTTGCTGGTGCTGCCAATCGCCCTGGGAATCCTGATCTACGCAACGACGGTTCCCGATGACATACAGCCGCTGGTGCCGGCGCTTCAACAGGACTTGCTATTGACAATCCATGTGGCGGCGGCGGTCGTGGCATACGGAGCGTTCGCGGTCGGATTCGGCGCGGCTATTTTATTCCTGGTACAGCGGAAAAAGGGCATGGGCTGGTTGCCGGAACGCACTACGCTGGATGAAATTGGCTACCGATCCGTGATGATCGGCTTCCCGATGATGGCGCTGACCATCATCCTGGGTGCGATCTGGGCAGACATCGCCTGGGGCCGCTACTGGAGCTGGGACCCGAAGGAGACCGCGGCACTGGTGACGTTGTTGATGTACGGTGGTTACCTGCACGCGCGGGTGATCCGCGGCTGGCGCGGCGAGCGGAGCGCCTACCTGCTACTGTTGGGTTTTGCGGCGACAGCGTTCACCTACTACGGGAACTACTTCCTGGGAGGCCTGCACAGCTATGGCTAGCGAGGAGCTTCGGTCGATGCAGCCGCCGGTGAATCCGGAACAGGATGCGTCCGACTTGGAAGAAGAGCGGTTTGAGGATTACTTCCGCACACCGTTCCGCCGCCCCAGCGCTGGAAGCCTGAGGAACATCGCCGGGACGCTGGTAGTTGCTGCGCTGATCATTGGTGCGGTCTGGTTCTTCGGCCGCCCGGGGGCCGCGACGAGCCAGGCAATCACGCTCACGGCCCAGGCCACGGGTCCCGCACCTCGTATTGACCAGCTGGCACCGGAGCTGAACCTGAGGACGCTGGATGGGCAGGTCGTGAGCCTCAGCGACTACAAGGGGCAGCCCGTGTGGATCAGCTTCTGGGCCAGCTGGTGCCCGCCCTGCCGGGCGGAGAATCCCGACATTGAAGAGATGTACCAGAAGTACAGGGGTGAGGGCCTTGTGATCCTTGCACCGGCAATTGGCGAGGACTCTAGCACCGTCGCGGGATATGTGAAGCGAACGGACCTAACGTTCACCGTGGGCGTGGACGAGACGACGGAACTCGCCGCCAACTATCGCATCGTGGGTATCCCCACGCACTTCTTCATCGATAGAGACGGGGTTCTGCGCGTTTGGCGGATCGGGAGCATGAGCACGAAGACGATGGAAAAGAACATCGAGAAGATCATTTCAACCGCGGGCGAGGAGCCGTAGATCGAACAGGGCGATATGACGCCGAACGCACCCGACCCCGGCCAATCAGAAGAGACAACCAGGCCGAAGCAGCGGGGATTCAGGCGAATACTGCGACGGTTCGTGCGGACAAGCACCCAGCCACTGACCCTGGGGATCCTTATGGTCGTGGTCACGATCGTTGTGGTCTTCACAGGCGCGAAGACGCTGGCCTGGATGGAGAGCCCGGACTTCTGCGCTCGCTGCCACACGATGGCACCCGAAGTGAGCGAGCATGCGTTCTCCGCACACTCAAGGGTGGAGTGCTCGGAGTGTCACATCGGCAGGGGCGTCAAGGGGTTTGTTGTTGCCAAGGTGGGCGGTCTTCGGCAATCGGCGAAGCTCCTCCTTGGCACGTACGTCGATCCGATTCCACCGGCGGCCGACGTAATGCCGCCGGCCAACGACATCTGTCTGAAATGCCACGATCCAGCAGCGCAAAAGGCCAACGCACTGGTCACGAAGGGCCACTATCTCGAAGACGAGGCGAATACGGAACAGCGTGTGGCGTTGGTCTTGCGGCAGTCCAACGACGGTGACACATCGAACGGGATACACTGGCACGTCCTCTCGAAGGTGGAATACATCCCGCGTGACGATCACGCGACGGCGATTGATTGGATAGCGGTGGAGCGCCCCGACGGGACACGGGATGAGTACCTAGCCGAATCCCTGGTGGAGATATCTGAGCAGGCCGGAGCCAAGGCTGATGAACTACGGGCGAACGTCGATGCGCGGCGGATGTCGTGCTACGACTGCCACA
>Ga0209751_10004186_pt1 | contig 13858 bp, 14 predicted proteins | sample RifCSP13_1_FD_184019 | JGI IMG/M metagenome (GOLD analysis project Ga0209751, IMG submission 184019) | Soil microbial communities from Rifle, Colorado - Rifle CSP2_sed 13_1 (SPAdes) (version 2) | ecosystem: Environmental > Terrestrial > Deep subsurface > Rock core/Sediment | place: Rifle... | reverse complement strand
ACCCGGTTCCGAAATGGGCCGCGGGAGTATGAGCCCACGCTGGTTGAGGAAAATATTCCCGGGCAGGACGAGCGAATTGGCGACCGTGGGCAGCTGAAGGAACAAAGCGTAGATCAGCACGAGCTGAACGAGCAGCGGCGTGTTGCGCATGATCTCGACGAAGCCAGCGGCGATCCTGTTCACCAGCCAGTTGGTCGACAGGCGGGCGACGCCGACGATGACCCCGAGGATCGTGGCTAGGACGATGCCCACGGCACTGACCATCAGCGTGTTCAGCAGTCCGGCCAGGAAGGCGTGGCCGTACGTGTCGCGCGGGCTGTAGGGAATGACCGTCTGCGAGATGTCGAAACCTGCCGTCGCGCGCATGAAGTCGAGCCCGACGGTGAGCCGCGCGCTGGTCATGTTCGTGGCCAGGTTCGTCCACAACAGGTAGGCCACCAGCAGGACCAGCGCGACGACAACCAGCTGCCCGGCGGCGCGCAGCACGCGGATGTCGCGCCACGGCGGCACCCGGGCGCTGTGACGCGTGACCGGCGCGGCGGTCATCGGATAACGGTCCGCGACCGGACTGAGTGAGTCCCCGGGACGGGCAGCCGCCCGTCCCGGAGCTCAGCTACGACTATCGGTAGGGCGGGGCGTAGATCAGACCGCCGTCGGTCCACAGCCGGTTCAGGCCCCGGTCGAGGCCCAACTCAGTGTTCGGGCCGACATTGCGCTCGAACATCTCGCCATAGTTGCCGACGGCGGAGATGACGTCCACGACCCAGTCGTTCTCCAGCCCGAGCAGCGTGCCCTGTTGCCCTTCGGGATCGGTTCCCAGCAGGCGCTGTATGACGGGGTTGTCACTGGTGTCGCGCATCTCGGCCACGTTGGCCGCTGTGATGCCCTGCTCCTCGGCCTCGAAGGTCGCGAAGACGGTCCACTTGACCACGTTGAACCACTGGTCGTCGCCGAGCGGTGTCACCGGGCCGAGCGGCTCCTTGGACATGACCACGTCGAGCAGGATGTGCTCGTCCGGATTGGCCATCTGGGTGCGCCGCGAGACGAGCTGCGAGCGGTCCGACGTGACGGCGTCGCAGGCGCCCGATTCGTAGGTGTTGTAGGTCTCTTGGATGTCGCCGAACACCGACGTCGTGTAGTTGCCCTCGTGACCGGCGGCTGCCATCGCGTCGGCCAGGTTGAGCTCAGTCGTCGTCCCCGACTGGACGCAGACCGTGGCCCCACCGAGGTCTTCGAGCGAGGTGGCGCCGACTTCACTGCGGACCATGATTCCCTGGCCGTCGTAGAAGGTCGTCGGCGCGAACAGCCCCCACTGGGCGTCGCGCGTGACGGTCCACGTCGTGTTGCGGATCAGGACGTCGACCTCGCCGGTCTGAAGCGCCGGCCCGCGGTCATCGGTGCCTAGCTGGCGGTACTCGACCGCCGCGGCATCGCCCAGCACGGCGGCGGCGACTGCCTTGCAGAAGTCGACGTCGAAGCCGGACCATTCGCCGGTGCCCTGCTCGAGGAAGCTGAACCCGGGCAGGCCGCCGTTGACGCCGCAGATCAGCTGGCCGCGGCTCTGGATGGCGGCCAGGCGACCGCCGCTGGGAGCGTCGGTGGGCGCCGCCGTTCCGCCGACCGTTGGCGCGGCCGTGGGCCCGCTCGTGGGTGCCGGGCTGGCCGTCGGTGCAGGCGCCGTGGTGCACGCACCGACTAACAGCGCTCCCAGCGCAAGCGGTACCAGAAACCGTCTGGACATGGCTACCTCCTCTAGATTGCGGCCTCGGTCCAACGCTGCCGGCGCTCGCGTGAGCCGGGTGGCAGCGGCTGGTGCGCACATCCTAAACGGCAGGGGAAGCACCAGACCGGCCGTATGAGGGGTCAGGCCCGTCGGCTTAGCCTGCGGCGACGGGCTCCGGTAGGGCGACAGGCTCCGGTAGAACGCCGGCGAGGTAGGCGTCGATCGCCGCCGCGGCGCGCTTGCCGTCACCCATGGCCAGGATGACCGTCGCCGCGCCGCGCACGATGTCGCCGCCGGCGAACACGCCCGGGATGCTGGTCATGCCACTCTGGTCGGTCTCGATGTAGCCCCACTTGTTGAGCGCCAGATCGGGCTCCGACCTGGTCAGCAGCGGGTTGGCGCCCGTGCCGATGGCAACGATGACCATCTCGCAGTCGAGCACGAACTCCGAGCCCGGGAGAGGTACCGGGCTGCGCCGGCCAGAGGCATCGGGCTCGCCGAGCTCCATGCGCACGCAGCGCAGACCTTTGACCCAGCCGCGCTCGTCGCCGATCACCTCGACGGGCGCGGTCAGGTACTCGAAGCACACGCCCTCTTCCTCGGCGTGGTGGACTTCCTCGCGCCGGGCAGGCAGCTCGTCGGGTCCCCGGCGATAGACGATCATCGCCTCGGCCGCGCCGAGGCGGTGGGCCGTGCGCACGGCGTCCATGGCAACGTTGCCGCCACCGACCACGGCGACCCGCGTCCGGTGCAGGACCGGCGTGTCCGAATCGGGCCGGAAGGCGCCCATCAGGTTGACCCTGGTCAGGTACTCGTTGGCCGAGTACACGCCCTTGAGGTTCTCGCCGGGCACGTTCATGAACACAGGCAGCCCGGCGCCGACGGCGATGAACACCGCGTCGTACATCGAGCGCAGCTCAGTCAGCGTCCAGGTCCGACCGATGATCGCGTCGACTTCGATGTGCACGCCCTCCGATACCAGCCGGTCGACCTCGCGCTGGACGATGTCCTTGGGCAGGCGGAACTCGGGGATGCCGTAGAGGAGCACGCCGCCCGGGGCGTGGAACGCCTCGTAGACGGTCACGTCGTGACCGGCCTTGACCAGCTCGCCGGCAGCGGTCAGGCCCGCCGGGCCCGAGCCGACGATGGCCACCCGCTTGCCGGTCGACGCCTTGAGCGACATGGGCAGTTGGTCGCGGTTGCGCAGCGCCCAGTCGGCGACGAAGCGCTCGATATAGCCGATCGCGACCGGGCGGCCCTTCTTGCCGCGTACGCAGACGCCCTCGCACTGGGTCTCCTGCGGGCACACCCGCCCGGTCACGCACGGCAGCGCGTTGTCGTCGAGCAGGGCTTCGGCGGCGGCGCGGATGTCGCCCTCCCGGACGAGGGTGATGAAGCGCGGAATGTTGACGCTGACCGGGCAGCCGGCGACGCACAGCGAATCGGCGTTGGGGCAGTTGATGCAGCGCTCTGCCTCGGCGATGGCGAGCAGCTCGGTGAAGCCAAGGTTGACCTCATCGAAGTTGGTGGTGCGCACGTCGGGCAACTGCTCGGGCATCTTGTGGCGCTCGATCGCCATCCGCTCGCGGTTGGTCAGCACGGGTCGCTCTCCGGGCTGCTGGATGGGCTCAGTCATCGTACGGCCGCCAGTTCAGGCGCCAGCGCGCAGTGGCGCTTCTCGAGCGCCGCCTGCTCGAACTCGCGGTACGGGCTGAGGCGATCGGCGAGCAGCGCGAAGTCGACCTGGTGGGCGTCGAACTCGGGGCCGTCGACACAGGCGTAGAGGGTCTTGCCGCCGACGCTCACCCGGCAGCCGCCGCACATGCCGGTGCCGTCGATCATGATCGGGTTGAGCGAGACGACGGTGGGGATGGCGGTGGGGCGCGTCATCTCGGCCACTGCGCGCATCATCGGCACGGGTCCCACGGCGTAGATGGCATCGATGTGACCATCGGCGATAACGTCGGCCAGGGCCTGGGTGACAAAGCCGTGCCGGCCGTACGAGCCATCGTCGGTGCACACGACGACCTCGCCGCAGGCGCGCAGCTCATCCTCGAGGATGACCCATTCGCGCGAGCGGCCACCGATGATGCTCGTGACGCGCACGCCGGCGCGGTGCAATTGCTGGGCGATGGGCAGCACGACCGCCGTGCCGACACCGCCGCCGACACACACCGCGTGGCCGCCCTCGATCACCTCGGTCGGCCGGCCCAACGGGCCGACCACATCGCGTATCGCGTCGCCAACCTCCAGCGCGACCAGATCCTCGGTGCTCTTGCCGATGGCCTGGATGACCAGCGTGATCGTGCCGGCTTCGGGGTCCGCGTCGGCGATGGTCAGCGGGATGCGTTCTGCCCCTTCTGCGGCGCGAACGATCACGAACTGCCCTGCCTGGCGTATCTGGGCGATGCGGGGCGCGTCGATGACGAGGCGCGTGACGTTAGGCGACAACTGGGTCTTCCCGCGGATCGGGTGCATCTGTCCTCCAAGCGCAGCTGGACATACGCATAGTCATGCCGTATCAGATTCGGACACCACTTCGGCGCGGCCCATTTCGGCGGGCCGAATGTCACTCCGCTAGGTGCCGAGGGTCCCTCGCCCGGGACTCAGCCGACCGATGCAGCAGCCACCTCGGGCATGCCCACGGTCTTGCCCTTGGGCCAGTAGAGCTCCTTCTTGACGTGGAACTCGGGGAAGCCGGCGCCCATCAGCTCTGCCTCGACGTTGAGGATCATGTCCGGGTTGCCGCAGATGTAGACAACCGTAGTCTCCGGGCGCAGCCCCTGCTCTCGGCACACATCGAGGACGATGTTCTCGGCGCGGCCGGTGTGGCCGCTCCAGCCAGCGTTGGCGGGGTCGTCCGGGCGGGAAACCGTGGGCACGTAGCTGAGCGGGTACTCGCCCGTCCGTTGCCAGCCTTCGAGCAGCGGCCGGTAGCCCAGGTCGTGGGCGTACGAGACACCGTTGACCAGCACGACCCGGCGCGGCGAACCGTCGATGAGCAGCGTCCGCATCATCGAGATGAACGGTGCGATGCCCGTTCCGGTCGATACGAAGAGGTGCGTGCGATCGTCCTCTGGCTCGAGCATGAACCTGCCCTTGGGGCCGATCATGCGCATCCGATGGCCGATCGGCAGGCGCCACAGGGCGGTCGTGAAGCGCATCACCGGCACGAGCCGCACGTAGAACTCGTAGCCGTCGGCGGCGCGCCGAGGTGACGAGGCGACGCTGTACGGGCGCTGCAGCAGCTTGCCGTCGACGAACACGCCGGTGGTCATGTACTGGCCCGGTTCGAAGGGCACCGGCTCGCCGTCATAGCGGACCCAGAAACAGGCCAGGTCCGCCGTGTCGTCCTCGCGCCGTACGAGAGTCGCGTTGTACGCCTCATGGTTGGCCTCGATGACGCGCGTGTCTTCCTGGTCGTTGGTCATGTTCGGCGGAAATCTCCTCGCGCGTACCGCTTGGTCACGGCGTCTGGCGCGATGGTAACCGGCCGGCGACCGGCCGACCCAGACAGCGCGCTCGTCGCGCGGGCAGTAAACGATTACATGACAGATGGCCCTTTATATGGGGACCGAAGGACGCTGCCTGCCCGTCGTCCCGGGGCTGACAGTCGGCGCATGAGTACCGTCGTTGTCGTCAACAGGGACCCGCACGTGGCGGCGCGACATGCCCAGGCGCTGCGCGCTGCCGGCCACGTCGTCGAGCTTTGCGGCGGTCCGCAAATGGAGCCGTGCCCGGTCATCGGTGACCTGCCCTGTCCACTGGTCGATCGCGCCGACGTGCTCATCTACGACGCCTGGGTCGCGGGCGGCAGCGATGCCGGGCGCCGGCTCATTGCCGATCTGCGTGAGACCTACCCCGACCTGCCGGTCGTGCTGACCTCGGTCGATGGCAGTCTCGGCTGGGTCGAGACAGACGGTCCCCACCGCGTGACGCCGCTCGCCGGCGATCCCTCCGCAGACGAACTCGCGGCAGCCGTCGAGGCGGCACTGGCCGACCAGGGGATGGCCGTCTGACGTTCAGCCGCTCGGCTCGTCGTCGGCGTCGAGGTGGAGCAGGTGCAGGACGCGGTGCAGGAAAGGCGCCAGGACGACGCCGGCGATGACCAGGAAGAACACCCCGCTGTACAGCGCGTAGGCGCCGGCGAACAGTTTGGCCGCGTCAGATTGAAGTACGGCGACCGGGCCCATGCCGCCCAGGATCATCGCCGCGTTCAGGAATGCGTCAATGAACGAAAGCCCGGCCAGGCCCATGTAGCCGGCAATGCCGATCGCAAGTGAAACGAGCAGCAGCAGTGTCGCCAGGCCGACGTGGCGCAGGACGCGTGCCGTGAAGGCGCGCCGCGACAGAACGGGCTGGCCATAGCGCTCGTACATCTGGCGTTGATGGTGTCACGCCGCGCGGGCGTCGTGGCGGCGCCCGCGCGGGGGTCTACGACGGGGTCTGAGTGGTGGCCTACGCGGTGCTGCCGGCGCCACGCGACATGCGCAGGTAGCCGAGCAGCATGATCAACACGCCGACCACGACCACGACCGCCGGCACGAACAGGCGCGAGATGTCATCGGTGAACAGGTCGAGCACCAGGCCGATACCCACGAGCAGCAGGATGCCGCCCGGGATGAGCGGCCAGAAATGGTGCTCCCTGAGGTTCATCACCGAGCCCACCAGCCAGATGCCGATGAAGCCGAAGGCCAGCCCGAGGACGGCACCTGGGCCGTCAACGTTGTCGCCCGGGAACACGTCGGCAACCAGCAGGCCGGTGCCGATGCCGGTCATGATCGCGCCGCCCACGAGGGCGACGTAGGCGCGGTTGATGGCGAACACGCCGAGCAGGCCGAGGCCGATGACGAGCGGAATGTAGCGATCGACGTCCGGCCAGAGCTCGGACGCGAGCGCGGCGCCGCCGACCAGGACGAGCACGAAGCCACCCAGCAACGCGTTGCGCGACGAGTTGGCTCGTGACGGGGCTGGGACTGCCATATTTCGCCTCCTCTTTGGGGATGAGAGTGGAGCCAGCGTGGAGGATCCTGCCCGCCGCCTAGAAGTGCCGACCGGCCCATTCGTGACCCACGCGTACAATCGGCCGACAACACCACATCCCCACGCCCCGCAAGCGGCGCCCCAGTCGCCCGAGGTTTCCGATGACAGAGACGTCGACTCCTGTTGCCGCGCGCGCACACCGCGCCGCCAAACGCTACATCTACGCCTTCGGCGGCGGCCGGGCAGAGGGCGACGCGACGATGCGCGACGTGCTCGGCGGCAAGGGCGCTGGCCTTGCCGAGATGACCAACGCCGGCCTGCCCGTGCCGCCCGGCTTCACGATCACGACCGAGGCGTGCAACGACTACTTCGCCGCCGGCGAGAGACTGCCCGACGGGCTGTGGGACGATGTGCTGGCGGCCGTCGCCGGGGTCGAACGCGAGACGGGCAAGGGCTTCGGCGATGCGGCCAATCCGCTGCTGGTCAGCGTCCGCTCGGGCGCGCGGTTCTCGATGCCGGGCATGATGGACACCGTCCTCAACCTGGGCCTGAACGAGCAGACCCTCAACGGCCTCGTCGCCCTGACCGGCAACGAGCGCTTCGGCTGGGACGCCTACCGGCGCTTCGTCCAGATGTTCGGCCGGATCGTGCTCGGCGTCGACGGCGAGAAGTTCGAGCACGCCCTGCAGGCCGCCAAAGAGCGCCGAGCGGTGAAGCAGGACACCGACCTGGACGCGGCTGCCCTGCGCGAGCTGGTCGGCGAGTTCCTGGCCGTGATCAGGGCGGAGGCCGGGCGCGAATTCCCGACCGACCCGCGCGAGCAGCTCGACCTGGCCATCAAGGCCGTCTTCGCATCGTGGTTCGGCAAGCGCGCCCACGACTACCGCGAGTACAACAAGATCGCCCACGACCTGGGTACCGCGGTCAATGTCGTGACCATGGTCTTCGGCAACATGGGCGACGACTCGGGCACCGGCGTCGCCTTCACGCGCGATCCCAACACGGGCGAGAAGGTGCTCTTCGGCGAGTACCTGACCAACGCCCAGGGCGAGGACGTCGTGGCCGGCATCCGCACGCCGCTGCACATCACCGACATGCGCGATCGGATGCCCGAGATCTATACCCAGTTCGAGGAGATCGCCGGGCGCCTGGAGCGCCACTACCGCGACATGCAGGACCTCGAGTTCACCATCGAGCGCGGTCGGCTGTACATGCTCCAGACGCGCAGTGGCAAGCGCACGGCGACGGCGGCGGTGCGCATCGCCGCGGACATGGTCGACGAGGGGATCATCACCGAGCACGAGGCACTCGCGCGGATCGAGCCGGCGCACGTCGACCAGTTGCTGCGCGACCAGTTCGACCCGAAGGCCAGGTCTTCGGCCACGAAGATCACCGCCGGGCTGAACGCCTCACCCGGCGCGGCGGTGGGCAAGGCCGTCTTCAGCGCCGATCGGGCGTTCGAAATGGCCCAGCAGGGTGAGAAGGTCATCCTGGTCCGGATCGAGACCTCGCCCGATGACTTCCACGGCATGGCCGCGGCGCAGGGCGTGCTGACCGCGCGCGGCGGTGCCACCTCGCACGCCGCGGTCGTCGCGCGCCAGATCGGCAAGCCGTGCGTCGCCGGTTGCGCGGCGCTGGTCATCGACTACGGCACTAAGTCGGCGCGCGTCAACGGGCTCGGCTTCAGTGAAGGGGAGTGGATCTCGCTCGACGGCGCAACGGGTGAAGTGTTCATCGGCGCGCTGCCCACCACCGCGGCGCGCTTCGAGGACCAGGCCGAGTTGCAGAAGGTGCTCGAGTGGGCCGACCGCGCCCGCCGGCTCCAGGTCTGGACCAATGCCGATAAGCCCGAGGAGGCGGCGATGGCCCGACGCTACGGCGCGCAGGGCATAGGCCTGTGCCGGACCGAGCACATGTTCCGCGAGGGCGAGCGGCTGGACATCGTGCGCGACGCGATCCTGGTTGCGTTCCAGGCGACGCGGGCCAAGGAGCGGCGCGACGCGGGCGGCACGCTTTCGGCCGATGATGCGGCCGCCGTGTCGCGCTTCGACTTGGCGATCGCGAAGCTCGAGAAGCTCCAGGAAGGTGACTTCTACGGCATCTTCGAGGCCATGGACGGGCTGCCCGTAGTCATCCGCCTGATCGACCCACCGCTCCATGAATTCCTGCCCAACCACGCCGAGGTGCTCGTCGAGGTGACGCGCATGGAGGCGACCGGTGTCGCCGCAAACGACCCGAAGTACGTCGCCGCGCGCGAGGTGCTGCGTGCCGTCGACGCGCTCAAGGAGCAGAACCCGATGCTCGGGCTGCGCGGCATCCGCCTCGGGCTGATGATCCCCGACCTGATCAAGATGCAGACGCGCGCCATCCTGAACGCCGCCATCCGCCGCCAGCAGGCGGGCGGGCACCCGCATGCCGAGATCATGATCCCGCTCGTGGGCCACGTGAACGAGCTGGCGGCGACGCGCACCATCCTCGACGCGGAGGCGAAGCAGGTGCAGGAGGCGGCGGGGACGACGGTCGACTTCATGTTCGGCACGATGATCGAGATCCCGCGCGGCGCGCTGACCGCCGACCAGATCGCCGAGCACGCCGAGTTCTTCAGCTTCGGCACCAACGACCTGACCCAGATGACGTTCGGCTACTCGCGTGACGATGCCGAAGGCGGCTTCCTGCTCAACTACGTCGAGCGCGGCATCCTGCCCGCCAACCCGTTCCAGACGCTCGATGTGACCGGCGTCGGGCAGCTCGTGCGAACGGCAGTCGAGAAGGGCCGTGCGGCGCGACCGGACCTCAAGATCGGCATCTGCGGCGAGCACGGCGGCGACCCGGCGTCGATCGCGTTCTTCAACGAGGTCGGGCTCGACTACGTTTCCTGCTCGCCGTTCCGCGTGCCGGTGGCGCGACTGGCCGCCGCGCAGGCAGCCCTGAGCGACGCCGCGGACAGGGACCGCTGATCATGTTTGCCGCGGCCCGGCTGGTCGCCATGCTCGGAGCACTCGCCCTGGCGTGGCCAGCCCCCGCGCTGGCCGACGAGATCAATGTCTACGACCATATCGCTGCGACCGACCTCGATCCCGCGCTTGCCGATCTCCGCCCGCTGGTGTATGTCCCGAACGAGCATGGTGCGTCACTGACAGTCATCGACGCCACGACGATGACCGTCATCAAGACGATCGGCGTGGGCAGCTATCCCCATCACGTGACGCCTGCCTGGGACATGCGCAGCCTGTTCGTCAACAACATGAACTCCGGCTCGCTGACGGTGATTGATCCGTGGTCGGTGCGCAAGGTCGGCTTGCGTCGGGTTAGGGCGCCGTACAACCTCTACTTCACACCCGATGGCTCAACCGCCATCGACATCGCCGAACCACTCGACCGCATCGTCTTCTACGAACGTGCGACATGGACCAAGCTCGGCCGCGTGCTGATCCCGTCGCGCGGCGTCGACCACGTCGATTTCTCGGCCGACGGTGATTACTTCCTGGCCAGCACGGAGTACGGCGGCTGGATCTACAAGATCTCGGTCGCGGCACGCCAGATCGTCGGCGCGCTGAAGGTTGGCGGAAAGCCGGTCGACGTCAAGCTATCGGCCGACGGGGCCGTCTTCTATGTCGCTAACCAAGGTCGCAATGGGGTATCGGTGATCGATCCCACGTCGATGACGGAGGTCGCCTTTCTGGCCACAGGCGCCGGGGCGCACGGCATGGCCGTCAGCCGTGACGGCACGCAACTCTACGTCAGTAACAGGCGCGCGGGGACGATCAGCGTGATCGATTTCGCGACTCGTGCCGTTGTCGCGACGTGGAACGTTGGTCGCAGTCCGGACATGCTCAACGTCTCCATCGACGGCGCCCAGCTGTGGGTCTCGAACCGCTGGCACGACAGCGTGAGCGTGATCGATACTTCCGACGGCCAGGTTATCCGGCGCATCCGCGTCGGCGATGCCCCTCACGGACTGACCTACTTTCCGCAGCCCGGGCGCTTCTCGATCGGCCACAACGGCGTATACCGCTGAACGAAGTAAGTCCAGATCCCCGGGCCACGCAATTAACACCCACTGAAGGGGCGTTACTTACCCTCGCGAGGGGCCCTTCGGCCCATCGTCCAGTCGGGACCGGACGCCTAACTTAAGGCGGCGATGGCTATCGATGTCCTCTCGACGACTGCCGCCACGCGCCCGTTGACGGTTCTCGTCGTCGACGACGAGCCGCCGATCATCGAGCTCGTGGCCGGCTACGTGGAGCGCGAGCACTGGCACCTGCTGCGCGCGTCTGACGGCGAACAGGCGCTGGCGATCGCCCGAGAGCAGGTACCCGACGTCATCGTGCTCGACGTGATGCTGCCCGCGCTCGATGGCCTCGAGGTGTGCCGCAGGCTGCGCACCTTCTCCGACGCGTACGTGCTGATGCTGACCGCGCGCAGCGACGAGCTCGACCGGATCGTGGGCCTGTCGGTGGGTGCCGACGACTACCTGGTCAAGCCGTTCAGCCCGCGCGAGCTGATCGCGCGCATCAAGGCCATGCTGCGCCGCCCGCGGACTCCCCTGGCCGCCGCCCAGGCTGATGCCCCGCTGGCGATCGATCTCGCCGCGCGGCGGGTAACCGTCGATGGGCGTGCGGTCACGCTCTCACTGACCGAATTCGAGTTGCTCGCCGCGCTCATGCGCGATCCGGGCGTCGTCATCAGCCGGCAGCGGCTGCTCGATCGGGTGTGGGGTACCGAGTTCGTCGGCGACGACCACCTGATCGACGTCCACATCGGCAACCTGCGTGCCAAGCTCGGCGACGAGGCAGCCCGGCCGCGGTTCATCGAGACCGTCCGTGGGGTGGGCTTCCGCTTCATCACCGAAGACTCCTGATGGCCCGCCGGCGCGGCCTGCGCGGGCGCCTCCTGGGCGCCAACCTGATCGTCATCTTCGCCGCCCTCGGTTCCGTCTTCGTTGCGGTCAGCTTCGTCGGGCCGGGCTACTTCGCCGACGCTATGGGTCACATGCCCGGCGATCCGCATCGCGCGCTGATGGACGCCGCCACGCTGGCGGCCTTCGGTGATGCGGTGCGTACGGCGCTCGCGGTCGCGACCGTGGTCGGGCTGGCAGTGGCAGTGGTCGTTAGCCTGGCGGCATCGCTGCCGATCGCCGGCCCCGTGGCGCGGCTGGCTGGTGCCGCGCGGCGTATCGCCGCCGGCAACTACGCCGAGCGGGTCGAGGTCAGTGGCAGTGACGAGATCTCCGACCTGGCGACCTCGTTCAATGTCATGGCCGGCTCGCTCGAGGCGACCGAGCGGCGCAGGCTGCAGCTCGTGGGCGACGTGGCGCATGAGCTGCGCACTCCCTTGACCACCCTCGACGGATATCTCGAAGGGCTCGAGGACGGTGTCGTAGCGGCCGCGCCAGGAACCTGGCAGTTGCTGCGCGTCGAAACCGCGCGACTGCGCCGGCTGGTCGACGACCTGCAGGACCTGTGGCGCGCCGAGGCGCATCAACTGGCGCTCAACATCGACGCGGTAGACGTGCGCTCCGCGATCACCTCGAACGTCGAGCGCTGGCGACCGGCCGCCGTGGACAGGTCGGTCAAGCTGACGCTCGAGGTCCCCGAGAACCCGGTGGTCGGCCGGTTCGACCGCGATCGCTTCGACCAGATCGTCGACAACTACCTGTCCAACGCGATCCGCTACTCACCCGCCGGCTCGACCGTCACCGTCGGCCTGCGGGTCGATGGCGAAGCGATCGTCGTCGCCGTGCGCGACGAAGGCGTCGGCCTGTCGCCCGACCAGCGCGAGCGATTGTTCGAGCGCTTCTACCGGGTCGACCCGTCACGCTCGCGCGCCGCAGGCGGGGCTGGCATCGGCCTGGCCATCGTGCGCGCCCTGGCCGAGGCGATGGGTGGCCGCGCGTGGGCCGAGTCGGGCGGTCCGGGCAGGGGCTCGACCTTCCACGTGGCGCTGCCCTCCGCGGCCTGAGCGGCAATCGGCCTTGAGCCGATCTTGACCAAGCCTGCACCCGTGCTTGCTGACTGTTTGAAGCGCGACCGTCAGCGTTGACACCGATGATGGGCTGGGCAGTTGAACCTGTCGGTTGGCTGTGGATGGCGATCTGGATCGTCGCCCTGCTGGCGATGGTCTGGCTGGTCGTCCGCGGCACCGGCAACCGACCGCCGGCCGAGGACGCGCTGGCGATCCTGCGCGCTCGGTTCGCGCGCGGCGAGATAACCGAGGACGAGTACCAGCGGGCGCGGACGACGCTGCTCGCCGATCTCAATCACCAACTGACATCGAACGACCGATGAAAGGACCACGATGAAGCGCTGGAAGATCGCCCTCGCGGCCGCCGGGGCGGCCGTCGCAATCGCCACCGCCGGGCTGACCACGATGACTGCCCTGGCGGTGGACACGCCAACAGACGACGCGCCACCCGCAGTTGTGCATTGCGCTCAGCACACGGCGGCGATGGACTTCATGCACGAGGCGATGGGCGGCGACGCTTACCACGCGCAGATGAACGGCGCCGGGATGATGAACGGCGCCGGGATGATGAACGGCGCCGGGATGATGAACGGCGCCGGGATGATGAACGGCGTCAACCCGAAGGTGCGCCGATGAGCGCGCGACGAGAGATCAACCGGGAGGCGCGGCTGTCACGGGCCGAGCTGCGCCAAGCTGCTGAGCGGCGATCGCGCTACGTCCGCGCGGCGCTCTTCGCCGTGGCCGTCGTAGGCGTGCTGGGGGCGGGCATCCTGCTCGTATCAGGCGACCTGCTCGGCCAGCGCGGGGCAACCCGGGTGGCCGGCGCGATCACGGTCCGGGCGAGCATGGCCGGTTTCACCCCGAGCGTGATCGAGGCGCAGGCCGGCGAGAGGGTCACGATCGACTTCTGGACCTCGGATGCCGCGCCGCATCTGATGAACGGCGTCCACACCTTCATCAGCGACGAGCTCGGTATTTTTGAAGAGCTGCCCGCGGAGAGTCGGCGAACGTTCAGCTTCACCGCGCCGATGGCGCCGGGCGACTACGACTTCTACTGCGACACGTGCTGCGGCGGGCGTGACAGCCCGACCATGCACGGCACGGTTCGCGTCAAGGCATGACCGCGCCCGAGGGGCAAGCGGGCCACTGTCACCCCGAACCGAGCCTGGCGAGCGACGCCCCAGCGTC
>Ga0209751_10004184_pt1 | contig 13859 bp, 16 predicted proteins | sample RifCSP13_1_FD_184019 | JGI IMG/M metagenome (GOLD analysis project Ga0209751, IMG submission 184019) | Soil microbial communities from Rifle, Colorado - Rifle CSP2_sed 13_1 (SPAdes) (version 2) | ecosystem: Environmental > Terrestrial > Deep subsurface > Rock core/Sediment | place: Rifle... | reverse complement strand
TCCCAGAAGTTCACGGCGGTCGTTTTGCTGTCTTCGGGCCACACTAATCCAATCCGCAAATGAACGAGGGGTCGGTTCTTCACCTCTGGAAATTATTCTTGAAGCATCACCAAGTTGTTCGGCAAGGAGTTTGCGCCTAATGTCACCTGTCGGAGAAAACGAACCGTCGGGGTAAAAAAGTCCATCGGTTCTGTTTTCTTTGTTGCTCATTTCAGTTTCTTATTACACATTCCAGTTCAAGATAATCACACCAAAATGAAGCTGGTCAAGGGTCAGAAAGTATATAAACTAGATATCTCTTGACTTATTTTTTTCGGTGGGATACTGTTAAATTAATCTAGGGTCAGCCTAGTAATTCGCCCATCACTTTAGTGGGGGCCAAGCGAGCCTAACACGCTCGCTCATGAGCAAACGTGTTAAAGACGAAAATGAAAAAGATAGAGATTGGTGTGTTGAAAAATCTGATTAAGCTCAGGAATATTCTTGACGCAGTAAGTCAGATTAGTTGGTCGTTCTCCATGCTGAATAAACAGCACCCCATCAATTCCCTCACAGAAGAGGAAGCCAGCGAGCTAATCCAGTCCTACGAGGAATTGCTGGACGAGTTAAAGAAACTTCTGAAAAAATAATTGACCCAGAAAGATACACTTTTTGGTAGTTGACATGCTTCACTAATCGTGTGTATATTGTTAGCAATGACCACCAACGCCCCCAATTTTTATACCCGAGACGAACTTGCAAAAATTCTAAAAGTTTCAGTTAACACGGTGGACAGGTGGAGAAAAAGGGGAATTATCAAAGGACACAAGATGGGGGGGTTAATACGCTTTACCGAAGAAGATTTCATCGGATTAGAACTTATTCAAAAAGAAAAAGAAAAGCCCTGGATTTTAACATACGAGAAGGGTGAGTTGATGCAAATAGACAATGAAGACAGAGATGTTTTTTTGAAGGCAAAAGAAAACAACGAGACCTATGCTTTTTTCAAAAATGGCAGTGTCATCAGCACTGGGGATGTTTCAATGGTCCCCAACCCAGCCTACAATGAAATACACAATAATCATTAACCAGCTTGTCCTTTCCAAAACCAAACTTGATATTATTGACGCAGGGATTTTGGATTATATTGGTTTTCTTTGCGGAAGCACAAACCCCAAGGTTGAGAAGGAAAGAATAACTGAAAACGACTTCAGGTGGACATGGGTTGACTTGGACACAGTTTTTAAGGAAATGCCTCTCTTGAGACTGACAAGCCATAGTCCGATTTCAAGAAGAATAACAAAAATCGTGGAGGAGGGATATATCGACACAATAAGGAAGAGTAACCACCGCCTGTACGCACGGCTAACACCCAAACACGACGAGCTGTTGCTCCAGAGCACTAGCTCTCAGGCTCAAGCTGGTGCTGTAGAGCACCAGAGCTATTTTTCTACAGCACACAATAAAGATAATAATAATAAAGAAGACTCTGATAAAGAAGCAGCAACCCCCCTCTCCCCTAATGGGGAACACAAAGAAAAGTCTGCCCCCACTGGAAGTACCGCTAATCGCTTAGCAGAAGCCCTGTGGCTCAAGGATATTTCAGCCGAGGACGTAGCCTACTTCAAGGAAAAGTATCCAAAACTGACTGAGGCAGAAATTCGTAACCAAGCCGACAGTGCGTATCTTTGGTTGGAAGAGAACCCCAAGAAGGGGCGTTCGGGGAAGAAGCTGTTTTTCAAGAATTGGTTGGATAAACGAGTGGAATGGAAACAACAAAAGAAAGGGGGAATATCCTTCCATGAGTATAAGTGACGAAAAGCCATGGATACTTGATACGGGAAGTTTTAAGTTAGACCTTATACAACTTGACCAAGAGGAACGTGATAATTTGATAAAAGACCTTGAAGAAGGAAAAGATGGAGCAACTCTTAGGGATGGAAGTTACATTGGACACCTTAAGGGAGTTCGCATAATTGCCAATCCTCACTATGTGTCTCAAGAATCAATTGAAGCTGGACGCAAGAAAAGAGACCTCTGGTACGAATATCAAGACCTTAAAAAACAAGGGGTACTAACCACGATAGACGAATACAAGGAGTGGAAGAAAAAAAGTATGGCGAATATGAAAAAGTTTCAGGAATCCCTGAAAGGAGAAGGTGAAAAAAATGAAGAGGAACGAGCTACTTAGAAAATACTACTACGATTACGGCTGGACAATAATTCCAGTCAAGACGGGCGAAAAGCGGCCTGGTCTGAACGAGTGGAAATCGTATCAGAACAAGAAACCGACCGTCGAGGAACTGCGGGTTTGGTTCAAAGACCCAGAAGTTGGGGTTGGACTGATTACTGGCAGGCAGTCTGGGGTGGTCGTAATTGACGAAGATAGTTACAAAGAAAAAGGCGTCGAGGTAAAACTAAATTCTCCGTTAATCGTCAAAACTGGTGGTGGTGGTCGTCACCTTTACTTCCGATACACAGAAGGACTTACCAATGCGGTTAATCGTGACAAAGCAATTGACGTGAGAGGCGAGGGCGGCTTCGTCGTTTTGCCTCCGACCAAGCACCCCTCTGGAAATTATTACGAGTGGCTCACAGAACTTCCCGACAACCTTTCAAACCTGCCAACACTCGATGAATCTTTTGCGGAAGAAATTGCCAAGAGACCAACTCACCAACAGGGGATAGACATTAACGAATACATGTATGTCGGCGAGGGTTCGCGGAACGACAGTCTACATAGAATTGCGTGCTCACTTCTTAACAAAATGTCGGAGGCCGACACCTTTCAAACCCTTTTAGGGATTAATCAAAACTACGACCCCCCGTTATCCGAGCGAGAGGTGGAAACTACCTTCAAATCAGCGTTGGCATTTGTCCGAGCCCACCCGAAAGAAACCTTCAAGGAAAAAATTATTGCCGAGCAAAAAAAGGAGAAAGAGGAAAAGGTTCAGGAGAACATGAGGGTTTATTCTTTTCAAGAGGCGGAAATTAAATACGAGGAACTGATGAAAAGGTATGGCAATGGGGTAACAACTGGATATAACATTCTGGACGAATACTTTTCCTTTCTGCCTCAAAACCTTTACATGATTTCAGCCGCGACCCATATTGGGAAAACCACCCTCGCCCTGAATATGGCTGGACGGGTTGCTCGGGCTGGCTACAAGGTTCTTTTTGCGTCTCTTGAACAAAGTGTCTTTATTATTCCCCGTTTAAGGTCGATGTTCGGAACCGAGGAAAGACTTAACAACATCTCTGTGATAGCTCCACCCGAAATGCCCAAACCCGACGACTTACTCATGGCCGTTGCAAATTTACCTGAGAAACCGAAGCTTTTGATTATTGACCACCTGCATTATTTTGAAAGAGGAATGAAAGGGGCAACCGAAGAAATCGACCGACTGATAGCAAAGTTACAAATGGTTGCAAATAAGACCGAACTCCCAGTTGTGGTTGTTGCCCACGTCCGAAAACTTTCTGCGGCAAGAGGACAAAAAGAAAAACCGCCGTCTATGGACGACCTGAAAGATTCCAGTTCTCTTTCGCAAATCCCTTCTGTTGTAGCGATGTTGCACCGAGAAAGAAATGACGATGAAAGTATCCAACGGGGTGAAGGAATTCTCAAAAACGAGGGGGCTCTATTTATTTACAAAAACAGGATTCATGGAAAGACTGGTTCAGAGAATTTTACAATTTACGATAACGGGGAAATTGTGTTTGACCGCACACCAGGGGATAGAATTAAGACAGAAGCTATTCCCAACAACGCTGATGTAATTGTAGGACTGGAGGGAATTGCATGAAAAACATACCACTTGAATTAGAAACAAAAGTAAAAAAATATTCTTTGATGGTTGCGTGGTGGCAAATTCACGAGGGAGACAAAACGATGGTTGACAAGTTAGAAGAGGTGCTTGGTAAAATAGAGCAGACTGAAGATGAATTAAGGTTGTCAGGAATAAAGGATGAAGTTTTTGATGAAATCCTGAAACGGGCAAAGAAGTTTATAACTTTAACCGTCGGGGAAATGACCGATAAACAATTGGAAACAATGACCAAATTGATTTTCGGTCAGAACACAAAAATGGTTCCATTTGACAAGCGAGAGCTCTCGAAGCCAGGAGTCATTTATTTTGACCCAGTTAAATACGCTGAATATGCAAAGAAGAACCAAAAAAAAGAAATTGAATATATTCCCTATGTGCACAAAAAACCTTTGTGGAAGGGGCAATATATAAGCGTGAGAAATTATGTTGTTGAAAATGCACTTGCAAAGGGGGCAGGTTTGAAGTTAACACACGAGGACCGAACAATGACGCTTTCACCAGCTCAAGTGAAAAGTGAGGGTATCCATAACAATGCTAATTCCCATGTGGCATCAATCACTGAACCAGGAATTAAGGCAGGAGATACCTATTATTTGGTCGATTATAATTTCAAACCAGATGAATAAAAACGAGCGTGATTCTGTGGCGGAATCGGCAGACGCGTCCTTTTATTAGGATGGCCTATTACGGCTGTGTTGGGTTCGAACCCCACCAGAATCGCTGAGACAGGGAAGCAACGTGTGAGCGGATGGTTAGGGCAGACTTTGCGGTCAGCTCCCACCTGCAAGTCTCGTTAAGCTCCCTGTCCCCCTTCGGGGGTGAAGAATATGAAAAAAAAGATTGCTGAATTTGAAATGACGGCAGAGGAACTTGAAGTCCTACTCTATATTCTTAATGACTGGAGAAGATTAAAAAGCACTTTGGTCGAGTATGCAGAATATCCAAACGACTCGACTTCAAGCACAAAATTGGTAAGGTTCTTCCACCATGTCTGGACAACTCTTCACACCACTTGACAAATATGATACTCTTATTGTGTATGATTTATAAAACCCATCGCGGGAATCAAAATCCGTTCTCAACTTGATTGGGGGGCATTTGCGATGTGGTTAGGACAACCCCCCAAAAGGGGGTTTTTTAGTTTATTCTGGTGTAGCGTAATGGTAACGCGCTCGGCTGTTAACCGAAGGAGTATAGGTTCGAATCCTATCGCCAGAGCACTTGACAAGTATACATAAGTATGCTATAAGAATATATGGTCGTAGGCTAACGGTAAACTGCGGGCCTCCAAACCCCGTTTTCTCAGTTCGAATCTGAGCGACCATGCCAGGGACAAGTGTTACGGTGGCACAGGCGGTTTGGGACCGTCTAGTCAGAGTTCGATTCTCTGGTCCTTGACTTAAGCCTTGCGAGTCAGATGGCAAGACGGCCGCCTGTCTAGCGGTTAAAAGGAGTTCGATTCTCCTGCAGGGCGCACAATGTGAGTTTGTCCGAGAGGCAAGGAGCCACTCTTCCAAAGTGGATACACGAGTTCGAATCTCGTAACTCACTCATAAGCCTATGTAGTTCAGAGGCAGAACACATTCTTGGTAAGAATGGAACAGAAGTTCGAATCTTCTCTTAGGCTCAGATGCCTGATTAGTTAAAGGGTTTAACAGCGGTATCGTAAACCGCCAAAGAAAGTTCGAATCTTTCATCAGGCTCACATGCCTCTATAGTTCAGTGGCAGAACAGCAGCTTTGTAATCTGCGAACGACTTTTCGATTAAGTCTGGAGGCTCATATGCTGGCTTGGCTGAGCGGCCAAAAGCGCTTGTCTGTAGAACAAGTACCCGTTCGGGTTACGGAGGTTCGAATCCTTCAGTCAGCACTTATATTTTGGGTTCTGCTAACGGTAGGCAAGGTGGCCCTGAACCATCAAATCTTAGTTCGAATCTAAGACCCAAAGCATAAAAATTTATTACGGAATCTGCTAATGGTAGGCAAGGAAGCTTTGAACTTTCTAATCTTAGTTCGAATCTAAGTTCCGTAGCATAGCTAAGCTGACGTCGATATACTCGAATAAGGCGTACGGTAGACAAAAGGGGAAATGTCCCCGCCGAATTCGACAGCCTTAGCTTAAATGGTGGTTGTAGCACAGTGGCCTAGTGCGTCTGGCTGTGAACCAGAAAATCGGAGGTTCGAATCCTCTCATCCACCCATAAGGTGCTATCGTCTAAAGGTTCAGGACCTCAGTGTTTCAAACTGAGTATCAGAGTTCGAATCTCTGTAGCATCACAAATGAGTTCGTCAGAATAAGAAATTTATGGACAGACTCATTCTCATTTATTGCGGTCTCGTATAATGGCAGTACGCTGGCCTCATAAACCAGATTGTTTGAGTTCGAATCTCAAGGCCGCAACACATGCCGAAATAGCCAACTTGGTGACGGCACGCGTTTGAAGAACGTGGGATGTTAGTTCGATTCTAACTTTCGGCACATAAGGACTCATAGCTTAACGGTCAAAGCACCCGCCTTTTAAGCGGAGGAGTCCAGGTTCGAATCCTGGTGAGTTCACTAAGGGCTCATAGCTTAACGGCTAAAGCACCGCCCTCTTAAGGCGAGGAGTGAAGGTTCGAATCCTTCTGAGCTCACACAAATAGGTAGGTTTGGGTAGGTTGATAAAAAAATGGGTAGGTTTGGCCCTATCTGCTAGTGGCAAGGCAACTGGATTCTCATTCCAGTAACAACAGTTCGAATCTGTTTAGGGTCACACGCTGGGTGGTTACATTGTATCGTCAATAAGACGACCCAGTTTGCGCGGGATTAGTTAAGTGGCTTAACACTACATTGCCAATGTAGAAAGATGAGTTCGAATCTCATATCTCGCTCTTAAGCCTCTGTAGCTTAACGGATTCAGAGCAGGCGTCTTCGGAACGCAGGATTGAAGGTTCGATTCCTTCCAGAGGCACCATACCCTCGTAGCACAATGGACAAATGCAACTCGGTTCTAACGAGAGGATTGAGGGTTCGAATCCCCCCGAGGGTACATAAGCCCCTTTAGTCTAAGGGATAAAATCTCTCTTTCCTAAAGAGAGGATGAAAGTTCGAGTCTTTCAAGGGGCACATGGCCAATTGGTGAAGTGGAAACACAGGTGCTTGCAAACCACCTACTTGCGTCAGTTCGATTCTGACATTGGCCTCAAATGAAAATAGAACGTAAACTGCCACCGAACTTTGACAAAATAAAAGCAGTGTTTCCCAATTTGCCCAGCGGGATAATTTTTACCTATGGGAATATTCTTTATAATCCCAGTAAGAGTGGAATTCCCGACCATTTGCGGATTCATGAGAAAACCCATATGGTTCAACAAGGAGACGACCCTGAAGGCTGGTGGGACAGATATTTAAGTGATAAAGAGTTTAGAATTAGTCAGGAAGTCGAGGCATATAGGAAACAATATCGTTTTTTCAAAAGCACTTGTAAAATCAAAAGTCGCATTCCGACCTTTTTGGAAAAAATTGTAAAAGATTTGTCAGGTATGATATATGGTAATATAATTGGTTTTGAGGAAGCGAAAAAACTTATTGACGCATAGTTTAGCGGTAGAACGCTACTCTGATAAAGTAGAAGTCCCAAGTTCGAGTCTTGGTGCGTCAACTGAAGCAGGAAGTAGAAGGCACAAAACCCTTGTCGCTGTCCAAGCAGCTAGTCCTGACACCTACTGCGCTGATGGTGTATCGGCGGAGGACTTGGAAAAAGAAACTCCCATCAGGAAGGGTCTTTCTGCTTCTTTGGAAAGTTGCTGGAGAGGTTTAACAGGCATCTTTGCTAAAGATGTGTGGGGCAACTCACCATAGGTTCGAATCCTATACTTTCCGCTCTGGAGGACATCCGAATGGTGAGGGTGCTGTTTTGAAAACAGTTAGTCCGTAAGGACCTGCGAGTTCGAGTCTTGCGTCCTCCGCTTGAGCACCTGTGATGGAACGGAAGACATGCATATTTTAGAAATATGTGCCGAAAGGCGTGCGGGTTCGATTCCTGCTAGGTGCACCGATGAGCATGGGCGGAATGGTTCCGCGCTTCTCTTATAAGGAAGCCAAACTTGTTCGATTCAAGAATGCTCAACACATGCTCTCTTAGCTCAGTGGCCAGAGCTGGTAGCTTACATCTACAAGGTCGGGAGTTCAAATCTCTCAGAGAGCACTAGAATATGGCAAACCCATAATAAATATGTTATAATTGGGTATGCCAAGATATTCTTATACAAGCAACGATATCGAAAAAGCGGTAGCTGGCTCAAGAAGCATCCGTCAAGTTCTAAAAAAAATAGGACTTAGACCAGCTGGTGGAAATTATTTAACAATAAAGAATAAAATAAAAGAGCTGGGAATTGATAATAGCCATTTTTTAGGACAAGGGTGGTGTAAAAATCCACCAAGAAATGAATTTTCATTAGAAGAAATTTTGATAGAAAATTCATCCTATTACAGGACTGATGCTTTGAAAAAAAAATTAATTAGGTCGCAAATTAAAAAACATCAGTGTGAAAAGTGTCTCAGAACCAAATGGGGAAACATTCCGATACCGCTGGAATTAAATCATAAAGACGGACGAAGAAGTAATAATAAAATTGAAAACCTTGAAATAATTTGTCCTAATTGTCATGCTTTAACTGAAACATATAGAGCAAAAAATGTTACATATCAAGCGCGAGTAATCCAATAGGAAGAGATAAGGGACTTAAAACCCCTACAGTGTTGGTTCGAATCCAATCCCGCGCACAGAGTTGTGGGTGTTCCTTATCAGCTGAAGGGGATTAAATCCAGTAATGGTAAGCGTCGGTAACGCGAGGTTGCGTAAAACATTGTGGTATGTACCGAGAAACACAGACCGCATAATAACCAGCCTACAATTCATGCCCGATTGGTGGAACGGTAGACACGTTCGCCTCAAAAGCGAATGGCTTAATCGGCTGTGAGGGTTCGAATCCTTCATCGGGCACATTGGGGTTTACTAAGCTGAATGTTATTAAGATGGCCCTCTCGTTTAGATTTAACACAGTGGAACCCAAAGCCGAGGCGGGTTGCCCCAATTTTGGGCTGCTAGTGATAATGGCTCAGCACAACGCTCTTGCAAAGCGTAGGTAAGGGTTCGATTCCCTTGCGGTCCACAAGAAATACCTCTTGACAACATGCAGCCCTAGCGTGATACAAATAAATCATGGATAGTCCTTATAATTTTAATAATCTTTCGCAAGCTGCAAAAGAAGCTTTTTTCAATGGGATTTCCAAAGAGATTTCAGGAGAAGGAGATGTTTTGCCATCTGCCACTCCAGTTAACTCCGTTGCCGCCTCTGCAACTCTTACTTCAACGGGCAGTGCTCCTACAGATGGCAATACCGTAACAATTGGAGATATTACTTATATTTTTGTCGATACCCTTAGCACTGACCCAGACGTGCCATATGAAGTCTTAATTGATACTGCCGCAATAACACTGGACAATCTTAAATCTGCTATTAATGCGACTGCTGGTGAGGGAACCACCTATGGAACTGGTACGGTTGCCCACCCCGATGTAACCGCTGGAACAAATACTGACACCACACAGGTAATTAATGTAACCGTTGCTGGGGCCACAGAACTTCCTGTTTCCACAGACGAAAGTGAACTTTCTTGGGACGACACAACGACGACTGGAGGGGTAGATGGAACCATTGCGTCTGCTGGCCAAATTTACTTTGACTCAGGTGCCATTTACATTGCTACGGCAGACAATACCACCGCAGGGGCGAACTGGAAAAAAGCAGACCTCGGCGCCCTCTCATAATTTGCCACTTGACACCATATTGCACATGTGTTAAATATACTTCAGTGGCAGTGAGGTAAGAGATACTTCGATGCAATGAATACACTCTTATCGTTTTTCTCCACTACTTTGACAATTTATTTGTAGGGCAGTGATGTAAGAGTTACTTCGTCTTTTGGAGACTGATATGTAGGTTCGACTCCTACCATCCGCAAGGATGTAGTGTAACGGCAGCACGCATTCGTTTCTCTTATAAATTTTCTCCCTGCAATTTTTACTTTAACAATTTAATTAGGGGTAGTGAGATTTGAGTTTCATCGGACTAAACATCCTATTATTACCTAACGGTAATGACTGCCGCGTAAGCGGCTCCAGGTCGAAAGACCAAAGTCGTGACACCGACCCTAACTGTGTTACTTAAGTCAATTTTCTCCCCTTATTTTAAAAATTAACTTTAGGGCAGTGAGGAACAGCAGTTCATCGGTAAAAATTTTCTCTTAAAAAGAAAACTATTAGGTTCAAATCCTAAACACCCGAAAGGGTTTTTCTGCTCTCCGATTTTCTCCCTAATTTTTTAAATTTGAATATGGCAAGATTTAACACACCAGTAACAACGAAAACTAGGACAACCAACCTCGCGGGCGGTGATGCTTTCGTTCAGGAACCAAAATTCAAGTTTGCGTCTCTTCTATTGACTTCATTTGTGCAGGACCAGTATTACAGGTCTGCTGATGACACTTTGAAAAAGTTGGTCAAGCTTATTGACAAGATTTCAGACAAAAAGTTTCCAGCAAAAGCCGCAATTTATGCGAGACAGGAATACGGAATGAGGTCAATCACCCACGCCGTTGCAGGTGAATTGGCAAAGATTATTAAAGGTGAAGAGTGGACAAAAAGATTCTTCTACAAGGTTGTAAGAAGGCCAGACGACATCACCGAGATTCTTTCTTACTACTTGAACAAATACAAAAAGCCTCTTCCAAATGCTTTGAAGAAAGGTTTGGCTTCTGCCTTCGATAAATTTGATGAATACCAGTTGGCAAAATACAGGGGTGAAGCCCATGCGATTTCTTTGGTTGACGCAGTTAATTTGCTTCATCCTTCACCAGTTGAGAAAAACGAGTCTGCCTTGAAAAAGCTTATTGCTGACACGCTTAGGTCTACTGAAACATGGGAATCTAAAATTTCTGCTGCGGGTAAAGTTGGCGAGGAAAAGAAAGAGAAGGCAAAAGAGGAAGCATGGAAAGAATTGATTTTGGAAAAGAAAATCGGTTACTTTGCCTTGCTTAGAAACTTAAGAAACATTTTGGAGCAGGCCCCAGCAATTGTTGAAAATGCGGCCAATCTTTTGATTGACAAAAACATGATTGAAAAGTCTCTAGTTCTTCCTTTCAGATATCTGACCGCAATCAACGAAATTGAAGGTTTGTCAGGAGTTGACACTTCAGACGTAAGGAAAATCTTGGTTGCTTTGAATCAGGCGGTTGATGTCTCTTTGTCAAATGTTCCAAAACTAAAAGGAACCACTTTGGTTGCTCTTGACGAGTCTGGTTCTATGATGGGCAAACCTCACGAAATTGGGGGACTTTTTGCTGCAATTTTAGTTAAGACCAACAACGCAGATTTGGTTTTGTTCTCTGACGACGCAAGATACATCAATATCAATCCACTTGATAGCACTCTTACTATTGCGAAGAAAATCACCAGCGACCCAGTGGGCTCTGGAACAAATTTCCATCCTATTTTTACCGAGTCTAATAAAGCATATGACAGATTCATTATTTTGTCTGACATGCAGGGTTGGATGGGTAATGACGACTGGGGATATGGTGCTCCAACCAAAGCATTTACTGACTACAAAGCAAGAACGGGAGCCAACCCAAATGTGTTCTCATTTGATTTGCAGGGGTACGGGTCTTTGCAGTTCCCACGGGCCAATGTGTACGAGATTGCTGGATTTTCAGACAAGGTTTTTGACGTGATTAAATTGCTTGAAACCGACAGACAAGCCTTGATTACTGAAATCGAGAAAATTGAACTATGATAAAAAAGGTTAATCAACATAAACACAAAAGAGTGGTGGTCTATTTAGGTGAAAAAGACTACACCCAACTGCGTGTAAAGCTTCTACTCCTTGGCGAAACTGTGTCAAGTTGGTTCAGAAAAGTCGTTAAAGACTTCCTCAACGGAAACGGGAATTGACCCTTGACAAACATAAGGGAATATAATAGAGTGTAAGTTAAGATGAATATGAATATGTTGTCCCTAAATGTTATATTTATGGTAGGGAGCTGGCTGATTTCTTATGGAATAGGCGAGCTCCTTTTTTGTGAGAGGGGGTGAAAAAAATGTACGACGAAGAAAGAAATAACCAGTTAGGCTTCAAAGTGAAAGGTGTTGCTTTAGTTCTCCTGTTGGGTTTTATTTTTATTACTCTTCTTTTGGGTATAAGAACAGTTGACGCAGGAGAGGTTGGAGTTGTTACTCGTTTTGGAAAGGTCACAGGAAGAACTTTGGAACCTGGTGCCCATTTAGTTGCTCCTTGGATTGATGGTGTTTTAAGGTATGACACAAAGAAAGTCATATACGAAACTACGACCGAGGAAAAGCAAAAGGGTTCACAGGCAGACTTTAAGGATTTTCCTGTTGATACAAACACAAAGGATGGACAAAGAGTGGATGTCTATTATACAGTAAGATTTAGTGTTGACCCGACTCAAGCGGGGTGGATAGCCCAAAATGTGGGAACCCAAAATGCCCTGGTTGAGAAAATAGTCAAAACCGAATCTCGTATATGGGCAAGAAACGTTCCGAGAAGGTTTGATGCAGAAAACCTTTATACAGGAGCGGGTTCGCAAGAGGTGCAGAATGAAATTTTTAACGCCCTGTTGCCAACCTTTAAGTCCAACGGAATTGTGCTTGACGGAGTGGGTATCCGAGAAATCAAATTCAGTGATGAATATATTGGAGCGATAGAACAAAAACAGATTCAATTTGTAAAAGTTGAAACCGAAAAGAATATTGCAGACCAAGCTGAATTTCAAAAGAAAGCAAGGATAACGACTGCCGAAGGGCAAGCACAAGAACAGAGGTTGCAAAGAGAAACTATTTCGGTAGAGCTTTTGCAAAAAATGCTTATTGAAAAATGGGATGGTCACTACCCGCAGTATTTGATTACGGGAGGTGGCGCAGACCAATTTATATTGCCATTACCTAATAAGTAATGCATATACTTTGCTTCCTTCTGGGGAGCAAGGTATATGGAAATTAAAAAAGGAGGTGGAGTAAAATGAGACTACTTATTTTTGTGCTAGACGCATTAATTCTGTTTGCGATAGTTTTCAGTATTATTTACTTTTTTGCGTTGGGTTATGACAAAGGAAGAAGAGAAGTTAAAAAAGGTTCAAAACCTGCTCGAAAGCCTGCTGCACGAACTCGAAAGGGCAGTAGACGAGCATGAGGTTATGATGCATCACTCAACCCATTTTAGGTTGACCGATATCCTTTCAAGGGCGAGAAGGATAATGAAAGAAATATGTTATTAAAACGACACAAAAGACAATTAGGCATAGTGAGTCCTGCACAACTGCAGTCCCCAATTGTGGTAATAGGGGCAGGCGGGATTGGTAGTTGGGCGGTTCTTGCACTCGCAAAAATGGGTTGTCCCAATATCACTGTGATAGACTTTGATATAGTTGAAGACCATAACGTAGCAACTCAATTTTATAAAGAATCACAAATAAAAATGTTTAAAGTTGATGCTCTTGAAGAAAATGTTTTACTTTTTACAGGTGTCGGAATTATACCCATCCCTGTCAGATGGGAACAGGTGTTTGAGGACGAAGATTTCCAAGAGCACTTAAAAGAGTCAATTGTCATTTCGGCACTAGATTCTCTGGCAGAAAGGAAAAAACTTTTTAAGTTCCTTACAGAAAAGAAAATTTATACACATTCCTATATTGATTCCCGCATGGGGGGGGAGCTTTTCCGAATGTTCACAATTGATTGGTTTGTACCAGAAAGCGTACAGAAGTATACCGCCAAACTGTTCAGTAAAACCAAGGTTCACAGAGAGCCCTGCACGGAACGAGCAATCTCATATAATACCTTCTTGTCTGGAGCAATGATTGCCCATGCGGTTAAGCAAATTTTAAAAGATAAAACCTTTGTGCCAGAAATTTATGTCGATATTAATAATGTTTCTATGTTAAATTAAATGTCAATACTAGATTTGTTTATAAAAAGAAAGGAGGTGAGTG
>Ga0209751_10004183_pt1 | contig 13860 bp, 9 predicted proteins | sample RifCSP13_1_FD_184019 | JGI IMG/M metagenome (GOLD analysis project Ga0209751, IMG submission 184019) | Soil microbial communities from Rifle, Colorado - Rifle CSP2_sed 13_1 (SPAdes) (version 2) | ecosystem: Environmental > Terrestrial > Deep subsurface > Rock core/Sediment | place: Rifle... | reverse complement strand
CTTCGTGCGCGACCCGCTGAAGTTTTCCGACTTTATCCATTCGCAGAAACGCGATCCGCGCACCGGGATGCGCGACAACACCATGCAGTGGGACTTCTGGAGCCTGTCGCCGGAATCGCTGCATCAGGTGACGACGCTGTTTTCCGATCGCGGCATTCCCGCCACCCTGCGCCACATGAACGGCTACTCCAGTCACACCTACAGTCTGTGGAACGAGAAGGGCGAGCGCTACTGGGTGAAGTGGCACTTCAAGACCCTGCAGGGTATCAAGTGCCTGACCTCGGATGAAGCGAACCGGATCGCCGGGGAAGACCTCGACCACCACCGCCGCGATCTGTTCACCGCCATCGAAAAAGGCGAGTTCCCGAAGTGGCGCGCGATGGTACAGATCATGCCGGAGCAGGACGCCGAAACCTATGCCATCAACCCCTTCGACCTCACCAAGGTGTGGCCGCACAAGGACTACCCCCTGATCGAGGTGGGCGTGATGGAGCTCAACCGCAACCCGGAGAACTATTTCGCGGAAGTCGAGCAGGCGGCGTTCGAGCCGGGCAACCTGCCGCCCGGCATGGGCGCCTCGCCGGACAAGATGCTCCAGGCGCGGCTGTTGTCCTACCCGGACGCGCACCGCTACCGCATCGGCGTCAACTACGCGGCGTTGCCGGTGAACAAACCGCGCTGCCCGGTGCATCACTATCACCGCGACGGTCAAACCCGTTTCGACGGCAACTTCGGGCGCGCGCCCAACTACCAGCCCAACAGCTTCGGCGGGCCGGTGGAAGACGCGCGCTACAAGGAGCCGCCGCTCAAGATCAGCGGCGACGCCGACCGCTACGATCACCGCGCGGGCAACGATGACTACACGCAGGCGGGCAACCTGTACCGGTTGATGAACGCCGACCAGAAAGCCCAGTTGATCGGAAACCTTGTGGACGCACTGAAACCGGTTCCGCGCGAGATTCAGGTGCGTCAGATCCACCACTTCTACCAGGCGGACCCGGCGTACGGTGAAGGCGTGGCGCGGGGCTTGGGAATCGATATCAACCGTGTGAAAGCGGCCTGAGGTGGAAACCGGGCGCGGGCCGACACCCGCGCCCGGGATGCCGCGGCCATGAGGGGGCGCCACGTCCCTCCCGCCGCAGGCGCCACCGCTATGGGGTAGCCCCCGTCGCGTGACAGCACCCCGAGGGATGGCGGGAATAAATCGATGTTCTGCGCTGTTTACCTTAGTGTGGCATCCGAATCCACTACAACTGCACAGGAGGTCGTCAACATGAGAATCAAGACGTCCGTCGTGGGCCTCGGTTTGTTGCTGGCGGCGGGCAATGCTTTTGCCTTTCACTGTGGCGATGAAATGGCGAAGATCGACAAGGCGCTGGCGGCCGACCCGGCGCTCAGCGCGGAACGGCTCGCGGAGGTCAAGAAGTTTCGTTCCGAAGGCGAGCTCCTGCACCAACTGGGCCGCCACGAGGAAGCTCTGGATACCCTCAGCAGGGCGACCGATATTCTGAAGATCAAGTAGGCGTTTGCCGATCTTGCCGCTCGCTTGTCCGGGCGAAAACCGGGACAGATTGATTGTGGGAAACAACGAGGTCGGGAGTCTTTAGATATAGGGTACCTCTAGAAATTCAACACCAAGATATCTCGCCGCAGAGGTGCAAAGAACGCAAAGGCATTTTCCCGCTGAAAAACCAGGAGATTTTCTCTGCGTCCTCTGCGTCTTTGCGGCAAATAATCTTATGCAAATGCGTTTTTAGAGGTTCCCTATAATTCTTAGAGGCTCCTTGATCCGTTTGTCTTTGACACAGCCCTCCGTGGTGAATTTTCAGCGGATCTCGCTTAGCAGCGCTTCCATCATGCGCTGCGCCTGCGCGCCGTAGGCGCCGCCGAACAAATTCAGATGATTGAGAACGTGGTAGAGGTTATAGAGCGTCTTGCGCACCGAGTAGCCGGCATCGAGCGCCCACTCCTCGCGGTAGGCGTCGTAGAACCGACCGGAGAAGCCGCCGAAGAGCTCGGTCATGGCGAGGTCGGTTTCGCGGTCGCCGTAGTACACCGCCGGGTCGAAGATCACGGGTTCGCCTTCGGCCGTGGCGCCGCGGTTGCCGCCCCAGAGGTCGCCGTGCAGCAGTGAGGCGGCAGGGCTGTAACTGGTGAAGAAGGCCGGCAGCTCTTGCATGAGTCGTTCGCCCAGACGTTGCAGCGCGCCGCCATAACCGTTGCGCGCGGCGAGTGCCAGTTGATAGCCGAGGCGATGGCGGCGCCAGAACTCGACCCAATCGTCGCTCGGGGTGTTGATCTGGGGCGTCGAGCCGATGGTGTTGTCCCGGCGCCAGCCGAAGCGGGGCTCTGTCCTGCGGTGCAGTTGCGCCAGTTGCCGGCCGAGGAGTTCCTGATCGCGGCCGCCGCCGCTCAGATCCAGGTATTCCAGCACGAGATAGGCGGTTCCCTCATCGGCTCCGGAGCAGATCGGACGTGGCACGCGCACCGCGCGAGCAGCGGCTAGCTCTTCAAGCCCCTCGGCCTCGGCTTCGAACATCGAAAGCCGCGCGGCGTCGTTGAGCTTTACAAAATAGCGCCGACCGTCCTCGCCCTCGAGCACCACGGCGGAGTTGATGCACCCGCCGCCTGCGTCGCGCCGGGAGGCCAGCGCGAAGGCCTCACCCGTCGCCGCCGAAACCTGTCGCGCCACCTCCATCCACAGGGACATGTCTGTATTCGCCTACCGAAATTTCGGTCCTTTAATGTAGTGGGCCCGGCTTATCGTGAGAAGCGGCCCGATCTTCACGTCCGCCTGCCCAAAATGCGCGCCGCGCGTCGGCCACCGCACACCGCGTTTCCGTTACCTGCCGCGCAGCGCTTCCGGCGGCCCGAAGCGTTGCATAACATCTTGATTGCAAGCGGCTAACAGATGGCACCGGAATTGCACTGATTTCTGACATCCCAGCCAGGGTGGCGTGCTTAGCGTGCAGCGGGAGACGGGCGGTCGTTCGGGCCCATAATTTCACCAGGCAGAGCCACACGTGGTCAACGAAGCCAGAATCAATCCGACAGCAGGCGATGAGAGCGCGTCCGAGGCGCGGCGCAACCGCCTCGGCCGGCGTTTCGCGCGGTTCTTCCGGCGCGTCTCGATGCGCACCAGCCTCATCGCTACCGTCCTCACGCTCGGCGCCCTGGGCCTTGCGCTCACGTTTGCGGGCGCCGCCGTCTATCGCGATCTCGCGATCGAGCAGCAGCGCGCCGTCCTGACGGATTATCTGAGATCGGAATTCGGCGCGCTGCGCCGGGACCTGACGGTGCGCGCGCAGTGGCTGGGCGAAGCGGCGCAGAACGATGCCGGGCTGATCGCCGCGCTGGGAGCGCGCGACGAGCGCGCGCTCGCCCGGCGCCTGGGCGTGCTCGCGCAACATCACGAGCGCCTGCTCGGCGAAGTCGCGCCGGCCCAGCTCCAGGCCTATGACGCCAAGCTCAATATCCTGGCGCACGCCTCGCGCCCGCAGGACTTGTCCCTCGCCGCGCTGCTCTGCGCGAATTGGCGCGCCCCCGCCGCAAAAGTCGCGCCCGGGATCCGCGCGCCGCTCTCGGGATTCTGCCTGCAAGACGGACTGCATTACGCGGTATTGATTCCACTGGGGCGCGAGGCCCCCGTGGGATATCTCCAGGTTGTGATGGGCGTTGAGCGCCGTCTGGGCGCGATGCAAGCCGGCATGGCGCTGCCGCTCGAATTGCGCCTGGAGAGCGGGCGCGTCCTGCACCGACTCGGCAAGTGGCCCGCGCCGGACACGACGGACGAGGCCATCGTCGTCGAACACGCGTTCAGCGCCCATGAGCGGGGCCGGGCGATGGCGCTCAAAATCGCCGCGCTCAAGGACATGAGCGATGTTCACGCGGGCTTCGCGCAGGCCCGATACTTCATTTTATTCGTTGCCGTACTTCTCACCGTAGCGTTCATGTTCGTGGCGCTTGTAGCGCTGCAGAAGACCGCCATCGAGCCGTTGCGCGCACTGGCCGAACGGCTGCGCGGCGTGCGCCGGGACGTTCAGGCGCCGGTGCATCCGGTGCCGGTCCGCGGCACCGCCGAGGTCGCCGAGCTGGTGGTCGAGTTCAACGCGATGATCGCGGGCATGCGGGAGTTGCGTGTCAACATGGACGACATCGCCTTCACCGATCCGCTCACGCAGTTGCCGAACCGCGCCATGTTCCTGGACCGGCTGCGCCAGACGATCCACGCCGCCAAGCGCGAGCATCGGCCGTTTGCGCTCATCATCATGGATCTCGACCATTTCAAGGACATCAACGATACCCTCGGGCACCACATCGGGGATCTGCTGCTCGAGCAGGTGGCCGAGCGGTTGCGCGACAAGCTGCGCGACTCCGACATGGTCGCGCGCCTGGGCGGAGATGAATTCGCCGTGCTGCTGTCCGCGGTCAGCGTCAAGCAGGCCGAGACCGCGGCGCGCATGCTGCTGCAGACGTTGCGTTCGCCCTTCGTGTTCCATGAGCACCATCTCGATATCAGCGCCAGCATCGGCATTGTGCTGCATCCGGACCACGGCGTGGAGGCGAACGTCCTGCTCCAGCGCGCGGACGTCGCCATGTACGCCGCCAAGACCGCCAACAGCGGATTCGCCTTCTACGATACGAAGATGGATCAGCACTACGGGACGCGGCTTGCGCTCTTGAGCGAGCTGCGTCAGGCGATCGAGCAGGAGCAGTTCACGCTCTGCTATCAGCCGAAGGTGAACCTCGCGAGCGGCCGGGTCGAGGGGGTCGAGGCCCTGGTGCGCTGGAACCACCCGCGCGAGGGCGTCATACCGCCCGATGCGTTCATCTCGCTGCTGGAGCAGACCGGCCAGATCCGCAACCTCACGCCGTGGGTGCTCAACGAGGCCATGCAGCAAAGTGCGCGGCTGCGCCGGATGGGGTTTCCGGTCTCCGTTGCGGTGAACCTGTCGGTGTGCGATCTCCAGGACCCTTCGCTCGCGGACACCATCGCCGAGCAGTTGGCCGCGCACCAGGTTGAGCCTGCGTGGCTGGAGCTCGAGATCACGGAGAGCGCGGTGATGACCGACCCCGCGCGCGCGTTGGACATGCTCGCGCGGCTGTCGGCCATGGGGCTCAAGCTCACGATCGACGATTTCGGCACCGGCTATTCCTCGCTTTCGTACCTGAAGCGTCTTCCGGTGGACGCGATCAAGATCGACAAGACCTTCGTCACCGGCATGATCAAGGACGAGAACGACGCGGCGATCGTCCGCACCAGTGTCGAGCTGGCGCACCACCTCGGTCTCGAGGTGGTGGCCGAGGGAGCCGAGAGCGAGGCGGTCTACCGGCGCTTGCGGGAGCTCGGTTGCGACCTGGCTCAGGGGCTTTTTCTCAGTCGTCCGCTGTCGCCGGAGGATCTCGAGGTGTGGCTCGAGCAGTCGCTTTGGGGCATGAAGAAGTCCGGCAAAGACAAAGCCGCGCGCGTTGAAGCGCGCGCCGTTCCGCTCAGGCGCTGACCGGCGTTCCCCAGCCGCCCTCGAAAAAGCGCTCGCCCAGCGGTTTGCGTGTGCGCCCGGCGAGCTCGAGCTCGCGATATTCCCCTTCGAGAACCTCCGCGGGCGCGGGATGTCCGACGGCGATCATGGCCATGGGTGCGAATTGCTCGGGGATGGCGAATACCCGGCGCGCCTTATCGGCGTCGAACCCGCCCATCGGGTGTGCCATGAGGCCGAGCGCCGCGGCCTGGAGATACAGGTTCTCGCCCGCCGCCCCGGTGTCATGTTGTCCCCAGCGGTTCGGCTTGCCGTTCTTCTCAAACACGCTGTCGGCGACCGTGAGCATCAGCACCGGCGCGTTCTTCACCCACCGCTGATTCCACTCGCCCAGGCACTCGAAGGCCTTCCTCCACAACGATTCGTCCTGGAGCCGGTCCCAGACGATTACGCGCCAAGGCTCGTCACCGTAGCAGCTTGGGGCCCAGCGCGCCGCCTCAAGCAGCGCGATCAGTTGCACCCGCTCGAGCGGCCGGTCGCGGTCGAAGGCGCGTCCGCTCCAGCGCCGGGCGACGAGCTCGTGGATGGGAACCTGCGTTTTGGCAACCTTGCTGGTCATTCGGTGCACCTCGGGGTCCGCGTTTGCACTGAATCGTCGGCTTTTGTGCGCCTTTTTATCATGAAAACGCCACCCTGACCCACGCGTTTGAAAAACCATCCCGATCTGCGCGAAATTACGCGCGCGACCGGGGCGCGTTCATTGCGTTGGTAACTGGTAACTGCCCGCAAGATTGGGGAAATTCCTGAGGAGCTGCCGATTATTTATGCACATGCAGAAACGCTGCAATAATTTCCTGTGGCAGAAAGGCAAAGATTTGTTGTCAAAAATATGACACCGTCGTAACCATCTGAACCGTCTCGGGTTTTATGCATAGACTATTTTTTAATCAAGCGAGCAAAACCACAGTGCTTTGGCGGGCGCGCGTGGCATCGCTACGGACTATTAACAATCTTATCCACAGCTCCTGTGAGTAATCCAAAGGGGCTTTGTCCAACAAGCAGTTAGCGCAACTTGTTGGCATGCGTTTGAACGTGGAGCCAGATTGTTTCACGCGCCTGTCCACGGCATCGGCACTTTTTTCTTTCTGCGGCATATGAATTAAAGTCGGGGGCCATGGCCCGCTCGCAGCCGATTTACCAAGTCGCCGTTCCCGCGCCGCTCTACCGCCTGTTCGACTATCTCGCGCCGTCGGAGGTCGGCGTGCCGGCCGTCGGTGCGCGCGTGCGCGTGCCCTTCGGAAAGCGCGAGCTCGTGGGCGTGGTGCTCGGCACGGCGCCGGAAAGCGATCTGCCGCACGCGCGCCTGAAACGCATCGCGCGGGTGCTGGATGCCGCGCCGCTCCTGCCGGCGTCGTTCCTGAAGCTCCTCGCCTGGGCCGCGGAGTACTACCACCACCCCGTAGGCGAGGTCGTCGCCGCGGCCTTGCCCGCGTGGCTGCGTGCGGGCCGCGCGGCGGCGGTCGAGGGCGTGCGCCCGCGGCGCTCGCACGCGCCCCGGCGCAGCGCCGCCTGCTCGAGGCGCTCGCACGCGCCCCGGCGGGGCTTGAGGCCGAGGCGCTCGAGAACATTTCTCCGCGTTGGCGGGCGGCGCTCAAGGCCCTGAGCGCGCGGGGTTGGATCGAAGTCCAGGTGCACGACCGCCTCGCCGCCTCGCCCGCGGCGATCCAGCCGCCCCCGCAGCCCAATGCCGCCCAGCAGGCGGCCGTCGAGGCGGTGACCGGAGCGCTCGGCGGTTATCAATGCTTTTTGCTGCACGGCGTGACGGGCAGCGGCAAGACCGAGGTGTATCTGCGGCTCATCGAGCGTGCGCTCGCGCAGGGCCGCCAGACGCTTGTGCTGGCGCCCGAGATCGGCCTCACGCCGCAGCTCATCGAGCGCTTCCAGCGGCGTTTCAACGCGCCGATCGCCGTGCTGCACTCGGCGCTCGCGGATCAGGAACGGTTGCGCGCCTGGCTTCTGGCGCGCGACGGCACGGCGCCGATCGTGCTCGGCACGCGCTCGGCGGTGTTTGCGCCGTTTAAGAACCTGGGCCTCATCATCGTGGATGAGGAGCACGATACCTCCTATAAGCAGCACGAAGGGTTTCGTTACAGCGCGCGCGATGTGGCGGTGATGCGCGCCGCGCGGGAAAATATCCCCGTCGTGCTCGGCTCGGCCACGCCCGCGCTCGAAAGTCTCAACAACGCGCGCGTCGGGACGTACCGACTGCTTACGCTTCCGGACCGCACCGGCGGCGCCGGAATGCCACGGGTAGCGGTGCTCGATATGCGCCGGTTGAAGCCCGCCGAGGGGCTGTCGCATCCGCTGCGCGCGGCGCTCGCCGAGCGGCTGGCGCGGGGCGAGCAAAGTCTTTTGTTCCTCAACCGCCGCGGCTTCGCGCCGGTGTGGATGTGCCACGGCTGCGGCTGGACGGCGCCCTGCGCGCGCTGCGACGCGCGGCTGATCTATCATCGGGAAAGCCGCAAGCTCAAGTGCCATCACTGCGGGGCGGAGGCGCCGCTCGCGGACAAGTGTCCGCACTGCGGCGCCGCCGGGCTTCATCCCCTGGGCGAGGGCACGGAGCGCATCGAAGCGGCGCTGACGAAGTTCTTTCCCGCCGCGCGCATCGAGCGCATCGACCGCGACAGCACGCGCCGCAAGGGGGCGCTCGAAGAAAAATTGAAGCGCGTGCACGCGGGCGAGGCCGATATCCTGGTCGGCACCCAGATGCTGTCGAAGGGTCACGACTTCCCCAGCGTCACGTTGGTCGGCGTGCTGAACGCCGACCAGGGACTCTATAGCGCGGATTTCCGATCCGGGGAGAGGCTGTTCCAGCAGATCATGCAGGTCGCCGGGCGCGCCGGGCGCGCGGACAAGCCGGGCGAGGTGCTGATCCAGACCTGGCACCCGGAGCATCCGGTGTTTGCCGCCCTCGCGCGTCACGACTACGGCGCCTTCGCCGACTATGCGCTCGCCGAGCGGCGCGCGACGGACTACCCGCCCTACAGCCACCTGGCGTTGCTGCGCGCGGAATCGACCCGCCCCGGCGCGGCCCTGCGGTTTCTCGCGGAGGCGCGCATGCGCGCGCGCGCCCCGGCGCAGGAATCGTCGGTGCAGGTGCTGGAGCCCATGCCCGCGCCGATGGAAAAGCGCGCCGGCCGTCACCGCGCGCAGCTCCTGGTGCAGTGCAAGCACCGCAAGGCGCTGCATGGCTTTCTCGGGCAATGGGTGGCGCAGCTCGCCGAATTGAAATTCGGGAAACAGGTGCGCTGGTCGCTCGACGTCGATCCAGTTGATATGTATTAGGTTTCACCGCAGAGAACGCGGAGATCGCAGAGGAAATCGTCTTTAGGGGTTTGTTGAACCTAAAAACGGCGATTGCATCCGCAGATTACGCAGATTTCCGCAGATTTTAAGAATGTTCTCTGCGTTCTCTGCGGTAAACACTCTTATTGGATCGCGTCCGGAATTTCCCGCCCGTCGTCGTGGACGATGAGCCGATACACCTGCCAGGCCGCATCCGCGTTTGCGCGGCAGGCGCCGAAGCGAAACGGCATGCTGCGGTCCGGGAGCGCGAAGCGCAGGTCTTGAAACCAGACGCACAGCCGCTCGCTGTAATGGTCCACGCGGTAGACCGCGGGCAGCAGCGCGAAGCGGCGGTAGGGTGCGAGCGCCTCGGCCTGCCAGGCCTGCTCCGCCACGTGCGCGGTGTTTGGCGCGCCGAAGCGGGGGATCCGGGTCCAGACCGCATCCTTCACCGGGGTGTACGCCGCGACGATGCGCCGAAACCAGAACGCATCGGCGGCCGGCGCTTCGGGAATTTGTTCGCGCGTGAGACTTATGTAGCTCAGGCGATAGCCGCCCGGCTCGATCACGACCACCATCCAGTGAAACGGCGAGAACGGCTGCGGGATCGCCTCGACCGTTGCTTCCTCGATCCCCTGCGTCGCGGTGTAGGCCGTGCCCACGGCCAGGGCGCGGCCGTAGAGCAGCCCCTGGAAACCGACATAGGCCGCGAGCAGGGCGAGCCCGAGCACGGCCGGCGCGCGCGTCGTGCGCCAAAACGCCGAGGCCAAAAGGCCGCCCACGATGATCGTCGTGAAATACGGGTCGATGATGAAAGTGGTCGGGAGCTGCGCGCGCCAGTCGGAGAGCGGCGCGAGCACCATGGTGCCGAAGGCGGTGATGACATCGCCGGCGATATGCGCGCCGATGCCCAAGGCGCAGACGCCGGCGAATGCGCGCCACGGATACCTTCGGCGCATGAGATATACGAATGCCACCGCCAGCAGCGCCGCCCACAGCGGCAGCATCACGATCGAGTGCGTGATTCCGCGGTGGGTGGTGAGGTAGGTGAGCGGATCGAGAAACAGCAGCGCGAAGTCGCTGTCCGGGAACGCGGCCGCGAGAAAGCCCACCCACATCCGCGTACGCCGTGGCAAGCGGTCGGGTCGCGGGTCATTCGGCTGCGTCGCGCGCGCCACCAGCGCCCCGGAGAGCGCATGAGTCAGGGTATCCATGTCCCCTATAGTCTACGCCCGCGCCACCGCCTGCGCGCGGCGTCCGGCCGCATCTCAGCGGTGCGCGGCCTGTTGCACCCGCTGCTCGTAGATGAAGTACACCAGCGGGATCACGAGCAGCGTCAGCACTGTGGAGGCGAAGGTGCCGTAGATGAGCGAGACCGCGAGCCCGCCGAACACCGGGTCGAAGGCCATGACGAAGGTGCCCAGAATGATGGCGAACGCGGTGAGCAGGATCGGGCGCAGGCGCACCACGCCGGCCTGCAACACCGCCTCGCGCAGGGCGTGACCGGCGCGGCGGTATTCGAGGATGAAGTCGATCAGCAGCAGCGAGTTGCGCACGACGATGCCGGCGAGCGCGATCACGCCGATCATGGAGGTGGCGGTGAAGTACTGACCCATGAGCGCGTGGCCCGGCAGCACGCCGACGACGGTCAGCGGGATCGCGCCCATGACGATGAGCGGCGTCATGAACGAGCGGTAGTAACCGACCAGTGTCAGATAGATCAGAACAATCGCGACCGCGAAGGCCGAGCCCAGGTCGCGGAACACATCGAGCGTGAGCCGCATCTCGCCGTCCCAGCGCACGGAATAGCCGGTCGTATCCGGGTCGGCCATGAAGTACTGCGTGAGCTTCACCCCCGAGGGCAGCTCATGCGCACGCAGGTAGTTCCACATCTTGAGCACCGCGTATACCTGGCTCGTGCTCCCGAGCTCGCCCGTGACGTACACCACCGGGTATTGGTCCTTGTGGAAGATCGGCTTGGGCGCGGTCTGTTTTTCCACCCGCGCGATGTCGGTGAGCGCCACCTGCCGACCTTGTGGATTGGTGAAGAAGATTTTGCGTAAATCCCCCGGACCCGCGCGATCGGCTGCCGGGATGCGAAAGCGGATGGGCACCGGCTCCCGCTCGAGCTCGAGGTGCACCGTGCCCGCATCGAGGCCCGCCAGGAAGGCGTTCAGGGTCTCGGCCACCTGCGCCGGCGCGATGCCGGCGAGCATCGCGCGTTCGCGATCCACCGTGAGGCGGTATTCGGTCCAGTCGTCGGTGACCGAATCGTCGGTGTCGACCACATCCGCGGTTTTTTCGAACACCTCGGCGCGCAGCTCCGCCGCCAGTTTGCGCAGGGTTGCGTAATCCGGCCCGTACAACTCGGCCAGGATCGTGGCGCGCACCGGCGGCCCCGCCGGGTCCTCGACGAGCTTGATGTTGGCGCCGGTTACGGCGGCCAGCTCGGCGATGGGTTTTCTGAGCTCCCGCACGATGTCGACGGAAGAGGCCCGACGGTCGTGCTTGTCGCGCAGGTTCACGCGCATCTCGGCGACATGCGGGCCTTGCTTGAGCCCCGCGCCGCGCAGCAGCCCGTTGAAGTCGATGATGCCGGATTCGCCCACCGTGGTCTCATAGGTCTGCACCTGCGGGTGACCGCGCACGACGTCGCCCACGAGGCGCGCCACGCGATCGGTCTCCTCGAGGCTCGTGCCCTCGGGCATGTCGATGGTGAGGTTAAAGGTATTGGTGTTGTTCTTCGGCAGCATCTTGAACAGCACCAGATTGAAGGCGGGCATCGACAAAACGAGCAACATCACCACGCCGATGCCGATAAAGAAGTTGCGACGTGCCTTGGCGTCGGCAATCAGCCGATTCATGATGCGGGCGTAATGCCGCTCCAGAAACCCGCGATGCTCCTCGTGCGCGAGACCCTCGTGCTCGTGGCCGCGCACTTTGAGAAAGCGATAGGCCGCCCAGGGCGCGACGGTGTAGGCGATGACGAGCGAGGTGAGCATCGCCACCGGCACGTTGAACGGAATCGGCGCCATGTACGGCCCCATCATGCCGGTGACCCAGAACATCGGCAGGAAGGCGAGGATCACGGTGAAGGTGGCGAGGTTGGTGGGCCGGCCGATCTCGTTCACCGCGGCCACCGCGTGTCTCAGGCGGTCCGCGCCCTTCCTGGCGTAGTGCCGGAAGATGTTCTCGATCACGACAATCGAATCGTCCACCAGGAGACCGAGCGAAAGAATGACCGCGAACAGCGTGATGCGGTTGATGCTCTGGCCCGCGATCAGGCCCACGGCAAGCGTAATGAAAAGAATCAGCGGAATGGTAACGGTGACGACGCCGGCCGCGCGCCAGCCCAGGAAGAACACCAGCAGCAGCACCACGGTGGCGACGGCGATGGCGAGGTGCTCCATGAGGGTGTTGACGGCGTCGTCGGCCTTGGCGCCGTCGTTGCGCGTCACGTTCACATCCACGCCCTGCGGGATCACCGTGGGCCGGATGCGATCGAGCTCCCTCAGCACCTCCTCGGCGACCGTGACGGCATTGCTGCCCGCGCGTTTGGCGATGGCGATGGTCGCCGCCGGGGCCTCATAGCCCCCGGGCTTCCTGCCCGAATACGCCGGCCCGTAGCCGATGCGGTGCGCGCGCTCGATCTCCTCGGGCCCGTCGGTGACGGCGGCGACCTGCTTCAGGTACACCGGTCGGTGCGCCGCGAGCGCCACCACGAGATCGCCCACGTCGGAGGCGGTCCTGAGCATGCCCCCCGCCTGCACCGCGGCCACGCGGTTGCCGCCCACGAACGCCCCCGAGGGGATGTCCACATTGGTCGCCTCGACCACGCGCCGGATATCGGAGAGCGTCACGTTGAAGGCGCGCATGCGCTCGAGGTCGAGCGCGACACCGATCGCACGCCTGCGGCCGCCGTGCACGTAGGCGAGCGAGGTGCCCTCGACGCGGCGCAGGTGTTCCAGAACGTCGTTCGCCACGTGCCGCAGCCGGCAGTCCTGCGGCCCGGCGCACGACAGCGAGACGGTGAGGATCGGCACGTCGTCCACGTCCGCGGGCTTCACGAGCGGTTGCAGCGTGCCCGGCGGCATGCGGTCGCGGTTGCTCATGATGCGGTCGTAGAGCTTGACGAGCGACTCCTCCTTGGGCTGCCCGACCTTGAACTGCACGCTCACCACACCGAGCGAGGGCAGGGCGAGGCCGTGGGTGTGCTCTACTCCGGCGAGCCCCTGAAGGATCGCCTCGAGCGGCTTCACGATGAGCTGCTCGATTTCGGCCGGCGACGCCCCGGGTTTTTGCACGATGACATTCGCCGCCGGCACCACGATCTTGGGGTTCTCCTCGCGCGGGGTCACGAGGAAGGCGAACACGCCGGCGAGGAAGGCAAAGGCCATGACGAGCAGCGTGAGCTTGCTGTCGATGAAGTAGGCCGCAATGCGGCCGGCGAGATTCAATTTGTGGTTATTCTTATCCATATGATTGTTGGAACGCAGATGCACGCAGATTTATGTGATAGATGAACGCGGTTTGATCCGATTCATTTCACGACATCTGCGTCTATCAATAAAAATCATCTGCGTTTATCCGCGTTTTCAAGAATTTTTACCGGGCTGCCGTCGCGCACCTCGCGCAGGTCGCCGAGCACGAGCGTCTCCGTGCCGTGCAGCCCGCTCAGAATCTCGATCTCGCCGTCGCGCCCGCGCCCGGGCTTGACCATGCGAAACCGCGCCTCGCTGGTCTCGCTCAGCACGAACACCCCGGGGATGCCGCCGCGCTCGGCGAGCGCGGCGCGCGGAATAAGGATCGTCTGCGCCGCCCCGGGCTTGACCGCGAGCGCGATGACCGGACGGGCGAGCGGGGCGCCGGCGGCCTCGGGCGCGGGTTCACGACCGCAACCCGCGACGAGCAGGCCGACGCCGGCCCAAGTCAGCCACCGCTTCACGGCGTCTCTCCCGCGGGTAACTCCAGCGCGCCCTGCGCGAGCCCGAGCGCCGCCGACCCGATCTCGATGCCGAGGCGCGTGGCGAGCTCCTCG
>Ga0209751_10004181_pt1 | contig 13861 bp, 21 predicted proteins | sample RifCSP13_1_FD_184019 | JGI IMG/M metagenome (GOLD analysis project Ga0209751, IMG submission 184019) | Soil microbial communities from Rifle, Colorado - Rifle CSP2_sed 13_1 (SPAdes) (version 2) | ecosystem: Environmental > Terrestrial > Deep subsurface > Rock core/Sediment | place: Rifle... | reverse complement strand
CGAATACTCCCGCAGTTGCGCGCACGCATTTCCGGCAAGCATGCCCAGCGCGAGCACCCATGGGAGTATTCGCGTCATCGCCGCCGCGCTAATTGCACACCATCAGCCAATCGATGGCAGCAGCGCTGGCTATGGTGTCACCGTACCACCAGCACCGGGATGGTCGAGTGCGTAAGCACTTTCGCGGTCTCGCTGCCGAGCAGGATGCTCGACAGGCCTTTGCGGCCGTGCGAGGCCATCATGATCAGGTCGCACCTGGCTTTCTTCGCCTGCTTGATGATCGCTTCGTATGGCACGCCGCTGGTCACCGACACGCTGTCGCAATCGACGCCCACCGCACTCGCGCTGGCTGTCACCTCGGCGAGGAGTTTTTTCGAGCGTTTTCCGGTTTCTTCCTCAAAGCGTTTCTTGACCACCCCCGCGTTTGGCATGACAAAGCCTTCATCCATGATCATCTGGAATTCGGGTGTGACATTGAGGACCGTGATCTTTGCCCCGATGGATTTGGCGAGTCGGATGCACTGCTTCACCGCCTTCTGCGAAAGCGGTGATCCGTCGGTCGGCAGCAGAATGTGCTTGTACATAGGGCCTCCTGTGGTTGATTTGGATGCAACCGTAGCGATTGCGGTCAGTGCGATTTGTCCAGACGGTAGCGCGGGATCGGCAACGCGATGACTTCGATGCCCTCCTCGCGCATCTCCACGACATCATCGCGGGATGCATTACCGCGGATCCTGCGCTCAGGCGCCTCCTTGTAATGAATCCTGCGCGCTTCTTCGGGGAACGCATCGCCCACATCCTGGGTGTTTGCAATCAACTGCTCGATGAGCTGCGACACGGGGTCCGCGACGTTGGCGTATTGTTCCACTCCATCGTTCGCCTGCGGCTCTCGTCGGGAAGGCGGCTGCGCGCTGCCGGTGTTCACGTACGGCGCGTGCAGCGTCTTGTTGATCCGATTGCTGCCGCAAGTCGGACAGCTCAGCAGCGTCGACTGTTGCTGTCGCTCGAAATCGGCAGCCGACGCAAACCACCCTTCGAAGGGGTGGTCATTGCTGCACATCAGATTGAAGACTATCACGCTCTTGATGCCCCAAATAAATATCGACAGCCGGGTGCCGGCACAAGTTCCACGCTAGAGCTTACCACCGCTGGCGTGGCTGTCCAGTCGATTAGCGATTCGCTGGAAATTGCCGCCGCGGCCATGATTCCGTCATGCCGGCGAAAGCCGGCCAGCAAAAACCCGCCGAAGCGGGGTTTTTATGGTTGCTGCAATCTGAATCGCAGCGGCTTATTTCTGTCTCCGGCGCCGCGCCACGAATCCCATCAGGCCGAGACCCGCCAGCATCATCGCGTAGGTTTCGGGCTCCGGAATCGCCGCCAGGATTATCCCGCCCGACTCTCCGGTGGGATTGGGTGTAAGGGAGGCAGCCATCGTGCCGGTGATGTGAAGCTGGTAATTTCCCGCCGCGATCGAGCCGGACGGGGTGGCATTCGACCACGCGAAAGGAGCGGTCGGAGTGTTCGGATCAGCAGCGTAAGCGACTACGTGAGTAACATCATCACGAAGACTGACCGAAAGTTGAGAGAAATTGCTGAAGTTATTAAAGTTGTTGAAAAGCTGCGCGGTGAAAGGGCTGCTCGTCTGGAACAGGATATGATCTATAAATAATTCGGACGGTCCGTGAAGAAACCCGTTCGCACTCGGGCTCGACGGCGGGCCCCAATACAGCGTCGTCGGTACCGTTACTACGCCATAGTCAAAGGTCAAGTTGGCTGCGCTGACGCGACCCGGCAGGGCCAACACCGTCGCCAGGGCGAGCGATGCGACGAGGGTGATCCAAGCGTTTCTCAGCAAATGCCGTCTGGGATCCATATCTGCTTCCTCTGCTTTCGGGCGTCGAATAATGTGAAATTCATCACACGTAAAATGTGACTTCCACCACACCCGGAGAAATAATACGTCGAATTGCTTCAGGAAGATGTGACTTTAGTCACAATAGGGGCTCACTTTGACTAGCCTCTGGTGCCCGGGGCCGGACTCGAACCGGCATGCCGGAATGACCCGGCGAGGGATTTTAAGTCCCTTGTGTCTACCAGTTTCACCACCCGGGCAAGTATTGGAGGCGGGGGTCACACTCGAACTCGTGGCGTAACCCGTTGGTGGACCGATTTTATCACCGGGTTCAAATGCCGACATGACGCAATGTGAATTGATCCCGGCTTGCCGGCGCCCAGGTGACCTTATGCCGGTCCACTACGCCGCGCGGTCCTTCGACCGCGCCTGCCAGTTCCAGGGCAAGCTTTTTCGCTGCAATGCTCTCGACCTCGCCCGCGAGCACGACTGCCCCGTCGGCATACCCGATTCTGATCGGATGCCGATGGAGGTTCACGCGCGGCTCGTACTCGAGCGCCGCGTGAACCTTTCTAACGATGTTGTTCTTATCCACGGCTGCGCACTGCTTATCGGTCAGTGGATAACACCGCCGCCCGTCGCGGCCCGCTCGCGTCCGACGAGGCCCGCGAGCTCCCAGTCACCCGATTGGGTGTCGTGGCGCAGGACGTACGTGCAGCCGTCGTCGGCGCTCACTTTGAAATAGCGATGGTCGGGAGCCAGCCAGCGGTCGAGGATTTGCATGATGACAAAGCGACGTTCGCCGAGCGTGAATGCACGCGGCTCCTCCTCGCCACGATATCCCGCATAGCATTCGACCAGTATCTTCATTTTGGGCAGATGTTGCGTCATGCGCGCTCGAGCGCCGGGAGCGCCGCCTTCAAACGCTGACCGGCGCCTGCGCCGCGCCGAACTTGCCGGTGAGCGGCCAGTCGCTGCCGATGTTCTGCGTTTCGATGCGCAGGCAGAGGTGCGCGTCGCGCTTGATTCCGGCCAGTTTCCTCAATTCCTCGACGCTGTCGATGACGTACCAGCTCACGCCCGCCTGCGCGGCGGCAGCGGCGTTCTGTGATGGTTGCGTCTGACCGTTTCGCGCACGACAGCGAAAGGAAGCGGAACTTCCGCTTCCCGGTCGTAATTGTCGCTCAGTCTCACTGGCATGATGATTGTTCCTGGTTCAGTTCAGCGGCGGCAACGGGCGCGTGACGATCCTCCCGTGTCACGATGACTTTATCGACACGATTTCCATCCATGTCCACGACCTCGAAGCGGTAGTCGCCCCAATTGAACGTGTCGCCGGCGCGCGGTATCCGGCCGAGCTGCGTGATCACGAAACCGGCCAGCGTGTGATAGGTGTCTTCCTCTTCGGCCGGCAGAGATCCGCGCAGATCGAGAACATCTCTGAACCTCTGGAGCGTCATGCTGGCGTCCATCAGCCAGGATCCGTCCTCGCGGCGGACGAAATCCCGCTCGCCCTCCTCGCCAGCCACAGCGATGTCGCCGGCCAGCGCTTCCATGACGTTGTGGAGAGTAACCAGGCCCTGAACGTCGCCGAATTCGTTCACGGCGAGCGCGGCCGTCTCGCGGTGCTTCCTAAAGAGCTCGACGAGCGTCATCACAGTGATCGTCTCCGGGACATAAAGGGGCGCGACGAGATGAGCCTCGAGAGTGAGCCCTTTTCCAGCGATGGCGTCGGAAAGCAAGTGCTTCGTGAATATCAGTCCCTGCACGTTATCGAGGCTCCCGCGGCAAACCGGAAACCGGGAATGATGGCTCGCGACGGCGCGGCGCAGGTTTTCATCTTTCGATTGGTCGAGGTCCAGATAAACGATGTCTCCCCTGGGTGCCATGATGGCTTCCACCGTCAGCTCGTCGAGGCGAAATACTCGCGAGACGAGCTTGCGCTCATGCGCTTCGAAGACACCGGCCCTCGTTCCGTGGTCCATCAGGATCTGTATTTCCTCCTCGGTCACCGGCGGCTCGGCCGACGGCCGGATCCCGATGAGATGCAACACGGCTCCTGTCGTAAGGCTCAGCAGCCGCACGACGGGGTAAGCAGCCATGGTCAGCCAGCTCATCGGTCTCGCCATGGCGCTCGCGATCCGCTCCGGATTGAGCAGCGCCAGACGCTTCGGAACGAGCTCTCCAATGATCAGTGAAACTGCGGTGATAGCGGTCACCACGGCTGTGGTGGCGAGAAGTGGCGCATGATCGGCCGTCACCGGCCACGTCGAAAGCCATGCCGAAAGCCGCTGCGCGATCGTCGCCTCGGCAAAGGCGCCGCTCGTGATGCTAATGACGGTGATGCCGATCTGTATGGTCGACAGGAAGTTGGCTGGATTGCTGCTGAGCGCCAGTGCACCGGCCGCCCCGCGCCGTCCCTCGTCCGCCCACTGCTGCAGCCGCGGCTTGCGCGAGGAGACCAGCGCAAGCTCCGACATTGCGAATGTGCCGTTCAATACGATCAGAAAGAGTAAGGCGACGATCTCCATGGCGGATGCGCCTCGGCATGCGCGGGCGTTTGGTCCAAGTGCCAGACTGCGAGCCGGGACCGCACACGTGCGATCCCCGCGCTCACGTGGAACGGCGTTGAGGCGTTTGCTGAAGCCGCTCCAGCGCGGTTACTCCAAGACGAAAGAAATCTTCGCGTTGACGCGATATTTCACGAGGCGCGCATTGTCGACGGTCGCTTCGAAATCCTTGATATAGATGGACTTGATGTTCCGGACGCTCTTGGCCGCCTCCTCTACTGCGGATTGCGCAGCGTCTTCCCAGCTTTTATCCGATTGGGCCAGGACTTCGATGACTTTGAGCATGGTCATGGTGAGATCTCCATCGGTTGGGGCGAAGCGCCATTATCGCTCGAATAACAAGTCCGATATTGACGTGGATCAACGCAATTGAAACGTCAAGGACGGGTGAGGCGGAGCGCTACGCGCACAGGGGCGCAAGTCGGGCGGCAGGCCAGCTTGTGCTTCTCCGCGTTGCGGTTGACGGAAATCAAGGTCTGATCGCGGAAAAGGGGTAATGTTGTTTTTTTCTTCGCGACAGTTCGATCGTGTCGTTCGACAGCATCGGGAGCGAAGCGCGACCGGCGCGAGCGCTACCATGCTCGCGCTGGACCAGACCCAGCTGGAGACGCTAATGGCGCACGGCCTTGCGCCCGAAGAGGCGATCGACGTGATCGTCACCGGGGTTCTGCAATGAAAGCCCCGCTGCCGCAGCGGGTGCTCTCGGACCTGCTGTGGGCGGCGTTCGGCGTGAACCGCGCCGAAGGCAACGGCCGCACCGCACCCTCGGCGCGCGACGCGCAGGAGATCGACGTCTACGCCGCGCTGCAGGGCGGCCTGTACATTTATGAACCATACGCGCACAGCCTCTCGCTCGTCGCCGCCGTCGATGCGCGCAAAGTGACCGGGTACCAGGATTTCGTCGACGAGGCGCCGCTCGATCTGGTCTATGTCGCCGACCATTGGCACCTCAGCGCGGCGCCGATGGAGGAGCGATTTGCCCATTCCGCGGTTGCCGTAGGCGCAATCGCGGAGAACGTGTACCTATATTGCGCCTCCGCCGGTCTCGCGACGGTGGTGCGCGGCTGGCTCGACCGCGCCGCGCTCTCGAAGGCGCTGCGCCTCTCAGAGCACGAGCACGTCGTGGTCACGCAGACGATCGGTTACCCGCGCATGTCATGAGCGAGCGACATCGGCACGCCGCCGCCCCACGAGCCGGGCACATTCCAATAGACGAGCTCGTCATCGCCCCATTCGAACGCTTTCCTGTGCAGATCGCGCAAGAACTGGCCGAGGTCCTTGCCGCGCGTGACGTCCGACGGACGCCATCTCAGTCGGCGGGAAATCGAAGAAGCCTTTCGGCACTTGATCTTGGGCAAGGCAGACGGGCAAAAAGTCGAGGAACATAGGGAAGCGAGGTCATCATGGCACTGAGGAAAAAACAGAAGCTCGAAATCGAACGCATCATCAAGGAGCGGCGCGCAAAAATCGCGGCCGAGCTGCAGCACGACGTCGAGAAGGCGCGTGAAGAGCAGTACCCGGAGCTTGCCGGGGCGCCGGTGACCGATACCGGCGACCAGGCGAGCGCCGACCTACTCTCCGACCTTGACAACTCGAGCTGCGGGAGCTGGACGCAGCGCTCGCGCGCGTCGCCGGGCGCAAGTACGGCACTTGCGTCGATTGCGGCGGAGACATCGGATTCGAGCGCCTGAGCGCGTCCCCCACCGCCGTGCGCTGCTTCCACTGCCAGCGGGTGCACGAGAAGACGTTCTTTCATCCGAGCGAACCGAAGCTGTAGCTTTGCACGCTAAGCGACGACCGCTCGATCCAGGCCGAGCGTCATGATTCGACGATTCCTTCTTCTGTTCGTTGTCCTCCTCGGTGCCTGCTCGCCCCAGCCGCCGATCCCGCGGCTTGGTGCTCAGCACGCCGGCTTTGAAATCGCGCCGGTCGCGAACAGGCCGGCGATCCCCGACTTCGTCTCCCTCGTGAAGCGCGAAGGCGGGACCGTGGTCAACGTCAGCGCCACACGCACGGTGCGCGACCCCGGGCTCGAGTCCGTGATCCCCGGACTGTCGCCAGACGATCCGCTCTACGAGTTCTTTCGGCGTTTCCCTCGCGAATACCAGGCGCAAAGCCTCGGCTCGGGCTTCATCATCAGCGAAGACGGCTACATTCTGACGAATGCGCATCTCGTTGCGGACGTGGACGAGGCGACAGTCAAGCTGCTCGACAGGCGTGAGTTCGAAGCGAAGGTGGTCGGAGTCGACCGTCGCACCGATGTCGCGCTCCTCAAGATCGATGCGACGGGACTGCGCAAGGTGACCATCGGCGACCCATTGAAACTCGAGGTCGGTGACTGGGTGGCGGCGATCGGCTCCCCCTTCGGCTTCGAGAACAGCGTGACGGCCGGCATCGTCAGCGCAAAGGGCCGCTTCGTCCCGGACGAGGCCGGCGTTCCCTTCATCCAGACCGACGTCGCGGTGAATCCCGGCAACTCGGGCGGGCCGCTGTTCAACCTGCACGGTGAGGTGGTGGGCATCAACTCGATGATCTACAGCGCCAGCGGCGGTTACATGGGCCTCTCGTTCGCGGTGCCAATCAATGTGGCGGTGCAGGTGGCAAACGAGCTTCGTACCCGTGGAAAAGTCATCCGCGGTCGCCTCGGTGTGCGGACGCAGGAAGTGACGCCGGATCTCGCGCGGTCCTTCGGCCTGAAGAGCGCGACCGGCGCGCTCGTCGTCGTGGTCGAGAAGGCGAGCCCGGCGGAGAACGCGGGGATCGTGGCCGGCGACATCATCCTGATGATCGACGGCAAGGCGGTCGAGAGGCCCACCGACCTGCTGCAGATCGTGAGCGCGACACCGCCGGGCACGACCATCAAGCTTCACGTGTGGCGGCGCAGTGCGCCAAAAGAGCTCGCCGCGACCGTCGCCGAGCTCGGCAGCAAGCAACGGCGCATTCCCGCCGAACCCGAACTCAAACGCGCGAACCGGCTGGGCCTCGAGGTCAGCGAGCTCACCGTGCGTCAACGCGACGCGCTCAAGATCGAAAGCGGCCTGCTCGTCCGTGGTGCACGCGGTCCGGCGCTCAAGGCCGGCATTCAACCGGGTGATGTGATCATGGCGATCAACGACACCCGGATCGGGCGGCTTGAGGATTTCGACAAGGTGCTCGCCGACGTCGCACCCGGGGCGACCGTGGCGCTGCTCGTCGCACGCGGAAGCACCTTGGTTTACGTCCCCATTCCGCTTCCGGATTAGTCATGGTCAATCCGCATCGCATCAAGGATCCGGCACTCGCGGAGCAGGGCGAGCCCCGCATCGGTTGGGCGCTCGCCGAGATGCCGGTGTTGTGCGCATTGCGCGAGCGTTTTGCCCGCGAGCGTCCGCTCGCCGGCATACTCCCGATCGCTGCGGTGCAAGCTGATTCAGATCAAGCAGCGCGCACGCGACGCTCGTGCTTGACCTGTGTCAACGCAAGGAAATATGGGAGGTACAGAATACGAGGTGTGGTTCTGCACCACTCAGTCGGCTGCTCTTTCCACTCCAGATGAGGTAACGCCATGGCTACGCAGGAAAAACATGAAGTTGCGGTGAAATCCGGTAAGGCAATTGAAAAAGCACCAGCGCGAATGGTGAGTCCGTTCGAAGATTTCGAGCGTTTCTTCGACCAGCTTGCGCCTCGCAGCTGGCTGCGTTCGATGCGCTGGCCTCGCGCGCTGGCGCCGGAATTGGGTGAGATGGAGCTGTGGGCTCCCAGGGTCGACGTGATCGACCGCGACAACGAAGTGGTCGTTAAAGTCGAAGTTCCCGGCGTGAAGAAGGAAGACGTCCAGATCTCGCTCACCGGCAATCTGATGACCATCAAGGGAGAAACGAAGCGAGAAGAGAAAGAGGAAAGAGGCGACTACTACCGCTGCGAAATATCGCGTGGCACGTTCACGCGCATGCTCACGCTGCCTGCGGACGTCGATGATGAAAAGGCCAAAGCCGAGCTGCGTGACGGCATGCTCGAGATCACGCTGCCGAAGTTGGAGCAGGCGAAAAGGAGAGATATCAAGATCCAGTAATCACGACGCATAGTGGCGATGGAAGAGACCGCGATCTCCACCCTCGCCCCGGCCACGCGAAGGAGACAATCGCATGACGCAACCCGAACGTAAGCGCACGGACGAAGCGCAAGAGGACGCGGCGCTCGACAGAGAGCTCGCGCACGAAGACATCCAGCAGGGGGCGAACCGGTCCATTCCGAAACAGGAACAGCTCAAGCGCGCCGTTCAGCAGCATCCGCAGCGCGATCTCCCGCGAGTCGAGAGCATCGAGGCGCCTGAAACGCCGCCCCGCATCTAACGCGCCGCAAAGCACACTGTTGCGGATCGCGGTATCGGTGGGCTGTCGTGAAACGGCCTGAAACGGTGACTTGGAGGCGGGGGTCGGAATCGAACCGGCGTACACGGCTTTGCAGGCCGCTGCATGACCACTCTGCCACCCCGCCGGGGGAATCGGGAATCTGGAGCGGGAAACGAGGCTCGAACTCGCGACCTCAACCTTGGCAAGGTTGCGCTCTACCAACTGAGCTATTCCCGCGAAAAATGACTTGCCATTATAGATTTTCGCGCGCGAATGTCAAGAAATGCTGTTGTTTCATAGGCGTTTATTGATTTGCGGCAGCGCCATTTTGAGGTAGTAGAACATCGATATCAGCGTCAGCGCGGCGGCGATGTATATCAGCCAGGTGCCGACTCCGTGCGGGTCGAACGCGCCGAGCGGGTCGTCGTAGAGCAGCAGCGGGATCGCGATCATTTGCGACACGGTCTTGATCTTGCCGACAAACGACACCGCGACACTCCTCGATTCGCCGATCTGGGCCATCCATTCGCGCAGCGCCGAAATCGCGATCTCGCGGCCGATGATGATCAGCGTGACGATCGCATCGACGCGGCCGAGCTGGAGCAGGACGATCAGCGCCGCCGCCACCATCAGCTTGTCGGCGACCGGGTCGAGAAACGCGCCGAACTCCGAAGTCTGATTGAGCTTGCGCGCAAGCCAGCCGTCGAACCAGTCCGTGACGGCCGCGAGCGTGAATATCACGGTCGCGACCAGGTTCTGGTTCGGCAGCGAAACCCAGCTTTTTTCGAAATAGAAAATACCGACGAACAGCGGGATCAGGATGATCCTCAGCCACGTCAGCAGGTTCGGTATGTTGAGCGGCATGCGCGGTCAGTTCAATGAAGTTCGTCGTAAATGCGTGCAGCCAGTGCGCGGCTGATACCGTCCACCTGCGCCAATTCGGCAACGCTTGCCGACAGCAACCCCTTGATCCCGCCGAAATGCGCGAGCAGGCGTTGGCGGCGCCTGGCCCCGACGCCCGCGATGCTTTCGAGCGATGACGTGGTACGTGCCTTGCCGCGCCGCGCGCGATGACCCTGGATCGCAAAACGATGAGCTTCGTCGCGGATCTGCTGGATCAGGTGCAATGCCGGGTGTTCGCCCGCCAATTGTAGCGGGTTTGCGCGGCCGGGAACGATCAATTGTTCGAGCCCGGGTTTGCGTTCCGCGCCTTTCGCGACACCGATGAGAGGCACGTCTGACAAGCCGAGCTCGGTGAACACTTCACGCGCGACGCCGAGCTGGCCCTTGCCGCCGTCGATCAGCACCAGGTCCGGCAGCTTGCCCTCGCCGGCGACGAGGCGGCGGTAGCGCCGGCTCAGCGCTTCGCGCATTGCGGCGTAATCGTCGCCGGGCTCGATGCCCGCGATGTTGAAGCGGCGGTATTCCGCCTTCTGCATTGCCGCCTGGTCGTAGACCACGCAGGAGGCGACCGTCGCCTCGCCCATGGTATGGCTCACGTCGAAACATTCGATGCGCTGTATCGGTTCCGTCGCGCCGAGCGCCTGCTGCAGCGCCTGCAGCCGCACTTCCTGCGTTGCGTGCAGGCCAAGCTGCTGCTGCGCGCCGAGCGCGGCGTTCTTCGCCGCCATCTCGAGCCAGACGCGGCGCTCGCCCGCGGGATTGTCCACGATCCGGACTTTATGGCCGGCGTGATCGCTCAGCAACCGCTCGAACGCTTCTCCGGCGATGGCGGCGTTGACGACGATGACCGGCGGCGCGTTGCCGTTCAGGTAATGCTGGCTGATGAACGCCTCGACGATCTGCGATGGCTCGTGTCCGGCGGCGTTGCGCGGATAGAAATTCCTGTCGCCCAGATGATGGCCGCCGCGAATCATGACCAGATTGACGCACGCGATTTCACCCTCGAGCGCGCAGGCGATGATATCGGCGTCGCGCGCGGCGGTGCTGCTGACAAACTGTTTTTCGCGTACTTTGCGAAGCGCGCCTATCTGGTCGCGGTAAGCCGCCGCCTGTTCGTAATCCAGATCGCCGGCGGCGCCATTCATGCGCGCGATCAAGCGTTCGACCACCTCGTCGTCCTTGCCCTTCAGAAACAGCTCGGCGTTGCGCACGTCTTCAGCGTAGTCGGCGGCACTTATGCGGTCGACGCACGGTGCCGTGCAGCGCCGGATCTGATGCAGCAGGCATGGCCTTGAGCGGTTCTCGAACACGCTGTCAGCGCAGGTGCGCAGCCGGAAGACTTTCTGCAGCAACTGCATGCTGAGTCGTACTGCGCCGGCGTTGGGAAATGGTCCGAAATAATGATGCCGCGGGTCCAGGCCGCCGCGATGAAACGCCAGCCGCGGAAACCCGTGTCCGGTTAGCATCAAATACGGATATGACTTATCGTCACGAAACAATATGTTATAGCGGGGACTTAAAGACTTTATCAGGTTGTTTTCAAGCAGCAGCGCTTCCGCTTCGGAGCGCGTGACGGTGGTTTCTATCGCCTGCACTTGACCGAGCATGAGCTGGATGCGCGGTGACAGTGCGGATTGTTTCTGGAAATAAGAGGAGACGCGTTTCTTGAGGTCGCCTGCCTTGCCGACATAGATCGCCTCCCCGGCCGCATTGATCATGCGGTAGACGCCGGGCAGATGCGACAAGCCTGCAATGACCTTGAGCGGATCGAACACGTTATGCGCGTCCGGAGCCACCGGACTCGCGTGCGGCGTCAATGAGCTTGCTGACAATTGCCGGGCTCTAGCGTGATTGCAAATAGTTCGAGATGTCAGCGAAGACCGCTTCAAACATCGCCGGGGTCAGGCGCCGAGTTTGCGTATTATAACGGCTGCAGTGATAGCTATCGTATAGAGCCACGCCGTTCGGCAGTTCGTGGCGCGCGCCATGACGAAATGGAAATTGCGTGTTCCGGACACCGAGCGTCAGCAGTACTGCCTGGTGCGCGATGGTGCCAAGCGCCAGCACCACGTTTCCCTCTCCCAACGTTGCCAGCTCGGTTTTCAGATAGCGGTTGCAGCACCTGATTTCCCGCAGTTCAGGCTTGTTCTGCGGCGGCACGCATTTCACCGCGTTGGTGATGCGGCAGCCGGTCAGCTTCAAGCTGTCATCGGCGGCGACCGATGCAGCGACATTAGCAAAGCCGAAGCGGTGCAGCGTCTGATACAGCAGGATGCCCGCATGATCGCCGGTGAACGGGCGGCCGGTGCGGTTGGCGCCGTGCATTCCGGGCGCCAGTCCCACGATGAGCAACCGTGCCCGCGCGTCGCCGAATGGCGCGACCGGCCGCGCGTGATAGTCGGGATGGTCGCGCCGGACCTGGTCAAGAAACCCGGCCAGTCGCGGACACGCGCGACAATCAGGAGAAAACTTCATTCCCTCTCTCCTAACCTCTCTCCCTTGAAGGGAGAGAGGAACTATTTGCTCCCCTCTCCGCTCGGCGGAGAGGGGTCGGGGGAGAGGTGGGCTGCTCGCCCGTCACGGGCGGTAAAGCGGCAGTTCGCCGGTCTTGACGCCGATGGTGCGTACCGCGGCAACCGCCTCGAGATAACGCGGATCGCGGTGCAACTGCGCTGGGGACTCCGGTCCGCCGCGGCCATGGATGCGTGCCAGCCGCGCGAGTGCGGTCGCGGGCATCTGATAATCGAGTTCCGCCAGCAACCGGTCGGCTGAGGAGAAGTCGTTGCACAGCAGCACCATGTCGCAGCCGGCTGCGAGCGCTGCCATCGCACGCTCGACGACATTGCCCGCGCTGCCTGCGCCCGCCATCGACAGATCGTCGCTGAATATCATGCCGTCGAAACCGAGTTCGCGCCGCAGGATCTGTTTCAACCAGATCGCTGAAAAGCCGGCCGGTTTGGTGTCGACCTGGGGATAAACCACGTGCGCCGGCATGATGCCCCCCAGCCCGTTGTCGATCAGGCGCCGGAACGGCTGGAGATCCGAAGCCTCGATCGCGGCGTAGGGCCGGTCATCGACCGGGATTTCGTGATGCGAGTCGGCTTTAACGTGGCCGTGTCCCGGGTAGTGCTTGCCGACCGACGCCATGCCGCCCTGCTGCAGTCCGTGGACCAGACTCAGCGCAAGTTCGCTGATGGCGCGCGGATTGCTGTGAAAAGCGCGATCGCCGATCACGCTGCTGTTGCCGTGATCGACGTCGAGTACCGGAGTCAAACTCAAATCCACGCCATAAGCGCGCAGCTCGGCGGCCAGCACATAACCCACCTCCTGCGCGAGGCTGCGTGCGTGCCTCGGATCGGTGTCCCATAACATCCCGAGCTCGCGCATCGCCGGCAGGACCGTGAACCCTTCGCGAAAACGCTGCACCCTGCCGCCTTCATGATCGACCGCAATCAGCAGCGGCGGCTGGCGCTGCGAATGGATGTCCTGCGTGAGTCGAGCGAGTTGCTCGGGCGAAGCAAAGTTGCGCGCGAACAGGATCACGCCGCCGACCAGCGGGTGCGCGAGGCGCCGCCGGTCCTCCTCGCTCAACTCGGTCGCTGCGACATCCAGCATCACCGGGCCCAGTGAAATATGGCGTGCCGGGTTCATGGTTTTTCCAGCACGACGCAGGCGCAGGCCAGACTCTTTTCATCGCTGATGGTAACAAAGTGCCCCGTAATGCCTTCGTCGGCGACGAATTGCGCGAGATTGGGATGGAATTCAAGACTGGGTTTGCCGCGCCGGTCCTGCACGACGCTGATGCATTGCAGCGTGACCGGGTAGCGAAAACCGGTTCCCATCGCTTTGGAAAAGGCCTCCTTCGCGGCAAAACGATTGGCGACGAACAACACCGGATTGGCGGTCTTTTGATAACCCGGCCATTCGCGCTGCGTCAGCACGCGGCGCGCAAAGCGCTCGCCGTATTTCTCGAGCAAATGAGCAACCCGCTGCGGCTCGAGCACGTCGATGCCGATGCCATAGATCATGGTCTGCCGCTTTCCGCGCCGGCACCCGCGGCAATTGCGGCAAGATAACGGCGTACCGTCTGCGCGAGTCCGGCCTCGAGCGCATCGGCGGTCAACGCGTGCCCAATCGACACTTCGAGCACGCGCGGCACCGCGGACAGAAACCGCGGCAGGTTGTCCTGATTGAGGTCGTGCCCG
>Ga0209751_10004180_pt1 | contig 13862 bp, 12 predicted proteins | sample RifCSP13_1_FD_184019 | JGI IMG/M metagenome (GOLD analysis project Ga0209751, IMG submission 184019) | Soil microbial communities from Rifle, Colorado - Rifle CSP2_sed 13_1 (SPAdes) (version 2) | ecosystem: Environmental > Terrestrial > Deep subsurface > Rock core/Sediment | place: Rifle... | reverse complement strand
ATCCACCGCTCGGCTGATCACCTTGGTGGCGATCTGCTGGGCCGTCGGCCCGCCGTCGCCGATCGGCTTCCAGTCGATGGTGTCGATGTCCCACATGAAGGTCTTGGTGTACCCGACCGATGCGGCCGCGCTCAGCACGACCGAGTTGGTGGCGCCGTATGGCGGCCGCCAGTAGGGAACCGGAACCTGGCCGGAGAACTGCTCCAGGATGGCGGCGGCATCGGTCAGCTCGTCCTTGATGAACTGGGCCGACGGAGCTCCACCGGTGGCACACGGCGCGGCCGTAGGGGAACCGCCGCCACCGCTCACCAGGTTGCAGTGGTGCATGGTGTGGTTGCCGACCTCGAACAGCTCGGGGTGGGCCTTGATGATGGCCATGATCTGCTGGCCACCGGCGGTCTGGGCCATCGCCCCGGTCGGGAAGACGGTGGCGCAGACGTGGTTGGCGATCAGGAAGTTGAGGATGTCGACGCCGGGGTCCAGGCGGCCGCCCATGTCGAGGGTGAGAGCCACCGAGTGCCCCGCGCCGGGGATGGTGGAGAAGGTCTGGGCGCTTCCGGCGGGGACTCGGTTCCCCGCGCTGCATCCGGTCGCGACCGGCGTGGGAGTCGGCGTCGGGGCGACGGTCGACAGCGGTGTGGTGTCGGGATCGCCCGAGACGATCAGCACCCATCCGGCCTCCAGGGTGTTCGGGTCGCTCGCCAGGGATGGGTACTGGCCCGCGTTCCACGACTGCAGTTGCTGGACGGTGGTACCCCAGGCTCGCGCAATCGAGGAGAGTGTGTCGCCGGACCGTACGACATAGCTCACGCCCACGGGGGTGGGGCTGGCGATCTGTGCCGGCGTGTCGGTCGGCGAGGTCGTTCCGAACGGGGTGGCCGTGGCCGATGGCTGGGCGCTGGTCGGCGCGGACGGCAACGGGCTCGGCGTGGTGCTGCAGGCGGCGACCGTGAGAACGAGCGCTAGGAGTGCGCGGACGCGGCGGCCGTTCATCGGCGCCTCCTTGTCAGTTCCGGTTGTAGCGCAGGTCGTTGGCGCCGAGCGGCGGCATCGAACCCTCGCCCAGCAGAACCGTCTCGCGTCGCAGGAGGTCCAGCTCCGCACGCAGGCGTGCCGCCGCGTCCGGCAGTTCCAGGAGGCGCTGCTTGCGCCCCAGTTCGATCTGGAGCATGCCTCCGATGGCGTAGCTGGCCGCCAGCGGATCCTCCGGCAGCCGGAACGGCTTGAGGATCTCGTCGAGGGACGCCGTCACGCGGCTGATCTCCTGCACATCTCCACCTACCGACGCGGTGGAGGCCACCAGGCGTTTCACCGTCTCGAGATAGCGGTCGAGAGCTACCTGGACCTCAGGGAGCAACTGGTCGTTGTCATCGGTGTCGCCGACCAGCTCGGGGAGGGCATCGGCCTCCACCACGGCGTAGGCTCCAGTCCGATCCACCGGGCCGAACTTCACCCGCTCGACCCCCACCGCCAGCAGCGCCCAGCGGCCATCGGCGAATTGCTCGGCGTGACGGACCTCCGCGACGGTACCGATTCGGGCAGCGCCGGTCGGCTGCGCCGCGCCCCGGCCAACCGCCTCGACCTCGGACCCCTCCGTGATCATGGACACCACGAAGCGCCCGCCCCACGCGGATCCACCGGCCACCAGGTCGCGGGTCATGGCGCGGTAGCGCTCCTCGAAGATCTGCAGCGGCAGCGGCAGGTGCGGGAAGAGCACCGTGTGAAGTGGGAAGAGGGGCAGCCGCATGGTCGGACCATGCTGGCACGGCGGGTGACGGCGCGCAAAGAGGAACGGCGCACGCACTCGGCGAGCCGACGGTAAGAGGTCGGTAAGCGCACGCCAGCAGGATTGGCAGCATGGACGACGCGGCGTTCGGTCGTGCCATTCGGGCGCTCCGTCTGCGACGCGGGTGGCGACAGCGCGACCTCGCGGCGGCCTGCTGGGTGAGCCAGCAGCTGATCTCCAGCCTTGAGCGGGGGCATGCTGCCTCCCTCTCCCTGGCCACGCTGCGGCGCGTCGCGAACGCCGCGGGCATGCGGTTCACGTTGCGGGCCGAGTGGCGGGGCGGTGAGCTCGACCGCCTGCTGGACGCCGACCACGCCGCGCTGCAGGCCACAGCCCGGCGCTGGTTGGAGAGGCTCGGGTGGCAGGTCGGAATCGAGGTGACGTTCAGCCGGTACGGAGAACGCGGGAGCATCGACCTGCTCGCCTTTCACGCGCCGTCTCGGACGTTGCTCGTCGTCGAGATCAAGACGATCGTGGCTGACATGCAAGCACTGCTGCGTGGCATCGACACGAAGACTCGACTGGCCCGCGCCATTGCCCGGGAACGGAGCTGGCACGCAGCAGTGGTGGTGCCGTGCTTGCTCTTGACCGAAGGCACGACCAACCGGCGCAGGGTCGCCGAGGCCGCGTTGCTCCTTGCGCGCTTTTCACTCCGAGCGGGTCCCGCACGAGCATGGCTGCGCCGCCCGGACCCGGCCGATGGCCTGCTCCTGTTCCTATCTCCCCCACCTACCAGCCCGGGTGGTGGTAGGCGGGCTGGAAGGCAGCGGATGCGTCTGCGAAAGGTTTCGCCGAGCGTGGAAGGTGACCCGAGGGGCGCCCCCGATGGGCCGAATGCCGCCAAGTACCACCGCCGTGCGTAGGCGGGGGCGATATCGGGCCTAGACACCATTACCACCAAGCCGGGTGGTATTCGGGGGAAACGCGCCTGCGGGGCCCAGCGGCACGACGCCCTAGCCCTGGTCGATGAACTCCATATCGATCTGCGCCCGCTGCAGCTTCCCGGAGTAGTCGATGTAGACGCTCTTCCACTCGCTGAAGAAGTCGAGCGACGCCTGTCCCACCTCGCGATGGCCGTTGCCGGTCGCCTTGGTGCCGCCGAACGGCAGGTGCGCCTCAGCACCGATGGTGCCGTGGTTCACGTACCCCAGCCCGGAGTCGAAGTCGCGGATCGAACGGAACGCGAGGTTGATGTCGCGGGTGAAGAGCGAGGTCGAGAGCCCGTACTTGACGGAGTTCACGATCCGCACCGTCTCGTCCCAGTCGTCCACCGGAATGACCGATGTCACCGGGCCGAAGATCTCCTCCATCGCGATGCGCGCATCGGGCTTCACGTCGGCAAAGATGGTCGGCTGGAAGAAGCTGCCCTTCGCCAGGCGTGCCTCGCGAGCCGGCTCGCCGCCGATCACCAGCTCCGCCTCCGAGCGACCGATGGCGGCGTACGCCGCGATCCGCTCGACCGCCTTGTCGTTGATGACCGGCCCGACATCGATCCCCTCGTCCAGGCCGTCGCCCAAGACCAGGGACGCCACGCGCTTGCGGAGCGCCTCCACGAAGTCGCTGTAGACGGCACGGTGCACGATCAGCCGCGAGGCGGCGGTGCAGCGCTGGCCGCTCGTTCCGAAGGCCGACCAGACGGCGCTGTCCAGGGCCAGGCCCAGGTCAGCATCGGACCACACGACGATCGGGTTCTTGCCGCCTAGCTCCAGGCTGACGCGCTTGAGCGTCTTCGCGGCGCGGGTGCTGATCTCGACGCCGGTGTCGGTGTGGCCGGTGAAGCTGATGACACGCACATCGGGGTGCTCCACGATGGCGTTGCCGACCTCCGCGCCGGAGCCGGTCACCAGGTTGACCACACCCTCGGGGATGCCGCCCTCCAGCAGCAGCTCGACGAAGCGGATGGCGCAGGCGGGCGTGTCACTGGCTGGCTTGATCACGGCGGTATTGCCGCAGATGAGCGCGGGGAACAACTTCCACGCAGGGATGGCGACCGGGAAGTTCCAGGGGGTGATGACGCCCACCACGCCGATCGGCTTGCGGATCGCCATCGCGAATTTGTCGGGCATCTCCGAAGGCACGGTCTGCCCGAAGAGGCGGCGACCCTCGCCGGCCATGTAGTAGGCGACGTCGATCGCCTCCTGGACGTCGCCGCGCGCCTCGGTCAGCACCTTGCCCATCTCGCGGGTCATGAGCCGCGACAACTCTTCCTTGTGTTCGGCCAGGATGCGCGCGACCTTGAACAGGATCTCGCCGCGCTTGGGGGCCGGCATCAGCGACCAGGCCGGGAAGGCGCCCTTGGCGGCCTGCACCGCGTCGTCCACGTCGTCGGCGGCCGATGCCGGGAAGCTGCCCACCACGTCCTCGTGGTTGGCCGGGCTGGTCGAGAGGAAGGTGGCGCCGGAGCGGGCCGGGACCCACTTGCCGCCGATCAGGTTGCGGAACTCGGTGCTGGTCGAGGTGGTCACGGTGCGGGGTCTCCTCGTGGGACGGCGAAATGCCGATCAATCACGGCTTGCGGGACTCGATTGTAGGGCCATCGAAGACCGCGCTCCTCCTGGACCGCTGGCGCGTTGCGAAGATTCGGGCTCCTTGCATGGCTGGGAGCCAAACGGCACTTCCCCACCCCCGCTCGTGAAAGGATGGTTGCCGCCAACGTCCAAAGCCGCATGTGGCCGCGGCCCTGACTGTGGGCATCATTGGAGGGTTCGATCGATGACCAACACCCACGCGGTTCGCGTCACCCGCGCGCGCCTCACGGCCGCCTGCGTCGCGACCCTGGCGCTGACGCTCGCCGCCTGCAGCGCCAACCCATCCGCCAACCCATCCGCCAGCCCGTCGGCGAACCAGCCGCAGACGATCCACGTCCTCGAACCGGCGAGGAACGTCACCATGGTTTCGGTCGGCTCACTGACAGGGTGCACCAGCGCGACAGGCTGCCAGGGTGACTACGTGCTCGGGGATGACCCCCTGCTCGATGCGGCGACCAGGGAGGAGGTCGGCAGTCTTCTGTTCGAGTGCTTCAGGGTCGACACCGGCAGCAGCCTGTTCCACTGCCCCGGCAACACCATCACGCTCACCGGACGCGGGCAGATCGTCTACACCGAGAACGTTCACTTCGCTCCCGGGTACGCCCCGGAAGAGTGGCCGATCACCGGGGGCACCGGCGAGTTCCTCGGCGCGACCGGCTTTGTCACCAGCCCCGCCGACAGCACCTACACCGCCGGCGGCGACTTCGTGATCACGATCATCAAGTAGGGGCCCAGGGCACGTCGCAGGCGCCGTGCCGCACGCAGCGCGCGCGCCCGTCCGCCTGATACCCTCCGCCCGATGACCGAACTCCACCGAGCAGCGCGCCGGCCGTGTCGAAGGGCGTGGCGCCCCTCGGGGATGTCGGTTGTGGCGAGGCACGAGTGTAAGCCGTCGTCGAGCCCAGCCGATTCGTGACAAATGGCCCTATCGGCCTCCACGTGGCGTGGCCACTCTGACCCCACAACTGAACAGCCTCGGCGGTGGGAAGAGATCGTTTCGTAGCAATACGGGGCTGAAATCGTGGCGCTCCCACCGTCGAGGCAGGTACTCGGCAACGCCGGTCCGATGCGGGCCGGCGTCGTCGTATCTGGCGCGTAACCCAGTCACCTGTTCCACCCCGCCCGCGAATCCGATGTGGTGGCGAGCCTGCGGCTGGCCGGTGCCGGCGATTGAACGCTGACCTGCCTGCGCGACTCAGTACATCGGATAGGCGTGCCCAATGCGCGCCATGGAAGGACGGTCGGTTGGATCGCGACCTCGTGGAGCAGGCCCAGCGCGGTGACCGGAACGCATTTGCGATCCTCGCCCAGACGCATGGCGACCAGCTCATGCGGATCGCGCAACGGATCCTCCGGGATGTCGGAAGGGCCGAGGACGCCGTGCAGCAGACACTGGTGGTGGCGTGGCGGGAGCTGCCCGCCCTGCGCGATCCGGACCGCTTCGACGCCTGGCTGCAGCGCCTGCTGGTCAACGCCAGCTACGGGGAAGCGCGCCGCTGGCGGACCTGGAGTGCCAACGTCCGCGTCCTCCCGGTCGACGGGCCGGGTGGTGAGGACGAGACGCTATCGCTCGACAACCGTGACCGCCTCGAGCGCGGGTTTCGTCGGCTCGCGCCTGATCAGCGGGCGATGCTCGTCTTCACCCACTACCTGGGCCTGGCCCCGGCCGAGATCGCCGATCGACTCGGGATCCCGGTGGGGACGGCCCGATCCCGATTGCATTACGCCCACCGGGCGATGCGCGCGGCCATCGAGGCCGATGACCGCCCGGCAGCGGTGGCTGGAGGACCATCCCGATGACCGACCAGCGCGAGCTTGACCGCCTCCTCGGTGCCTTCTTCGTGGAGGGGACGAACGAGCTGCCGGATCGGGTCATCAACGCCGCCCTCGAACAGATCGACAAGACCCCACAGCGGCAGCCAGCGCGCGTGCCGTGGAGGTTTTCGACCATGAACACCCTCTCGCGCTTCGCCGCCGCTGCCGTTCTCGCAGTGGTTGCCATTGGCGGCACTCTCTACCTGGTCGGACTGCGCCAGCCCCCGGTTGGCGAACCGAGCCCGACGTCGTCGGTTGCCCCCAGTCCGACCGTGGTTCCGCCGAGGGCGGCATCGTGGACCGCTACCGGGAGCATGGCCAGGCAACTACCTCGCGGGATGGCCGTGCTGTTGCAGGACGGCAAGGTGCTCGTGTTTGGAGGTTGGTCAGACGGCAGCCCCGCCGCCGAGCTATACGACCCAGGCACCGGGTCCTGGACCGCCACCGGACCGATGGTCGCACCGCGCGGGCAATTCGCGGCGGCGCGGCTCCTCGATGGCCGGGTGCTCGTCGCCGGCGGTGCCGGGGCCTCCGCCGAGCTGTACGACCCAGGCACCCGGTCCTGGACCGCCACCGGAAGCATGCACATGGCTCATGACCAAGCCACCATGACGCTGCTGCCCGATGGCAAGGTCCTCGTGGCCGGCGGTATCCTCGAGGAAGGGTCGGCTGCGTCCGCCGAGCTGTACGACCCGGGCACCGGGTCCTGGACCGCCACGGGCAGCATGGGCACGGCTCGAGCTGAACATATCGCGACCTTGCTTCGCGACGGCAAGGTCCTGGTGGTGGGCGGCGGCGGCCGCCGGGTCTTCATCTCGGCCGAGCTCTACGACCCGCACACTGGAACGTGGGTCCCCACCGGTGACTTGACCCAGATTCTGGGATCGGACACGGCCACGCTTCTTGGCGACGGCAGGGTCCTGGTGTTGGGCAGCCCCGTCGACGGGCCCTCCATCGCGGCCGAGCTCTACGACCCGACGACTGGTTCCTGGACGGCCACCGGCAGTCTGAGCGCGCCAATCTTCTTCTTCGGCTACACGGCCACGCTGCTGTCCGATGGCCGAGTGCTCGTGGCAGGCGGCGCGGTCGACTGCGCCCCGGCCTCCGCCTCGGCGGAGCTCTACGACCCGAGCACCGGTACCTGGGAACCCACCCGCGACATGATCCAGGGCAGGGACGGGCACACGGCGACGCTGCTGCCGGACGGCAGGGTCCTCGCGGCCGGCGGCGAGGGAATTGGGGGGGGAGGCGGCATCCCATGCGGCCCCGGACATGTCTGGTTGTCCTCGGCCGAGCTGTACGACCCGGGCAGCCGACGGTGACGGGCGCGCGCCACGTGAGTGGCCGGTTGCTCGCCGGGCTCGCGCTCCTCGCCATGGTGGCGGGCTGCACCGGCAGCGCGAACCCGACGCCTCCGCCATCGGCGCCTGGGCCGACGGCGACCCCAGCTGCCACCGCAACGCCGACCGCCCTGCCGTCCGCCACGAGCCCGGCCGGCCAGATGACCCACAGGCGGACGTAGCCCGACGAGCTCGTCGCGCCGATCCCCCTCCGAGTGAAGGATTTGGAGGCCCGCGGCGCCATACTCAGCAGTGCGGCAGGGTGCCGTGCTCCAGTCGAGGCGACCGATGACAGCGGATCTGGTCCGGCGCGCACAGGGCGGTGATAACGGCGCCTTCGAGGCGCTCATCCGCGTCGGATACGACCGTCTCTTCACCACCGCCAACAGGATCCTGCACGATCGCAGCGCGGCAGAGGATGCGGTTCAGGAGGCCGTCGTCCGTTGCTGGCGCGATATGCGCGGCCTCCGCGACCCAGAGCGCTTCGAGGCATGGCTGTATCGGCTTCTCGTGAACGCCTGTCGGGATCAGGCGCGCCGCGCCAAGAGCCGGCCCATGGAAGTGTATGGGCAGCTGCCCGATTGGCCCGCTCGCACTGACGAGTACGCCAGCCTGGCGGAGCGCGATGCACTGGAGCGCGCCTTCGTGACCTTGCCGACCGATCAGCGCGTCGCCCTGGTGCTGACCTACTACCTCGGGTACTCCGCCCCGGAGGTCGCCACAATCCTGGGCGTCCCCACCGGAACGGTCTACTCGCGCATGCATCACGGCGCCCGCGCGATGCGCGCCGCACTCGCACCTGCGCCCGCCGCTCGCACCACAACCACGGAGATCTCCCGATGACGCACCACGAAGACCGACGGCTGGCTGCCTGGCTGAGCGATAGTTTTGACGCCGCCCCTGTCGCGGCGCTCGAGGAGGCGTTCGCGCGAGCGCGCCTGACCCAGCAGCGTCCGGCGTGGATGGTGAACCTCACCGGCGGCACCATCGCCCACCGCCCGGCCAGCGGCCAGCTGCGCTTCAGCCTCGTCCTGGCCGTAGTGGCGCTTGTTGGCCTGCTGGCCGGGGCCGTGATTGCGGGCGGGGTGCTGCGACCGAAGCCGGCCCCGCCGCTGATCATCGCATCTGCGTCGCCCGAGCCGACCGCGCAGCCGAAGCCCCGCATGTACGCGTTCATGGGCGAGGACGGATTGTGGGTCGCCAACCTCGACGGAACCGAGGCTCATGCAGTCGCCGCGGGCCTGGGTGGGTGCCAGGGCGACCCGGCCTGGTCGCCGGACGGGACGCGCCTTCTCTTCTCGCAGATGCAGTGCGGCGTCTGGACGAATCTGGGCGACGCGACCACACGGCTGTATCTGACCGACGCGAGCGGCAGCGCGCCCCAGCTGGTGGACACCGGCTGTGTCAGTCCCTGCCTGTCGGACAGCCATGGCGTGTTCTCCAGCGACGGCCAACACATCCTCTTCATCCGCATGAACAGGCTTCCGGTTCCGCCATCGGCCACCCCTGATCCGGTGACGGGCAAGCCGGCACAGGCGACCGATGTGAGGGTCCTCGCGACGCTCGACCTCTCGACCGGCCGCGTGACCGAGCTGGGAGACTTCGACGTGTGCGCCAACTGCGGGTCCCCGTGGCCGAGATCGTTCCCGAGCTGGTCCCCCGACCGCACCCAGATCGTCTTCAACCACGAGACCCCGCCGACGTCGCCTTCGGACCAGACGGGGAGCCAAGTGGTCGTGCTCGTCGCCGACGCCGATGGAGGCAACGTCCAGCAGGTAAGTCCGTCTGGCTGGTCCAGCTTGTCCGCAGGCTGGTCGCCGGATGGCACGCGCATCCTGTTCCAGGGCATCCAGTACACCGTGGTTGGGCCGTACGAGCTCAGTGCGTCGAGCGACATCTATGCGGTCCGTCCAGACGGGACCGACCTGCGCCGATTGACCACCGACGAGAACTCCAGCAACGCCGCCTGGAGCATCGACGGGCGGATCTTCTTCGTCCGCAACACTGATGCGGGATCCCCGTACTGGGTCATGGACGCCGATGGCAGCCACGCCGTGCAGCTCAGCGGCCCGCCTCCGCTCCAAGAGCTTGCGGACACAGCCTCGCAGCCGACGCCGTGACAAGACTGCGGAGCGCGACCGGGCAGGCGCTCTTGTTCCGCCCCAAGGATCCAACGACCAACCTGGACCCGCTGGACCCCGGATTTCGGCGAAATCGGATCGGATCTGAGCCGATAGTTGCGCCGCATGGGAATCCCGACCGCTATCTGGCGGCTGCGTGATCGTTGGATCCGCCCGGGGGAACAACGCGCGAACGCGCTCGAGCCGCCCGCCCCGAAACGCGTTTTGGGCCGAACGGCACTACTGTGCCGGGCGGCACGGCTCGAGCATGAGCCCCGTAGCCCCGAGGAGGAGCCAATGACCATGCCCGCCGCCGGCATCGGCGCCGTGGGCGCGAGCCCGGTGCTGGAGTGCCGCGACCTGCGCAAGAGCTTCGGCGATCGCGTGGCTGTCGACGGCGTCGGATTCACCATCGCGCCGGGTGAGACGTACGGCCTGCTCGGCCCCAACGGCGCCGGCAAGACGACCACCATCAGCATGATCTGCGGGATCCTGGCCCGCGACAGCGGCACCGTCAGCGTGGCCGGGCAGCCGGTCGACGTCGACACGCCGGCCGCCAAGGCCACGATCGGCTACGTGCCGCAGGACCTGGCCATCTACCCCGACCTGACCGCCCGCGAGAACCTAGGCTTCTTCGCCCGCCTCTACGGCCTCAAAGGTGCCGATGCAAAGGCGCGCATCGACGATGTCCTCGCGGTGGTCGGCCTGACCGATCGAGCCGGAGACCGTACCGACCAGTACTCGGGCGGCATGAAGCGCCGCCTGAACATTGCCATCGGGCTCCTTCATCGGCCGCAGCTGCTGGTCCTCGACGAGCCGACCGTGGGGGTCGATCCGCAGAGCCGCAACGCGATCCTCGAGTCGGTCGAGGCGCTGGGCCGCGAGGGGATGGCGATCCTGTACACGACCCATTACATGGAGGAGGCCGAGCGCCTCTGTCACCGGGTCGGGATCATCGACACCGGGACGATCCGCGCCGAGGGGACGCGCCGCGAGCTGGTGGCGCTCATCGGGCAGCGGGACAAGGTGAAGCTGACCGCCACCGGCGACCTGGCCGCCGCCGCCCGGTCGCTGGCCGATTTTGCCGGAGTGGCGGACGCGACGCCCAACGACGGCGGGCTGGAGCTGATCGTCGACGATGCGCGCGGCGCGCTCCCGCGCCTGCTCCAGACCGCCGCGGACGCCGGCCTGGCGGTGACCACTGTCGAAGTCGTCGAACCTGACCTCGAGGCGGTCTTCCTGCACCTGACCGGCCGCGCGTTGCGCGACTGACGCGGGGCCGATACCGATGCACGCCGCCCTGGCCATCGCCGCCAAGGACCTGCGGCAGCGGGTCCGCGACCGCTCGGCGATCGTGGTGGCGGTGATCGCCCCGTTCGCGCTGGCCGCGGTCTTCAGCGTGCTGATGCCGAGCGGCGGGAACGAGTTCACGGCTCGCTACACGATCATCAATGACGACGGCGGACCAATCGCCACCGCCTTCATCGACGGCCCCATGGCCGCCCTGGCCGATCCGGAGACCGGCGTGGCCGAGATCGTCGAGGTCGCCTCGGAGGCCGAGGCGCGTGAGCAGGTCGACTCCGGCGAGCTGGACGCGGTGATCCTCATCCCCGCCGGCTTCAGCGACGCCGTGCTGGCCGGTGGCGGAGCCGAGCTGACGATCGTCGGCAACACGGATGCCACGCTGGGGACCGAGGTGGCCCGGGCGGTGTCAACGGCCTTCATGGACGAGTTGGCCTCCATTCGACTATCCGTCGCCGCGGTCCTCCACGCCGAGGGCGGCACGCCCGACCCGGCGCACGCCGCGGAGCTCGCCGAGCGGGCGCAGCCCGCGACCGCGCCCCTCAGCCTGGGGGGAACGCTGGCCGACTCCCGGCAGCTCGGCGCCGCCACCTTCTACGCCGCCTCGATGGCCATCTTCTTCCTCTTCTTCACCGCCCAGTTCGGCGTGCTCTCGCTCCTCGGGGAGCGGCGCGGCGGCACGCTCCCCCGCCTGGTGGCAGCCCCCATCGCCCCGTGGACGATCGTTGCCGGCAAGGCGCTCGGCAGCTTCGTGCTGGCGGCCGTTGCGATGGCCGTGCTCGTGGTCAGCTCCACCCTCCTGCTCGGCGCGTCGTGGGGTGACCCGTTTGCGGTAGCGATCCTCGTCCTCGGCGCGGTGGTGGCGGCGATGGGCCTCACCGCGTTGATCACGACCCTGTCGCGCACCGAGGAGCAGGCCGGCAGCTGGAACTCGATCGCCGCGGTCACGCTGGCGATCCTGGGCGGCGCCTTCTTCCCGCTGTCACGCGGCCCGGAGATCCTCCAGCAGGTGGCCCTGCTCACGCCGCACGCCTGGTTCCTGCGCGGCATCTCCGACCTCGGCCCCGCCGGGGCGAGCATCGGGACCGTTCTCCCGTCGATCGGCGCGCTCTTCGTCATCGGCCTGGTGACCGGCGCCATCGGTCTTGCGCGGGCGGAGCGCCTGGTGGTGGTCCGATGAGTCTGATGAAGGCGTTGGCCATCGCGCGGGCAAACCTGACCCGCATGGGGCGCGATCGGCTCGGCCTCTTCTTCGTGGTCCTGCTGCCGATCATCCTGGTGCTGGTGCTCGGCCTCCAGTTCGGGTCGAGCTTCAGCCCGAAGATCGGGGTGCACGCCGCCGATCCGGGGACGCTGGGCGACCAGCTGATCGCCGGCTTTGCCGAGATCGAGCCGGAGGCATGGGTGGTGGTGCGCTATGCCGACGAGGCGGCCCTGCGGGATGCCGTCGAACGCGGCGCGGTGGACGCAGGACTCGCGCTGCCCGACCGATACGACGAACGGCTGCGCGCCTCCGAGACGGTCGAGGTCGAGTTCCTCGCCCAGGAGGGGAATGTCGGGATCGGCATCGGCGAGACGGTCCGCGGTCTCGTGGCCGAGCAGGCTGCGCGCGTGCGTGCGGCGCGCTTCGCGGCGGCTGAGCTGGGTGGCACGGTGGAAGACCAGCTCGCCGTGGTGGCGGTGATCGAGCCGACCCTCCCGGCGCTGTCGGTGAGCACCGAGACGGCGGGCAGCGAGACCTTCCCGCGCGAGCTGCTCGGCTTCGCGCTGGGCGCCCAGAGCCAGCTGATCCTGTTCGTCTTCCTCACCTCACTCACCGGCGCCACCCAGTTGATCCTGACCCGCACCCTGGGCGTCTCGCGGCGGATGCTTTCCACGCCGACGTCGACCGCCACCATCCTGCTCGGCGAGGCGCTCGGCCGCTTCGGGGTGGCCATGCTCCAGGCGCTGATCATCGTGATCGCATCCGCGCTGGTCTTCGGCGTGGCGTGGGGCGATCCGTTCGGCGCCGCCGCAGTGGTGATCGCCTTCTCGCTGGTCGGCGCGGGGGCGGCCATGCTGATCGGGTCGGTGGCATCCAACCCCGAGCAGGCGGGCGCGCTGGGGGTTGTCGGCGGGCTGGTGCTCGGGGCGCTGGGCGGCGCCATGGTCCCGCCGGAGGTCTTCCCGGACTTCATGAAGACGATCACCCGCTTCACCCCGCACGCGTGGGCGCTCGATGGGCTGCGCGCGCTGGCGGTGGACGACGCGAACCTGCTCGGCGTGCTGCCGCAGGTCGGCGTGCTGGCGGCTTTCGCCGTCGTGCTGCTGGGCCTGGCGACGTGGCGACTGCGAGCGGCGCTCGCGGGCTGACCTCCACGGTCCCCGTCCGATTGCGGCCCGATGATCGGGACCGTCCAGATGAAGGAGGGAACTCCGATGAAGAAGACGGCATGGCAGGCCGACCGACCGGGTGTGAGGACGATCATCGTCGCTCTTCTCGCTGGGCTCGTAGTGCTCCTGCTCCTGGCCCCCGCAAGCGGAGTCATGACGGACCCACCCGAGTGCTACGCGATGCTCTTCTACGTCGTGCCGTGCGAGGCATGGGTTGCGCCGCTCGCCGGAGCAGTGACGGCTGGACTCGTCGGCTTGGGGCTGTGGAGGAACGACCGCCGCCGACAGTGAGTCGAATGGCGCTCAAGGCTCAGGAAAGCCGTCCGGAACCGAGATGGATAGCTCTGGTAGCGGATCGGGATCGCTCGGCTCCCGCGATCGCGCCGTCGGGTTCCGAGTGTGTGCCGTCTGATCAACTCACCTTGTTTGTCTCATCTCAGGCGGCCCGGTTAGGGCGGCGACTTGGCCCCGCCCTGACTGCTACCCCGACAAGTGATTTACACGCATCTTGACGAGAGCTCGGCTGCTCTAATCCGCAGACACGCTCTACTTGTCGCGAGCCCTGCGCTTGCGGGGGAAGAGCTCCTCGATCGGGAAG
>Ga0209751_10004176_pt1 | contig 13871 bp, 14 predicted proteins | sample RifCSP13_1_FD_184019 | JGI IMG/M metagenome (GOLD analysis project Ga0209751, IMG submission 184019) | Soil microbial communities from Rifle, Colorado - Rifle CSP2_sed 13_1 (SPAdes) (version 2) | ecosystem: Environmental > Terrestrial > Deep subsurface > Rock core/Sediment | place: Rifle... | reverse complement strand
CGGAGGCGGCGCCGCTGCTCTGCGCGGGGATCATCGGCTACCGTGCGCTGCGCAAAGCGGACGTAACCCCGGGTGAGCGCGTGGGGCTGTTCGGCTTCGGGGCCTCGGCCCACCTGGCGATCCAGGTGGCGGTGCACTGGGGGTGCGAGGTTTTCGTCTTCACGCACAGCGCCGGGCACCGCGCACTGGCGGTCGAGTTGGGTGCGGCCTGGACCGGATCGGCCGACGACCGCCCACCCCGGCCACTCGACCGGGCGATTCTCTTTGCGCCGGCGGGCGCGCTCATCCCGCAGGCGCTGGCGGCCCTGCGTCCCGGTGGAACACTGGCGATCAACGCTGTGTACCTGGATCGGATTCCCGAGATGGAGTACGGCCTGCTCTACGGCGAGCGCACCCTGCGCTCGGTCAGCAACCTGACCCCGCAGGACGCCCGGGAGTTCCTGGCCCTGGCCGCGGAGATCCCCGTGCGCACGGAGGTGGAGCGCTTCTCGCTCGAGGCAGCGAACGAGGCGCTGCAGAAACTGAAGCGCCGCCAGATCAAGGGCGCCGCCGTCCTGGCTATCGCCACTTGATGGAGCAGCCGCGGGGCGCCGTCTCCGCCAGCGCCGGCGCTTGATCCGCCAGCACCGCCTCGACCGCGTCCCGCAGGTAGTGCTGCCGCACCGCCTGGGGGGCCTCGGAGTTGTCGTCCGGCGCGCCGTGATAGCGCAGCGTCCGGGCGGCGTCAAAGAGGAAGATCTCCGGCGTGCGCGTGGCGCCGTAGCGCCGCGCCACCTCCTGGTTCTCGTCGAAGAGGTAGGGGAAGGGATAGTCCTTCAGCCGCGCCCGCACCTGCATCTGCTCGAAGGAGTCCTCCGGGTACTTCGCCGGGTCGTTGCTGTTGATCAGCACGAAGCGCACACCCCGCCCGGCGAATTCGCGTTGCAGGGCGATCACCCGGTCCTCCCAGGCTCGCACGTAGGGGCAGTGGTTGCACCAGAAGATCACGGCGAGGGCCTTCGCCTCGCCGAAGTCCTCGGGCGAGGAGGTCGTCCCGGCCACACCGGGCAGTGCAAAGGAGATGAACTGCTGATTTGTCGCCAGCGTCATGGCTGCGTTCCTCCCCGTGAGTTCGTCGCCGCTGCCGGCGCCCGCGCCGCGCGGACCGCCCGGCGGATCATCTCCGCCGAAGGGAGCGGCGAGGGCCGCCCGTCGTCCAGCAGGTAGAGGCGGCAGGTGAGGCGGCCGTCGGCGGCCACCGTCTCCGGCTGGATGTCGCGCCCGTCCACGCGGATCGTGGGCGACCCGGGGAAGCGTAGCGCGCGGGCCAGTTCCTCGGTGTCCACGTGGGTCACCTGCACCTCCGCGGCGATCTCGTCCTCGGTCAGGACCGCGCGCAGGCGCCGCAGCGCTTCGTCGTGGGAGGGACAGTCCTCCCAGTACAGAAAGTCAATGCGCATGACGTATCTATTATAAACGGGTTCCCTGTGCCTATCGCGGAAGGAGCCGCCCGCCATCGCCGTCGTCCGCGCCGCCTGGCTTCGCCTGCACGTCATCACGCGCTACCGGGCGCGGACCGCGGTGGAGCGCTGGCAGATCCAGGACCAACTCCGCCTGCGGCTACGGGGTGTTCTGCCGGACGGACGGCCGCATTTCTACGAGACGGCGGCAGGGGAGCTGGCTTTCGTCCTCTGGGCAGGATGGCGGCCGGCGGTGCACGTCCGCGACGCGCTGCGGCGCATTGACGGCGAGGAGGCGCGGGGGTAACACGCTACCGCCGGCAGCTGCCGTTGAAGCAGTGATTGCTGAAGCGCAGGCTCATTTTGCCCTCCACCCGGCCGATCCCGCGCACGTCCATGGCGGCGTCCATCTTCACCTCGCGCCAGATCAGGCGGCCCCCGACGTTGGCCCAGTCGAGCTCGGTGCCCACCGGACCCCAGTCGTAGATGAGCTGGAGGCCGTAGTACGTCCCCTGCTCGTCCACGACGGCGGTGACGATGTACGGACCGCCGGGACGCGTCACCAACTCGCGCTGCCGGGGGAGGTAGAGCCACTTGGCAATCGCGCGGCGCACGTTGACGTCCTTCAGATCGCTCGCCCGGCCGTACCGCTGCATCACATCGGTGACGATGTCTTTGCGCACGGCGCCCAGGACGTAGCGGCCGTTGGGGAGTTCCTCGGCGATGAAGACGTCATAGTCGTCCAGCAGGGAGAGCGCGCCCTCCTCCCGCTCGATCCGCTGCTCGATCAGGCTCTTCAGGTTGCCCTCGAAGGGCCGCAGGACGAAGGGCAGGTCCAGCCTGGTGATAGTGACCTGACGCCGCCGCGGCGCGCCGAAGGTGAGCCGCCACTCCCGGTAGGAGCCGGCGGCCCTCGCGGTGATGCGCCCGGCCCGCCACGTGATCACCACGTCTCCGTCGAAGTCGGCCGTGGCATCATACGGCGTCGGCGCGGGGTCGGTGAACATCCGTTGGAGGAGCGTCTCCACCGGGATGTGGTTCGCCGCCGCCGGCAGAGGCACGGCTAGCGCGAGGACAACAACTCCCAAGATTACGCACCGCATCGCACGGGCATTATACATCGGAGACCCGCCGTCTCGTAAATACCCCACAGATTGTGATCTCAGGCAGCCGGGGTTGCATCTTCAGAATAACGCATACCGCGGGGGCCGTCTTCCCGCACGGGTCCACAGACCCGGCCGCAGCCGGCGCGGGTCCCGGTTTTCCGGGACGGGACCCTTGCCGCAACCTGCTACTATGGGCTGCGGTGACCGAGAACCGAAGCCCCGAGGTGTTGTCGATGGACGTCCTGGAGTTGATCAAGACCCGCCGCAGCGTCGCCCGGATGAAGCCCGACTCTGTGGATCGGGACCTGATCGAGCGGGTCCTGGAGGCGGCGGTCTGGGTGCCGAACCACCGGCTGACCGAACCCTGGCAGTTCTTCGTCCTCCAGGGGGAGGCCAAGCGCCGGTTCGCCGACATCCGGCGAGACTTCCGGCGTACCGCTCTGCCGAATCCGGACGCGCCGGAGGTACAACCGGCGCTGGAGCGCCTCTATACCGAGACCGTGCAGACGCCGACGATCATCGTGGTCACCGCGTTCGTGGCCGAGGATGCGGAGACGCGCGAAGAGGACATGTGGGCCACCTTCGCCGCCGCGTACGCTCTGATGCTGGGGCTGTGGGGCTTCGGCGTGGGCACCTACTGGCGGACCGGTCCGCTGCGCGACTACCCGCCGTTCCGGGAGTTCCTCGGCCTGCCGGCGGACCGCCGCATCACCGGGGTGCTCTACGTCGGCTACCCGGCGGAGATCCCCCAGAAACGCCGCACCCCCCCGGCCGAGAAGACGGTCTGGCTGGAGTAACGCGCCCGCGGGGGAGAGGGGGGCACCTTCCGGGCGACGAATGGACTCCTAATCTTTCCCCAGGGGGGTCAATGGTGGCGGAAGTCGCTCACGTTGAGTACTTGAAGAAGGTGCCCATCTTCAAGAGTCTGCCGGCCAGAGATCTGGAGGCCGTCGCCCGGTCGCTCAAGGAGCGCGTCTACGAACCCGCTGCCGTGATCGTCAAACAGGGCGATCCCGGCGTCGGGTTCTTCCTCATCGTCGAGGGGCGGGTGGAGGTGAGCCACGACGGACACCACATCCGCGACATGGGTCCGGGCGAGTTCTTCGGCGAACTGGCGCTGCTCGAGGAGCGCGTCCGCACCGCCACGGTCACGGCGAAGGATCGGACGCGCTGCCTGCAGCTGGTGCGCTGGGACTTCCGGGCGCTGATCAAAGAGCACCCCGAGATGGCGGTCAAGGTCCTGGAGGTCGTCGTCCAGCGGCTCCGCGAGCACCCAGTGCACGAGCACGACTGACCGCATCCAGTGGGGGTCTTTGGGGCTCTGCTCCTGGCGCACCTCCTCGGGGATTTCCCCTGTCAGCCCTACCCGCTGATCCGGTGGAAGATCGCCTCGCTCCGGGGGCTGGCGGTGCACATCGCCATTCAGGTGGCGCTGACCCTGCCGGTGCTGATCTGGTTCGTGCCCGCCTGGGGGTGGTGGGCGCTGATCCTGGTATCATCCCACTTCCTGATCGACTGGCTGAAAGTTCGTCTCACCCGCGCCGGGTGGGTGGAACTCGCCGCCTTCTTTCTCGACCAGGCGGCGCACTTCGCCGTGCTCTGGGTCATTGTCCGCGCCTCGGGCGCCGCGACAACCTTCGGCGGCGTGACCGCCGAGGTGCTGCGCCTGGCCATCATCCTCGTGCTGGCCATCTACGCCGGGGCGGTGGTGGTCTTTCTGGTGGGGGCGGCGCTCAAGGGGCCCGACGGCGGGTTCGCCCCGATCCCGTCCTCGGAGCGGTGGCGGGGGACGCTGGAGCGCACCATCATGGTGGTGGGGGTGCTGCTGCTGCCCGCCGCGATCTGGATTGTCCTGGCCGCCGGGTACGTGCTGGCGGCCGTGCTGCTAAAGCGTGAACGCCAGGTCCTGGTGAAACACATCGTCAGCGTGACCTGGGCGCTGGCCGTGACCCTCCTCGTGGGTCAGGTCACGGTCTGAAGGACGAAGCGGAGGGATCTGATGGCCCGCCCGAAGATCTACGTCTGCCGCCCGCTGCCCGAGAAGGCGCTGGCCCTGCTGCGGGGACGTACGGAGATGCGGCTCTGGGAGCAGAACGAGATCCCGCCGCCGCGCGAGGTGCTGCTCCGGGAGGTCGCCGACATCGACGGCCTGCTCTCCCTGCTGACCGATCGCGTCGACGGGGAACTGCTCGACCGCGCGCCCCGGTTGCGCGTGGTCTCCAATTACGCGGTGGGGTTTGACAACATCGACGTCCCGGCGGCGACCCAGCACGGCGTCGTCGTCACCAACACCCCCGGCGTGCTCACCGAGACCGTCGCCGACTTCGCCATGACGCTGATCCTGGCCACCGCCCGCCGCGTAGTGGAGGCGGATAAGTACACCCGGGCGAACCTCTGGCGCTCCTGGGAGCCGATGCTCTTCCTGGGCCAGGACGTGCACGGCGCGACGTTGGGATTGATCGGGCTGGGCCGCATCGGCGGCGCCGTGGCCCGCCGGGCCAGAGGCTTCAACATGCGCATCCTCTACCACGACGTCATCCGGCGCGAGGACCTGGAGGGCGAACTGGGGATCGAGTACCGGCCGTTCGAGGAGGTGCTGCGGGAGGCGGACTTCGTCAGCGTCCATGTGCCGCTGATGCCGGAGACGCGCCATCTCATCGGCCGGGAGCAGTTGAAGATGATGAAGCGCACCGCCGTCCTGGTGAACACCGCCCGCGGGCCGATCGTGGACACCCTGGCCCTGGCGGAGGCGCTGCGCGAGGGGTGGATCTGGGCCGCCGGGCTTGACGTCTTCGAGAAGGAGCCCATAGAGCCCGACCACCCGCTCCTCGCCCTGGACAACGTCATCGTCGTGCCGCACATCGCCAGCGCCAGCATCGAGACCCGGACGAAGATGGCGGTGATGGCGGCGGAGAACCTGTTGGCGGTCCTGGAAGCCCGGCGCCCGCCCAATCCCGTCAACCCGGAGGTGCTGGCGGGCGGGCGGCCGTGAGGGCAGGACTGGCCGGGCGGTTCCCGAAATAGGGGGGCGTATCCCCTGCGTGTTTGTCCGGCGGTATTCGAAGGGAGGGGTTGGATTGAGGTATCGGTTTCGTATCCTGGTTCCCGTTCTACTGTTGACGGCGGCGCTGCTGATCGCCCCCGTGAACCTGCAGGGCGCGGCGATGGCCCGGACGTCCTGGGACGCCAAAGCCTGCGGGGCTACCGGTGGCACACTGGTCTTCGCGCAGGCCGACGACGCGGTGTCGCTCGACCCGAACGACATCGAAGACGGGTTCTCCGTCAACATCGACTCGAACATGTTTGACACGCTGGTGCGTTTCCGGGCGGACGGCACGCAGGTGGAGCCGTCGCTGGCCGAATCGTGGAGCGTTTCCGCCGACGGCAAGACCTGGACCTTCAAGCTGCGCGCCGGCGTGAAGTTCCACGACGGCACGCCGTTCAACGCCGAGGCCGTGAAGTTTACCTACGATCGGCAGATCAACAACAAGCACCCCTACTTCCCCGGCGCGGCGCCCTACGCCAGCTTCTCCTATCAGAACGTGACCAAGGTGGACGCAGTGGACGCGCAGACCGTGCGCTTCAACTTGAGCGCGCCGTTCGCGCCGTTCCTGACCAATATGGCTATGTTCTCGACGGCCATCGTCAGCCCGACCGCCGTGAAGAAGTACGGCAAGGACTTCTTCAAGAACCCGGTGGGCACGGGGCCGTTCCGCTTCGTCGAGTGGGTGAAGAAAGACCACGTCACGATGGCCGCTAACCAGGATTACTGGGCGGGGCGGCCCTGCGTGGACCGGCTGATCGCGCGGGCGATCCCGGACAACACGGTCCGGTTGCTGGAGATGGAGCGTGGTACCGTCCACGTGATCGACCAGGTGAACCCGCCGGACTACGAGCGCATCCGCAAGAACAAGGACCTGGTCCTCTTCACCGGACCGGGGCTGAACACCGGCTACATCGCGCTGAATGTGGAGAAATCCCCGTTCAACGACGTGCGCATTCGCCGCGCGGTCAACTACGCCGTGAACAAGGCGGCGCTCATCCGCGCCTTCTACGCTGGCGTGGGCGCGCCGGCGAAGAACCCGATCCCGCCGACCATCTGGAGCTACAACGACGCCGTGCCCGCCTACGAGTACAGCGTCGAGAAGGCCAAGCAGTTGCTGGCCGAGGCCGGCTATCCCAATGGCTTCTCTACCGAACTGTGGTGGCCGAACCGTGCCCGCCCCTACCTGACGCAGCCGCCGAAGATCGCCGAGGCGCTGCAGGCCCAGCTGGCCGCGGCGGGTATTCGGGCCAGGCTCGTCACCTTTGAGTGGGGGACATACCTGGAGAAGATTCGCAACGCCGAGCACCCCATGGCGATCATCGGGTGGATCGGCGACAACGGCGATCCCGACAACTTCCTCTACGTCCTGCTGGACAAGGACAACGCCGAGAAAGGGAAGGCGAACAACTACGCCTTCTACAAGAGCGAAGCCCTCCACAGCCTCTTGATCAAGGCGCAACAGGTCGGCGAGCAGAGCCAGCGCGCTGCGCTCTACCGCCAGGCCCAGGTGATCATTCACAACGACGCGCCGTGGGTGCCGCTGGTGCACGCGGCGCGGGTGGCAGCCTACCGCAAGGCGGTGCAGAACTACTTCCCGCACCCCCTGGAGATCCGCTGGCTGCACCGCGTCTGGCTCGCCCGCTAGCGCGTCCGATATTGCAGGCGAGGGGCCGGAGGGCGCGTGTCCTCCGGCCTCTTCGCATGCTAGCATGACCACGGATGGGCAGGTATCTGGGGCGCCGCCTCCTCGAACTGATTCCGGTTTTCTTCGGAGTCCTGCTGGTCGTCTTCATCATCACCCGTCTCACCCCCGGCGATCCGGCGGTGGTGATGCTGGGCGAGAAAGCCACGCCCGAGGCCGTGGCCCGCCTGCGCGAGGTCCTCGGCCTGAACGAAACCCTACCCGTACAATTCCTCCGCTACCTGGGGCGCACCGTGCAGGGAGACCTCGGCCGGTCCATCCAGAGCAACGAGCGCGTCCTCGTCGAACTGATCGCCCGGTTCCCGGCGACCATCGAACTGACCTTCGCCGCGATGCTCATCGCCTCAGGCGTCGGCATCCTCACCGGGGTCATCGCCGCGGCCCGGCAGAACTCCTGGTTCGACGGGGTGAGCATGATCACGGCGCTCTTTGGCTTCTCCATGCCGATCTTCTGGCTGGGGATCATGCTCATTCTGCTCTTCGCCTCCTACCTCGGCTGGTTTCCGATCTCCGGTCGGCTGGACTACACGATCGACCTCGCCCGGCAGACGAATCTTTACTTCGTGGATGCCTTGCTCGCGCGCAACTGGGCGGCCGCCGCCAACGTCCTGCGCCACCTCGTCCTCCCAGCGGTGACGCTCTCGACCGTGCCGCTGGCGATCATCGCCCGGATGACCCGCAGCAGCCTGCTGGAGGTGCTGCGCCAGGACTACGTGCGCACCGCGCGGGCGAAGGGACTGACGGAGGGCGGGGTGATCGCGCGCCATGCGCTGCGCAACGCCTTCATCCCCGTGATTACGGTGATCGGGCTGAACGTCGGCAGCCTGCTGGGCGGCGCGATCCTCACCGAGACCATCTTTGCCTGGCCGGGCATCGGCCGCCTGGTGGTGGACGCGATCTTCGCCCGGGATTATCCGCTGGTCCAGGGCGCGGTCCTGGTCATCGCCCTCCTCTTCGTCCTGGTGAACCTGCTGGTGGACCTCTCCTACGCCTATCTCGACCCCCGGATCCGCTATGGCTGAACGGGCGGCGCTTCTGGGCCGTCCCGCGGCCCCGCGGGCGGCCACGGGGTTTTACGGCGACGCTTGGCGCCGCCTCCGGCGCAACCGTGCGGCCATGGGTGGACTGGGCGTCGTGCTCGTCTTTGGCCTCGCCGCCGTGTTCGCGTCCCTGGTGGCACCGGCCGATCCGATCGCCCAGGATCTCGATGCCCGCCTGCTGCCGCCCACGCGCGCCCACCTGCTGGGTACGGATGACCTGGGGCGCGACCTCCTCTCGCGGATCATCTACGGCGGCCGCGTGTCGCTCACGGTGGGCATCGTCTCGGTGGGCTTGGCCCTGGCGATCGGCACGCTGCTCGGACTGATCGGCGGCTACTATGGTCGCTGGGCCGACAGCGTGACCATGCGAACGATGGACATCATGCTGGCCTTCCCGGCGACGCTGCTGGCGATCTTCATCGTCGGCGTGCGCGGGCCCGGGCTGAATAATGCGATGCTGGCGATCGGCGTGATCAATATCCCGATCTTCGCCCGCATCGTCCGGGGGTCGGTGCTGCGCGTGCGCCAGGAGGACTTCGTGGAGGCGGCCCGCGCGCTGGGCGCGAGCCACGCGCGCATCCTGGGCCGGCACATCCTGCCCAACACCCTGGCGCCCCTGATCGTGCAGGCGACGCTGGGCGTGGGGTCGGCGGTGCTGGAGGCCGCGGGGCTCTCCTTCCTGGGGTTGGGCGCGCAGGCACCGACGCCGGAGTGGGGGGCGATGCTGACGAACACCCGGGAGTTCCTGCGGGACGCCCCCTGGGCGGCGACCTTCCCGGGGATCGCCATCCTGCTGACCGTGGTCGGCTTCAACCTGCTGGGCGACGGGCTGCGCGACTCCCTCGATCCCCGGCTGCGCCAGTAGCCCTTCCCGAACGAACGCCCCTCAGTGCTTGCCGCGCGCGGCCCAGCGCTCGATCCCACGCACGCCCACTGATCCCACCAGGCTCATCGACAGATAGAGCAGGGCCACCATGTTGTAGGTCTGGAAGGAGCGGAAGGTCCGCGCGTTCAGCAGTTGCCCCGAGTAGGTCAGCTCCTGCACCGAGATTATCGAGGCCAGAGACGAGTCCTTCAACATGGAGATGAAGTCGTTGGCCAGCGGCGGGAGGATCACGCGGACCGCCTGCGGCAGGACGATGAAGCGCATGGCCTGCCAGTAGGTCAGGCCGACGGAGCGGGCCGCCTCCATCTGCCCGCGGGGAATGGACTCGATCCCGGCGCGGTAGATCTCCGCCAGGTAGGCCCCGTAGCCGATGCCCAGGCCCAGCGTCGCCCGCACGATGTCGTTGCGCAGCCAGCGGATCCCCGTCAGGTCGGAGAGCGCCGGCGTCAGGACGAAGGCGATGTAGAGTAGTTGGACCAATAGGGGAACGCCGCGGATGACCTCGATGTAGAGCCGCGCAATCGTATAAGGCACCGGGTGCCGGGAGAGCTGCGCCAGGGCCGCGAAGAGCCCCAGGACCATCGCCGCCGCGTAGGCGAGGACGGCCAGCCGGATCGTCATGACCACGCCCGAGGCGAGAAAGTGGTAGGTCTCGATGTAGATCGGGGAGTTGAGGATGCCGTAGAGCGCCAGCAGCCCGCCGATAACCAGGACCACGGCCCACCAGGGTACACGCTGGAGAATGTCGGCGGGGAGCAGCCGTCCCTGACCGGGGAGGGGAGGGGTGGCGTCGGACGGGGTTGTCGGAGACGGGCTCATGCAGGGTGGAAAAGTTCGGGTGCGGGGAGAAGACTCCCTCCCCGCACCCGAACGACGGTTACCGACCGGCTGACGGGGCCGGCTCGCCTACGACGGCTTCCACTCCACGAACCACTTCTGGTAGAGCGTGTCCAGGAAACCGTTCTCCTTCAGCACCTTGAGGGCGGCGTTGAAGGCGTCCTGCAGCTCCTTGTCGCCTTCGCGCACAACAATCCCCAGTCCCTCGCTCGTGAGCTTCTCGCCGACCACCTTCAGCTTGCCGGGGTTGGTGCCCATGTAGCCGGCGGCACCGACGCTATCGATCAGGACGGCGTCCGCATCCTTCTGCAGCAGCGACTGCACGGCCAGGTCAAAGGTGGGGAAGCGCTTGACTTCCTTGATCTTCCCCTCGCTCTGCATCTTCGAGGCCAGTTCGTCGTTGGTCGTGCCCTTCTGCACGGTGACGACCTTGTCCGCCAGATCGTCGGCGCTGTTGATGCGGTCCTCGTCGGTGCGCACCAGGACCACCTGTCCCACCTCGATGTAGGGGGTGGTGAAGTCCATGGTCTTGTCGCGTTCCTCGGTGACGGTCACGCCGGAAATGACGGTGTCGTAGTCGCCCTTCTGCAAGGCCGGGAAGATGCCGTCCCAGGCCGTGCTCTTGATGTCGGCCTGGCAGTTGGCCAGCTTGCAGATCTCGGTGATCAAGTCGATGTCGTACCCGATGATGTTCTTGTCTTTGTCCAGCAACTCAAACGGTGGGTAGGTCGCGTCGGTGGCCACGCGGATCGTTTTCCCACCCAGATCCGGAACCTGTGCGGCCGGCTGCGGCGCGGGCGCCGGCTGCTGCGCCTGCTGGCGCTGGCAGCCCGCGGCGACGAGCGCCACCGCCACCAGGATAACCGCGAACAACCCCGCGTATCTGCGCATAGCTCCCCCTCCCTGAGATGAGGCTGATGACGTCCTCAGCACGTCGTGAGTTGGAATGCTGTGTATTTCTTTGGCCTGCGGTAATCTCCTCTCCTCCTCCTCGACGGACAACGCGCCTGGGATATACTGGAGGGCGGTTCGACCCTCACGTTGCGAGGTGGTCGGTGTGAAGCCCCGAGACCTGGCCGCAGCCGCGATCTTTGCCGCCTTGACCTTCGTCGTCACCCGGTACACGCTGATCCCCATCCCGGCGACGAAGGGGTACTTCAACCTCGGGGAGGTCGTGATCTACATCGCCGCGCTGGCGTTCGGCCCCGTCGTCGGCCTGTTGGCCGGTGGCGTCGGTTCGGCCCTGGCGGATCTGGTCGCGGCGCCGCAATTCGCCGTCTTCACGTTCGTGATCAAGGGAATCGAAGGCTATCTGGTCGGCCGCCTGGCCGGCCCGACCACGGCGTCTCGTCTACGGGCGACGATCATCGGCGGCGCCTGGATGGTCGCCGGCTACTTCCTGGCGGAGACACTCTTCGCCCGTGTGCTCGGCATCGCCCCGACCCCGGCCACCGCGGTGGCGGCCGCGCTCACAGAACTCCCATTCAACGTCGTCCAGGTCACGGCCGGGATCATCGTGGCGGTGCTGGTGGCGGTGCGTCTGGTTCCTCTGATGGCGGAGAAGCCGTCGCGCTAACCGGTTCGCGCGCGGCTGAGTGGGGCCCCGCCCGCGCGACCTTCCTCCAGATCGGCCTCCTGAGGTATACTGCCACCGGCGAGACGCGTGGGCGCTTAGCTCAGAGGAAGAGCGCCTCTCTGACGCAGAGGAGGTCGGAGGTTCAAGTCCTCCAGCGCCCACCATCACAAAACCCGCACCAGTCCTAGCGATAATTCCCGGTTACCGAAGCGGGTGTCGTTGCCTCAAAACAGGTGTTACCGAGTGGTCTGGTCTGAGAGATTCCACATAACTTCTGCTCATCCCCATCCTGCAGGCCGCTGAAAGCCTTCTGCTGACCAGGCGGGTCGCCGGTTGCACAGACAGCGCCGCTGGCGGTGCGGGCCTACTTCGCCCGTCTAGGGAGGGAAGCCTAGTGGGCAGGAAGTAACAGACCCAGCGAATAGAGGTGGGCTGCGAGGCTGCAGCTGAGGTCGTTGTTGGGAGCGTCCCGCATCGCCGGAGGCATCGGCTGATGGCCGATAACGCCCTCATTCGCCTGGGGTATTGGATGCACGCCGCTCGGTTGTACCGTGATTTGCTCACCGCAGCACAACTGTCCCCTTCTGCGCTGGCCCAATTGCGGCGGCGGCGGCTCGCCGCTACCGTCCGGCACGCGTACGCGACGGTCCCGTATTACCGCCACCTGTTTGACCGGGCCGGCATGAAACCCGGCGACGTCCGCTCCGAGGAAGACCTCGCCGGACTGCCGATCACTTCGAAAGAGGTTCTGCGGCAACTGCCCCGAGAGGAGATTGTCTCATCCGCGGTCCCACTGGAGCGTTTCAGAGGATACACGACCTCAGGTTCCACCGGCGTCCCCTTTACGCACTACAAGACGATGGATGATCGGCTCCGCCACCTGATGACGGTCTACCGCGTGATGGTCCTGTTAGGCCTACGCTGGACGGACCGCCTGGTTTCGATCGGCGAGATCTTCTACGCCCGCGGGACGCCGGTCCAGCGCCTCGGGCTGCTGCAGACGGAAGTCTTGCACCCGCTCGAACCTTTCGAGCGCCAGATTGAGCTGCTGCGCGCTTTCCGGCCGACCGTCCTGGTGATCCATCCGTCGGCAGCGCGCGCCCTGGGCCTCGCACTCCTGGAGCGGAACATCATCCTCCCCCCGGTGCGCCTGGTCTTCACGACCTCAGAGCTGCTTGACCGGCCGACGGCCGATCTGATCGGTCATGTCTTCGGAACAGCGCCTCGATCCGTCTACGGGATGTCCGAGGTCGGACGCCTGGGCTGGCAGTGTCGGCCCGGTGGGCTGCACCATTTATCGGATGACTTCGTGATTGCGGAGGTGGTGCAGGGGGAGAAGCGTGTGCCGGACGGGGAAACCGGCGAACTCGTTATCACCAATCTCATATACCGGGACATGCCGTATATCCGGTACCGGACCGGCGACCTCGTCCGGAAGGTCCCTCGAGCCTGCACTTGCACTCACAGCTTCGGTCAGATCGAGCTCATCGGCGGTCGGGTCAGCGAGCTGCTCGTCCTGCCCGACGGGACCGTACGTCCCCCCCTCTTCATCACCTCGCACATTCATCAGATCCCCGGCATCGTGCAATACCAACTCCGTCAGGAGCACGTCGAGACCGTCACCATCCAGGTCGTCACGGGCGTCGGATACGACGAGGGGGCCGGCGATCGTCTGCGCCGGGAAGTAGAGGCGATCCTTCCCGGTGTCCGCGTCGTCATCGAGCGTGTCCTTGAGATTCCGCGCACGCCGGGAGGAAAGCATCGGTACGTCATTGTCTCCCCGGAGGTCCGAGCTCGCATCCCGACACTCCCTGCGTTGTCCTAGGCGCGCACACGTATCGTCAATGTTGGGTAGGAATGCTGGAATACGGCGAGAAGTTTGTCGCGGAAATCCCGCAGGAAATGGCGGCCTAGCGTTGCCGCTTGTGAGATCTCGGAAGGTGTCCTCTTAGACAAGTCGAACCCTCCTCGCAATCCCTTGCTTGTTCATAGGCGTGACGCAAGCGAAGTGGAGGGACGCTGGAGATTGGCCTTGAGGTCCAGAGCCCTATGTGGTCCAGGCGGCGATTGCCCACCCTGATCTCTACGGCACTGTCGTACTCGCAGAACCTGCGCAAGCTCTCCGTGTTCCTCGCCAAGCCCCTCGGCAGCGACGAGTGCCTCGAGCTCACGCGTCACAGACTCCAGACGCGCGAGCCGCGGTTCCTCGAGTCCATGCGGCGGCTGGTCTACGCCATCC
>Ga0209751_10004175_pt1 | contig 13872 bp, 7 predicted proteins | sample RifCSP13_1_FD_184019 | JGI IMG/M metagenome (GOLD analysis project Ga0209751, IMG submission 184019) | Soil microbial communities from Rifle, Colorado - Rifle CSP2_sed 13_1 (SPAdes) (version 2) | ecosystem: Environmental > Terrestrial > Deep subsurface > Rock core/Sediment | place: Rifle... | reverse complement strand
AAAACAGCCGTAACCTGCTTACCTTTGTTTCGGGCTGTGTTTTGCCTGCCGACCGGGAGAAATTTCTGAAACTTTTCGACCTGTTGTTTACCATCAGTGAATTGCCCGATGTGCCCGACATGATCATCCAATATGGGATTGTTACCCGGCATGCACCATTGGTTAGATCAAAAGAGGCAATACGGGACTTCTGGATGGTTAGGCCTACTTATATTTCAGATTTTGAGGCATTTATACCCATTCAAAACGGGTGCGACAAGTTTTGTACATTCTGTGCTGTTCCCTATACCCGTGGCCGGGAAATATCCAGGCCCTCGGCCGAGATCCTGGAAGAACTCAGGCACGTTGTTGAGAAAGGTTACAAATCTATTACACTGCTTGGTCAGAATGTGAATTCTTACGGGCTTGATAAACAAGGGGCTGAACTTACATTCCCCCAACTGCTAAAGGCCATAGGAGAATATGGCAATTCGTCGGGGAAAGATTTCTGGGTGTATTTCACCTCCCCGCATCCACGGGATATGAGCGATGAGGTTCTGGAAGCAATTGCGTCTTACAGTTGTCTGGCCAGGCAGATACATTTACCGTTGCAATCGGGCGACGACAAGGTGCTGATACGGATGAACCGGAAACACACCTTCGAAGACTATCACAAAATAATCGGATCAATACGGCGAATACTACCCTCAGCAACAATATTTACCGATATAATTGTTGGCTTTACAGGTGAAACGGAGGAGCAGTTTGAAAACACCCGCAAGGCCATGAAAGCCATTGAATTCAACATGGCTTATATTGCAGTTTATTCCCCTCGGCCCGGAGCGGCCAGTTCACGGTGGAATAACGATATTCCCATGGCAGTAAAAAAGCAGCGTTTGCATATCCTCACCGAAGAACTTACGGTGCATACCCTGCAATACAACAGCAATCTGATCGGAAAAAAACTGAAGGTGCTGGTTTCGGGCTACGACCGGAAACCGGGATATATGTCGGGTATTACCGAAGGGCGCATCGTGGTGCGGTTCGGCTCGCCGCAACCTGTTTTACCCGGTACCTTTGTATGGCTCACCATAACGGGGGCTGCAAGCTATTCTATTGAAGGAGAATTGGTTAACAACCTTATCGCGGAGCCTGAGTTGTCATGAAAAGAAGAGTCGCCTTTAAGACCCTCGGATGCAGGCTCAACCAGTTTGAAACCGATTCGGTGTTGACTGATTTCTATAAAACAGGTTATGAGATCGTTGGGTTTAACGAACCAGCCGATGTTTATGTGGTGAATACCTGCACAGTCACCAACCAGGGCGACCGAAAGTCGAAGACCGCCATCAACCAGGCGGTGCATGGTAAAGACGGATCGTTGGTTGTTGTTACCGGGTGTATGGCCGAAAGCCAGAAGCAGTACCTTGAAAACAGGGGTGACATAGCCTACGTGGTGGATAATAAAAGTAAATCAGCCATTCTTCCACTGGTAGAGGCACATTTCAACGGAGAAATTCTGTCACCGGAAAACCTGAAAAAAGATGTTTTCGGATTTACGGTCGCGGAAAAGAGTTTTCACACCCGCAGCATGATAAAAATCCAGGACGGATGCGATAATTTCTGTACCTTCTGCATCGTTCCCATGGTGCGGGGAAGGGCTGTCAGCAGGCCGGCGAATGAAATTCTGGAGAATATACGGAAGGTTGTTTACCATGGCTATAAGGAAGTTGTATTAACCGGGGTGAACATCAGCCGGTACGATTATGGCGGATTGGATTTTACCGGTCTGTTGAAGGAAATTCTTGAGATGGAAGGAAATTTCAGGGTCAGGATTTCTTCCATTGAACCCGAAGGTTTTGGTGAAGCCATGTATACCCTGTTTTCGCATCCGAAACTATGCCCGCATCTGCACTTGTGTCTGCAAAGTGGTTCCGACAAAGTTCTTATGCAAATGCGCAGGGTTTACACGTTGGCCACCTACGGCGATATTATTGAACAGATCAGGAACAGGTATCCCCTGTTTAATTTCACCACCGACATCATGGTGGGTTTTCCGGGTGAAACGGAGGAGGATTTTGAGGATACCTGCAGGGTGATCCGGCAGGTTGGGTTCAGTCATGTTCACACCTTCAAATACTCTGTGCGCCAGGGTACCCGTGCCGAGCGAATGACCGGGCAGGTGCCGGAACTCGTAAAACAACAACGCAGTCAGATTATCCGTGAAATTTCCTCGGAAACCAAACAAAAATACAGGCAGCAGTTTGTCGGAAAACAGCAAACCGTGCTGATTGAAAAGGTAAATAAAAGTGGCCTTGCCAAAGGTTACGGGCAACATTATGTACCCGTTGAATTTATGCCGTCACAACCCGGAACCAATTATTTCGAGAACGTTACTATTCAGGATATTGCAACTGTTACCCGGGATATTGTATTAAAAGGATAGGAAGTCCCTGTTCGATATTTTTTTCATTCTTTACAGGGTATTTACCCTCCCTGCCAGTCTTGTTAAAAAGCCGGATCAAAATCCTGAACCCTGCAGTTTTTACCAAAATCAGGTCCGGTCGTATAATCATGCAGCGAATTGGGGTTTTGTTCGTATTTCTTTTACCAATAAACCCGCCATGTTATAACATTACTAACATCAGAAGACAGAAAACCGATGAAATATTTAAGCACCCTGATGATCCTGCTTATGGCCTGTTCGTTGGCAGCTCAGGAAAAGAAAAGTGTTACGGCACTGTATATCACCACACCCCTTACCATTGATGCCATTGCTGATGAAGCGGTTTACGGCCAATCGCAGCCGGCAAAGGATTTTTTACAGCTTCAGCCCTATAACGGAAAACCGGCCTACCAGCCTTCGGAAGTGCATATTTTTTATGACCAGACCGCCATTTATGTTGGTGCCATTTTGTACGACAGTGCACCGGACAGCATATACAATTTCTTTTCGGAGCGTGATAATATCGGGATCTCGGACTATTTCGGTATTTACTTCGATCCGTACAACCAGGGACAGCTTGCCTATGGTTTTTTCATAACGCCGGCCGGGATACAAACCGACCTGAAAGCGATCAAACGGGAATATGATAATGAAGAGAGCAACTGGAATGCAGTATGGCAAAGCAAAACCAGGATCACCGATAAGGGATGGGTGGTAGAAATGCGCATTCCGTATTCGGCCCTTCGGTTTCCGGAAAACGGGGGAGGTACCTGGGGTTTGAATATGTTCAGGAACATCAGAAGGTATGCATCCAACAGTTCGTGGAATCTGGTTGACAGGAATGTCTCCGGTTTTATCCACCAGGAAGGGCAATTAACAGGCATACAAAATATTAAACCGCCGATTCGGCTATCAGTAAGCCCGTATGCGGCGGCGTATACTGAATTTTACGGCGGTAACACATCCCCTGAGTTTACCTACAAGGGGGGAATGGATCTGAAATATGGCATCAGCGAAAGCTTTACACTGGATATGATGCTGGTACCCGATTTCGGGCAGATACAATCGGACGACAAGCAGCTGAATCTATCGCCTTACGAATTATACTATTCCGAGAGAAGGCAGTTCTTCACCGAGGGAACCGAGCTTTTTGAACGGGGAAATATTTTTTATTCGCGCAGGATAGGGTCGGGTCCGAAATTTTCATACCGGGCGTTCGATGACCTTGCGGACAACGAGATTGTTGATTACAATCCTACCGAGACCCAGCTGCTTAATGCCACAAAAGTCTCGGGCCGCACCACCAAAGGATGGGGATTGGGTGTGCTCAATGCCATGACGCTTCCATCGCATGCCACACTGAAAGATACCATTTCCGGGACCGGGCGTGATGTTCTGATACAGCCCTTTACCAACTACAATGTGCTGACGGTTGACAAAACGCTGAAGAATAACTCCTATGTAAGCCTGATCAATTCCAGCATGCTGATGGCCAATGACCCTTTCCGGGCAAATGTTACGGCCACCGATTTCCAGGTCCGCAACAAGGCGAAGACATTTGCCGTGAGCGGGAAGGGCGGTGTGAGCACCCGGAATGATGCCGGGAGCGAAACAGGATTTTTCGGATCGCTGGGATTGGCAAAGAACAGCGGGAAACTGCAGTATGGTGTATCGCAGGTGGTGTATTCCGACAAGTTCAACCCGAATGACATGGGCTACCTTAGGCGGAACAATGAAATGACCACGGAAACCTGTGTCAACTATAACATAAACGAGCCATTTTCGATATTCAAGGAAGTGCATGCCACACTGTGGTGGGACCATATCCGCATATACAAGCGCAATAAATTGTTCGGCAATGAGGTGGGATTTAATTCATTCGGCCGGTTTAAAAACAACTACGGCGCCCAGCTCAACCTGCGTTACAGCGGCAGCAAATACGACTATTATGAGCCCCGGGTGGATGGAAGATATTATTTCGAGCCCCGGAAATACAGCTATAACCTGTATGCGTTTTCGGATTACCGAAAACCCCTGTATGCAGAACTGGGATTAGGCGGATCGAGGTTGCCGGAAATGGATCAACAGACGAACTCCGGATCATTGTTTGTTAATGTAAGGGTGGGAAGGCGTTACCAGCTTTATTACAACACATCGGTAAGCAACGAAATCAACGACCGGGGGTTTGTGGAAATGACTGAAAATAAAGATACGATATATTTTGCACGACGCAATATCAAAACCATTGAAAGTGTATTGGGATCATCCTTTGTGGTGAGCAACAAAGCAGGCTTTGATCTGAGGATCCGTCATTACTGGTCGGGAGTTCTCAATAAGGAATATTACCAGTTGCAGCCCGATGGCGGGTTGGTGAGTGATCCTTCGTACTATTCCGATAGGCATGACAATTACAATGCATTTAATGTTGACCTGGTATTCCGGTGGATCTTTGCTCCGGGATCGGAGCTGACGCTGGCCTGGAAAAACTCAATTCTGGATAACCGTGATGTTGTGGTGGAGGGATACTGGAACAACCTGCGGCAAACCTGGCTGGCTGATCAGACCAACAGCCTGTCAGTTAAAATTCTGTACTATATCGATTATAATTATTTAGGGAAAAAGAAGTAGGGGAGATGTTATTGTCCGTTTCTTTCAGATGATTTCTATCCCCGAATCGCGTACCAGCTGCTTTACCACTTTTATATCAATTGCAATACCGCTGCTGTTACCGGCTGCCTTGTAAATTTCTCCGGCAAGCTGAAGAATTTGTTTTTGCCAGGCAATCAATACCTGGATGGGATCAACGCCGGATACTTCAAATTCTCCAAGTGCCTTCTCGAGTTGTTTGATATTGGAATTGCTGATCTCGATCATCTTCTCGTAGGATTTGTTTTTCTTGTCGAGTTTGTACCCGATTATCCCCAAAACCTCGTTCGTTTTCAGGTCGATGAGCGGGCTTCCCAGGTTTCCCCAGATGATGGTTCCGTCGAATTGAAGATACCGTCCATTGTTCCTGTGGATCAGGGTGGAGATGATACCCGATTTTATGGTCAGCGCAGGATGTTCGTACTGGTATCCGATAACAGCGACAGCCTGGCCAATGGAGATATGCCTGTTGGCAGCTAATTCCAGTGAAGGAATGCTGTTAAAGTTGAGATCCGAAAGCGAAATCACGGCAAAACCGGTAATTTCCTGGTCGTATGAAGTAATGATCCTCTCTGTAAAATCGTGGAGGGAGAGTCGTTCCAGGGCAGATGTAGTATGCCCGTCTTCTTTTGTAAACCTTATTTCAACAAATTCGGTCTTGCGGATCCGGTTAACCATGTCATGGGTAAACAGGTATTCACCGGCTTTAAAACCGGTAAGAGCCACAATTTCTATATCATTCCCGTTAAGGAACCTTATTGAACAAACCGAAGCATGACAAGCCTGCCAGACACTTTTGAATAAACTCACCATTGCTGAAAAGTAAGGTTGAATTTATCTACAAAAGAAGCAAAAATTTAAATTAATTGTTCGGATATATCAATTAATTTACAGCCCGATGGTCTTTAACATATATGCAACAGAAAAAAGAAAAAAACCAGGAATCTTTTTGATCCCTGGCTTTTAACCCTAACCATTAAACCTAAAATTTATGAAAAAACCCTGAGAAACTACTGTTGAACCTTAAAACTTCAATTATTAACCCACTGTAATCTATAACGAAAATCATGCCATAATTGTTACATCGGGTTGCATTTTTATGAAATTTTAAGAATTATTCCGAGGTTTACTATATAAGACACCTGGCTAAAACCGTACACTTATGCCGGCCAGCAGATTTGTTCCGGCCTGGGGATAAAAATAGGGGGTGTTGTCCCATACAAAACCATTGGATTCGTACTTTTTATTGAACAGGTTGTTTACCAGCAGGCTGAATTCAACATCAGGGAATTTTTCAGCATTAAGTGTATAGCAGATCCTGACATCATTGATCAGGTAATCATCAAGGACGAGGTTTTCATTTCCGGTATTGTCGAGATATTGTTTACTTACATATTTCAACAGCCAGTCGAATTCCAGGTTCTTAGCGGGAAATAATCTCAACTGCGCTGCGCCCGTGAGCCTGGGAGAAAAAAGAATATCCACATTATCAAAATTTTCGATAGTCCCTTCACTGTTCATCTGACGGTAGTCGGTTTTTCCGGTGCTTACTGACAGGTTTCCGTCGATTTCCATCAGGGTGTTTAGCCTGTATCCGGCGGAAAGTTCAATTCCTGTCCGGTAACTTTTTCCCACGTTCTTTCTTATATAAGCCCCATCGTCGTTTATTTCACCGGTAAGAATTAACTGGTTGATGTAGTTCATCAGAAAAAAATTCACGGAATAGTGCAGGTCACTTGCAGTTTTACGTAATCCAAGCTCAAGATTGCCAAGTGATTCAGGTTCGGGTTTTTCACCGGGTGCGGCATCGATATAATCATCCCGTATGGGCTCCCGGTGCGCAATGCTGTATGAAGCGTACAGGGTCCCTATTTCTGATTCGTAACTGGCACCGATCTTGGGATTAAAGAAGTTGAATTTTTCATTGATATCAACGGATTCACCGTGGCTTTCAACCCCGGAAACCCGGTAGTTGATAATCCGGTATTGCATATCCCCGTATAGTGTAAGATTTGCCAGCGGTGTCCATGCAGCTTTCAGAAATGCATTAAAATCGGTTTTAAAGGCGGTATTATCGTAGTAATGATCTCCTTGCCGCACCGGGCTGGCGTATTCAGCCCATATGACCTCACCGAAATGCCTGGCATTGTCGTATTTGTTCATGGATCCGCCCAGCAGGATATCGGTCTTTTCATGTTTGTTGCGGATGGACCAGGTAATTCCGTAGAAATGGTTGTCGAGCCACCTGCGACGGATGAGGTCGGTGGTGGCAATACTATCGTTAAATGCCTGCAATCCGTAATCACCTATAAATTCGCCCTGGTTATATTCTTCGTAATATCCACGTCCGTAGGTGTAATGACCCGAAAGGTTCAGGCCCCATGTTTTGGTGAGCTGCCTTGACAGATGCAGCTGATAATGGTCCTGCTGGTAATTGTCGGTTTGATTGTCATAAAAGCGGATACTGCCGTCATCTTCAAAGATGGCTCCCGCCCAGTTAAATGTGCGGTCTGATTCCAGGGTATATTCATCAACACCGTACCATGCCTGGTACGTTTTTTCTTTTCCGCTGATGAGTATGGCTTTGATCAGGGTTTTATCATCGGTATACCCACCCTGCATGAACCAGGAATTCAGTGCAGACCCGGCCCGGTCGATGTAGCCATCCGAACCGATAGCTGAGGCACGGCCTTCGAAATACCAATGGTCCCTGATCAGTCCGGTCCCCGCCTGAACAGTAGTCTTATAAGTATTGAATGAGCCGTAGGAGGCATTAATCATACCGAAGGGCTGCGAACGGATGGAGTTGGTCTCGAGGTTCATCGATGCTCCGAAAGCACCGGCTCCGTTTGTAGAGGATCCTACACCGCGCTGTAGTTGCAGGCTGTTAACCGAACTGGCAAAATCAGGAACATCAACCCAGTACACTGCATGGGATTCCGGATCGTTAAGCGGGATACCGTTGATGGTGACATTGATCCGGGTGATGTCGCTTCCCCTTATGCGCAGACCGGTGTATCCTACTCCTGCACCAGCATCCGATGTGACTACCACCGATGGTTCCTGGTTTAACAGATAGGGCAGGTCCTGTGCAAGGTTTCTCCGTGTAAGGGTTTCCTTGTCGAGTGTGGTAAATGTTGTCGGGGTATTCTGTGAAGCCCTTACCGCCGATACGATCACGACATCGCTAACCACGGCAGATTCATTCAGAATAAATACAAGTTCTGTATCCCGGGTTATAACGAGTGATCTTCGTACGTTTTCAAAACCAACAAAAGTAACCTGCATAAGGTACTTTCCTTTTTTAATACCCGTAAAGGAGAAATTTCCCTGGTTATCGGCTGTGGTTTTGTAATTTGTGTCTTTCAACACGATGTGGGCACCGGTAAGCGGATTTTTGCCGGTATCCGTAACCGTGCCTTTCAGGACGAACTGGGCGTTACCCTGCAATGCCATGCAGAACAACGCAAGAAACATGCTTATCTGCTTCATACGTTTAATATTTTTATGTTAATGAAACAGCGGCAACGCAATACATTGCCACCAAATCCCTTCGCCGGCATTACCCGGATCAGGTTCTAAGGGTATGATCTCAGCCCGATTTTTTAAGGCACCCCCTTAGTGTGTTACAAGGGCAAATGTACGTTTTTTATTGATCCGATGTAACAGAATATTGTATTTTTGCAGGCACATTGAAAAACGCAGACACCCATCATGGTCATCCAGCTAAACCACAGGATATTTCAAATAATTTCGGAGATAGTTACTTCAAACGGCCTTCCCTGTTATGTCATTGGCGGATATGTAAGAGATCTTTTGCTGCAACGGCCATCGAAGGACATAGACATTGTAGTAGTGGGAAGCGGGATTGATCTGGCAAAATCTGTTGCGAAACGTATCGGAAAGAAGGGGCGTATCAGTATCTACAGCAATTTTGGCACAGCCATGTTGCGGTACGATGATATGGAGATTGAATTTGTGGGTGCACGAAAGGAATCATACAGGGCCGATTCACGAAAGCCGGTTGTAGAGGATGGCTCGCTGGAGGATGACCAGAACAGGCGTGATATTACCATCAATGCCATGGCTGTATCGCTGAACAGGGAAACTTTCGGTGAGTTGTCAGATCCGTTTAACGGGCTTGCCGATCTTAATTTAAAGATCATACGCACTCCGCTCAATCCCGATATAACCTATTCCGATGATCCTTTGCGCATGATGCGGGCCATACGGTTTGCCACTCAGCTCGGATTTGAAATTGAGGCCGGATCCCTTGAATCGATTAAACGAAACAGGAATCGTATCGGCATCATCTCAAAAGAGCGGATCATTGATGAACTGAATAAAATAGTGCAATCGCCAAAGCCGTCGGTTGGGTTTTTCCTGTTGGAAAAAACCGGGTTGCTGGAACTGATCTTTCCGGAACTTGACCGGATGAAAGGTGTTGCGGTTGTTGATAATTTGCGTCACAAGGATAATTTCCGGCATACCCTGCAGGTGCTTGATAAGCTTTCACAAAAATCGGGTGATCTGTGGCTCAGGTGGGCTGCCATTCTGCACGATATTGGCAAGCCGGTCACACGGAAATACATTAAAGGGCACGGATGGACCTTTTATGGTCATGAATTTGTAGGATCAAAAATTGTTCCTGATATTTTCCGGCGTATGCATCAGCCGCTTGGACAACCCATGAAGTTTGTGCAGAAACTGGTGCTGTTGCATCTCAGGCCCATTGCCCTGGTTGAAGAAGAGGTAACGGATTCGGCCGTTCGCAGGCTTTTGTTTGAAGCCGGTGACGACATCGATGACCTGATGATGCTTTGTGAGGCGGATATAACCTCAAAGAACGATGTAAAAGTAAAGCAGTATCTGCTGAATTTTCAACAGGTGCGGCAAAAACTGAAGGAAATAGAGGAAAAGGATGCAGTACGCAATTTCCAGCCACCCGTGGACGGGGAATTGATCATGGAAACTTTCAATATCGGTCCCTGCCGTGAAGTTGGTATTATCAAGAACACAATTAAGGAAGCGATCCTGGAAGGAGATATTGGCAACAACTTTGAGCAGGCATTTCAATTGATGATTGAGAAGGGAGAGGAGCTGGGGTTGAAAATAGTGAAAAGTGAATAGTGAAAAGTGACTGGTGACTGGTGACTGGTGACTGGTGGCTACTCCAGCAATTTCAGCAGTTCCTCCTTATCTCCGGCCAAAAAAGGATTATTGTCATTTATGAAATTCTCCGCGAGTTGTGATTTTTTTTCCTGCAGCAGGTGGATTTTTTCTTCAAGAGTATTGCGGGTGATGAACCGGTATACAAAAACATTTTTTTTCTGTCCCATACGGTGTGCCCGGCTCATGGCCTGTTCCTCCACTGCCGGGTTCCACCATGGATCCAGGATGAACACATAATCGGCCGAAGTGAGGTTTAAACCGAAACCACCGGCTTTGATCGATATAAAGAACAGGTGGACATCCGCGTCGTCCTGAAACTTCTTAATCACAGGTTCCCGCTGTTGCTGCGGGATATCTCCGGTAAGCAGCGCATAGCGGATATTCCGGGCATCACAATACGCCGTGAAAAGCTCGAGGTGTTTTACGAACGAAGAGAAAATAAGTGCTTTATGTCCTTCGGCAATCAGGTTTTCCAGGTTGTTGATGATCACATCGTGCTTGCCTGAATCTTCGGAATACCCCTTTTCGATCATCACAGGATGATTGGCGGCCTGTCGGAGTTTGGTAAGCGACTGCAGGATCACAAAGGAGGATTTCTCGATACCCTGTTGGCGGATGTTATCAAGGATCAGGTTCCTGGCCTTTGATTTTTCAGTTTCATAAAAATTTTGCTGTGATTCCGACATTTCGCAGTAGATCACTTGTTGGGTGAGTGCCGGCAGTTCTTTTGCAACTTCCTTTTTAGTACGGCGCAGGACAAATGGTTTGATGAGTGTCTGGAGGATATGTGATTGTTTTTCGTTAGCCCCTTTCTCGATGGGGGTGACAAACTGGTTCCGGAAGAACTCAAAATTACCAAGCAGGCCGGGATTCAGGAAATTCATCTGTGCCCACAGGTCGGTAAGCGAGTTTTCAATGGGTGTGCCGGTGAGCACCAGGCGGTTTGAAGCGATGAGGCTGATCACTGCCTTGTACGTCTTTGCGTGCGGATTTTTGATTACCTGGCTTTCATCGAGTACGATATACAGGAATTCGTAGCTCTTCAGGGTATCGAGATCATTACGGGCAAGTCCGTATGAAGTAATGATAAGATCATAATGTTCATAATAATACCGGAAAGGTTTCCGGTTCTGGCCGCCGTAGAATCCGGTTTTCAACGCGGGTGCAAATTTGACTGCTTCGTTGATCCAGTTGTGCATAAGTGTAGAAGGCACTATCACCAGGGAAGGTTTGGCCTTCACCTCGGCCGCATCGGAGGAGTCGAAAATGGTGAGTTGTTTTTCGAAAACCGATTTAGCCGGACCACAGAGCCTGGTTTTTTCATAATTCACCACCTGCTGTATCAGGGTGAGTGTTTGCAATGTTTTTCCCAACCCCATATCATCGGCCAGGCATCCGCCAAAATCATTGGTGTACAACTTCCACATCCAGCTGTATCCCTTTTTCTGATAATCGCGCAGGGAGGCCTGTATTTCGTCGGGCACCTGCTGTTCCTCGTATATTGAGGAGTTTAGAAGTTTCCGGAGCTGGTTTCCGTAGGAGCCGTTGAGGCCTTGTAAGCCTTCTTTCAGCAACGGGAAATGCTGGCGTTCCAGGATGAGTTGATCATGATTATCACGTGCAAAGGAGAACAGTTCTTTGAAACGGGCGAACCATTCTTCGGGCAAAACAACAACACGTCCGTCCGGAAGTTCGAATTCCCGTCTTCCGTCGAGGATATGACTTCGGAACCGGATAAAAGGGATTTCAAAGCCCTCAAACTGTACAATGGCAAAGATGTCGAACCAGTCGTTCTTATTTTCGGTTACTTTCAGTTTCAGTTCAACCTGTTGCAGGTAATAGCGATTGGTACATGCTGCCTGAACAACTTCAATCCCAAGTTGATTTAAGGCTGTGCAATTTAAATTCAGCCATCTGACCAGGTCATAAAAGAGAAAAATGTTCTCCGTTCTTTTTACCCGCAGGGGAGTGAAAGAGGAGGCGTCGAGGTTAGCCAGTCCCAGTTCCAGCAGGGAAGACACCACATGGTTCTCGAACTGAAAGTTTCGTGGCATCCGGAAGAATTCGATGTGATTGTTATTTTCGGCCATTGTCACCAGCAGTTCCGATTTTTTACCTGCGAAGTAAACAGCTTTTTCGCCATAGCCAAAACGCAGCATGAGCACCGGCATTCCGGAGAGGTTTGATTCGAGCGACAGGGAAGGTTTTGGTTGCAGGTGTTTATCGGTAATTGTAAATCCCGAAGCATGCACCTGGTATTTCTGTATTACCGGTTTAGCAAATGTTTCGAGGAATTTCCTTTCAGTTTCGGCACGTATACTTATGGTTTGTCTTTTAAAGAAAGGCAAAAGCTTTTTGCCATCGATATCATCAAATTGAAAAATGCGGTTTTCAAGGATCAGGCGGCAGGGGTCGTTGGTAAGAACAAATCCTTTTTTACCGGTAAGCCGGATAATTTCATCGTTAACTGTCAGGTAGTACTGGATGCCTTCGGGATTACGGATAAAGTTAAAAACGGCATTTGCGGTATCGTCCTGAAGCCATATCCGGTCGGCCTCATAAATATTATTGAGTTGTTTTTTAAGGTAAACGGGGGTATCACTTCCTGAGAACTGCTCGATGCAGCGTAATAATCTCCTTTCGATATAAGGGCGCACCTGTCTCTCGTAAAGTGTTTCATCCACCGAATTCAGAAAATCCTGGGTTCTGGTTTTCTTCTTGGAAAAAACCTTTAACAGTTGGTTATCGCTGTATTCTTCGATGATCCTTACAATGGTGATCTGTTCGGGAGCAAGGAATTCTTCGTATTGCTTCAGGTTTGCGAGGGAAAGCCGGTCAGTTACAGTAAAATATTCCCTGTTCGGAGTGGGGATAATAACAACCGGGTTAAAGAGTGGACCAAGGATACGGTGGGTAGTTAGCGTAAGTGCGAATTTTCCTTTCATAGTGCAAAAATGGATAAAAGAATGGGATTGGAGAAATTTATTTCAGTTTATAGTTGAACATATGTTGTTAAAAAAACAAGAGCCCACCAGTTATCACCAATTATCAATTTTATTATCTTTGATTGGGAGTGATCGATTAGGTTAGTGAAATAGAGGATTTTAGACTATATGCCAGAAAGACATATGCGCTGCATTTGATTGGTATTTAACCTGGGAAGTTGGTGCATGCACAGGGCGGATATGTGACTGAGGGGTACGAAGTATGCTTAAGCGGCAACTATGGCACACAAAATTATTGTTATAACAACCTCACATAGAAACAATAAGGTATTAAAAACCTGAACTAATTTACCGGAAAAACTTAAATTAGCACATCAAGAAAAGACGTAATTTACTGCTATAGAACAAATATCAAAAAGCGATTCATAGGTCCATGTCTTACAGGTGTTTTTGAATCAGTGGGCTTTAAGCTGACAATGAATTAAATAGCAGATACCACTAAGATAGCATGTTTGGCTGATTAAATTTATGAACAGCGATCAGTCAGGTTATTCGGTTTCCGAAAAAATTTAATTCATTAGTTATGAAAATTATAGCAGTAGAATCAACACTTTTTCTGGGCGTGAGGCGGATAAAGCTGACATTTGGATATGACGAAATGATTATTGAAAAGATAAAATCGATACC
>Ga0209751_10004174_pt1 | contig 13872 bp, 14 predicted proteins | sample RifCSP13_1_FD_184019 | JGI IMG/M metagenome (GOLD analysis project Ga0209751, IMG submission 184019) | Soil microbial communities from Rifle, Colorado - Rifle CSP2_sed 13_1 (SPAdes) (version 2) | ecosystem: Environmental > Terrestrial > Deep subsurface > Rock core/Sediment | place: Rifle... | reverse complement strand
CGTCTCGCGCAGGGTGTGATGTTGCTATAATATACCCGCTCAGCGGTAGGCTTGTGCAAATTTGCGGAGGCGCGCCGTGTCCGAAAGTCGCCATTTGCTCTCGCTCAGCGATCTAGACGCGGAGGCCCTCGACCGCCTGCTCCAGCGGGCGCTGCGCTATAAAAGGGAAGGGAGTCCGCCCGTACTTGCTGGGCTGACGCTGGCCCTCGTGTTCCAGAAGCCCTCGCTACGCACCCGGGTCTCTTTCACGGTGGGAATGACCCAGTTGGGGGGACAGGCGATCTATCTCTCAGAGGCGGAGGTGGGGCTGGGCACACGGGAGCCGGTGGCGGATATTGCCCGGGTGCTCAGCCGCTACGTCGACGGGATCGTCGCCCGCGTGAACGCACACCGTGACCTCGAGCTTCTGGCCCGCTGGGCGTCAGTGCCGGTGATCAACGCACTGTCCGATCAAGAGCATCCCTGCCAGGTCCTGGCGGACCTGCTCACTGTCTTGGAGCAGAAGGGCAGGCTCGCTGGGGTCTCGCTGGCCTACGTCGGCGATGGCTTCAACATCGCTCACAGCCTGCTGCTAGGCGCCGCGCTCAGCGGTCTGCACCTGCGCTTGGCTACACCGCCGACCCATGCCCCGTCCGCGGAAGTCGTTCAGGCGGCACAGGCCCTGGCGCTTCGCTATGAGACCGGCGGGCAGGTATCCTGGACGCCTGACCCGCGCGAGGCTGTGAGCGGGGCCGAATTCGTCTACACCGACGTCTGGACGAGCATGGGGCAGGAATCCGAGTCCGAGCACCGGCGGCAGGCGTTCGCTGGCTATCAGGTCAACGAGGAGCTGCTGTCGTTGGCTAGACCGGGGGCGCGCGTCCTCCACGATATGCCGGTCCACCGCGGAGAGGAGATCGAGGCCGAGGTAATCGACGGTCCAGCCTCCCTGATCTTCGACCAGGCCGAGAACCGCCTCCATGCCCAGAAAGCGCTGCTGGTCGAGCTCCTGGGGCGTGAGGAGCCTTTGGCCCGATGAGACGGTCGTCCACCCGGGATCGTGCGCGCAGGCAACGGAGACGTGTGCCGACCCACGCGGCGGAAAGCCCCGGAGCGATGGCTCCGGCGACAGTGGCCATCGTGGGGAGGCCCAACGTCGGGAAGTCCTCGCTCTTCAACCGCCTGCTGGAGGAGCGCCGCGCGGTGGTGGAGGACGAACCGGGCACGACGCGCGACCGTCTCTGGGCGGAGTGCCTCTGGCAGGACCGGCCCATCATGCTCATTGACACGGGAGGCCTCGAGCCGGACCCCAGCAGCGACCTTGTTGGTCAGGTGGCGCGGCAAGTAGGCCTCGCCATCGGCGATGCCGACCTGCTGCTCTTTGTCGTAGATGGTAAGGACGGGCTCACGGCCCAAGATGAGGCCGTAGCCCAGCAGGTCCGCCGCGCGGGTAAGCCGGCGCTGCTGGTGGTGAATAAGGTGGACAACCTGCAGCGCGAGCTGGCCGCCGGCGAGTTCTACGCTCTCGGCTTGGGAGAGCCCGTGCTCATCAGCGCCTATCACGGCCTCGGCATCGCCGACATGATCGAGCGGGCGCTTGAGGCGCTTCCCGGAGCCGCCGCTCGGGCCGCCGGGTTGCGTCTGGAGGAAGGGCCGGCGGAAGTCGAGGCGGTGGCGGAAGGACCGCTCAAAGTGGCCCTGGTCGGTCGCCCTAACGTGGGCAAATCGCTGCTCCTCAACGCCATCCTGGGCGAGGAGCGGGCGATCGTCAGTGAGGTGCCGGGCACCACGCGCGATGCCATCGACAGCTCCTTCCGCTGGGGCGAGCACGACTTTCTCCTCATCGACACCGCCGGTCTGCGCCGTCGTGGCCAGATCGAGCCTGGGGTGGAGCGCCATAGCACGCAGCGCACCTTCGCCGCTATCGAGCGGGCCGACGTGGCGGTGCTGCTTATTGACGCGAGCGAGGGGCTGACCGCGCAGGATGCGCATATCGCGGGCTACGCATGGGAAGCGGACCGGGGTCTGGTCATAGCCGCTAACAAGGGCGACCTTCTACCGGTCCAGGCCCGCGGCGACCCGGCCTTCCCCGGCGCCATCGCCGACCAACTGCCATTCGCCGCTGGAGCCCCGGTATGCCTTATCTCGGCGAAAGATAAGTGGGGGATAGAAGGGGTGTTGCAGGCGGCTGTCACGGTGGGCGCTGCGTTCCACGGGCGTGTCTCGACGGCGATCTTGAACCAGACCCTGCGCGAGGCCTTCCTCGCCACACCTCCGCCCCACCAGCAGGGGCGACCGGTTCGTCTGTACTACGCCACCCAGGTGAGCGTCGCGCCGCCGACCTTCGTCCTCTTCGCGAACACCAGCGAGATACACTTCTCCTACCGCCGCTACATCGAGAACCGCCTGCGCGCGGCCTTCGGCTTCGCTGGCGTGCCGCTGCGGCTCGTCCTGCGTTCACGCCGGGAGGAGAGCGCACGATGACCGGGTCCGGTCTTTTCATCGGCGTGGCGCTTGTCGTGGGTGCGTATCTGGCCGCGAGTTCGCCTACAGGCCAGCTTGTTGCGCGCAGCCGCGGCGTGGACCTGCGCAGGGTCGGCAGCGGCAACGTCGGGGCCACCAACGTCCTGCGTGCGCTCGGGCCCGTTGCCGCGGGCGTCGTCATGCTCTTGGACATGGGCAAGGGCGCGTTACCGGTCGTACTAGCGCGTTTTCTCGGCCAGCCGGTCTGGCTGGAGGTGCTAGCGGCCATAGCAGCCGTGGCCGGTCACATCTGGCCGCTCTTTCAGGGGTTCCGCGGCGGGAAGGGCGTGGCCACCGCCTACGGGGCGCTCTTGGTCTTGATGCCTCCGGCTGCCGTCGTGGCCCTCGCTATTGGTCTCCCGATTATGGCGGTCACTCGGTATGTGTCCCTCGGGACGCTCATCGGCACCGCCGCCGGCTTCGTGACGCTGGTGGTGATTGTTGTGCTCTTGGGGCCATGGGAGCGCCTTATCTACGGGAGCTTGGCCCTGGTGGTCATCGTCTGGCGCCATCGCGACAACATCCGGCGGCTGCGGGACGGCACCGAGCTGCGCCTGAGCTGGCCACAGGTCGTCTCGAGCGGGCGATGAGCCCCGAGCGCGTCGTCGTTGTGGGCACCACACGCTGGGGCACAACGCTCGCGATGCTGTTGGCCCGCCAAGGTCACGAGGTGGCCCTTCTGACGCGCACGGAGTCTGAGGCGCAGGCCCTCGAGCGCGGCCGGGCGCATCCGGCGCTGGCCGCCTTCGCGTTTCCATCGTCGCTGCGGGCCACCGCCGACCTAGCGACGCTGAGCGAGGCGACGGTTTGCTGTCTAGCGGTGCCCGCTCAGACTGTGCGCAGCAACGCTCAGCGTCTCCGACTCCAACTCACCGAATCCACTCTACTGGTCAGCGCCTCCAAGGGCATCGAGATCGAGAGCGGCCAGCGGCCAACGGAGATCCTTGCCGAGGAGCTGGGCCGCCCTGAACGCTGCGCGGTCCTCTCCGGCCCCACCCTGGCCCGGGAGGTGGCGGAAGGGCTGCCGGCGGCTGCCGTGGTGGCCGCGCGTGATGCGGAGACGGCGCGACGCCTGCAGCAGCTCTTTATGGCGCCCTCCTTCCGCGTCTACACGTCGACCGACGTCATCGGCGCAGAGTTAGGGGGAGCCTTGAAGAACGTGGTCGCGATAGCGGCGGCCATGAGCGATGGCCTCGGCTACGGACAGAACGCCCGAGCGGCGCTCATGACTCGTGGGCTGGCGGAGATCCTCCGTCTGGGTGTGGCCTTGGGCGCGGAAGCGCTGACCTTCTCCGGTCTCGCCGGCCTGGGGGACCTCGTGCTCACCTGCACCAGTCCCATGAGCCGCAACTATCAGGTCGGCTTTCGGCTAGGACAGGGGACGCCCCTTGCGGAGGCGCTGGCCTCTGCCGACGGCATCGCCGAGGGCGTCCCGACCACCCAGGCCGCGATCCGTCTCGCCGCCCGCGTGGGCGTGGAGATGCCGATCGCCGAGCTGCTGGGCAAGGTCCTCTTTGAGGGGCTGCCGGCGCGGCAGGCGGTGGACGCGCTCATGCTCCGGGCGCCGAAGGCAGAGCTGGCGGACATCGAGGAATTGCTATGAGCGATCGCACAAGAGAGGAGGCTTCCGCTGAACGGAAGGGCCTCAGCCCACTGCGCCAACAGTACCTTCGGGTCAAGGAGCGCTATCCTGGATGCATCCTCTTCTTCCGATTGGGCGACTTCTACGAGACCTTCGATGACGATGCCCGCGTGACGGCTCGAGAGCTCGACCTGGTGCTGACGGGCCGCGACATGGGGAGGGGCCTGCGCGTGCCGATGGCGGGGGTGCCGGCGCACGCGGTGGGGTCGTACCTGGGCCGGCTCCTGGTCAAGGGCTACCGGGTGGCGATCTGCGAGCAGGTGGGCCCTTCGACAGGCTCAGGACAGGCTCCGGGGCGCGCCGGCCTCATGGAGCGGGAGGTGGTGCGGGTGGTGACGCCCGGCACGGTGGTGGAGCCGGCACTGCTGGAGGGCGCCACCAACAACTACTTGGCGGCCTTATGGATCGAAGAGGACCCTGCCTTGTCGGCAGAAGGGCGCGCGGGCCTCGCGTACGCCGATATCACGACCAGCGAGTTCGCCGCAACCGAACTGTCCCTGGAGCGGCTGCAGGCCGAGCTGGAGCGGCTTCATCCTGCTGAGACGATCTCGCTGGACGATGCGCCCCGTCCGGCCGTGTCCACAGCATTGACTTTGCTGCCCGCCGCCTGGGGCGAGGAGGAGCCGACGCGAAGGCTCCTGGCCCATTTCGGCGCGACAACTCTGGCCGGCCTCGGCCTTGAAGCCCTTCCACTGGCGCAGCGGGCGGTGGCGCTGCTGCTCCGCTATCTCGGGGAGAACCAGACAGCGGCGCTGGCTGCACTCACACGGCTCCGCTGCTACGACGCCACCGACGTCATGACGCTGGACTCCCAGACCCGACGCAACCTGGAGCTCTTCGCCGGAGGCCGGAACGGCGGCAGCGGTTCTTCCCTCCTGCGTCTCCTGGACCGGACGCGCACACCTATGGGCGCACGCCTGCTGCGTGCCTGGCTGGGCCAGCCGCTCATCCTGCTGGAGCCGCTGCAGCGACGTCAGACTCACGTCGCCGCTTTTGTCGGCGCGGGCGTCCTGCGCACGAGCGTCCGCGAGTGCCTGGGTGGCATGGGCGACGTGGAGCGCCTGGTGAACCGCGCCCGTGGCGGCCACGCTACGCCGCGCGACCTCGCAGCCCTGCGCCGCAGCCTGGAGGCGGTGGGTCACCTGCGCGCCATCCTGTTGAGCGAAGACGATGAGGCGCTGGCCGGCCTCGGTCGTCAGCTCTGGCCTGCTCCGGAGCTGCAGGCGCTGCTGGCACGGGCCCTCGTGGACGATCCCCCGGCCAGCCTTGGCGACGGCGAGGCCATCCGGCTGGGCCACTCGGCGGACCTGGACGAGCTGCGAGCTGCGGCAGGGGACGGCAAAGCCTACCTCGCCTCCCTGGAGCGCCGCGAGAGGGAGCGCACCGGCATCCGCTCGCTCAAGGTGGGCTTCAACCGGGTCTTCGGCTACTACATCGAGGTGAGCATGCCCAATCTCCCGCAAGTCCCGTCGGACTATCTGCGCAAGCAGACCCTCAGCACCGGCGAGCGGTTCTACACGCCGGAGCTGAAGGAGCAGGAGGCGCGCATCCTGAACGCCGAGGAGCAGGCGGCCGACCTGGAGGCACGCCTCTTCGGGGAGCTGTGCCGCCAAGTGGCCCTGGTCGCGGAGGAGCTCCTGGTCACGGCCGCCGTCGTGGCCCAGCTCGACGTGCACGCTGCCTTGGCGGAGGTGGCCGTGGCCCACCGGTACGTGCGGCCAGAGCTCGATGAAGGCGAGGCGATATTCATCAAGGCGGGGCGACATCCGGTGGTCGAGCAAACCGTCGCCTTCGGCGCCTTTGTCCCCAACGATACAGAGTTGAGCAACGGCGAGGCGCAGATACTGCTGCTGACCGGCCCCAACATGGCGGGGAAGTCCACCTACCTTCGGCAGGTGGCCCTGATCGTGCTGATGGCCCAGATCGGCTCCTTTGTGCCGGCGGAGGAGGCGCGGATCGGCCTGGTTGACCGCATCTTCACGCGCATCGGCGCACAGGACGACCTGGCGCGCGGCGAGTCCACCTTCATGGTGGAGATGGTGGAGACGGCGCAGATCCTTCACCAGGCGACGGCGCGCTCGCTCATCATCCTCGATGAGATCGGCCGTGGCACCAGCACCTACGACGGCCTTGCCATCGCCCGCGCGGTGCTCGAATACCTGCACCACCACCCGCAGCTCGGCGCCAAGACCCTCTTCGCCACGCACTATCACGAGCTCACCGCCCTGGCCGAGACGTTGCCCCGCCTGCGCAACTACCATGTCGCCGTCGCCGAGGAGGGAGAGCGGATGGTGTTCCGCTACCAGGTGCTCCCCGGTGGCGCCAGCAAGTCCTTCGGCGTGCAGGTGGCTCAGCTTGCCGGCCTGCCCCGCCCGGTCGTCGACCGCGCTCACGAGGTGCTGCAAACGCTCGAGGGCCAGGCGAGACCCCTGGCGGCCTGGGCCCGCACACGCCGGCGCGGCCCGCCCGCCGAGCAACTCCCGCTGCTGCCGCCGCCCTCGCTGCTTCTGGAGGCGGTGCTGCGCCTCGACCCCGACACCATGTCGCCCTTGGACGCCCTCACCAAGCTCTACGAGCTGCGCCAGCAGGCGAGGTCGTTGACGGACTAGGAACTCGACGACCGATGACCAGCACTGCGAAGCTCACGTCATGAACTCGGTTCAGGCTCTCTTCTTTGACCTGAATGATACGCTGCTAGACGGCAGCGGGTCTCGAGAGGCGATCATCCGCACTTGCCGCGAGATCGCTGCGGCTCAACCCGGCTTGGATCCTACTCGATTGTTTGAAGCGAATAGTGAGGTCTGGCAGGCTTACCAGCCAGCGGTAGAGGACAAGTGGACTCTAGGCGTCCTGGACGGTGAAGCCGTTAGCCTGGAAGCTTGGCGGCGTACCCTCAGTGCTTGCGGCTGCAACGACGAGTCCTTGGCGCGACTAGCGAGAGAAACGCACCGGCAGCATGGGCGCGAGGCGCTTCGGCTTTTCGACGATGTACAAGAGCTGTTCAACTTGCTAAGGACTTGGCTCTCCTTCGCACTCATCACTAACGGTGCTTCTGACACGCAGCGGGATGCGCTTCGCGTTTTAGGCATTGAGCACTACTTTGGTGCGGTCGTCATCTCTGGGGAGATCGGCATTGCGAAACCCGATCCGCCCGTCTTTGGCTTTGCCCTCGAGAAGTTAGGCGTTGAACCGCAGAGCGTCTGGCATGTCGGCGACAGCCTGAAAACCGACGTTGCGGGTGCGAAGGCGGCGGGCATCACTGCCGTTTGGCTCAATAGACGCGGGGTTCCTTGGCAGGAAGGCGACCCTAAGCCAGACTACGAGATTCGCTCGTTGAAGGAGCTGCCTGCGCTGCTCGGCAGGGCGGGTCTGTAGCGCGCCCACGCCAGGTTCCCATGTCAGAGCAAAATTGGGAGCTGAATGTCCTGAGACCCGCGCCATTGGCGCCTGCTGTTCCGAAGGAGGAGGAGTGGGCCTGGTCATTGAGAACACGTATGGACCAAGCGATGCCACAAACGGAAACCCAACGGTTTTGTTATTGAAGTGGGAATGGCGCCGATGCGTAAGCAATACGATCCCGAATCCTGGCTCGACCCACGCCTGGTGGTCCGCGACTCCGCTGTCCACGGCAGGAGCCTGGTCGCTCGCGAGCCGATCAAGGCAGGCGAGGTCGTGGTTATCTGGGGCGGCACGCTCTTCACCGAGGAGGAGATCTGGGCCGGCGAGGCCAGGCGTGGCAGCATCGCCGCCATCGACGAGCATCTTTATCTGGCGGGCCCCGCAGGTGCTCCACCAAGTCCTGACGACTTCATGAACCACTCCTGCGATCCGAATGTTTGGATGCAAGATGAGGTCACGCTGGTGGCGCGGCGCGACATCGCGGCTGACGAGGAACTGACGGCGGACTACGCCCTGTGGGAGGCGACCGAGGACCACGCGATGCCGTTCGCCTGCCGCTGCGGCGCGGCGCTCTGCCGGAGGGCTATCACCGGGAAGGACTGGCGGCTGCCGGAGCTTCAGGAGCGGTACAAAGGCCATTTTTCGCCATTTCTCAATAGACGAATCGAGAAGCTGCGTAGCGAGACGCCGATATGAAGCGTCGGGCAATTCATGAATTGCCCCTACGAATTCGCCACCTTAGCGCCGTTTCACGGCTGACAGTGATGCTAGAATAGCCCATGCCGATCCGCCTCCTGCCCCCTGAGGTCGCCGGCCGCATCGCCGCCGGCGAGGTGGTGGAGCGCCCCGCCTCGGTCGTCAAGGAGCTGGTCGAGAACGCCATCGACGGCGGTGCCAGCGCCATCGAGGTCGAGATCGAGGGCGGCGGCGCGCGCCTGATCCGCGTCGCCGACGACGGCCTCGGCATCCCCGCCGCCGAGGCGGCCCTCGCTTTCGAGCGCCACGCTACCAGTAAGCTGGAGCGGCTGGAGGACCTGGGCCAGCTCGCTACGCTCGGCTTCCGCGGCGAGGCCCTGGCCAGCATCGCCGCGGTGGCGGAGGTCGAGTGTCTCACCCGCGCCGAGGGAGAGGCGACCGGCACCTGGCTGCGCCTCGAGGGCGGCCGGATCACGGAGCGGCGCTCCCAGGCGCGTGCCTGTGGCACGACCATGACCGTGCGCAGCCTCTTCCGACACCTGCCCGCGCGCCTACAGTTCCTCCGCTCCGCGGCCTCGGAAGGCGCCGCTGTGGCGGCTGCGGTCTCCAATGCAGCGCTCGCTCATCCGGAGGTCGGCTTCAGCCTGCGCAGCGACGGGCGTCTGCTTCTCCAGACGCCCGGCCGCGGCGACCTGCGCGAGGCGGCGGCCGCCCTCTACGGCGCGGAGACCGCGCGCGTCCTCCTCCCGGTATCGGAGGGCGGCGGGCCGATAGGCGTGGCGGGCCTGATCAGCCCCGTCACGGTCACCCGCTCGCGCCGTGACCACTATCGCTTTTTCGTCAACCGTCGCTGCGTGCAGAGCCGCGTCCTGGCGCGCGCCGTGGACGAGGTGTACCGCGCCCGGCTCCCGGTGGGGCGCTACCCCATCGCCATCTTGCACCTGACCGTGCCGACCGAAGCGGTGGACGTGAACGTCCACCCCGCCAAGACCGAGGTGCGTTTCCGCGACGAGGGCGCCCTCTTCGTCGCCGTGCGCGGGGCGCTCACCCGCGCTCTGGAGCCGTTGGTCCTGCCGCTAAGCGCTTCGCCCTGGCTGGAATCGTCAGACGAGCCGGTCTCCGGAGTCGCGCCTGGGCCGTCGGGCTTCGCGCCGTCGCCCACTTCATGGGCAGGGCCGAAAGCGCAGCCGCCCGCGCCTCGTTTCGCCGAGGGCCTGCCGGTGCTGCGCGCCTTGGGGCAGGTGGCCAACACGTACATCGTGGCCGAAGGGCCCGACGGCGTCTTTCTCATCGACCAGCACGCCGCCCACGAGCGCTTGCTCTACGACCGGCTGCTCGCGGATGGAGATCCTCCTGAGGTGCAGGGGCTGCTCGAGCCGCAGACGGTTGACCTGACGCCGGCCGCCGCTGCCCGCTGGCGCGACGCGGCGTTCGTGCTGACCGACTATGGCTTCGTGGTCGAGCCCTTCGGCGAGCGGACCATGCTGGTACGCGGCGTGCCCGCGACCCTGGCCCATCGCGAGCCCGGCCGGGCGCTGCTGGATGTGCTGGAGGACTTGGCGGAGAGCCCGGGCGCCGACTGGCGTCAGCGCGCCGCGGCCTCGGTGGCCTGCCACAGCGCCGTCCGTCGGGGCGATGTGCTCGCGCCGGAAACGCTGCGCGATCTCCTGCGTCAGCTCGAGGTCGCCGCCTTCCCCCGCACCTGCCCGCATGGGCGTCCCACGCTCCTCCACCTCAGCACGGCGCAGCTCGGCCAGGAGTTTGGGCGGCGGTAGATCAGCCGTCCGATGGTCCCCTACTACCTGTCATACCATTAGTGTGGTAGCATGGATCCGAGGTGACCCATGTCGAGACGGACTGTCACAAAAATCACGATTAGTTTACCCATCCCGCTGCTTGAAGTCGCAGACAGATTGGCTCGAGAGCAGTCCACTAGCCGCAGCGGTGTTATCGCCCAGCTGCTAAAGAAGGACGAGGAGGAACGCATCCAGACACTGATGGAGGAAGGCTATCGGGAGATGGCCGAGGAGAGCCATCAGTTGGCGGAGCAGGCCTTTGCCGCTATCAGCGAGCTAGTGGGCCGCGCGACCCGGTGGGACGACCCTGCTCATGGCTAGACGAGGCGAGGTTTACTGGCTGGAGCTACTTGCCGCTAGTGGATCTGAGCAGGCAGATCGCAGGCCTGTTCTGGTCATCCAGAACGACGTGGGGAATCGTACGAGCCCCACCACCATCGTCGCCGCGATAACGTCCCAGCCTCGACGCCAGACGTATCCCTTCCATGTGCCCTTCACCGCCGCAGAGAGTGGCCTTCGTCTCGACGGCGCGGTCCTGTGTGAGCAGATCTTTACGGTCGATCAGCATAGGCTAGGACCGTTGGCAGGCGCTCTCCGCCAGGAGAGAATGCGAGAGGTCGATGTTGCCCTACACTATAGCTTCGGACTGGTAGGGTGATTACTCTGTCGTCCCCAATTCCCTCAGCCCCTCCTCCAGTTGCGGCAGCTCGCTGCGACCTCCTTTGCAGGTGGTCAGATGCTAACGGAGGTCGCTCAAAAGAAACAGTGCGAAAGGGATGAATCATAAGGCGTTTTGCGGAACTGGTGAGACTCTCTTAGTCGTTTCGTGCGCTAGGCGATCACCACGCCCAGCTCCTTCAGCTCCGCCTCGAGCTGCCGGACGTCCTTGTAGAGCAGGCCCCGCAGGCCGAGAGAGCGGATAGCCACCAGATTGCGCTCCTGGTCGTCTACCAGCAGGGTCTCCTCCGGTGCCACGAAGAGCCGCTCAAGGGCGATGAGGAAGATGGCCGGGTTGGGCTTGGTGACGCCGGCTTGGCCCGCGAGAACGAAGGTGTCGAAGAGTCGGCCCAGGCGGTAGCGCTCGATGAGCTCGTCCTCGAAGGAGTCGGGCTCGTTGGCGAGCAACGCCAGGCGGTACCGCTGGTGCAGACGCGTCGCCAGCGCGACCAGCGGCTGGTTGAGGCGCGCCGACGCCTCGATCTCCCGACGCACGGCGTCCAGGTCGCGTCCCAACAGCCGGCCCGCCTCGTCCCAATAGTCGTCGTCGCTGAGGTAGCCCAGGCAGCGCTGGCGCCAGGCGTCGCCCGTGCCGAGGGCGCGCTCGAGGCTGCCGGGCGTCAGGCCCAGGCGCTCGTCGTATAGCCGCAGACGGTCGGGATGATACGCCTCGATGAAGACGCCGTCCCAGTCGAACAAGATGGCCCGGATGGGGACGGCGCTGACGTTCAGGCGGTGGCTCCGTTGCGCGAGCGGAGGAAGCGCAAGTAGCGGCTGATGGCGACCGCTGCGCCCGCGACCGAGTGATAGGCCGGTATGCCGGCCTCGACGAGCCGCTCGGTCATCTGCTGCGCTGCGCGGCCCTCACGGGATGTGGCACCGTGGCGCACGATGAAGGCCGTGGGCTTGATCGGCCGTTGGCGCACCGTGTCGAGGATCACCTGTGTCCGGTCGTCGTCGGCGTTGCCCGGTGGGCCGAAGCCCATGCCGCCCAGCACCACGAGCATGTCGATGTTCGCGCTGCCGACGATCGCCTCGTAGGCCTGGGCGAAGTGGCGCGTCTCCAGGAGCGGCGAGGCGTCCAGCGGGTTGCGGATGCTGTGCCCAGCGAGCGGCACCATCTCGCGGAGCGTCTGTCTGGTCTCCTCCGGTAGAGGAGGCATCTCGAGGCCGGCCGCCGCGATCTCGTCGGTGGAGAGGACGCTCACGCCACCGCCCCCGGCGAGGAGGGCCACCCGCGGCCCTTGAGGCGGTCGCAGGAAGCGGAACGTGACTGCCAGGTCCACCATCTCCTCGACGCTCTGCACGCGGACCGCTCCCACTTGGCGGCAGAGGGCGTCCCAGAGGGCGTCGTTGCCCGCCAGCGACGACGTGTGCGAGGCGGTCGCCCGCGCGCCCGCCTCGGTGCGGCCGCCCTTGAGGATGAGCACGGGTTTGCGCGCCGCGGCCCGCTTGAGCGACTCGAAGAGCGGCCGTGCGTCGCCGGTGCCCTCGAGGTACGCGGCGATGATCTGCGTCGCGGGGTCCCAGGCGAGGTAGTCGAACAGCTCGGCGGCGCTGACGTCGGCGGCGTTGCCTACGGAGACGACCTTGCTGAAGCGGAGCCCGCGCAGCGCCCCCTTGCTCGTGAACTCGGAGGCATTGGTGCCGCTCTGGGAAATCATGCCCACGGGGCCCGGCTCGCGCGGGAACGCCTCGCTGAAGGTGAGGCCTGACTCGGGGCAGTAGACGCCCATGCAGTTCGGGCCGATCAGGCGGATGCCGCCGCGCTTGGCGATGGCCACGACCTCGCGCTCGAGGGCGATGCGCTCCGGCTCGCCGGTCTCGCTGTAGCCGGCGGTGAAGAAGTGGACCACCTTCACGCCCTTGGCGACGCAGTCCTCCATGAGGTGGGGGGTCACCGGCGCAGGCACGCTGGAGATGACGTACTCGACCTCACCCGGGATGTCGGTGACCCGGGGATAGGACGGCACGCCGCCGATCTCGCTCGCCTTCGGGTTCACGACGAGCAGCCGCCCAGGGAACTCATGCTTGAGCATGCCGCTGAGGAAGCCGCCGCCCCGCCCCGGGCGGCTGGAAGCGCCGGCGATGACCACGGTCTTCGGATGGAAGATGAAGTCCAGCGGGTGAGTTTCCGTCGTTGTTCCTGCCATCAAAGCCTCCCTCCAGGGGGTCTCTGTGGTTGCTTTTCGTGGTCGAATTGACCTATGGCTTTCTCCTCAACCGCGCCTTGGTCAACTGGTAGTCTGCCTCTAGGTTCAGCCACAGATGCGCAGATATCCCCAGTGCTTGCTCCAAGTCGAGGGCTGTTTCGGCAGTGATGCGCTTCTTGTCCCGCACAATCTCACTAATGACCTGGTAGGGACGGCCCATGAGCTCGGCGAGCTCCTTCTGGGTCATTCCGCGCTCCGCTAACTCTTCCTCCAGCAGCTCGCCTGGCGGGACTGGAAGGTCGCTCTGCGTTCGGCTCCTAGTCGCCATAGTGGTTCGTTACCTCTTCTACTCTAACCACGTCGCCCGTTTCATTGGGCACGACGATGAGGCGCCAGCGACCCTGAAGCGTCATTGCGAACTGGCCCGTTCTGCCACCGGTCAGGGCGTGCAGGCGTAGCGCGCGGATGTGATAGAGCTCGTTGAAGTCCCGCGCTGCAAGGAGAAGGTTGATCCTCTGGATGTAGCGCCGCGCCACCTCTGGCCCCCAGCGCCTTGTCGCTTCACGATAGCTCTCGAAGCATCTCTCCAAGTCATGGGTGCGGAACTGTACCTCCACTCTTCACCCTATCGCTGAATGCTAGCATCCGCGACGTGTCTTGTCGAGCCGCTACTCCAGTCCCAGCTCCCGTTTCACCTCGTCCGTGGCCTGGCGGATGACGCGCAGCTTCGCGATCGACTCCTCCGCCGTGCGCGTCTTGAGGCCGCAGTCGGGGTCCACATACACCTGCTCCGGGCGCATCACCTCGAGGGCGCGGTAGATGTTCGCCTTGACCTGCTCCACCGTCTCGGTCACATGCGTGTGCACATCCACGACGCCGAGGCCGATGTCCTTCGTGAAGGGGTGCTTGCGGAACAGGTCGATCAGGTCGTAGCCACTGTTGGCCAGCTCCAGGTCGATCTGGTCGA
>Ga0209751_10004172_pt1 | contig 13878 bp, 12 predicted proteins | sample RifCSP13_1_FD_184019 | JGI IMG/M metagenome (GOLD analysis project Ga0209751, IMG submission 184019) | Soil microbial communities from Rifle, Colorado - Rifle CSP2_sed 13_1 (SPAdes) (version 2) | ecosystem: Environmental > Terrestrial > Deep subsurface > Rock core/Sediment | place: Rifle... | reverse complement strand
CCGCCAGGTTGCTAAGGGCAGGCCAGAGTGAAAACACCTGGCTAACGGCCGTGATTTACGAAAACGAGGGTGAGTTAACGCAAATTTCAAAAGAAGGAACTGTAGAGTTTAAGAAATGACTTCTCACATTGATAAGGAAAAGCTGCGTGAATATGGTCGCATCCCAGTTGATCAACTAGAAAACCACCCAGATGCGAAAGTAAAAGTAAGGGTTTTTGGATCGAAGGATGATGTCCACAGGTGGGCGGCTCGGGACATGATCGACGAAGTCATAGTGAATAATGAGCAAGGGCGGTTCACGAGTTGGATATTGCCGTGCGGTCCTACTAAGCAGTATCCCTATTTCACGAAATGGGTGAACGAGGCAAAGGTGAGTCTCAAAAACGTGCATGTGTTCCACATGGACGATGTCCTCGATTGGGAAGGGCGGCCCCTGCCTCTTTCCAGCCCGTTCTCATACGAGGGATGGATGCGGAAGAATTTTTACGAGCCCATTGACCCAGGGCTCGCCATCCCATCAGACCATATCCACTTCCCCACCATTTTCGATATCGACAGGGTAAGCCGGGAAATCGAGATGCTAGGCAGAGTCGATACGACCTATGGTGGAATCGGCTTCCGGGGTCATATTGCCTTTAATGAACCGCCGTTGGTTCCCTGGTATTCCGTTACTCCGGAAGAGTTCAAACGCTCTCGAACAAGAATCCTCCATTTGAATTCTGACACGATTGTGGCATTGAGCCAGAGAGTTGCTGGTGGCAATACACATGAAATTCCCCCTATGGCAATTACTCTGGGAATGAGGGATCTCCTTTCGGCTAAGCGAATCAGGTTGTTTTCCGATACAGGAGCCTGGAAACGGAACATCATTCGATACCTAATATTTGGCGATCCAACTGTTGAATTCCCAGTTTCGTTGGCCCAAGACCATTCGGACATCTTGGTCGTAGTAGACCAAGATACTGTATTACCCACATTGGACCCTGAATGAAATCAAAAGCTAAGATAGTTGTAGTTGGTAGTCATGCCCCTGGAATTTTCGTCAGGGTTAAACGGATCCCAAAGGCCGGTGAAACTGTAATTGGATGGGATTTGCATGAACCTCTAGATGGGGGCAAAGGATCCAATCAGGCAATTGCAGCAGCCCGGTTAGGTGTTGAAACCAGTTTTGTTGGTTGTTTGGGGCGCGATCGGATAGGTGATGAAGGCGAAAGGGTATTGAGAGAGGCGCACGTTGACACCACTTGGATGAAGCGCCATGAATCGGTTCACAGTGGTGGCGGCTTGATCATGCTGGACGAAAATGGGGTCCCAGCCATGATCACATCAATGGGTGCCAACGATGAATTGACAGAAGAAGATGTGGAAATGGCCCTAAGCGCGTCTGCGCCAGAAGCCAAGGTAATGCTCACCCAATTTGAGATTCCCGTCGACGTGGCTTTGTACGCCGCCAGGCGAGCCAGCCAATTGGGCATGATTTCAATCTTAAATCCGGCCCCCGCGCCCGAAATGGTTGATTTTGATTTAGACGGCGTTGGCATTCTCATCCCCAACCAAACCGAATCGCAGGGTCTGCTTGGACAAGCCCCTGGCGAAGACTACGATGCGACTACTTTAGTCAAAGAATTGAAAAACAAATATCATATCCCCGCCGTCATTGTCACCCTAGGCGAAAACGGCTTTGTGGGTATTGACGATAACGGAACCTGGAGCCAGAGGGCACCCAAGGTTGATGTGCAGGATACGTCTGGAGCCGGGGACAGCTTTTGTGCTTCTTTGGCAGTTGCTATCTCAAACGGGAAGTCAATTCGCGAAGCCTCAATTTGGGCAAATCATGTTGCCGGCCTGTCTGTAACACGGCCAGGAACCATTGGCTCATTTCCAACCCTTGATGAAGCAAACTACGAGCGCTACCCACCAAGTGAAATCCCCGGCCATTCGAATGTGGGGGAGGCTGAAATTAGAGGTGAGATTCAATAATGGGTGGCGTAAAGCAACTGATTTTCGGTCTCTTTGTTGAGGATTTGTAGGCTATCAACAGGCTGCAGCAAGGAGAGCCAAGAAATCGATGAAACCTCTAGCTTATTGCTCCATGTTTCCCAACTAAAGAACATACGACCACGTTCACTCCAGTACCGGCAGACCGCTCCAGCCTCCCTGGTTCGCCACCTAAGGCTCATCCATTTTGGACCTCAATAGCCGCATCGTAAGCAAGTTCAAAGGACTTATCCAGCAGGCGCAGGTCGCCGGGGGGTCGCCAGACGCTGCCCGCCAGGCTGTCGCCCACCACAAAGACGGAGGCGGCCTGGGCGGCGCGCACCTGGGCGACGGCGAACAAGGCGGCGCTCTCCATTTCAACCGTTTGGATCCCCTCGGATTGGTATTGCTGGACTTCGAGGTCCGTTTCGCGGAAGGTGGCGTCTGTAGTCCAGCTGGCGCCCATGCTTGGTGACTGGCCGCTAGCTTCCAGAGATTGCTTGAGAGCCGAAGCCAGTTTGGCGTCCCCATCTACGAATCTGGATGGCGGAAGATAGTGATACGAGGTACCTTCGTCGCGCAGGGCGCGGTTGCAGACCACGATGTCACCGGGATTTTGAGTCGGCTGCAAACCGCCCGCCATCGAAATTGAAATCAGACGGCGCGCACCCCAGGCGATCAGCTCCTCGGCCAGGCCGGCCATCAGCGGCGAGCCTAGCCCAAAATTAGTCAGCACCATCACGCGGCCCTTGGTCTCATTGAGCGCGAACAGATCGCCATTCAAGCGGCCAACTTTGCGCAAAGGGTGCTTGCGCTTCAAGCGTTCCGGCAGGCCGCGTTGCAAGCAGAGGATGACGGACTCGGGGCCAGCACCGGGTGGCAGCATGCCAGCCTGCTGACGGTAGGCCAGCATGTGCTGCGGCGTGAGCAGAGGCTGCCCTTTGTGCTTATTGGGGAAGTTGGGGATCGGCATAAAATTCTTTCTGAGGCGGATTGCGCAACCAGTAGACAACCAAGATGGCGGCCTGCAGGCTTTCAGCTAGCAGCAAACCCCAGGCCACAGCAGCCGGCCCCAAGGCTGGCAGGCCCAAGAGCACAAAGGTTAGCAGCGCGGCCAAGCTTACGACCAGGGATAGCATAATGATCTTTTCTTTTTTGGCTGAAAGCAACATCAGCGAAAAATAATGGGTCAACGTCACCGGGATCAGCAGCCAGGCCAGGATGTTTAATAGCGGAACCGAGGCGGAAAATTCCGCGCCGAACAAGATGGGGATGAGCGCAGGAGAAAACAAGAAGAGCAGAACCGCCAAGGCTCCTGCCAGCAAGAGCAAGAGCTTCAGCGTTTTGGCGAAAAGTTTCTGTAATTTTGGATGGGGAGCAGCCTGGGCCTGCGCCATCAGCGGAAAGACGGCGCCTAACAAAGCAAAGTGGCCTAGCTTGGCAGCTTCCACCACGCGCAGCGCGGCCGAGAACAACCCGGTTTCCGCCGCGCCTTGCAGAGTGGCCAGCAAATAGATCCCCATGCGTTGATACAGCGCGCCTAGGAGGCCGAGGGCGGCGATAGGCGCGGCCGCAACCAGCAAAGCGGCCAGCGTCTTCCACGAAATTTGCCACGACCACAATCCGCGTCCATGGGAGGCGAACAAGAGCATTGCCGCTAGCGCGCTGAGCAGCTGGACGGCCAGCAGCAGGCCAGCCAGCGCTTCGATGGAGAAACCCGGCTGCACAAAAAACCAGGCGGCTGCGGCCAGAAAAAATCCATTGAACAAGTTCAGCCAAGTGAAGGCAGCCATGCGCTCCAAGCCGCGCAAAGCGGCGCTGAAGACCGAATAGGCGGCCAGCGGAAGCAAGGCCAGACTGTAAAGATACAAAGCGCGGATGACATCCGGCGTCTGGTTGGGGATCAAAGGGGCAAGCAGAAATACTAACAAGATAAACGGGAGAGCAAGCGCCAACTGCACAATTAGAGAAGCCGGCAGAACCGTGGGGTCGCGCTTGGCGGCGACCTCGCGCATGATGAGCATATCGGTGCCGAAGGTGGTGGCCAGGTTGCCGAGGTAAACAACCGAAGCAATGAAGGCATACTGGCCCAGGCCAACCTCACCCAGGCGGCGGGCGATAACGATGCTGAACAGCAGGGCCAGGCCCTGTGAGCCCAGGCGGCCGAGCAGCAGCCAGCCTGTGTTTTTAGCTACCCGGGTGCTGAGTTCAGCCTCCTCCACAGTGGCGACTAACAATATCTCAGAGCAGGGGTTCATAGCGAAACGAGATGATGAAAAAATCTCCCCAGCCACGCCAAGGCCAGCGCGGCGCTAGCCGGTCGTCCAGCCAGGCAAGCGCAGCGTAGATACGCGGATGGCGCTTGGCCAGATTCTTGCTCTCCGCGGTCGGCGTGATCACCGAGAGCCCTTCAATGGAGAGCAAGCGAAATTCCGGGGGAAAAGCGGCTTGAACCTGCTTCGGCGAAAAATAATAGACCTTGAAATATTTCCCTTCCAGGTGGGCAGTAGTTCCGTTTTTGGAGAAGCGCCGAAAGGCTAAACGAAATTGGCCCAGGAAGACGGTGGCGAGTTCCCACAGGCAAACCGGGGGCATGATTACCCAGGTGATTAGGCCGCCCGGGCGCAAAATTTGGAGCAACTGCGCGACCACAGGCCGCAGATCCGCAATGCAGTTCAACCCGCCCAGGTTAGAGAAGACCGCATCATACGGCGCCCTTTCTGCTTTATCGAGTTCGGTGAAGGACAACTGTTGGTAAGTCAGCCGGTTGGCCAGGCCTAGGGTTTCTTGTTTGGTCCTCACGCGGGCCAGCATGCCCGGCGAAATATCGGTGGCATGCACTTGAAAACCCTGTTGTGCCAGATGCGCAGCGTCGATACCGGTGCCAGCGTTCAATTCTAAAATTCGTTCCCCTGGCCTCAGATGCTTCTCTAAATGCGCGTACACCTTGTTGCGCATGCGCGTCTGATTGGGATGATCGAGGGCAAACAGATCGTATTTCTCGGCGGTGAGCGAGAAGGCTTCGGCCACTGTGGCGAAATCCGGCTGGTGAGGGGCGGCCATGGCTAGCCCTGCGGAGTCGGGCGGGACGCAGCTTCCGGGTCCAGAACCGGCGCCAGCGGCTGGATGCCGCGGTGCGGCAGGCGGGCTAGCTGCCTAAGCTTCCAGCGGGCGAAAGGCAGCGTGGCCGCCTGGTATGGCAAGGCCAGCAGCTTGCGCAAGCTCGGGTTGCCACCGCCCGCCAGCTGGCGACGCGTCTTGCGCGCCCGGAATTCTTTGTGCAGCACAATGTGCAGCTGCCGATAAAACTGCGTGCTGTACGGGCCGTCGTACATCATGTCCAGGTCTGCGGAGTCGACCCAGTGTTGTTTGTGGCCGAGCTGGTCTTCCACCGCGGCGTGGAACTTGGTGCCCGGCAGCGGATAGGAGACGGACATGCCGATATCGTCCGGGTGGCACTCCCGCACAATCTGCAGGGTCAGCTCAATGTCTTCCATCGTCTCCCCCGGGTATCCGAATTGTAAAAAGAAGCCGACCTGGATGCCCGCCTGCTGCAAGCGCCGGGCAGCCTCGCGGATCTGGGAGACCTTGGTGCCCTTCTCCATGGCGTCCAGGATCTTTTGCGAGCCGGATTCGGCGCCGATCCAGGCGATCTGGCAGCCGGCGCGCTGCAGCGCCTCGATCTCGCCGGGCTTCAGCAGCAGGTCGGCTCGGTTCAGGGACTTGAACGGGATCTTCGCCTGCTCGGCTTCTACGGCCGCGGCGAACTGGTCCATCCAGCCCGGCTTTAGACCCAAAATGTCGTCCGCAAAACTGATATGGTCGGGGGCGTAAGTTCTCTTCAACCATTTCATTTCCGCGGCCACGTTCTGCGGGCTGCGGGCGTTGTAGCGCTGCCCCCAAATAGGCTTGGCGCACCAGTTGCAATGGAAGGGGCAGCCGCGGGTGGTGACCATGTTCATGGAAAAGTAGCCATGGCGCTCCCGCCAAATGCGGCGATAGCGGGGGACGTCGACCAGGTCCCAGGCCGGGAAAGGCAGCGCATCAAGATCTTTAATATCGGGCCGCCGCGGGTTGATGGCGGTCTCCGGGCCAGCGCGGTATGCCAAGCCCAGGATGGAGTCCAGCTGCCTGTGGCCGCGGCCAGAGAGCCGCTCCATTAGCTCTCCCAGCGTGTACTCCCCCTCCCCGATCAGCACGAAGTCTGCGCCGGCCGCCAGGTACCTGGCGGCCTGATCGCTGGCATCCGAGCCGCCCACGATCACCGTGCAGCCGCGCGCCCTGGCCATGGCGATCATGGTGAAGGCGGCCTGGCGCATGCGCGAGAGGCACATCTTGGACAGGTAGTTGAAGTTGTCTTCATAGATCACCGCGTAGCGCGGCCGCTCCGCGTCCAGCGCGGCGCCCCACTCGTCTTCGGAACTGGCCAACATGGCATCGAACAGGGCCACGGCGTAGCCGCGTTGGCGCAGATAGCTGGCGGCCAGCATAGAGCCCAGTGGCGGGTAGGGCTGCATAGCCGCCCAGAGCTTGGGGTCGAAGCGCAGATAATAAGACTGGCCGAAAAGCAGCTCGGTCATGCCACCCTCACATCGATCGCCTGCAGGCGGGCTTGAAAAGCCGCCATCGTGCGCTGTTTGTGGCCGTCGAAGTGGCCTTTACAAAAGTCCGCGGAAAACCGAGTTTCGCTATTCATGGTTTCCTGGCGGATAAATTTGGCGATCTTGCGCCTCATCTCCCAATGCTCCAGCCAGCGCGTGGGTTGCGAAGCCAAAAGCGCTTCGCTTGCGCTTTTCAAGCGGCCGGGGCTGCCAGTGCGAACTGCAACTGATCGAGGAGAGCCCTGAGCGTTGGGAAGGAAACTGTCTGTCCAGCGATTCTCGGCGCGCATGGCTGTGTAAACGGCCAGGCCACTGATCGGGATCATGCGCGCAAGTTCCTGGGCGGTAAACAGGTCACGTTCATCCAAAGCCAGGCGGCTTTCCGCCAGGATGAAATTTGGGCAGATGCGCGCCAACGAAGCATTGGTCGCTCGGTCAAGAGCCAGGATCATGGCGCGGGTTACCCACAAATAGCCCGGCCGGGTAACGACGAGGTAGTCCAGGTCTGCATCCGGCTCAACGTTATCCGCGGCCAGGGCGCCGGTGACGGCCACGAGGCGCACGAAAGGCATGGCCGCAATGCGCCGTCCATATTTGATCGCCAGAGGCCACAGAGTCTCGGCCTGGACCTCGCGCCTTCGGCGCAACCCAACGATCCCTTCGCGTCCCGGCAGCGCCCATAGCCCGCCATTCAGGCTGACCAGGTTTCCCGCCATAGACTCCAAAGCAGCCAGGACTTCCGCCTGGGCCGCCCGGCAGCCAATCAGATAGCGGTGGATCTCAGGGGCAGTAAGCGGGTAATCGAAGACATCGGCATAGGCGAGAGTGCACAAGATGGCGGTGCGCAGATCGCAGTCACCCACATCCAAGACCTGCATGTCGTGGCCCAGGGGGAGCTGCATGGCATTCAGTTAGGCGAACCTAGCGCGGCGGCGCGCTGCACGCGGTTGATGCTGATGGTCTGGCCGATGGTGTACAGCGCGGTGAAGGCGCAGCCAAGCGCAAACATGCCTGAGTAAAGAGAGGCTAACCAATATCCGGAGGAAATTCCGAGAATTAGAGTCCCGAAATTTAAGGCAGAAAAGGCCAATTCCCAAAACACGATAGGGTCTAGCTTCAGGTGATATTGCTGTTTCATCCAGCTCTTGGTCTTCGCCTGCACCCCGAACTTGGGTGTGCGGCGGAATTCGCCGGGCTTGCGGCGGATCACCTCAGCGGCGGCGCGCACCGTATTGAGCATCATCCCGCCTCCGAAGGCCGAGATGAACAGGATGATGGGCAGCCAGCGCCACCACGGCCGCCCCAGCTTATGTTGCCCGGCAAAAAGCAAAAGGGGCGGCGCCAGAATGGTGAGGCTGAATAAGTAAGCAACGCTGAAAAGCGAAATAAGGCCCGGGAAATCCCGCGCGTACAGGATGGCCACCGGCTGAAGCAGGCAATAGGCAAACAAAAGCAAATGGACGCCATAGCCGCCGAGGTGGAACGTGGCGGCGATCTTGGTGCGCAGCGGGTGGTGGCTGGCCCAGATGGCGGGCAGAAGGCGCGCGGCGCATTCCAGGCTGCCGCGCGCCCAGCGATGCTGCTGGCGGCGGAAAGCGTTGAAGGTGATGGGCACCTCGGCCGGGGTTTCCACCGCGCTCAAATAGCGGGCGCGCCAGCCCTTGAGGAAGGCGCGATAGGAAAGGTCCAAGTCTTCGGTAAGCGTGTCTGCCGTCCAGCCCCCAGCGTCCTCGATGGCCGCCCGCCGCCAGATGCCGGCGGTGCCGTTGAAATTGAACCAAAGGCCAGAGAGGCTGCGGGCCAGCTGCTCAACCATGAAGTGCGCATCGATGGCCAACGACTGAATCAGGGTAAGGAAGGAAAAACCGCGGTTCACATGGCCCCAGCGGGTTTGCACGAAGGCGATCTTGGGATCCTCAAAATGCGGCACCGTTTGCTGCAAGAAATCGGGCCGCGGGACAAAATCCGCGTCGAAGATGGCAAGGAATTCCCCACTGGCCTTTTCAAAGCCTTCCCGCAGGGCACCTGCTTTATAGCCGACGCGGTCCGTGCGATGGAGAACCTTGATGTCTATGCCGTTCGCCTGCGCGGCTTTGGCAACTTGGCTGACGATGGCTTGGGTCTCGTCGCTTGAATCATCCAACACCTGGATCTCCAAACGGTCCTTGGGATAATCCAGCCGGCTAGCGGCCTGCACCAGGCGTTCGGCCACGTACATTTCATTGTAGATCGGCAGTTGGACCGTGACCCGTGGCCAGCGCTCCAGCGGGCGCGGCTTAGGCCGCTTCTGCGGGCCTTGCCGCAGCGAAATAAAAGTCAGGTACATGAAGTTCAGCCCGAACAAAAACAGCAGGCTGGAGACCAGGAAGTAGGCGATGGCAAGCGGGATGAAGAGCAGGTTGCTCATGCTTTGGCCTTATTTTGCGCGTCGACATAAAAGCGCGCCCACAAGCCCCAGGCCAGGTATTGCCAGAGGCGGCCAGGGGCAAGCAGCCAGGGGTAAACATCGAACAATCCGACGACAGCAAGGGCCAATAGGGCAGCAGTGGCTGCGATTAGGTCAGGAGTGTACTTAATCCGGCGGTTCAGAAACAAAGCGAACCAAGGCGCAGCAATCACAGTCAGATAGAACAGGCCGCCAAACAATCCAGTTTCCAAAGCGGCACTCAAAACAACATTATGAACAGGCGCGTAGTTTACCGGAAAGCTCGGAAAGGTTTTCATAAAAGCTTGCGGAGATGCGCCCAAGCCCACCCCGAGGATTGCGTTTTCCACGAAAACAGTATTTCCGGCAGACGCAAGGACCCTTCGCTCTTGAAGAGAGCCTAACTCTGGTTGTAATTCCTGAAAAGAGATTTGCTCTCCCAAGCGTAGACCTACAAGCTCAATGTTCGCCCAAATAAATGGGAACAGCATAAGCAGAAGGGCAAGGAAAAAAGCAACTTCCTTCCAGGCCGGCAATCTTTTTTGCCTTACGAAGCGATGGTACCCAATGAAAATAAGGGCGACAAACAAAGCCAGCCACGCTGATCGCGAGTAGGTAAAAAAGAGGGCCAAAGCTCCCATCGCCATGAACGTGAACGTAAGTGGGTCCATGCTCTGTCCTTCAAATAGGTGCCAAACCAAGAGCAAAAGCATGGCGAATACCAGGCAACCGGCCAGCAGGTTTGGGTGATCGGTGAGCCCATAGGCTCGCAATGCGCGAATGGACTCCGTCCACACCACGCTGATCCCGCTCCACGCAGGATTCAACTCGAACTCCCCCAACGATTGCAGGCCGACTGACCTTTGGGTCAGTGCTTGCAGGATGGCAATCGAGGCTTGGATCGACAACATGACACTCAGCGGAGCGAGCAATTGGCGGATAGTAGTAACCTGATTGATTACGTACAGGTAGAAGGCGAATAGAATAATGAGTCGTATGGAGTGGTAAAAAGCCAACGCCGGATCAATCGAAGTAGCCGAAGTAACCAAGGCCGCCAGTGTGAGGCCTACGAGTGGCAGTGTCAGGAAAGCGGGCCCAGTTTGGAGCCTGCGGGGATGAAGATAGAGGTGGAGAAGCCAGGTGGCTAGGGTCAAAAGTAAGGCGACGTCTGACGCGTAGAGGATGAAATCGGTGTAATCACTCCATATTGGCTCAATAGGCCGGGTTATTTGCAGGAATCGGTAGCGGAATGGGAGCAGGACGATCGTAGCAAAAAAGAACGCCCGAGATGACTTCGCTAAGGTGCTGTTTAGCTGTTCAGGCATGAGAAGTAAAGGTATCTAGCTATAACCGCTGTTCTTAAGTCTGGCGTGATAAAACTATAACATAACGAGATTCCAAGCTCATGAGCGCTAAAGCCGGCTTGCCGCCCAAGATCGCCATCGTCCACGACCGGCTGAACGTGCGCGGGGGCGGCGAGCAAGTGGTCGAGGAGCTCGCCCGCCTCTACCCGAAAGCGCCGATCTTCACCCTGATCTATGACCCGCGAAAGTTCGATAAGAGCGAAATTGCCAGCCACACGGTGCGGACAAGCTTCATCAACCGGCTGCCCAAGGCGATTGACAGGCACCGCTACTACATCCCGCTGATGCCGCTGGCCATCGAAGGTTTTGAATTGGAGCGCTTCGATCTCATCCTCTCCAGCAGCGCGGCCTTTGCCCACGGGGTGCGCACCGACCCGAGCCAGCTGCACCTCAGCTACATCCACAGCCCCATGCGCTACGCCTGGCACCAGTACAGGCAGCACGTCAGCGAATTAGGCTTCGGTTCGCCATTCATCCGCCTGCTGCTGGCGTACCTGCGCCGCTGGGACCGGGCGGCTTCGGCGCGCGCCGACCACCTGGCCACCAATTCAGCCTGGACCGCCGGGTCCATCCGCGCCGCTTTCAATCGCGAAGCCACGGTCATCTATCCACCGGTGCATACAGAGCAATTTCAACCTGCCGCTCAGCGCGGGGATTATTACCTGACCGTGTCCCGGCTGGTGCCGTATAAACGCGTGGAGCTGATCGTCAAAGCCTTTGCCGCCAATGGCAAACCCTTGGTTGTTATTGGCGAAGGTCCACAGGAAAAGAAGTTGAGGAAACTGGCGACAGGGAATATTCGCCTCCTTCCCTTCCAGTCGCCCGAACTTTTTGCCCGATGGATGAATGCGGCCAAAGCCTTCGTTTACGCCGCTGAGGAAGATTTCGGCATCGCCGCCGTGGAGGCGCAGGCGGCCGGCTGCCCGGTGCTCGCCTTCGGCCGCGGCGGCCTAACGGAAACCGTGCTCGAGGGCAAGACGGGACTATTTTTCGAGGAGCAGACTGCGGAAAGCCTAAATGCGGCTATCGATCAATTCGAGCGCGGCGATGTGCATTTTGACGCTAAAGCCATAGGAAAAAATGCGGAGCGCTTCGCTGCGAGGAATTTTGAAAAGTCTTTCACGAATTTTGTGGACGAGAAATGGAAGGCGTTTATCGATCGGGCTTAGCCTGCCAGGAATTGGCGGGCAGAGCGAGCAGCAGGCCTCGTTAGGGCGAAGGTAAGACTAACCATCGGAAGGGCCTTCGGTGCGATCTAATCGTCGGCGAAGATGAAGACGGGACTGGGGGTCAGGGTTATTGTTATGAGGCCATCCACCGCCGACAGGGTTTGCACCTCGGGCCCAGCTGAATCCAGCGCGAGGCTCAGCTGGGCGAGAGCGGAGATCTCAAAGTCAACTTGCAGGGTGGTCTGGGGAATCTGGTCGCCGGGCAGAACAAGGATCCCCGGATCGTACCAGGCGATCCATGACCGCCGGCCATCGTTTTCGACTGCATACATCCGCAGACCTTGTTCATCGAACGGCAGGCGGGTGATCCTGTCGTAATTGTCCAATTGACTAATTATCTGCTGCAATGCGTAATAAACCGGTCGATATTCCTTGCGTTCAAGATCAACCAGCCCGGCCCAGGCGGACGTGCCTGCCCCGGCACGCGCCAGGCTCAGCTTTAGCAACAACAGGTCCTCGGTATAGGCAGTATTTATCAGCGTAATTCCCTGAGAGGCAGCCACAACGATACGCTTGACCGTGTCTTGGGCAATGAACTCTTGAGTCCAAACCAAGGTGGCGGCATCAGCACGTATCAGGAGAGTGAAATAGTCGGCCAGGCGGCAGCGGTCTGCTTCCGTGGCTGGGGGAACCAGGCGCCCCATTTGGTTCAGCGGCCGGTCGCACACTGTGGCCGGACCCCAGGCGATAAACGGAGTTGACCCCGTGTCGCTAATGATGATAGGTTTTTGATAACCTCGCTGCGTAGTTTCGTAATTCAACCAAGCCACAATGGCCTCGATCTCATACGGATGGCCCAGGGAGTGAATATTCAACACGTCGAAAAGATCCGGTCGATCCAGTATGCGGCGCATGTCGGCAAGCGGGTGGGTCTGGTCCTCTAAAGTGGCAAAAGCAGATTCGTATTCAGAGGATGTAATTTCACCAAAAAGAGCAGGGGTAGCCAAAAAGGCTACGTGAGCAATGAGCACATCCGAAGAGGCTTCATGGGCTGCGCGGTACGCAAGCTCCAGGATCTGCAGGTATTCATCCACGGGTTCGGGTTCGTAACTGGAGAACTCCACACCTATTTCGTAATAGCGGATCGGGGCGCGCAGCCCGGGCATGTCGGAAACGCCGTCGGCATCATAGCGTTCGACAACGGAGGATACCCAGACTTCATACTCATCCAGGTATTCTTCCTTAATTGCGCCTTTGAGAGGGAACAAGGACCCAGGGACGCGCACATCCTTGGACGCCCAACCGCTTATTGATCTCAACGCGAGCACCAGCGTGTCGATGCCCCGTGTTTGAAATTCGATCACGAAGTTATCCAGGCGCGTGAAGTCGATTTGCGCATCCGCCGAGGCCTGCATTGCCCCCCAGTCAAAATTAGCAGGTAAGGGTTTGGCGGTGGTAAGGCCAAGCGGTTCCAGCATGCCGGCCAGGGGTGCTACTCTCGATGGAACCTCAATGATGATGTACTCGGTGCCAATCAGAATAGGCGCGCCAGCCACGGAGGCTTCAATAGGGGTCTGATCCTCTGCCCTGGGTGAGGTGGAGGTTGGCGGCTGGCCGCCGCTCTGGGCAGGGATAGCCTGACCACAGGCCAAGGCCGTGACGAACAAGGTGAGGAAACTAAATAACAGCCGGTCTCGCGGGGCTGGAACCATGGGCAATCTCCAACTGAACACTGATCTCACTATACTCCTGTCGTATACTGATTGCCAGCTTGCGGACGCAGACCGCTGAACCCCTAAGATTCACCGCCACCCCGCAGCAGGGCCAAGTCTCGGCCTTACTGCTGCGCCCGCCGGACGCTGTCGCTGTACTGGTAATTGCGCATGGCGCGGGCACGGATATGCGCCACAGCTCGCTGGAAACGCTGAGCGAGGCGCTGTTCGAGCAGCGCGTGGCTACCTTCCGATACAACTTTCCATATATGGAAGGCGGTCGGGGCAGGATCAGCCCCAAGCCGGTGCTCACGGCAACGGTGCGGGCCGCCGTCGCCGCAGCCGTCGAGGCGGCGCCAGGGCTGCCGCTGTTCGCCGGCGGACGCTCGATGGGCGGGCGCATGACCTCGCTGGCCGCCAGCCAAGAACCGCTGCCCGGCGTCAAGGGCCTGATCTTCTTCGCTTTTCCCCTGCACCCGGCCGGCAAACCGGACACCGAACGCGCCGAGCACTTGTTCCAGGTGAACATCCCCATGCTGTTCCTGCAAGGGCCACGCGATGCGCTGGCATCCCCTGAGTTGCTGGCGCCGATCATCAAGCGCCTGGGCAGGCGCGCCACCCTGCACATGG
>Ga0209751_10004169_pt1 | contig 13882 bp, 31 predicted proteins | sample RifCSP13_1_FD_184019 | JGI IMG/M metagenome (GOLD analysis project Ga0209751, IMG submission 184019) | Soil microbial communities from Rifle, Colorado - Rifle CSP2_sed 13_1 (SPAdes) (version 2) | ecosystem: Environmental > Terrestrial > Deep subsurface > Rock core/Sediment | place: Rifle... | reverse complement strand
GCAGCGCAGGCCGCCGAGATCGCCCGAGATCGCACGCCGATGCCCTTGAACACCGCGATGGCCCCGCATGGCGTCTGCCCTGAGCACAAAGCCGTCCTGGTCCCGATCGGCAACACCGGCAAGAAGTTCGGCCACTGGCGGACCGTCAACGGCACCCGCGTGGAGTGCCTGATCGCACCCGCGCCGTCGCTGGACGCGCAGACCGACAACGGCTGGGGCGGAATGCCCCCGGCCACGGCAGAGAACACGAGGCCGGTATGAGAGTACGAAAGTACCTTGACGGTCGCGGCGCGGCAGCGGTAGTGTAGCGACCGCGAGAGTGTTCGGGTTTAGCGTAAGATCGTAGTCGGTTAACCGGCGGGCTCACAGCCCGCAGCAGTCGCCCCCAGAACGCTACCGGACACTCTCGCAAAGGGTCGGGTTCATCTGGGGGCGATTTGCGTCTAAGGGGTTTTCTTCGGGGCTTTGTCGCTAACAAATGAAACGGGTTGATGTTGTCGCAAAGTCCAATCTTTCGCTACCCGCAAAGTGGCTGGCGGTGTTCATGCTGCGCCACAAGAACCGTGACGGTGAGGTCGTGACTACCGCCGTGGATATTGAGGACTGGACCGGGTTGCGGCGCACTTCGATTCGCTACGGCATTGTCGCCCTTGAACACAAGGGTTTCATCGAAACAATCACACCGTTCCGATCTGGCCCCAATTCCTCGGCGCGGTTCCGAGTGCTGGACAGAAACCCCGCACCAAGTACGCAGTTTCCAGATGAAACCCCGCACGATATACGCAGTCTCGTATCTGGCGGTGCAGAAAAAGCCCTTGAGCCTCGCGTGCGCGCAGATCTTGCCCCCCTGTCTTTGTCTTCTCAGAGTTCTCTGTTCTCTCCGGGAGAAGAAAAGGCTTCGGAGGAATCAGTAAGTGAGATACCCGCGTGGCTCACGAATTTACGCACCGCACCTAGTTACGACTTGAATCGTGACGCAGAAACGAGATTGATTGAGCGCGTCAAGAGCGGCGTATTTACGACGCACCGACTGGCTGAGGCATCGACTGCGCTCGCTGCGAAATGGGAATCGATCAAGTGGTCGCCGTCGAATAGGCGCGGTTATAAGCGCATCGACCTGACATTTTTCAACTGGCTGTCTCGGGAGGGAATGAACGGGAATGGAAAGTCTCAAGGGCATGTTTCATCGATTGAAGCCGGACGCGCAGGCGGTTTCGCAGACTCCTCCCGATACGAAACCTGAGTGCCACGTCTGCGGCGGCGCAACCTGGCTGGTCCTGCCCGGCAAGGATCACGAGGGCTTTCCGCGATGGCGAGCCTGCCACGGTTGTTCACGCTGGAACTTCCTGCGCGGGCTCGGCTTCGCCGAGAACGAACGCATCGAGGATCTCGGCACCTTCGACGTCAACCGGCAACCTGATCGCAAGGCACGGGAGGCCGCGGCGTTGGCAAGCCAGAAGGTGCGCGAGTGGATCGCTGGCGATCTGGCGAGCCTTGTGCTCTGCGGACCGATCGGTGTCGGCAAAACGCATCTGGCGAAGGCCGCTGTCTACGAGTTGGGCCTGAAGAACGTGCGGCCAGCGTACGTGTCCGGTCCCGACTTCGAGCGACAGGTCAAGAACTTCGACATTTCCAACGACGTGAGAGAGCGGCACATGGCCCACCTGATCGAAGCCCCGCGTCTCGCCTTCGACGACATCGGCTTCGGCGGCAAGGACGGGTCGCCGTGGATGCGAAGCCAACTGGAAGCCCTGTTCGATGGCCGCTATCGGCGCGACCTCGGCAGCCTGCTCACTACGAACCTGCTACGGGATGAGCTTGCGAGTTACGCCGGGGTGAGGGTGGTCGACCGGATCATGCAGGACGGCGCATGGATAACGATGCCAGGCGAGAGCCAGAGGGAGGAGTCGTGATCATCCGCTTCGAGCGCGTCACGGTCGAGAAGCCCCAGATCGACTTCAACAGCCGACGCCGCAAGGGGTCTGCGGGCCAGGGATCGGTGAAGCTCTCGATCCCGTTCCAGATAATCGCCCACGCCGCGGACCTCCAGAGGCTGGCCGAGGGCGGGGAGTACGCGGTCTCGTTCACCCCAATGGCAACGGTGATCGCGGACGCCGAGAAGGCCGCCGATGGCCGGCAATAGGCGCGGCTTCCGGTGGCCAGAGGCGACGATTCGCCGGTTCTTGCGGCTCTCCACAAGGTCGGCATCCGCGAGGCGTGCGGCAGGACCGGCGTCCCGTACCGGACCGGGTACAGGTGGCTGCGGATCGGCGAGGCGGAGGCGGTCAGCAGGGCGCTGGCGCCCCGACCCATGCCGCCAGTCTCACGGGAACGGTCGATGGCGATGCTCGCTCGGATGCAGGCCGATCCTTCGCTAACGTGGACCGCGATCGCCCGCGAGTACGGCGTGACCAATCAGGCGGTGAGCCAGCTCGCTCTCCGGAATGGCCTGCGACGACGGAACGGGGCGACGTCATGAAACCCCTCCACCGCTGCGCCAAGTGCCATCTGTCAGTCCGGCGCCTGTACGGCGACAGGCTGTGCCGTAACTGCTACCTCGACACGCGGGTCACGTTGACGCTCACCGGCTGGCTGGCAGCGCGATGAACCGTACTTACCGCTGCCACTGCCCGGACTGTGCCTGCACGGCCGCGTTGGTCAACGTCCGGAGTACGGCCACTGCCCGTCGTGTTCGACGTGGCGGGCCTTGAGGCTCGACGGCTCCATGCCGGTTCACATGCACTGCACCGGGGTCCGATTCGATGGCGGCTGGTCAGTACCGGCTCACTCGCGCATCGCGGCCCTGTGCGAGATGTGCAGGCAGGAACGGCACGCGGCGGTGACGGCGGGCGTCGGGAACCGGAGGCTCGCGCTGCTGCTGGAGGAGGGCGAGCGACGGCCGCTGGCAGGGCAAGAGGCGATGCTGTGAGGCTCCTCGACTTGTTCTGCGGTGCGGGCGGTGCAGCGATGGGTTACAGCCGCGCTGGCTTCACGGACATCGTGGGCGTGGATATCAAGCCGCAGCCGCGGTATCCGTTCACGTTCGTCGAGGCCGACGCGATGACGTACCCCCTTGACGGCTTCGATGCGATCCACGCAAGCCCGCCGTGCCAAATCTATTCGTCACTCAATACGATGCGGAACTTCCGCGCCGGTCATCTCGATCTTGTCGGCCCGGTACGCGAACGCCTGTCGGCTGCCGGTGTGCCGTGGATCATCGAAAACGTAGTTGGCGCTCCGCTAATAACGCCCTTGATTCTCTGCGGTAGTCAATTCGGCCTGAAATCGAAGAGCGGATACGAGTTACGGCGCCATCGATGCTTTGAAACCAGCTTCGCATTACTGGCTCCCGGCCCATGTCGTCACGGGACTATGACGGCTGGCGTTTACGGTTCCAAGGTGCGCGACATCGCCAAAGAAAAGTGCCATTACGCGCGATTGCATTCGGAACGTGGGAAGCCTGTCGGCATCGTGCTGCCGCAAATAATCGGTCAGGAGGTCATGGACATTGGATGGATGAAGGCCGCCGAGCTTAGTCAGGCCATCCCGCCCGCCTACACCGAATACATAGGGCGCTACCTATTGGAGTACCTACGATGATCGGACAGGGTCGTGTCATCTGTGATGGCTGTGTCGTCATATCGGGGTGGGAACACCGCTGTCACTCTGGCCTATCGAACCCGCCACAAGCCAACATCATGGTTCGGGGCGAACGCGAGATGATCGTTTGCCAGTGCGAAGAATGCGCGGAGTCACGGGTGCGATTCGCTCGATGAAGCGCACCGCCCTCCGCCGCGTCACCGGCCTCTCGCGCTCGACGACCCCGATACGTCCGCGGTCGAAGCGAGTCGCCAAGCTGTACCGCGAGCAGCGCGTGCCCCTGGTGCGCCGCCTGCTGGCCGAAAGGCCGCGGTGCGAGGCGCGGTTCTCGCTGGCGTGCACGGGGCAGAGCGTGGACTGCCATGAGCGACAGACCAGGGCGATGCTCGGCTCGATTGTGGACGAGGCGAATATTGTGTGCTGCTGCCGACCTTGCCATGACGCGATCCATGGCTCGCCAGCCGCGGCGCGAGACGCAGGACTTTTGGGATCAAGGTGGGGGAGGGATCAATGACCACCACTTACGAGACCGAGAACGAGTTCGGCCGCGGCACCGTCATGTCGTGGGCCTCGCTGATCGACGACCTGACACGACAACAGGCCGAGATGACATCGCGATCTCCGGTCGTGAAGGGCCACGTCGCCCTGATGCCGGACTGTCACTTCGGGATGGGCGCGACGGTCGGCTCCGTAATGTGGATGAAGGGCGGCGTGATTCCCGCGGCGATTGGCGTCGACATCGGGTGCGGGATGCTGGCCGTGCAGACGGATCTACCGCGTGCCGCTCTCGCTGAGGACGCCTGCCGTCGGATCCTGGGCCGATTGCGGGACACGATCCCATCTGGCGTCGGAAAGAATCATCCGGCTCCCACCGCGGATGCCGCCGCGTTCTTCGTCAAGTTCGGCCCGATAGGACGCACCACGACGACGAAGAACGGACATGGACTGAAAGAGATTTCAGCCGTGCAGTTTGGGACGCTCGGCTCCGGGAATCACTTCGCTGAGTTTGCGGAAGACGAGCAGGGTGTGACATGGGCCATCGTCCACTCCGGCAGCCGTGCGCTCGGGATGGCGATTGCCGAATCCTACTGCGCGACGGCGCGGGCGATCTGTGAGCGAGAGGGCTTGAAGATCGAGCACCCCGACCTGGCCTACTTGCCGAGCGGCGCGCCTGACAGCGAGTGGTACATCGCGGAGATGACCTACGCCCAGCAGTACGCGTGGGGCCAGCGAGAAGCGATGATGGCGCGGATGCTGGACGCACTGCGCGCCGAGTCCTCATTCGTCGAGGCCCGCCGCGTCCACTGTCACCACAACTACGCCGAGGCGACCGGCGCTCTGCTGCTGGCCCGCAAGGGAGCCATAGCGGCCGGCGTCAGCGATCACGGCATCATCCCCGGCTCAATGGGGACGCAGACCCACATCGTCACCGGGCTTGGGAACGAGGACGCCTACGAATCCGCGCCACATGGCTCAGGCCGGTTGCTGTCACGCGGACAGGCACGGCGAACACTCTCGGTTGACGACTTCAAGGCACAGATGACCGGCCGGACATGGCAGGATCGGAACGCGGCCGAGTTGATCGACGAAGCGCCGAGCGCATACAAGCCGATCGAAGTCGTGATGAAGGACGCCGCGCCGCTTGTCAAAACCGTCGCCGTCCTCAACCAGTTCATCAACTACAAGGGCGTCGGTGAGGGTAAGCGACGGTGACCCCATCGTGGGCGGTCGACCACGGGTTCACGCAGCGGAGGCGGGCGGGATGAAGTACCGCACCATCGTCGCCGACCCGCCGTGGCCCGCTAACGGGGCGTTCGATCTGCGGACACGCCCCTGGGTGATAGGCGCGGGCGGTCGTCGTCGTCGGGCCACGGTTGTGCCGTACTCATCCCAGCCGTTGGAGTGGATCGACTCCCTACCAGTCGCCACGCTCGCCGAGGACGACGCGCATCTGTATCTATGGGTGCCCGCCTCTCTCAATCGACAGGGCATCGGGGTACGGGCAGCGAAGGCATGGGGGTTCTCAGTCGTGTCGGAAATCGTTTGGGACAAGATCGGCTACGGCCTCGGTGCATTCCCTCGACCGCAACACGAAATCGTGCTTGTCTGTCGCCGTGGGAAGCTGTCGTATGTGCCGAGGGACGTCGGCAGCGTTCAGCGGTGGAAGTCTCCTCGAGCCCACAACAACGGCGGGAAGATTCACTCTGCGAAACCGGATGGCTTCTACGACCTCGTGATGCAGGCGAGCCCCGGCCCCTACCTCGAACTATTCGCACGCCGACAACGAATGGGTTGGGACACGTGGGGCGACGAGTGCTTTCAGTCGGTGAGCCTACTCGCCGCGGAGAACGCCCCATGACCCCCGACCCCCTCTGGTACGCCACGGACTACCCCTACGCGGGCGTGCAGCCATGCGTGGTCCTTGATCCATTCAGTGGCAGCGGGACTACTGGGGTAGCCGCCGTGAAGCTGGGGCGGCGGTACATCGGAAGCGAGCTTTCGCCCACGTATGCCGCCATGTCGACGAAAAGGATAGCGACCGAGGGCGCGATTGGGAACACCGAGGAGACGGCCGCGGCGGTGGGCGCGGCGCAGCTGAGCATGCTGGTAGGAGGCGAGTCGTGAGCGACGTAGTTGTGACCTTGCCGCAGTGGTTCGGGTTGGTGTCGTGGGTGATCGAGGGCGACGCCGCCGGTACGCCTGAGTCGGGCGAGGAGTGGGACTTCTCGACGGCGGGGCCGAGGCCGGACATAGTCCCCGGCGAACGGGTCTACGTGACCTACAAGGGCCACCTGATCGGGTACGCGCCGTTGGTGCGGCTCGACTGGTCCGGCTACCGGGGCGCGTTCATTCGTAAAGGCGGCGCGGTGGCAGTGACGATCCCGGAGACGATCCGCGGCTTTCGAGGCTGGCGGTATCGCTGGTGGGAACGCTCGCTGGAGTGCCCGTATCCCGAATGGCTGTCGCTGGACAAGGTGCCGCCCGACTACGAGCGCGCGTTTCGGCGGATGACGGCAGGGCTGACAGGAGGGAGCGAGTCGTGATTCTGTTCAAGGCCGTTCACGTTCCGTTGATTCTCGCCGATATCAAGACGCAGACCCGCAGATTGTGGCCGCATGGCTGTCGTGCGAAGGTCGGGAGTGTTCATTGGGCGCAAACGTCCTTCAAGCCCGATAGCCGATTCGCTCGGCTGCACATACTGCGGGTGTGGCGAGAAGAACTCGGGAACATCTCAGAAGCCGATGCATGTGCGGAAGGTTACGACTCGGGGTCTGCGTACCTCAACGCATTCTTCGAGATCAACAAGGTCGACTCGAAACGTGGTCGTGCGCGTGTCGTTCACGAACGCGTTTGGGCTGTCGAATTCAAGCGGTCGGCACGGTGACCACGATCCTGAACGCTGCGCTGGCGAACGCCGTCGCGCGGTCGCTGAACCATTTGCCCGGTGTTTGGCGGGACTGGGGCGTGATGAAGTCGTCGACGTGCCAGCGATGCGGGGCCGCGATGGTCGAGCGCGGTGACGACAACCGCGGCGTCAGTGGAGAGGCTGTCGAGAAGCCGTGCGGAGGGAAGAAGTAGATGCCACGGTCTCAACGGCAGCGCACCGATGGCGTGGTCGCCGACTACCCGGCCGGTTGGCCGGAGATCGCCAAGCGGGTCAAGGACGCCGCGGGCTGGAAGTGCGAACGGTGCCGCCACGCCCACGACTCGAAGGCGGGCTACATGCTCACCGTCCACCATCTCGACATGAACAAAGCGAACGTGGCCGACTGGAATCTCGCCGCCCTCTGTCAGCGGTGCCACCTGCGCATTCAAGGGAAGGTCGATTTCGAGCAGCAATACATGCTCCCTCATTCGGCGTGGATGATCCCTCACGTCGAAGGTTGGAAGCGAGCGGTCGGCGTCACATGAAGCTCTCGTTCACCGTGCTCGCTTTGCCCGTTGCCTGGTCCCGGACGCGGATAGCGTGGAACCCCACCACCGGGGCCGTCCGGCCCTTCAACAGGGCGCAAATGACCGACTACGGCCACCTGGTCGCCACGGCCGCCGCGCTGGCCGCTCGTGAGCAGGGGTGGCGCATGGTGCCCCAGGGCGTGCCCGTGACGCTCACGGTGACCGCGTACCTGCCGATACCGGCGAGCACGTCGAAGCGGAAGGCGCTCGCGATGGTGGGAACGCCGTGTACGGTGAAGCCCGATCTGGAGAACGTCGCCTACAAGCTGATCGCGGACGTGCTGCAGAAGCCGGACGGCAAGCGGCCGCGGGCCGGGGTGATCTTCGACGACGGCCAGATATGGCGCGGCGTGATCGAGAAGTATTGGACGATGCCAGAAGAGGCGAGGGTTGTCGTGGAGGTAGAGGCATGACGACAGAGACCGTGATCGACAGCGAGCACATCGACATCGGCGCGTGTGCGGCAGACAGCCAGTGCCGGTACTGCCAGGCGTGCGGCGGCGTCTGGCGGCACGCTGATTCGGGACGCCACGTATGCCGCAAGGAGACTCCCGATGCCTGAGACAGAGAAGGCCCCCAGCAAGGAAGCGATGGAGGCGGCTGAGCGGTGCTACGACGGCATGGGGTTATCGTCAACAACCGACGACAAAGCAGCCATCGCCGCCGCGCTGGAGGCGTTCGCAGCGGAGCGCATCGGCTACGTTGGGCCGTCGAATCCGCTGGGTTATCGACGCCTCTGCAAAGATCACGCTGCCGTCGATTACCGCCATGCGTGGGCGTGCCCCGACTGTCTCGTGGAGCTCCGCGAGCGCAACCGGGCGCTGGTGGAGGCGCTGACGCTCTGGCTGAAGGCGCTCGATTCCATGCGGTCATTCACCGTCCACGACCCGCGCCAGCATTCGGTTGCGGAACAGTTCACGGAGGCCGAGAGGCTAGCCCGCGCTGCGCTGGCCGCGGACGCCAAGGCCGGGGAGGCTACATGAACTTCTGGGCGCGATACGACTTGTCGAAAGCGGTGGTCGTTATGGCCGCTGGCGGCTGGCGTCTGCGATGCACCGTACTTACCATCGGGCCGCTCGGCTTCGCCGTGATCTGGAAACGACGGGCGTTCGCCAAGGCCGCTGTCATCCATACCGCCGACCCGAACCACATCATCGACGTAGAAGGCGTTTGCGGTAAGCACGGTCGGCGATGCGAGGATTTCGAGGCGTGTCGCTGCGCGGTATGTGTGCCGAAGGCCAAGGCCGGGGAGGACCGCTAGATGCGACCAAGGCGTGAGGTAGCCGCCTTCGCCCGACTCATGGAGCGTGAACTGCGCGCCAACGATCACAAGGGCGGATGGAAGGGCTGGCAGACAGTATCGGCTCTTGTGCGACTGCGAGAGGAAACGGACGAATTGGCGACCGCTCTCCTGAGAAACGAGTCGCCATCAGTAATCGGTGAGGAAGCCGCCGATATCGCCAACTTCGCCATGATGATCGCCGACATGGCGGGAGCCTTGCGGGAGGACGCCCCCCATGACCACCAACGCTGAACTGATCGCTGAGGCCCGCCGCGCCTATGAGTATGGTGTTATCGACGACTTCGGTGGTGGCGCAAGCAAAGACGACGTGATCGCGTTCGTCCCGCAACTGGCCGACGCAGCAGAGGCCGCAGACATGAAGCTGGCCGACCTTTACGCCGCCTGTCACGCCGCGTTCCTCACCTTCGACCACCCCAACTGGCGCGGTGACGACGAGACGATTGAGCCTATCCGTGACCTGATGAACCTTGTGCCCTTCGACCAGCGGACGAAGGAGGAACAGCAAGCAGTCCAGTTGTCACGGCGTACTCGGCTGGCAGAAGCCGAGGCGAGGCTGGCGAAGGCCGAGGTTATCTTGCGAGAGGTAGCTAAGTGTGACCACCCCGTATATCGAGAACCGGCGCAGGAATACTTCGATGGCCCCGCACGCCCGATGGAGCCGGGGACGTGAGGGTTCTTGTCGCCTGTGAGTTTTCCGGGATCGTTCGCGACGCCTTCCGCGCCCACGGCCATGAGGTGGTGAGTTGCGATCTGCTACCGAGCGAGCGGCCTGGGCCGCATATCCAGGGCGACGTGTTCGAGGTGATCGAGCGTGATCCGTGGTGGGATCTCATGGTGTTCTTTTGGCCCTGCACCAACATGGCCGTGAGCGGGGCGCGCTGGTTCCACTTGAAGCGCGAGGAACAAGCACGCGACGTGGAGGCGTTCCGTCGGTTGGCGACGTGGCCCACGATCCCGCGAATCGCTGGCGAGAACCCCATCGGGGTGCTGTCGACTCGATACCGCAAACCCGATCAGATCATTCAGCCGTGGATGTTCGGTCACGGCGAGACGAAGGCGACCTGTCTGTGGCTCAAAGGGCTGCCTCGACTCCAGCCGACGAACATCGTCGGGGGTCGTCACGGCCGCGTCTGGCGGCTGCCACCATCGCCGGATCGCTGGAAGGAGCGCAGCCGAACGCTGCAAGGGGTGGCGACAGCGATGGCCGAACAGTGGAGCGCACGCCCGATGGAGGACGCATCATGACCACTGGACGAGTTGACTACTGCACCTGTTCGACAGCGGGGTTGAACGAGAAGTGCCCACGCCACGCGCCGAAGCCGCCCATGCCTGAGCCCACGCCGACCGTGCTCGACAGCGACCGCAAGATCGCCGACGAGCTGTACCGCTGTCCCGATGGCGACTCGTGTGCCTGTCGTCAACCGCAGAACCACGCCGTCGTGATCGAACGATTCGCCGAGCGGATCGCCGCGGCTCGTGAGGCGTGGGGCGTCAGCCACGAGGCGGTCGCTGGGCTCGTGGAGGCGGCTGAGCGCGCCGTGGTGTACCTGACGTCGGGTGCCGCTGGCGGAATAGACGAACCGCCCGTTCACGTTGCGTTGCGCGCCGCCCTGGAGCGCGTGAAGGAGGCGGGTGCGCTTCATGGTCAATCGAGCGAAAGTTAAGTTTCTACGTCTGGGCATTCTCGGCATCCTCGCCATGGTGTACGCCGCGCCGTTCGTGGCCGTGGTCATGTGGCTTCGTCCAGGGCTCGCGGCCGGTGAAGTTGCCGCCGTCGTCTTCCTCCCGTTCGCCATTCTGTATTTGTTGTGGCTACTGAGGCGCAGCCTTAGCCCCGCCTCCAGAACGCCGCCTTCGCAATCACCCTGAGCGCCCTGTCCCGCCACGCCTGCACCTCGGCCGGCACGTGGCCGTCCCAGACGAACACGGCCACGTAGGCCAGCCCGAGGAGCGCCAGCGCCAGCATGACCGCGAGCACGAGCCAGCGCCGCCGCCAGGTCCCGGCCGCCACCGCCTTAGCTTTCTGCGCGCACGACCTAGAACCCGCATCCCGTGGCCGCGCCAGCCAGGCGCCGGCGAGGCCGACCTCGTAGAGCACGATGATCGGCACCGCCACGAGTGCCTGATTCACGATGTCGAGCGTCGGCGTGATGATCGCGCTCAAGATGAACGCCGCAAACACAACGTAGGTTCGTTTCAACTGCCGGAAGCGCCAGTACGAAACGATTCTGAACTTTGCCAGTAGGAACATCGCCAGCGGCAGCTCGAAGATCACACCGAACCAGAAGATCATCGCTGTCACGAGGCTCATGTATTCCGTGATGCGGATGACCGGAATAGCCACGCCATCGCCGAAATGCAGTAGGAACTTGAGCCCCGTGGGCAGCATCACCCAATATGCGAACGCCGCCCCGCCCAGGAAGCACACGAAGAGCGCCGGCACGAACAGCACGGCAAACCACCGCTGCTGACGGGTGAGCCACGGGCTCGCCAGGCTGAGCACGCTGGCCGTCAGCACGGGGAACGCCACGACCAAGCCGCCCTTCACGGCCAGGTTGATGTTGGCGCTCAGGATATCGGTGGGCGACGTGAAGATGGGGAGCCCGTAGGGGGAGAGGCTTCCCCCAGCGGGAGCGTACAGAAGCCCGAAGATCACCTCGCGAAAGTGCCAGGTGGACCCGGCGCCGATCCCGAAAGAGACGAAGGTCCAGAGGAGCCGCCTTCTTACTCCTCGACCGAATCGCTGGCCTGCGCTCCTGTTCGGGGTGCTCACGCCCTTCGCCTGCACCTCGTGAGGCAGGGGGACGCGCGCGCCCCGATCAGGGGCGCTCATGCTTAGACTTTATCCTGCGGCTGCGACCGACCCTTGATGGCGCGCTTGGCCCAATTCCCGACGAACGGGACGGCCACCAACAGGACAACGCCACCGGCGATGATCAGCGTCCACTCGTTGAACATACGATTCTCCCTCTGTTCCCCTACTACCGCCGCTCACGCTTCGTGAGGGCATCTAACCGGCTTCGCGCACTCGCGTTGCCTTGTCTGAGCCGTCGCGCCAGCCTGGTGACATCGCGCATCCCAGATATCGTTGTGACCGCCGTCCATGTGCCGACGAAGAGGCCGGCCCGTGCGGTGTTGACTACGCTACCGACCGCGCCGCCGCAGACGTAATCGAAGATGCGACCGAAGACGAACGCCAGCACCATGCTCGCGAGCGTCGGGCCGACCAACCAGCCCATTGCATCAGCCCTTCTTGCCTTCGATGGCTCCCAGGACACCATCGATGATGTCCGCGACCCGGTGCAGACCGGCGTTTACGACGCGAGATCGGAAAGTCTTGAACTTCGCCCCTAGCTGATCGAGGGTCATAGGAGGCTCATCCTTAACCTTTGCCACAGGGTCCACGGCGACCGCCACAGGCGGTTCAACGGCCGGAGAGGGTGCTGGCGTCACTTCCCCCTCGACCTTCGGCGCTTCACTCTCCGGCATGGTTTGTTTACTCCTGTCGTCAATCGTGGACATTCTACTTTGACGGTTTCTCCAACTCGACTACGCGGCCGGCAAGATGATTCACAGCCGCGATGAGCGATGGGACCAGAAGTTGGTACTCGATCTGCCAGGGCTGCCGGTGCTTTTCGCAGGCTCGTGCAGCCAGGCAATCGGCGCAGTCCTGACCGCCCTGTGCGTTGACCGCCCATCGCGCCCACTTGATTACGTCCTGGGCGATCAGGCTCACATACCGGCCGCGTGCCGCCTTCCCGTGTGGGTTCCGGTCGGAGGGGTCATCCCAGAGATGGCTGACAGCGCGGGCCTTGGCGAACATCTTTAGCGACTCTTCGCCCGGGTAGTCTTTGATGTCTTGCTTGATGCGCCGGTCCGAGGTCACGTTGATCGAGGCGTTCCCGATGTACAGCGTCGTTGATGCCGCACCCTGGGACGCGTCGTCGATCTCGTTATCGCCCGAGTCGGCGCCGATGCGGACTCCATTGGTCATGATCGGGTTGCCGCTGAGCACCGGACTGGTCCCATCGAACGTCGTCGCGCTAACCGTCGCCGAGCCGTTGCCCGCCGCGCCCGTGTGGGTATGCGTCCCGAGGAACGACAGGTTGTCCGAGATGTACGTGTTGAAGTTCGCGGCTGTCAGAATCTCTCCTGACGTCCAGGTGCGCGGAGTCGTCCAGGCCATCGTTACGCCCCTATCCCGTGCTCGGCGTTCTCACGCCGTAGATCGGCGAGCGACTCGCCGGGAATCCAGTTGCGGTTGATCGCGCTGTCGGCCAGCACGGCGCGGCGTCTCAGCAGCAGGGCCTCGATCGCGGCTCGGTCAGGCGGGAACGCGACCGAGTACCACTTCCCGCCGTTCTCCGGGGATCCGCAGTCGGCGCAGAGGAACACCGGCTCGGTCAACGACGCGTTCAGCGCGCCTCCGCACCCCACCGGCCTGTTCGGGCACTTCACGATCCAGCGGCCGTGCTCAAGCTCGGCGGCCACGCTACCCGCGACCTCACTCGTGGCCGGCGGTCGTTTATTGATCCCGCCTCTGCGCCAGCAGTGCGCGACGAGTTCCCGCATGGGAAGCGTCGGCCAGCGCCGGTCGTGGGTCACGATGGTGTTGGCGGACAGGCGCAACGGCTTCGGGATTCTCATGTGATCATCACCTCCCGAAACAGCCGCGCCCATTCGATGAAGAAATGCCAGACGGCGTCGCACGAGGGCAGAACGGCGTAGAAGGGCTCGTTGTGAGGGTGGAAACAGTAGGCGAGAAACCTGACGAGGATCGACATCAAAATCCCAACTTCGCCGTGTTCAAGAGGCCCAGCGCGGCGTCGTCGAGCACGGCGTATTCGCCAGTCACAGATACCGGGGAGCATTCCAGCCGGCACCAGAGTTCCTTGCCCGGTCGCAACCGGAACTCCTTGCGTTCGACAAAGAAGTCCTCGTCGATGCCGAGGCCGCTGTTTCCGGTCGCCGTGATCGTTATCCGGTCCGACACCTGCACCTTGAGCGCCGCGTGGCAGTGGATCA
>Ga0209751_10004162_pt1 | contig 13897 bp, 12 predicted proteins | sample RifCSP13_1_FD_184019 | JGI IMG/M metagenome (GOLD analysis project Ga0209751, IMG submission 184019) | Soil microbial communities from Rifle, Colorado - Rifle CSP2_sed 13_1 (SPAdes) (version 2) | ecosystem: Environmental > Terrestrial > Deep subsurface > Rock core/Sediment | place: Rifle... | reverse complement strand
AGTATCTTCCGGATCTGGGTCCGCATCACCTGAATCAGTTCCTCCGCGGATTCGCCCTCGAGTTCCAGAAGATACTCGTATCGGTCGAACAGGTTGTCAAACTGGTCGAACAGATGGTACACATGGAGGAGCTGCGGCACCGAGCCCAGCGCGTTGAAGAACTCCGTCTCCGCCCCCACCTCAAGGTCCGCAAGCACGTAGCCGCGCATCCCGTCATCCCCTTGCGCGAATACAAACAAGGCGGAGGGGGCTAATGACGGTTTCGCACGGACTTCCATCGACCGCGCCGGAGGGGCCGCCACCCACTTTTCCTCCATGGATGAAGCCTCGGACAGGAGCCGCACTCCCAGTATGTACTGTATTGCGTACCCAATCTCGCCTTAGCTATCCATAGGGCACGCTCAAACTCGCCCTCGGCCCGTCGCTTCTATAGAGCGCAATCCACAGGTCGTACCGTGGCGCTCTGTGCGTTCGACTTCAGGGGATGATGACGATGCTGGCAGAGACGAAGACCATGGAGATCGACGGCGAGAAGGGAGTCGACGCCACGAAGGCGTTCCTGGGGCGTCTCCTCCTCCTTCCGGGGGGCGAACGGATCGCCGAGTGCATCCAGTGCGGGATGTGCAGCGGGTCGTGCCCCGTGGGGTACGCGATGGACATCAATCCTCGGAAGATGATCGCGAAGCTGCGGGCGGGCCGGGTCGACGACCTGTACCGGAGCAACAGCATCTGGCTCTGCGTCTCGTGCTATAACTGCACGTACCGGTGCCCGAACAACATCCCAATCACGGACCGGCTCATCGCGAGCCTGCGGGAGGAACTCCTCGCGGGAGGTGTCGGTGTCCCGCCCGAGCTCCAGGCGGCCTTCGAGAAGACCGCGCGGTACGGGAACCCGTTCGGTGAGTCCCCCAAGAAGCGGGACGCGTGGACGAAGGAGGCGGGCGTGGACGTGCCCGTCCTCGAGGCGGGCGAATCCGCGGACGTCCTGTGGTGGGTCGGCTGCTTCGGCTCGTACAACAAGAGGAACCGGAAGGACACGATCGCGCTCGCGAGGCTCCTCGACGTCCTCGGGGTGGACTTCGGGATTCTCGGTACGGACGAGTGGTGCAGCGGCGACCTGAGGTGCACGAGCCAGGGGGAGGAGGGCCTCTTCGACGCCCTGTACCGCCACAACACCGCCCAGCTGGGCAAGAGAAAGTACAAGGAGCTCCTCGTCGGGGACCCGCACGCCTTCAACGCCCTGTCAAAGGAGTACCGCCGGCTCGGCACGCCGCTCAAGGTGAAGCACTACACCCAGTTCCTCGCGGAGCGGGCGTCGGAGGTCCGGAAGCTGATGAAGCAGCCGATGAAGGCGAAGGTCACGTACCACGACGCGTGCTGCCTCGGCCGCCGCAACGGCGAGTACGATGCCCCGCGGACCGTGCTCGAGACGATCCCGGGGATCCGGCTCGTCGAGATGCCTCGGAACCGGGAGAACGCCCTGTGCTGCGGTGGCGGGGGAGGCGCGAACTGGCTGGACAGCTTCATCTGGGAGCGGACCCGCATGCCCCTCCCGATCCAGCGGGTCCAGGAGGCCGCGAAGACGGGAGCGGACGTCCTCGCCGTGTCGTGCCCCCTTGAGATCCCCCGGTTCGAGGACGCGATCAAGACCTCCGGCCTCGAGGGCCGCCTCCGGGTGCGGGAGGTGTCCGATATGGCCGCGGAGGCGATGGGACTCTCGGGGGTCCGCGTCGCATGAAGGCCGCCGTGGTCCTCCGGCAGGTCCCCGATGTCGTCGAGGATCTCGTCATCGCGGGAGACGGCCGCTCCCTCTCCGAGGAGGACGTGATGTACATCACGAACGAGCTCGACGAGCACGCCCTCGAGCAGGCCCTCCTCCTGAAAGCCCGCCACTCGGGGACGGTGACCGCGATCGGCCTCGGGGGCGACGCGGCGCGGGACGCCCTCGCGACCTCCGTCGCGAAGGGGGCGGACGAGGCGGTCTTCGTGCCGGTCGACTTCGCCGCGCGCGGGGACAACGTCGTGCTCTCGAGCCACCTCGCCTCCGCGCTGAGGGAGGGCGGGTACGACGTGATCCTCGCGGGGGTCCACGCAGCGGACCAGCTCGACGCGGGCCTGGGGGGGCTCCTCGCTGCCCGCCTCGGGGTCCCGTACGTCGGCGGGCTGACCGGCGTCCAACTCGACGCCGGCGGCCGCACGGCCGTGGTCCACAAGGAGTACCCCGGCGGCCGCCTGGGGGTCTTGGAAGTCGACCTCCCCGCAGTCCTCGGGATCCAATCTGCGGAGCAGCCGCCGCGGTACGTGCCCGTGAGCAAGGTCCTGCAGGCGAAGCGCGCCCTACAAGTCAAGGAGGTGAGGGGGCCGCTCCCCCAGGTGGCGGGCGTGACCGTGCGGAAGCTCCTGAAGCCCGAGTCCGCCACCCACGCGAAGATGCTCCAGGGGGACGAGGACGCGGTCGCGACGCAGATTGTCGCCCTCGTCAAGGAGCGTGGCCTCCTATGAGCCCCACCGGGATCGTCGTCGTGGCGGAGCAGGAGAAGGGCGAACCCACGGACGTCACGCTGGAGATGCTCGCGTGCGGGCGGGAGCTCGCGGACCGCGCGGGCGGGCCGCTCACGTGCTTGCTCCTGACGGACCGGGGGGCGCCGTTCCGGGCCCTGCCCCTCGCCGCGGACCGCCTCGTGATCGTCGAGGACCCCGCCCTCGGGGCGTTCAACCCGGAGGTCCACGCGCGGGTCCTCGCCCACCAACTCAAGGCGATGGCCCCGGCCCTCGTCCTCCTCGGGAACACCGCGGCGGGGATGGACCTCGCGGGCCCTCTGTCCCTCCTCCTCGGGGGGACGGCAGTCAGCGGGTGCGTCCGCGTGGCCCTGGAGGGGGGCGTGATCGTGGCGACGAGCCGGCTGTACGGCGGGAAGCTCCTCGCGGAGGTCTCCGTCCCCGCCCCCGCGCTCGTCCTACTGATGCCCGGGAGCTACCCCCGTCAGAAGGGGATGCGGGACCGGGTCCCCAAGGTCGAGGTCCAGGGCGGCGCCGGCCTCGCGGGCCCGCTCCGGGTCCGCTCCTGCGGGATCCTCGAGCCGAAGGCGGAGGACGTTGACCTCCGGAAGGTCCCCGTCCTTGTCGGCGCGGGGCGGGGCGTCCAGACGAAGGACAACCTCCGCATCGTCGAGGACCTCGCCCGGGCCCTGGGCGGGGCGGTGTGCGCGACGAGGCCCGTCGTGGACCAAGGCTGGCTCCCGCGGTCCCGCCAGGTCGGGCGGTCCGGGCTCACCGTGAAGCCCCGTCTCTACCTCGCCCTCGGGATCAGCGGCGCCCCCGAGCACGTCGAGGGGATGAAGGAGGCGGACCTCGTCGTGGCGGTGAACACGGATGCGGGCGCCCCGATCTTCGACGTCGCCCAGTACGGCGCGACCGTGGACATCCTCGACCTCGTCCCAATCCTCACGGAGAAGCTGAAGGCCGCGAAGGGCGGGAAATGAACCTAGACCAAGTCGCTCTCACGATCATCGTCGGCACGGGCAGCGTTGCCTTCCTCGCGAGGTTCGTCCAGATCGTCCTCGCGGTCCGCAAGGGCGCCCCGGAGAAATGGTGGGACCACCTCGGCCGCAGGGTCAAGAGCGTCGTGCTCGACGGCCTCTTCCAGAGGAGGATCTACCGGGAGCGGTCCGCGGGGATCCTCCACGGCTTCATCTTCTGGGCGTTCGTGTTCCTGTTCTTCAGCGTCGTCGAGATCGTCATGGAGGGGTACGTCCCGGGCTACCGCCTCCCGCTCGGGCCCCTCAACGGTCCCCTCTATCTCGGCCAGGACCTGGTCGCCGCCCTCGGCATCGTCGGCGTCGGGATGGCGATCTACCGGAGGACGGTGTCGAGGCCCAAGCGGTTGATGCACGAGGGGAACCGCGCGGCGATTGTCATGCTCCTCTTCATCCTCGCGATCCTCGCGTCCTTTCTCTTCCTCAACGCGGCCCGCATCCTCCAGGATCGCACCGCCGCGTTGGGGGAATGGAGGCCCCTGAGCAACGGCCTCGCTTGGGTCATCGCCTCTGCCGGCGGGAGCAGCATCGCGCCGGCCCTGGAGCAGGCGATGTGGTGGACCCACATCGTCGCCCTGTTCGCGTTCCTGGGCTGGTTCCCGTACACGAAGCACGCGCACATCGTCTTCGCCGTGCTGAACGTATTCTTCCGGAAGCCGGAGCCCCCGGGGGCGATCCGCGCAATCCCCGCGGAGCGGGCGGAGAACCCCGGCGCGGGCGTCGTCCGCGACCTGACCTGGGTCTCCCTCCTGAACGCCTTCGCCTGCACGGAGTGCGGCCGCTGCACGGACAACTGCCCCGCCCACGGGAGCGGGGCGACGATCGACCCGATGCACCTCATGATGCGGCTCCGCGCGGCCGTCCTCGCGCGGGCGGTCCCCTCGACGACGCCCGCGAGGATCGCGATGGACGGCGGGGTCCCCGCCGCGCAGGACCTCTTCCTCTCCGTCCACGGCGCGGAGGCGGTCTGGTCCTGCATGACGTGCCTGTCGTGCGTCGACGGCTGTCCCGTGATGAACGACCATCTCTCCAAGGTCATCGAGATGCGGCGCCGCCTCGTCGCGCAGGGCGAGATTCCCGCGGGACTCCAGGAGACGCTCCAGAGCCTCGACCGGTACGGGAACTCGTTCAAGGGGACCCCCAAGGCCCGCACGAAGTGGGCCCGCGGGGGGCAGCCCGCCCTCAAGGACGCCCGGAAGGAGAAGGTCGACGCGCTCTGGTTCGTGGGCGACTACGCGTCGTACGACGCCCGCTGTCAGGGCCTCACCGCCCGCACCGCGCGGGTCCTCGCCCGCGCCGGCGTGGACCTCGGGATCCTCTACGAGGCGGAGTGGAACGCGGGGAACGACGTGCGGCGGATTGGCGAGGAGGGGCTCTTCGAGAAGCTCCGGGACCACAACGTCGAGGCGATGAAGGGCTCGACGTTCCGCGACATCGTGACGACGGACCCCCACACGTACAACACGCTCAAGAATGAGTACCCCGCCGCGAACGGCGGGAGGGTCCTCCACTACACGGAGCTCCTCGACGAGTTGATCCAGTCCGGTCGCCTGCGATTCTCCAAGAAGCTCCCGTACCGCGTGACGTACCACGACCCCTGCTACCTCGGCCGGTACAACGGGGTGTACGACGCGCCCCGCCGGGTACTCGCCGCCCTGGGCGTCGAGGTCGTGGAGATGCCCCGCAACCGCCACCGGAGCTTCTGCTGCGGGGCGGGCGGAGGTCGGATCTGGATGGGCGAGGTCCCGGGGGAGAAGGAGCGGCCCGCGGAATCGCGGGTGAAGGAGGCCGCCGCGCTGCCGGGGGTGCAGACCCTCGCCGTGGCCTGCCCCAAGGACTACGTGATGTTCACGGACGCGGCGAAGGCCGCGGGACTCGAAGGGTCCCTTCAGGTTCGCGACCTCATCGAACTCGTGGAGGAAGCCCTATGACGGACGAGGAACCGAGGATCGGCGTGTACGTCTGCGACTGCGGGTTCAACATCGCCAGCGTCGTGAACGTCCCTGGCGTCGTCGAGTACGCCAGGGGGCTCCGGGGCGTCGCCGTTGCGCGGGAGTACAAGTACATGTGCTCCAGCCCTGGGCAGGAGCTGATCGAGAAGGACATCCGGGACCTCAAGCTGGACCGCGCCGTGGTGGCGTCGTGCTCCCCCCACCTCCACGAGGCGACGTTCCGGAAGGCCGGAGAGCGGGCCGGGATGAACCCGTTCCTCGTCCACATGGTGAACATCCGGGAGCAGGTGTCCTGGGTGACGAAGAGCCGGGAGGACGCCACGGAGAAGGCGAAGGCCCTGATCGCGGCCGGCGTGGCCCGCGTCGCCCGCCACACCCCGCTCGAGCGGCGGCAGGTCCCCGTGCGGAACGAGGTCCTCGTCGTCGGCGGCGGGATCGCGGGGATCCAGGCCGCCCTCACCGCCGCCGACGCGGGCCGCCACGTGTACCTCGTGGAGCGCGAGCCCTCCATCGGCGGCCACATGGCGAAGTTCGACAAGACCTTCCCGACGCTGGACTGCGCCGCGTGCATCCTCACGCCGAAGATGACCTCCGTGAAGAACCACCCTGACATCACCGTCCTGTCGTACTCGGAGGTCGCGAAGGTCGACGGGTACGTGGGGAACTTCCACGTGACCGTGCGGCGCAAGCCTCGGTACGTCGACGAGTCGAAGTGCGTCGGGTGCTACGAGTGCATCGAGCAGTGCGTGTACAAGGACGCCCGATTCCCGAGCGAGTACGAGCTCGGCCTGGGGAAGAGGAAGCCGATCTACATTCCGTTCCCCCAGGCGGTGCCCCTCGTCGCGGTGATCGACCCCGCGACGTGCATCGAGTTCAAGACGCACAGCTGCAAGAAGAGCTGCGTGGATGCGTGCGGGGACCGCGAGGCGATCGACTTCGCCCAGAAGGAGCAGACCGTCGAGTTCGACGTCGGGTCGGTGATCGTCTCCACCGGGTTCCATGTCTTCGACGCGAAGCGGATGACGAACTACGGGTATGGGAAGTACCCCGGCGTGTACACCGCGCTCGAGATGGAGAGGCTCCTCGCCTCGAACGGGCCGACGGGCGGGGAGGTCGTGATGCGGGACGGGCGCAAACCGACGACCGTCGGCATCGTCCACTGCGTTGGGTCCCGGGACAAGAGCTACAACGCGTACTGCTCGAAGGTGTGCTGCATGTACTCCCTCAAGCTCGCCCACTTGATCAAGGAGCGGACGGGCGCGGACGTGTACAATTTCTACATCGACATGCGGACCCCGGGGAAGGGCTACGAGGAGTTCTACCACCGGCTCCTCGCCGAGAACGTGACGTTCGTGCGGGGGAAGGCCGCGTCGGTCACGGACATCACGGAGACCGTGCGCGAGGAGGGGAAGCTCGTCGTCGTCGCGGAGGACACCCTGCTGGGGGCCGTCCGCCGCTTCCCCGTGGACATGGTCGTCCTGAGCGTGGCCATGGAGCCCCAGCCGGACCAGGAGGATGTCCGCCGGCTCCTGAACATGTCCTGCTCCGCGGAGGGCTTCTTCCTGGAGAAGCATCCGAAGCTTGCGCCCGTGTCCACGATGAACGACGGCATCTTCATCGCGGGCGCCTGCCAAGGCCCGAAGGACATCCCGGAGACGGTCGCGCAGGCGGAGGCCGCGGCGGGTGAGGCGATCGCCCTCACGTCGAAGGGCTTCATCACCCTGGAGCCGAACCTCGCGTACATCGAGGAGAAGCTGTGCTCGGGCTGCCAGGTGTGCATCCCGCTCTGCCCGTACAACGCGATCGAGCTGGACAGGGAGGCGATGGTCGTGAAGATCAGCGACGTCCTGTGCAAGGGCTGCGGGGTCTGCGTGGCGGCGTGCCCGAGCGGAGCCGTGCATCAACGGATGTTCGAGGACGAGCAGATCATGGAGGAACTTGCGGGGGTGTTGTCCCGATGATGGCCGGGTCGTTCCAGCCGAGAATCGTCGCCTTCGTGTGCAACTGGTGCACATACATCGCTGCGGACGCGGCCGGGGTCGCACGGGCCCGGTACTCGCCAAACGTCCGCCTAATCCGGACGATGTGCTCGGGGAGGGTCGACCCTCAGTTCGTCCTCGCCGCCTTCGAGAAGGGCGCGGATGGCGTGCTCCTGTGCGGCTGCCACCCGCGGGACTGCCACTACAGCGAGGGGAACTACAAGGCGCTCCGACGGTTCGTCCTCCTGAGGAAGCTGCTCGGGCAGATGGGCTTCGAGGACGGCCGGATTCGCCTCGAGTGGATCTCCGCGTCCGAGGCGGAGAAGTTCCGGCGGGTCGTGGAGGACATGACGGAGCAGGTGCGCCGGATGGGACCGTTCAAGCCGAACGGGGGTCTGTGAATGACGAAGAAGACGAAGCCGAAGGTCGCCTTCTACTGGTGCGCCGCGTGCGGGGGTTGCGAGGAGGCCGTCGTGGACCTCGCGGAGGCGGTGCTTGACGTGGTGAACGCGGTGGACATCGTGTTCTGGCCAGTGGCCCTGGACTTCAAGGTCTCCGACGTGGAGGCGATGCCGGACGGCTCCATCACGGTGAGCTTCATCAACGGCGCGATCCGGCTTTCCGAACAGGAGGAGATGGCGAAGCTCCTGCGGAGGAAGTCCCAGCTCGTGATCGCCTTCGGGAGCTGCTCCCACATGGGGGGTATTCCCGGGCTTGCGAACCTGTCGGATAAGGAGTCCATCTTCCGGTACTACTACCACGTCGATGACCTGGTCCAGCATCAGGAGGGGGCGGAGCCCGTGATGCGGGTGGAGGTCCCGGAGGGGACCCTGGAGTTGCCCGCGTTCTGGGACACCGTGAAGGCATTGGACCAGGTCATCGACGTGGACTACTACCTGCCAGGCTGCCCACCCACGCCGAGACTCCTCGCGGACGCGGTCCAAGCGCTCCTCAGCGGCAAGCTCCCGCCGAAGGGCTCGGTCCTCGCGGGGACGCGCGCCCTGTGCCACGAGTGCGAGCTGAACAAGTCCAAACCGGAGAGGCTCCTCCTGAAGGACCTGAAGCGGGTCCACGAGGTCCGGGTCGACCCCGCGAAGTGCCTGCTCGCTCAGGGCGTGCTGTGCCTGGGGCCCGTGACGCGGGGCGGGTGCGAGGCGCTCTGTGTCCACGGGAACATGCCGTGCACGGGGTGCTTCGGTCCCACGGACGAGGTCCGGGACTACGGGGCGAAGGGCCTCTCGTATCTCTCGTCGATTATCGATTTCAACGAGGAGAAGGACATCGTGCGGGCGATGGAGAAAGTCCCGGACCCGGTGGGCGTGTTCTACCGGTACTCGCTCCCGCACTCCTCGTTGAAACGGAAGCGGGAGGTGAAGTAGGATGGCGGGAGAAACGAAGGAGATCGTGATCAACCCGATCACGCGCCTCGAGGGACACGGCAAGATCACGATCTTTCTGGACGACCACGGCGAGGTGGCGAGGGCGTACTTCCAAGTCCCGGAGCTCAGGGGGTTCGAGAGCTTCCTCGTCGGCCGGCAGGCGGAGGACGCGCCCCAGATTACGTCGCGGATCTGCGGGGTGTGCCCGACCGCCCACCACATGGCCGCGACGAAGGCGCTGGACGAACTGTACAAGGTCGACCCGCCCGAGGTGGCGAAGAAGATCCGCGAGATGATCTACAACGTCTTCATGCTCGAGGACCACGCCCTCCACCTGTTCTTCCTCGGCGGGCCGGACTTCGTCGTCGGACCCACCGCCCCGAAGGCGGAGCGGAACATTGTCGGGGTGATTCAGAAGGTGGGGCTGGAGATTGGGAAGCGGGTGATCGGGATGCGGAAGGATCTCCGCGCCGTCATCCAGGAGCTCGGCGGGAAGGTCATCCACCCCGTGTTCGGTCTGCCCGGCGGCGTCGCAAAAGCGGTCACGCCGGAGATGCAGAAACGCTTCGCGGAGGTCGCGGATCGGGGGTTCGACTTCGCCCTGTTCTGCGAGAAGCTCCTCGAGGACGTCGTGCTCGGGAACCCGGAGTACGTGAAGCTGATCACCTCCGACGCGTACACGCATCGGACGCACTACATGGGCCTCGTGGACGACCAGAACCGCCCGAACTTCTACGAGGGCCGGATCCGCGTCGTGGACCCCTCCGGGGTCGAGATCCTGAAGTTCCCCGCCAAGGACTACCTCGAACACATCGCCGAGCACGTGGAGCCTTGGACGTACGTGAAGTTCCCGTTCCTGAAGAGGTTCGGGTGGAAGGGCTTCGTGGATGGGCCCGAGAGTGGCGTGTATAGCGTCGCGCCCCTCGCCCGCCTGAACGTCTCCGAGACGATGGCGACCCCGCGCGCCGCAGAGCTGCGCGAGAAGTTCTTCCAAGTCCTCGGCGGGAGGCCCGTGCACCACACGCTCGCGAACCACTGGGCACGGGTGATCGAGATCGTGTACGCGGCGGAGCGGTTCAAGGAGCTCGTGAGCGACCCCGCGATCACGGACCCGAACGTCCGGACGCTGCCGACCGCGACCCCGAAGGAGGGCATCGGCGTCGTAGAGGCGCCGCGGGGCGTCCTCATCCATCACTACAAGAGCGACGAGCGCGGGCTCCTCACGTCCGCGAACCTGATCGTCGCGACGCAGCACAACTCCGCGCGGATCGCGATGTCCGTGGACAAGGCCGCGCGGGGCGTGATCCACAAGGGCGTCGTGGACGACGGGATCCTGAACCAGGTGGAGATGGCGTTCCGGGCGTACGACCCGTGCCATGCGTGCGCGACCCATTCGCTACCGGGGCACATGCCCCTGTGGGTGAAGGTGTTCGATGCCCGCGGCGGGCTCGTGCAGGAGATCCGGAGGGACGGATAGGCCCATGGCCCTGATGATCCTCGGGCTCGGGAACGACCTCCTCGGCGACGACGCGGTCGGGCTGCTGGCCGCGGACCGTCTTGAGGGGCGTCTGGGTCCGGACGTGTCCGTGGGACGGAGCGCGCAGTCGGGGCTCTATCTGCTCGAGCACCTCATCGGGTACGACGACGCGATCATCATCGACTCGATGCTCGGGGACGAACCGGGTCGCGTGCGGGAGCTCGAGGCGGACGCGATGCCGTCCGTCCAGGTCCCCTCCGCGCACTACGCGGGGCTCCCGGAGGTCCTCGCCGTCGCGCGGTCGGCGGGGCTTCCGATGCCCGCGCGGGTCAAGATCGTGGCGGTGGAGATCGGCGTGAGCCAGACGATCGGCTCCGGGCCGGGGACGGCGGTCGCCGCGTCCGTCCCGGAGGTCGTCTCCCGGGTCCTGGACACCGCACGGGCGTGGGGCTACCGCGGGCCCCGGGATGGATGACCGTGCACGAGTACGGGCTGATGGAGGACGTCGTCGGGCTCGCCATGGAGGAAGCCCGCCGCGCGGGCGGCACCGCGGTCTCGCGGATCCTCCTGGACGTCGGCGAACTCTCGTTCGCGTCGAAGGAGTCCCTCGGGTCCGCCTTCCTCGCCCTCTCCCGGGGCACGATCCTCGAGGGTGCGGAGGTCGTCATGGCCGACGTCGCGGGCCGGCTCCGCTGCGGCGCCTGCGGCTTCCAGGGTTCCGCGAGGGATGCGGGCCTGGAGGAGTCCGAGGGCTTCTCCCCGTGGCTCTGCCCGTCGTGCGGGTCCCCGCTGACCGCCATGGAGGGCGGCGGGCTCGTGCTCCGAGAGGTCGTCGTGTCGATGCCGGACCCGCCGCCCTAGGGCGGGCTCAGCCCGTCCCCTCGTTCAGCCACGCCTCGAAGGCGTGGAACCGGGGCGCCCGCCCGAGGAACTCCCGCACTATCTTCGCAGCGGGCTTCGCGCTCCCGGGCTCGAGGATCGCCCGCCGGTACCGCCGCGCCATCGCGGGGCTCATGATCGAGCGCTCCTTGAGGAACCGGCTGAACAGGTCCTTCGCGATCACGAGGGACCACATGTACGTGTAGTACACGGCCGAGTAGCCGTTCAGGTGGCCGAAGTTGCACTGGAAGTGCGTGCCGTCGTACCAGGGGACGGGGTAGTACTTCGCGTTCAGGTCCTTCGCGATGACGAGGGACCACATGTACGTGTAGTACACGGCCGAGTAGCCGTTCAGGTGGCCGAAGTTGCACTGGAAGTGCGTGCCGTCGTACCAGGGGACGGGGTAGTACTTCGCGTTCAGGTCCTTCGCGAGCGCGGTCGTGTCGATCGTCGCCGGATCCCGGTCGTAGTACGCCAGGGAGAGGGCCGCGAAGAACATCTGCCGGCGGACCTGGAGCCCGCGGCCCACGGATTGCGCGCGCTCCATCCGGTCCACGAGCTCCCTCGGGATCGGCTTACCGGTCGCGTGGTGGGTCGCGAAGGCCTGGAGCCCTTCCGGCCGGCGGGCCCACTCCTCGAGCATCTGGGAGGGCGCCTCGACGAAGTCCCATTCGATATCCCCCATCGACGTCTTGATCCACCTCGACCGGCCGGAGAAGATGTCGTGGAGGAGATGGCCGAACTCGTGGAAGAACGTCACGACGTCGTTGTGCTCCATGAGGGCGGGACCCGCGGCCTTGCGCGGGTCCGGGAAGTTGCACACGAGGGCGGCCTGGGGGTACTGGATCCCCCGGAGCCCGACGACGATGGGGAACGCCGCCGCGTGGTTGAACTTCCCGTCCCTAGGATGGAGGTCCAGGAAGAACCGCCCGAGACGGGTCCGGCCATCGTACACGTCGTACACCTCGACGGACGCGTCCCACACGGGCATGTTCTTCACCCGCCGGTACCGCACGCCGAAGAGCCTCCCGGTGATCGAAAAGATTCCGTCCCGGACCTTCTCGAACCGGAAGTACGGCCGGACCTCCTGAGAATCGAAGGCATACTGCTCGGCGCGGACCCGCTCCATGTAGTACCCGGGGTCCCAGGGCTCCAGGGCCATCGCGCCGGGCACGTCCTGCCGTTTCCGCGCCACGAGCTTCGCGTAGTCGCGCACGGTCCGGGCGTCCGAGGCGTGCGTGATCTTCTCGACGAAGTCCATTGCGGCCTTCGCGGAGCCGATCATCTTGTCCTCCGTTACGTACTCGGCATAGCTACCGTAAGCGAGGAGGCGGGCGAGCTCGTGCCGCTTCACCAGGAGACGGTCCAGGGCCTCCATGTTCTTGGGGTAGCCCCGGTTCAGGAACTCCCACTGGAGTCGTCGGCGGACGTCCGGGACCTTCGCGTACTGGAACACGGGGAGGGCGTCCGGGTAGTTCGTCGTGAGCGTGATGCCCTCCTCCTTCACGGAGTGGGCTGCGATGTAATCCGCGGGGAGTCCATCGAGCGCGTCCGGCCCCGCCACCGTGATCGAGCGCGTGTCCTCGTTGATGTTCCGGTCGAACTGGGAGCCGATCGCGGTGATCTCCTCGTTCAGCGCCTTGAGCCGCGCACGGGTCGCGTCGTCCTTGTCGACGCCCGCCCGTCGGAAGTCCCGCAGGATCTTCGACACCGCATGGCGGGTCTCCGCGTCCTTTCCCGGCACGCGGAGCTTCACGAACGCCTCGAACAGCGGGCGGTTCAGGTTCAGCTCCGCGAGGAAGCTCATCGCAGCCTGGTACGCCGCGTTCCCCGCGTCCCGCACCTTCGCGTCCGGATGCGTGTTGAACACGAGTTCCCCCTGCTGCGCGACCTCGTACACGGACCGCAGGATCTCGTCGTAGGGAACGAGCGTGTTCGCAATCGTCCGCGCCCCTTTCGCTCCCACGATCCTCGAGAGGGTCCGCCGCGCGCGGGCGATCCCCGCGTCCGAGAGCTTGTGGACCGCCTCCGGGCTTCCCGCCAGCGCGATCTTCGGCGTCGTCATCCGGGCTGCCGTCTTCCCCGCCATGGACTCGACCTCGCGGGCCGAATCGGGACTAGGTTATTTCGGTTTCCCTCCGCGCCGGCAAGGCTTTCCCCGGATGACGCCATCCCCGCCGAAGGTGCCTCGATGGTCCCCATTCCGAAGGCGATGCGGGCGATCATGGCGATCGTGATCGGAGTCAGCGTGCCGGAGGGCCTTGCGCTCCTCTTCGGGCCCGCGTCCTGGTTCCCGGACATCTGGATCTGGGGGCCGCCGCTGAACCCGATGAGCGCCCGGTTCATCGGGGGGCTCTACCTCGCGGTCGCGCTCGGGTTCGCGATGGCGTGGCGGGCGACGGAGTGGGAGGCGACCCGCATCCCCCTGGCGATGCTGTGGCTCTTCGCCCTCGTCGCCCTGGTCGCGGCGGGGGTCTCGCTTGCAACGGATCCCTCGTTCATCCACACGGACCGACCGTTCACGTACGTCTGGGTCTTCCTGTACGCGGTGTCCGTGGCGGGTGGCCTGTACTTCCACCTCGTCTACCCGCGCCGGTTCGGGGCGAAGCCGTTCTGACCCGCCGCGGTCACTTCGCGAGAACCCGGATCACGTGCGGGACGATCTGGGCATGGATCCGGAGCCGCTTCCGCGTGC
>Ga0209751_10004160_pt1 | contig 13899 bp, 10 predicted proteins | sample RifCSP13_1_FD_184019 | JGI IMG/M metagenome (GOLD analysis project Ga0209751, IMG submission 184019) | Soil microbial communities from Rifle, Colorado - Rifle CSP2_sed 13_1 (SPAdes) (version 2) | ecosystem: Environmental > Terrestrial > Deep subsurface > Rock core/Sediment | place: Rifle... | reverse complement strand
GAGCTCGGCAAAGTCCGGAATTCGGTCCGCCGGGTACGTGAAGTCCGCGTCGAGCGTCGCGACGATTTCCCCTGTGGCGGCGACGAATCCCGTCTTGTACGCGCGCCCGTAGCCTCGACGTGGCTCATTGAGGACCCTCGCGCCCTTGGCGGCGGCGATGTCGCGCGTGCGGTCCCGGGAGTCCGTGTCGACGATCAAGATCTCGTGATCCCATCCCGCGAGCGCCGCGCGCACCTCGTCGATCACGCGGCCGATCGAGGCCTCCTCGTTCATCGTGGGGATCACGACGGAGACCCTCGGCATCGTGCGCGCCGATGCGGAGGTTCCGTCATGAACGTTTCGCGGGCGGCGGCTTCCCGAACATCCGGTACCCGAGGTACCCGAGGAGCGCGCCGGAAAGCCGGAGGAGGGAGTACGCGTTCGTCTGGCGGTGGAACAGCTCGCTCGGACGGTACGAGGACCACAGCCGACCGTGTTTGAGTGTGAGCTGCTTCCGCCCCGCCCCGTTCCAGAACGCCTGCTTCAGGAACGCGAAGTGCGAGCCGCGCGTGCGGTGGTACACGATCGCGTCCTCCGCCTGCACGAACCTCGCGCCCGCGTCGACCGCGCGGAGGTTGAGGTCGATGTCCTCCGCCGTCAGGAACCACGGGTCGAAGCCGCCGATGGAGAGGAAGCGCTCCCGTTCGTACGCGAGGTTGCACGAGGGGAACGTGATGTCGTAGCCGCGGCGGTACAGCTCGAGTCGTTCCAGGTCCTCGAACGGCCGATAGCCGATCTGCACCGTCTTCCCCGCGATGACGTCGCCCCTCTCCGCGCCCCGCCGCAAGTGCTGGAGCCAGAAGGGCGATGCGATGCAGTCCCCGTCGATGAACGCGACGTACCCGCCGGCGCTCTTCGCCACGCCGTAATTCCGGCCCGCGGCGCGCGTTCCGCCCTCCGAATAGACGTGGACGAAGTCGTACCGCTCCGCGAACGACCGGGCGATGTCCCGCGTGCGGTCCGCGCTGTACGCGTCGACGATCACGACCTCGAGGGGCGGCTCCTGGATGACGATCGACTCCAGGAGCGGCGGAAGGTTTCGCTCCTCGTTGCGGACCGTGGTCACGATGGAGAAGGTGTCCGCCACGGGCGCGACGAACGAGGCCCCCCTATATGGTTCCAACGGCCGTCATCCCTTTATCCCGCCTGCGGGATTCGGCGGCTCATGGTCCAAGGAGCCCGCGTCGTGGTGACGGGGGGTGCGGGCTTCATCGGCGGGCACCTCGTCGAGCGGTTGGCGGCGAGGAACGAGGTCGTCGTGCTGGACCTTCGGTCCGCCGCAAGGGCATCGTACCGGGCGATGGAGGACCGCGTCGCGTATGTCGAGGGCGACGTCCGGGAGCCGGAGGATCTCGAGCGCGCGTTCCGCGGGGCGGAATACGTGTTCCACCTCGCCGCCCTGATCTCGCCCGCGGAGAGTTTCGCCCATCCCGAGGCGTTCAACGACGTGAACACGCACGGGACGCTGTCCGTACTGCGCGCCGCGAAGGCGGCGAAGGTGCGCCGCGTCGTATTCGCCTCCTCCTGTGCCGTCTACGGAGGCGGGGCCCCGCCCCTCCGCGAGGACGCACCTCTCGACCTGCTCTCGCCGTACGCGGTCACAAAGGCCGCAGGCGAGCTTTGGTGCCGCCTCTATCACGGGCTCGGCCTCGAGACGGTCGCCCTCCGCCTGTTCAACGTCTACGGACCGCGCCAGTCCGCGGAGGGCCCGTACGGGGCGGTCATCCCGAGGTTCCTGCACGCGATCGCCGCCAAAGAAACGCCCACGATCTTCGGCGACGGGGAGCAGACCCGGGACTTCATCTTCGCGGGCGAGGTCGCCGAGGCGTTCGAGCGGGCCGCGACCGCGGAAGGCGCGTCCGGCGAGGTCATCAACATCGGTTCCGGGGAACCCGTGAGCGTGAACCGCCTCCTGGCGGTGATGAACGACGTGTTCGGCGCCCAAGCGAAGCCGGAGTATCGCGAGGCCCGCCCCGGGGACATCCGCGACTCGTACGCGGACACCGCCAAGGCGGAGCGGCTCCTGGGCTTCCGCGCGAAGGTGTCCCTCGCGCAGGGCCTCCTCGCGTCTGCGGAGTCCCTCGTATGAACATCGGCATGCTCGTGTCGAACGAGGTCGTCAGGGACCCCCGCGTCCTCCAGGAGGCGCGGTCGCTCGTGCGGCGCGGGCATCGCGTGCGCATCGTTGGTTGGGATCGGTTCGATCCCTCCGTTCCGGACGGGCCGATCGGCGAGGGGGTCGAGATCGCGCTCGTCCGTAGCGTGGGGACGATGCGGCTCGCACCCGGCGCGCTGTTCAAGAACCCCCTGTTCTGGCGGCGCGCCCTTCGGCTCGCCCTCGTGTGGCCCGCGGACCTGTGGTGGGCCCACGACCTCGACACGCTTCGTACGGGCGTGTGGCTCAAACGGCAGACCGGCCGGCCGCTCGTGTTCGACGCGCACGAGCTCTTTGCGGAGATGATTCGCGACGACTACCCTTCGCGGATCGCGAAGGCGGCGGAGAAGCTCGAGGCGAAGCTCCTCCGGGACGTAGACCACGTCGTGACCGTGAACCCGGCGCTTGAGGGGTACTACAGGGACAAGCGCGTCCCCGTCACGGTCGTGATGAACTGCCGCGAAGACGCCGCCGAGCGGTATACGCCGCCGACGGCCCCGATGTTCACCGTCCTCTACGTGGGCACGTTCCACCGCCAGCGGTTCGTGTTCGAGCTCATCGAGGCCGTGCAGCGGACAGAAGGCGTGCGCCTCCTGATGGGCGGCCACAAGGCGCTTTCCGGGGACGTGCGGCGTGCATGCGCGGCGTCCGAACGGACCGTGTTCCTCGGCCCCGTGCCCCAGGAGCGCGTCTTGCCCCTCACGCTCGAGTCCCATGTCGTGGCGGCGATCCTCGATCCGAGGAACGTGAACAACAAGATGGGAACGCCGAACAAGCTCTTCGAGGCGATGGCGGCGGGTCGCCCCGTCCTTGCGACGCGGGGGACGCTGAGCGGGAACATCGTCGAGACGCTCGAGTGCGGCCTCGCGATCGCGTACTCCGTCGACGCGTGCGTCTGGGCGATCGAGAAACTTCGCGACGATGGCGCCCTGCAGCGGGCGATGGGGGAACGGGCCCTGCGCGCCGCCAAAGAGGACTACAACTGGGCCGCCCAAGAGGTGAAGCTCTCCGCGGTCGTCGAGCGGTTCTCCACCTGAGAACGGTTTAATAGACGCGCCCGGATGGTCGCGTACCGTGTGCGGGATCTGCGGCGTGTACGCGCCGACCGGGGACGCGGACGAGTCCCTCCTGAGGCGGATGAACGCGATCCAGCACCACCGCGGGCCGGACAGCGAGGGCTACGCGACGTTCCCAGGGGTCGGCCTGGCCGTGAAGCGGCTCAAGATCATCGACCTCGCGACGGGCGACCAGCCGATCTCGAACGAGGACGGGTCCGTGACCGTCGTGTACAACGGGGAGATCTACAACTTCCTCGAGCTCCGGGACCGCCTCACGGAGAACGGCCACCGGTTCCGGACGCAGTCGGACACGGAGGTGCTCGTCCACCTGTACGAGGACAAGGGCGAGAAGTTCCTCGACGACCTGAACGGCATGTTCGCGATCGCCCTCTGGGACCGCCGCCAAGCCCGACTGCTCCTCGCGCGGGACCGCCTGGGAATCAAGCCGCTGTACTACCGATGGGACGGCGAGCGCCTCCTGTTCGCTTCAGAGATCAAGGGCATCCTCGCGGACCCGGAGGTCCCGCGGGCGGTGGACCCGTACGCGCTCCGCGACTACCTCACGTTCCAGAACGTGTTCGGGGACAAGACCCTGTTCGAGGGGATCCGGATTCTGGAGCCCGGGAAGTACCTGGTGGCGGACGGCGGTCGAGTCACGGTCATGTCGTACTGGGACCTCACCTTCCGGCCCGAGGCCGGGGACGAAGACGATTTCGCGGCTCGGTATGGGAAGCTCCTCGAGGACGCGGTCCGCAGGCAGCTGATCAGCGACGTCCCCCTCGGCGCACATCTGAGCGGCGGCATCGATTCGAGCTCCATCGTATCCCTCGCTGCACAGCGCAAGGAGGGTCTGTCCACCTTCTCGATTCGGTTCCGCGAGGCGGAATACGACGAGTCCGAGTACATCCATGCGGTCGCGGAGCTCGCCGGGACGGATCATCACGAGCGCGAGGTGGATCCTCGGACGTTCGCGGAGGTCTTCCCGAGGATCATGCACCACCTTGACGAGCCCCGCGGGGGCCCGGCCCTCTTCCCCCACTGGTACCTTGCCGAGCTTTCGCGGACGAAGGTTACAGTGGCGCTCACCGGCCACGGGGGCGACGAGCTGTGGGCTGGCTACCCCGCTCATCTCGTGGCGGCGCTTGAGGAAGCGCGAAACGGCGGCGGCCTCCTCCGGGTCGCGGAGAGCTTCGCGGGTCGGCTCAAGGAAGAAGGGCTGAAGCGCATTGTGGGCCTGCCGATCTATTCGCTGGCCCAAACCGACCTGAAGAAGTACGGACACGAGGCCGTGTTCGCGCCGGACGAGATCGAAAAGCTGCTGTCGCCCGAGGACCCCACGACCGCGCAGCCGTACGATCCGCGGCGGGAGCTCGACAAGGCGCTCGCACACTGCAACGCGACGACCGCCCTCGACCGAGTCCTGTACCTCGAGACGAAGACGTACCTGCCCTCCCTCCTTCTCGTCGACGACCGACTCAGCATGGCCCACTCCCTAGAGGATCGCGTCCCGATCCTTGACCATCGGATCGCAGAGCTGTCCGGCCGCGTGCCGGCAGCCGCGAAGGTGCACGGCCTCACGTTGAAGAACATCCCGCGGCGGTTCGCCGCCAAGAGGCTCCCGGAGAAGGTCGTCAATCATCGGAAGGTCGGCTTCTCCGTCCCGATGGGGGAATGGTTCCGCGGCGTCCTTCGCGGGTACGTGGAGCGTACGGTGCTCGACGGAGGGCTCGCATCGCTCGGGCTGAACAGTGACTACACCGCCAAAGTCATCGGGCAGCACATGAGCGGCGCAGATAGGACGAACGAGGTGTGGTCGCTCCTGAATCTGGCGGTGTGGCGGCAGGTCGTCTTGGGCGGACGAGGCGCTTGAGGCTGGTGCGCGGTCGATGGCGGCGGCTCACGCGAACCCGCCGGCTTGTGAGCGAAGCAAGCCCCGCAATTCAGTGGCCCTCACCAAGGTGGAACCTCGTCCCCCAGTGGCTTCCAAGGAAGCGACGGAACGCGACAGTGTCGCGGTCCCAACTACGCCGCGCTCGTGTCGAAGCGAAGTCGAACCAGTCGATCCATTCGACCTGAAGCAGCACGGAGTGCGCGCTTCCATCGATGCCCCCTAGTGACGCCAGGATCATGCGTCTGGCTTTTCCACGCAGCCGCTGGGCCTCACCGACGACGGCCTCCGTCACCACTCCTTGGTAGTATAGAAGAGCGGTGCGGGGTGCGCCCTTCGTACTGAACAGATACAGATTGGGGGGCGTCCCTCTCTGGAGCGACCAATGGCGCTTGGCGGCGTACTGGGCGAAGTCCTCGAGCATCTCTCGCGCGCGGATGTCGAGATGCTCCGGCGTCGAGGGAGCGCGCATCGTGGCGACCTCGCCCACAGGTTTGGCGGGAACGCCCGCTGCGAAGGTTCCGGGCGGTACATCCTTCGTCACGACCGCGCCCGCCCCGATGATCGCATTGTTGCCGATCGTCACGCCCGGAAGGATTGTCACGTTCGCGGGGACCCACACCTGGTCTCCCAGCACGACATCCTCGAACTTCCGGGGATGGCCCTCCAAGTAGGGGAGCCACACCCCGTGCGTGAAGATCATGCTCCCTGGCCCCACGCCCGTGTGCCGCCCCAGTTGAATCCTGGCGGCGCAGTTGATCCATGCCCGAGGGCCGATGTACGATCCGTCTCCCATCAGCAGGGAACCTTCGCCATAGACCACGGTCTCCGAGTCGACCTTGCACTCTGTCCCCATCTCCAGGCGATCGCACACGATGTGCACGTCGGGTTCGAGGATCACCCCGTCGCCGATGGAGATCGTGTTCGCAAAGACGTACGAGCCGCGTCGGATGCGAACGTGCGATCCGATCCGGGCGCCGGACCGGCGGAGGAAGAACTTCTTCAGCCCGCTCGTGGGGCTCACGGCCGCGAGGAGCTGCCAGAACCGCCGCGCCACGGCTCACCACTCCGCCATGACCGCAACGCGTTCGCCTGCCTTCAGTTCCGGGAGGACGAGCAGCTCCCCATCGCGTCGCTTGGCAGTGCTGTGGGGGGCATTCGCGTCGATCGTCGCCGACGCCGCCCCCGCAACCCGAAAGGCAAGGCCTTTTACGCCGCTCGTCGAAGTCACTTCCCAGGTCGCGCCGGACGCTGAGCGCGTTTGCTCCGAGACGGAGACGGCCGCACGGCTTGTCCACCATCGCCAAACGTCCTCGCCCGTCATGAAGAGCGCCTGGCGCTCAGCAAGCCACCCGAGCATGTGCTCGTACACGTCCCACCAGCCCGGAAACGAATACCCGTCGTAAGTGTGCTGGTGCCAGTTGAGCGTGAGGAGTCCGCCGTGCGCCGCCACGAGGTCCGCGATTCGCTCGCAGTTCTTCACGGCATCGCTGGGCGAGAACCCCTCATACCAGAACAACTGGCCGTCCATCAGGAGGAGGGGGAGTTCGAGGATCGTGCCCCCGGGGGGCACGTACGGATAGCACATTCCCGTGCTGAAGCCGGAGCTTTCGTTCATCGTGAGGGTGGCGTCGTAGGCGAACCCGGCATCCTGCTGCAGCCGCCACGTCACGCCCGGCTCGAAGTTGATGTAATGCTGTCGGATCCCGAGGATTCGCCGCCCGAGCACTTCATCGACCGCCGCGCGCTCCCGCCGGAGCTTCGTGCCATCCCGAAACGAGAGGTACGAGCCATGGACGCCGACCTCCTGTCCCCTCGCTTGGAGGTCCTGCATCACGGATGCGACGTCCCGAAGGCGATACGGCGGGTCTCGAGGATGGTCCCCGTCGGCGACGAAGTACCATGAGGATCGAACCCCATACTTCGCTTCGAGATCCAGCACGCGGTCGAAGTTCCAGTACCGTTCGTTCCCCTCGGCCAGGGTCCGCGGATGCCGCGCGGCCATGAGGAGTCGTCGCCGCCACGACCAACGGACTTCATCCACGTCGTGGGAGGCGAACACGGCGAAGGGCTTCCCGTCTGGCCAGAACCACTTCTGCAGCACGGGTCTCGAGACTGAGTCGAGAGCATCGCGCATCGCGTCCGCGGCCACGGGTGCCTTCGGGTTCGGGTTCTTCGTGCGTCCGTCAAGCAGCTCCGAGAGGCCGGACTTGGCTGGGGCGTCGAGGTCCCCATGGGCGAGCCCGAGGCACGATTCGAAAACGGAAGACAACTCGCCGCGTCCCATGGGGCGTCGAGCCGTCGAGTGTCCTCGGGTGCATAAAGGTTCTGTCAATCCCACACGGTTGATTCGTAGGTCCTCGACTCCCCCTCAATCCCGGTTCCCGTCAGAGGGGGAATCGTGTTTGCGCACCGGTCGGGGGCCTATCGGGGTTGGATGATTGTGTACAACAGTCCTATGCAGTCTGCGGGAGGGGTTCTACGTCTCTCGACGTCCGCACGGGACGGGCAGGTAGCAGGGTTTCCGAGCCATCGAACGGTGCGGTCTGCGATCTGGGGCGGTCGAGCTACGGGGAGCCGTCGAGGGCCTTCCTTATGGTCCTCACCGCGCCCGCCGCGGTCTCCTCGCACCCACCATCCTCGTCGTCGTCATCCTCGTCGTCGTCATCCTCGTCGTCGTCATCCTCGTCGTCGCAGTCGTCGTCGATGCACACGAGGACATGCGTGACGACCGTCGTCGTCCCGCCGTCGTCGTCTGTGACCGTCAGTGTTACCGTGAAGTCCCCCGAGGACTGGTACACGTGCGTTGTCTCATCCGTCAAGGTCACGGGGAACGATCCGCCAGGGCTGGGGAATGGGTCCGGCCCGACCCCATCGTTGAAGTGCGTCACCGACGCGGTCGTCCCGTCTCCGAAGTCCCAGGCGAACGTGAGGTCATCGCTTCCCGGGTCCGCGGCCGTCGCGCGGAACGTCACGGAGACGCACTCCCTCTCGTCGTCATCCTCGTCCTCATCATCTTCATCGTCCTCATCAGCGTCGTCGTCATCGTCTCCTTCTCCGCCGCGCGTCGCTTGCCAAGCCCCTTCGCGATCGTCGTCTTCGTCCTCGCGATCGTCGTCGCCGTCGCAGCCTTCCTCGACTTCGTCCTTCCCTACCAAGGTCACGTCGACCAGGGGCGCGACGTTCTGAACGAGAACGCTCGCGGACTCCTCCGTCGTCGCGAACCCATCCGACACGCGGACTCTGGCGGTTCCGGTGAAGTCGTCGCCGAACACGTGTGAGGCGGAAGGCCCCGCTGCGATGAGGTCCCACGTTCCGTCGCCGTCGAAGTCGTAATCGTAGGTGAGCGGTTGCCCGTCCGCGTCGTCCGCGGTGACTTCGTAGGTGACGGGTTGTCCTTCGTCCGCCCCGCTCACGAGGAACGAGCGGACGACCGGCGGATGGTTCTCAACGGTGAACCCCAGGACGAGCTCGCTGCTTTGGTCGCCCATCCACGTGTGGTCCGAAAGGACCGAACCGAGGGCATTGAAACGGGAGTCCTCGACGCCCCCGTAGCCGAGAACGTAGCTCACGATGATCGTCGCCCAAAGCCCACCCGGGTACCCGGGGACTCCGTTGAGTCGCGCGGCCGCGATGTTGTTCCCGCTCGAGGTGCCGGTGCTGAACGAATCGCGGAAGCATTGGATGATGAAGGACACCCCGTCCGACGTGAACGTGTAGTGCTCGTTGGCGAGCGAATTGAACGTGCCGCCGGGTCCCATGAGCGTCGGGACGTCGTACGTCAGCTCGTTCAGGTCCGTCGTCCTTTCCCAAACCGTGACGCTCGTCCCGGTGTCCACGTGGATTACAATCGGCTGCATGGGGGTCGGTCCCGGCCCAGACGGCCAGAACGTTCCTGCCAACCCCAAGCTCGAAAGTAGGACGAAGAAACACACCCCTGCCCCCGCGAGTCCCCCGCGCATGAGACAACATCGCACACACAACATAAAGTCTTTTCGCCGACTGCCACGCGCGGGGACGAGACCAATCCTTAATTGCCCCCTGGGGTTTCCTGGATTTCGCCCGTCTCCCGATCGCGCGGACGTCCGCGGTTGCCATGGGACCAAGAATCCTCATGATCCTGAGCAACGGCTTCACGCACGATCCCAGGGTCTCCGCGGAGGCTGCGAGCCTCGCCCGGGTGGGCTTTGACGTCACCGTGCTCGCGTGGGACCGCAAGGGCGTCTTGCCCCAAGAGGAACGACTTCGCGGGATCCGCATCGTGCGGGTGCGGAACACGTTCGGCATGCGCCTTCGCCCGTACGAGTTGTTCCGCCTCCGCCCCTTTTGGCGGTTGGCCTCACGCCGGGCCATGGAGCTCCATCGCCAGACGGCGTTCTCAGCGGTGCATTGCCACGACCTCGACACCCTCCCCGTGGGCGTGTGGATGAAGCGTCGCACGGGCGTCCGGCTCTTGTACGACGCGCACGAGTTCTTCCCACTCATGATCGGAGAACTTTCCCGCGCCAAGCCCTTCGAGGGCCGGTTCGCGTCCCTTGAGCGCCGCCTCGTGCCGGAGGCGGACGTCGTGCTCGTCGCGTCGCCAACTCAACAGTCGTATTTCCAAGGCATGGCACGTGGCCCAATCGTTACGATCATGAATTCCCGACCCCTCTCGTACGATTCGTATCAGCCGCCGAACAACGCGCGGATGACGTTCGTCTATATCGGGGGCCTCCAGACCAACCGACTGCTCGTCCCGTTCGCGGAGCTGGCGGTTGAAGACGGTTCGTTTGACGCGGAGATCGGTGGCTGGGGGCCTGCCTCGGAGCCGATTCGGGCCCTCGCCGCCCAGGGCCGCGGGAATCTCCGTTTCCTCGGGGTCGTTCCGATCGACGAGGTCGTCCCCCGGACCCGTGCGGCGGACGTCGTCTACTCCCTCCTCGACCCGTCGAAGCGCGTCTTCCGCCTGGCGGCGCCGAACAAGCTCTTCGAGGCCCTCGTCACCGGGAGGCCGATCCTCGTGACGCAGGGGACATGGGCGGCTGACGAGGTCGTGGCGGCGGACTGCGGGCTCGCGATCGAGTATTCAACGGAGGCGCTTAGGGCTGCAATCCGCGCCTTGATCGCCGACCCTGCCGCGCGCGAGCGGATGGGACGAAACGCCTTCCGACTCGCTCAGGATCGGTACAACTGGTCGAATGACGAGGCCAGCCTGTTGGCGGCGTACGCCAATCTTGGCCTCGCCGCGTGAGGGAACGCCCGGGTCCGCGAAAGGTACATGGACGGGATGTGTCGTGGCGGGGAAGGATGTGCGGGATCTGCGGCATCGCGACGACCGAGCGGGCGGTCGACCGTGAGAGCGTCCGCCGCATGATGGGAACGCTCGTCCATCGCGGTCCGGATGACGAGGGCCTGTACGTCGCCGACCACGTCGGCCTGGGGAACCGCCGGCTGAGCATCATCGATCTGCCCACGGGCCGCCAGCCGATCCACGACGAGCGGGAGAGGTTCTGGATCACGTTCAACGGCGAGGTCTTCAATTACCGCCTGCTGCGCCCCGGGACGGAGGAAAAGGGGCACCGGTACTACACGAACTCGGACACGGAGGTCCTCCTCCACCTGTACGAGGACGAGGGTCCCAAGATGCTCGACCGGCTCAACGGGATGTGGGGCCTCGCGATCTGGGACACCGAGCGTCGGGAACTGTTCCTCGCGCGCGACCGGCTCGGCGTGAAACCCCTGTACTACGTCCTCCGCGGCGAGTCGATCGTCTTCGCGTCCGAGATCAAGGCGATCCTCGAAGTCCAGGGCGAGCCGCCGAAGGTGGACCTGAAGGCGTTGCCTTCGTACCTCGCGTTCCGGATGCACTACGGGGACCGCACACTGTTCGAGGGCATCCGCCAGCTCCCGGCCGGGCACTACCTCGTCTGGCGGGCCGGGAAGGTCTCCGTGAGCGAGTGGTGGGACATCCGCCGGGGGCCGGAGAGGATGGACGAAGGAACCGCCGCTAAGAGGCTGCGAGGCCTGCTCGAGGATTCCACGCGACTCCGACTGATTGCGGACGTGCCCATCGGAGTGTTCCTGAGCGGCGGCATCGATTCCTCGACGGTCACCGGACTTATGGCGACGGTGGGCGGGGAAACGGTAAAGACGTTCAGCGTCGGGTTCGACGACGCGTCGTTCAACGAGCTCGAGTATGCGCGAGCGGTCGCGGCGAAGTGGTCGACGGACCACCACGAGATCACGTTCTCCCCTCGGGACCTCGTGAAGAACATCGCGCGGATCACGTGGCACTTCGACGAACCCATCGTCCACTCTACTGGAATTGCGCAGTATCTAATCTCGGAGGTTGCGCGGAAGCATGTGAAAGTCGTGCTGTGCGGCCACGGCGGGGACGAGCTGTTCGCGGGGTACGAGATTCTTCACGGTCTGCGAGGTGCCAGCAAGGACCCGCACGCGTCCGCGCGATGGTTCCTCGAGAACTGGGTCTCGCGTGGCATCAATGCCCTCCCCATCGCCATGCGAGGGCGATCCCGCCTCCTCCATTTGATCGCCCCCGCGGATGTGAGTTACGTGATTGAGACGTCCGGGGTTAAGGCGGGCGTCCGGGACCGGCTCTACTCAGGCGAAACGCGCTCGAAGCTGGATACCGTACGGGGGGACGAGGCGGTCCTCGCCTATTTCGCGAAGGCGCCCGCCGCGGACGCGCTCAACCGCGTACTGTATGTGATGCAGAAAACGTACCTCGTCGGCCTCCTCGTGACGCAGGATAAGATGAACATGGCCGCCTCGATCGAAAACCGGGTCCCGCTCTTGGACTACCGTGTGGTAGAGTTCGCCGCCCAGATTCCCGCGAACCTCAAGATTCGGAACGGGGACAAGAAGCACCTGCTGAAGAAGTCGGTGAAGGACCTCCTCCCAGACTCGGTGCTCAAGCGTACGAAGATGGGGTTCTCCGCGCCGGAGCGGGACTGGTTCCGCGGGGAGCTTGGGGAAGTCACCGAATCCCTCCTTACCGCAAAGGACTCGGCGACGCAGACGTTCTTCTCGCCGGAGTACGTGCGCCGGAAGCTCTCGCAGCATCGTCGCATAGACAACTCGTACCTCCTGTGGTCCCTCTTGGGCTTCGAAGTGTGGCACCGCATTTTCTTCGATGAGGGCGGCGACTGGACCCGTGTCTCGGTGTGACCCTCGATTGCACCTGCTCGTGTTCTCCCAGCATATGGGCGTTGGACGGCCCGGTTGACTACCACGGACCGCGCCTCTGCCCAAAGTGAAATACAACGTGGCGGATACCTGTCGCGGGCAAGATGTCGAGAGCAGAAACACCATGGGAGACAGCGTCTGCCGAGGAGGTCGGCCTTGACCGCGCATCTTGGAATCGGGAGGCCCTCGAGGCCGAGACCGGGACGATGTTCCACTCCTGGGAATGGGCTTCGGCAGTGGCGAGTGCCTTCCGGAGGAAGCCGCGATACTACGCGCTCCTCGACCGAAAGGGCGCGGTGAAGGCGCTTTTCCCTGTTCAAGAAGGACGGTCCGGCCCCTTCCGGACGGCGTATTCACCGGTTACGATTGTCACACCCTACGGGGGACCGGCGTGTGCGCGGGCAGACATCCCGACGGCCTTTCGCACGATCCGCGTACTGCAGAGGAAAGAGGGTTGGCACTATCTGCGCATGGCCCCGTCGCCTGCCGCATGGTCTTTCGCAGGAGAGTTCGAAGGCTATGAGGTTCTCCCCGGTTCGACGCGGGTCGTCGCCCTCGGTTCCGATGCCGCCATGCGGCGGGCCCTGAACCGCCGTTGCCGCCGGTACATCGAAAAGGCGGACGAGGCGGGCGTCACGATTCGCGACATCAAGGATTTCGATTTCCTCGATACGTACCTCTCGTGGGGGGAGAAAGCATTTGAACGGGTCGGCCAAGAGTTCCCTACCCCCCGCGCGCTGTACGAGGCCCTCCGCCGTCATGTCCTTCCCACAGGCTCCTTGCTCGTCCGCGGGGCCTTCGTAGCGGATCGACCTGTGACGGTGGAGTTGTTCGGTCTTTCCGGCGGCACGCTTTACGCGGTTGATTCCGCCATGGACCGCGAGGCAGGCGTCGCGGGTGCGGGGAACAAGCTGACTTGGGAGACGATGCGCCTCGCGGCCGAGAAGGGAGCTACTCAGTTCGACATGCTGGGCACGAACATTCCGGGGATCTCTGAGTACAAGCAGAGTTTCGGGGGCGAGCTCGTGCCTGCACACAACTTGGAGTCCGCGACGCGCGCGTTCCTTCTCGCTCGGAAGGCGATCGGAAAGACTCGAAGGTGAGCGTGATGCCATCAAGGTCCTGGATCTGGAATCGCATTGTCTACGCCGTCCTCGATGCATTGCGGTCCACCGCAGGGCAGCCGCTGCCCCCCGCGCGTCCCGCCAACCACGCGCTGTTGCGAACCTCCACGTCCGCAGATCTGCCGGCGATTCACAGCGTGTACTTGTCAACCCTCCGGGGCAAGCCCCAGCTGGGGAATTTCGCACGACTCGTGCGGAGGTTTCCCCATCTCTGCTGCGTCGCAATAGCGGAGGATCGATGCGTGGGATACGCCCTCGGCCGGGTTGATCGAGGCCTTCAGACGGGTCAACGGGCTGCGTTCCTCTTCTCGATGGGGGTCTTGGAGGATGAGAGGGGAAAAGGCCTGGGAAGAGCACTTGTCGAATACCTTCGCGACAGCGCCCGGGCCCTCGGGCTCCGCGAACTCGATCTGGAAGTGGAAACCAAGAACGAAGCGGCCCGGAGCC
>Ga0209751_10004158_pt1 | contig 13900 bp, 7 predicted proteins | sample RifCSP13_1_FD_184019 | JGI IMG/M metagenome (GOLD analysis project Ga0209751, IMG submission 184019) | Soil microbial communities from Rifle, Colorado - Rifle CSP2_sed 13_1 (SPAdes) (version 2) | ecosystem: Environmental > Terrestrial > Deep subsurface > Rock core/Sediment | place: Rifle... | reverse complement strand
CCCGCCTGCCCGCGCGCCTCCTCCTCGTCCGCAAGGCCCCAACGGGCGAGGGCGTGCTCGTCGTCGTGGATCGCGATCCCGCCGAACTGCGCCCGGCCATCGAAGCCGCGCTCAAAGAGTATTTTGACGCCGACGCGCCGCCCCTGCATTTGATGGAACAGGAAGGCTACCGCGCGCTGACTGCGCTGTTGCCGACCACACCTGCCACGCCCGACGACGAGCCATATCGCGCCTCGGCTTTGCCCGCCGCGCCCGGCGCGGGAGGCCGCGAGGATCAGCGGCGGCGGTTGAAGAGGGCGGGCGAGGGCTTCGACCTCGCCGCTAAGCGTTTGGCCCTCGCCGAGGTCGTCCTCAACGGCGGCTTCCCCGAGGAGATGCTGCGTCCCATCCGCGAGGCGCTGGGATGGGCGTTGTCCTCGCTCCTCGCGCTCTACAAAGACCGCGACCCCGGCGGCGACCTGCCCGCGCCGCGCCTCGTCCAATCCGATTTGATTGACCCCGGCCGCCTCCCCGACGACCTCGCCGCGAAACTCGCCCGCGTGCGCGAGTTGACCGAACCTGCCGCCGAGGGCGAGTCCGCGCCGCCGCCCACGGTGAAGGTGGGCGAGATACTCACAGCGGCGGTGAGGGAGTTGATTGAGTTGGGGAGGCAGAGAGTGGTGACAGAAGGGCTATGATGATTGGCCGATGTGGGCAACCGGCCTATAATGAGCGCAACTGAAGCAAACGAAAGGTACAGCCGAAGACATGCGAACCCCGACATCGCCGATCACTGTCAACCCTAAAGAACTTGCTCGTGCATTAGAGCCGATGATTCGCCGCATTGTGCGTGAAGAACTGACTCGAGCCGTCACCCAACAGACAAAAGTCTTTCGCCTCAAGCCGGATTCCCCCCTTTACGACGATATGCGCGAAATCCTTCGCCGGAAGGCGTCAGGCAAGGTCAAATTATATTCGTACGCCGAGGTCTGGGGTGAGTAAGAAGAAATACGAGGCCGTATTTGAGGAGCGCTTCGTCCGTAACCTGCGCCGCTACGCGGGCATCCGCCAGCGCGTCAAACGGCGAAGTGATCGAGTGATCACCGATCCCTATGCCAATACCGAGATACGGAAGGCGGAGGAGGCAAATTAAACCTACGCGGCTGCCGTAGCGTGCGTGTGGACCGTAATTTCCGGATCATTTTTGTCATCTGTGAAGAGTGCCGCCGGATACCGGAGTGCGAATATTGCTTCTGCGATAATCGGTCCGATGAAACCATCGTGTTCCTGACGGTCGGCCCTCATGATCGCGCGTATGCGATGAAGTAGAAAACCTTGAGCCGCGCTGTTGCCTTCCCCGAGGATAGAGAGATGCTGGTGGTAGTGACAAGAGGATTGATTGAGATGGAGAAGCAGAGAGCAGTGGCGGAGGAGCCCACGCCGGTTTATCAATCCCAGGGGATGCGGCAGATTTAGTGAGCTGAAGATCGAGTTGCGGCTGGAGCACGGCCAATTGGGGCTATATGATCCCAAGACAGGCAAGAAACTCTTGACGTACGAAGAAGCGCAGGATGCCCTACAAGCAGAGCAAGGGGCCCGCCGCGCTGCCGAAGCCGAAGCCGCGCGCCTGCGGGAAGAGTTGGCCCGACTCAAGGGCAGCGGCTGAGTGTTCGTAGATCGTCAGCGCAGTCGCATAAAACTCGGCTGACCAATCGTGCCGGGCGGCGGCCCGACCCGCTCGCGATAGGCCTGGTATTCGGCGATGGGCATCCAATTCGGCGAGTCGATGTCGAGCGGGGCGGCCGCGGTCAGCCCGACGAGTATCAGCTCTTGCCTGGCTTCCGTGGGCACTTCGAGATAGAGGCCCAAATTGCGGGCCATCTCCGGTTCCATCGGCGTCAGCCCCGTCACCTCCCTGGCCTCGAATTTGCCCCTCTCCGAAGTTCGGAGCCAGGCCCGAAAAGGAAAGACCAATCGCTCCTTCAGCCATCCATGCCACTCGCGCATCTGCCATTGGCGCAGATATTGGTTCCCCGCCTCACGGCTTATCTTCCACGGATAGGGCTGGCTGACGATCTCCGGCCGCCTCAGCCCCAACATCGCTGTGAACAGGGCGGCATCTCTTTTCTTGCCCGCCACACCGTATCCCATCGCGCAGAATAAATTCTCTTCCGGAGCCCACGGCGCAACGTACGTCAACGTTATCTGCCCACGCAATCCCCGGTAATCGTTGACCCTGCCCATGCTCAAAGCAATTGCCCGCATCGGCGGGCCGCAATGAACATTATTGGCCGGGTCCTGCTCTTGCAGACCAACCGTTCCGTCGTGAATGTCGCCGACCTCGTAGAGGCCAATCCGCGCTTCTTTCCAGCGGCGCAGTTGTTCTTGAGCAGGCGACGGGAAGCGATCACCGGCCCAGGCGAGATAGGCTTCCAGTGGGTGCCAGTCGTCTCCGGGCGAACCGTGCCAGAAGAACTCCTCCATAGCCCAATGTTCGATCTCCGGATGGAAGCCCAAAGGGCCTTTGCCCAGAGCATCTTCTAACTGTTTCAGCTTCGACTGCCCAGGCTCCTGGTGAGAAGCAAATTCGGCGTAGTCGAACTTGATCATGTCGGGAGCGGCGAGGCTGGGGTCGCCGACCCCCGGCCACTTGACCCGCTGTGGGACGTTTTCCCGCGAAAGATCATACAACCGAAGCAGGTGCGCGTGGGGGTGCCGGCGTTTGTGTTTGGGCATTTGTGCCTACTCGCGATGAATGGTAACATTTTTCCGCGACGAAAACAAACATGCCAGTTTCCCTCCTCCTCGCTCCCGCCGCTCACGGCAAGACTCAGCACGCCCTTGCGCGCATCCGCGCTGTGCGCGCCGAACATCCCCTCACTCCCATCGTCGTTATCCTCCCCAATCACACCCAACTCGCCGAGTTCCGCAAGCGCTTCGCCGCGCTCGGCGGCGCGCTGGGCGTCTCTCTTTTCACGTTCTATGGCTTGTACGCCGAGCTCCTCGCCCGCGCCGGTCAGCCATACCCGGAACTGGATGATCCGGCGCAGGCCCGGCTCATCCGCGCGCTGGTGGATGATCTGGCGGAGCGAGGCGTGCTCACACACTTCGCGCCGCTGCGCGCCCGGCCCGGCTTTGCGGGGGCTTTGCGCGAAGCGATTGAAGAACTCAAGCGGGCGCGCGTCTTCCCGGAAGACTTCGCGGCGGCGACGCGCGCCAGTCCTGCGAAGTCCCCGACCCCCGACGGGGGGAGTGGGAAGCGAAGCCGAAGGAGCCTCGGCCCGCGCCTCGAAGAACTGGCCGAAATCTATTCCGCCTATCAACGCTGGTTGCTGACGGAGAATTGGGCCGACCCGGAGGGCCTCGGCTGGCTGAGCGCGATTGCGCTCAAGGACCATCCTGAGTTGGGCCGCGACCTGCGCCTGCTCATCGTGGACGGCTTCGACGAATTCAATCCGACCCAGCTGGCCGTCCTCGCGCACCTCGCCACACGCGCCGCCGAAACCCTCATCATGCTCACCGGCGACCCACAGCGTCAGCGCTTGGCTCATCGCCGCTTCCATCGCGCTCAACAACAATTGATAAACGTCCTCAAGCCTGAAGTGATGGGGCAGACGGAAAGCGGCGGGCAGCGCGTTGCCGAAACCTTGCGCCGCCTCGAAGCGCACCTCTTCGAGCCTCCAACCTCCAACCCCGCTCCGCTTCGCTTCGGGGGCAATTGTCTCCAATCGCCAATTGCCAATGACTCCATTACTTTTTTAGAGGCCCAAACCCGCGCCCTCGAATCCCGCGCCGCGCTCCGCTGGATCAAACAGCGCCTTGTCGCAGATGGATTGCGCCTCGACGAAGTCGCTATCCTCGCCCGTGCGCTCGATCCCTATCGCGCTTTCCTCGAAGAGACCGCGCGTGAGTTTGGTCTGCCCCTGCGGATTGTCGGCGGCGCGCCGCTGGCGGAGAGTCCGGTTGTCAGTGCGCTGCTCGCCCTCCTCGCCTTGCCCGTCGAAGGCTGGAAGCCGCGCCCCCTGCTCGCCGCGTGGCGCAGTCCGTATTTTGATTGGCCCGCGCTCGGACTCGATCCGGCGCACGCGGCGACGCTCGACGCGGTGGCGCGGTCGGGCCGCGTGGTCGAAGGGTTGGATCAGTGGCGCGAAGCCCTGCGGCAGTTTGCGGCCCCGCCCGCGCGCGAAGATGTGGCCGACGAACCCGAAAGCGCGGCCGCCCGCCCCGTGACCGACACGGCCGCCCGCGCTGCCTTCGAGACCTTTGTCGCGCGCGTGACCTCGCCCTCGCGCGCCAGCCTGCCGGATTTCGTCGTCTTCGTCGAAGACCTCATCGGCGACGATCCGACTCTGCCCGGCCCGCGTGTCGGCCACGCGAAAGAGACGCCCGGCTCGCTCAATGTCGTCGCGCGCGCGCTTGCCGCGACCGAAACGGCGGCGCGCGACATCGCCGCGCTGCGCGCCTTCAAAGATATCTTACGCGGCCTGGTGTTGTCTGAGGCGCTCATCCGAGAAGAGAAAGCGGAATGGGAATACGCCGCCTTCATCACCGCCCTTCGCGAAGCCGTCGAATCTCCCGCGTACGCGTCTAATCTCCACGCTCCCCTCACGGAGGGAATCTTCACCGCTTCTGTCCTCGACGCGCGCGGCCTCTCGTTCCGCGCCGTCGCCCTCCTTGGTCTGGCCGAAGGCGAGTTCCCGCAGGCCGAACGCGAGATGCCGCTGCTCCGCGAAGCCGACCGGGATGCACTCAGAGCACGCGGCGTGAATCTAGAATCCCGGTTGCGCGGCGACGAGGTGACGATCTTCTACGAAGCCGTCACGCGCGCCCGCGAGCATTTGCTCCTGTGCCGCCCCTATCTCGCCGATGATGGTCAGCGATGGGAACCCTCGGCCTACTGGCGGCAGGCGTGGCGATTGACGGGCGAGCCGCAACCGCTCACCGCCCGGCCCGAAGACCGCCTGCCCCCAGCGCAAATCGCCTCCCCGGCGGAATGGATCGAACACGGCTACAACGCCCCGGCCATCGCGCGCGGGGCCGCCGTGCTGCAGGCGCGGCTCGCGGCGCAGGCCTCCGGCGCGCACGAGGGCGAACTGCCTGAACTCGTCCCCGCCATTGCCGCCCGCTTCCCGCCCGACAAGAGTTGGAGCGCGAGCCGCCTCGAAGCCTATGGGACGTGCGGCCTCTATTTCTACTTCGCGCACGCCCTCAAACTCGAACCGCGCGCCGAACCCGAAGAGGGCTACGACGTGCGTGCGCTGGGCAGTATGTATCACGCTATCCTCGAGCGCCTTTACCGCGATGCCCCCGACCCGACCGGCCTCGACGAGTTGCTGACCCGCCTGCCCGAGGTCGCCCACGACGTCTTCGCGGCTGCGCCCGCCGATTACGGCTTTCGCCCCACCGCGCTGTGGAATCAGCAGCAGGCTGAACTCCTCCGCATCCTGCGCGAGACCGTGACCGCGCTCGCCGAAAAGTCGGAGGGCTGGACCCCGCGTTACTTCGAGCAGAAATTCGGGTTCGGATCGCCCGCGCTCGTCGTCCGCACGCCTGAGGGCGAGGTGCGCCTGCACGGCTACATTGACCGGATTGACGTGGACGCGGAGGGCCGTCTGCGCGTGGTGGACTACAAGGCCGGCGGCGCGCCCATCGCCGCCGACGATCTCAAAGACGGCCGCCGCCTGCAGTTGCCGCTCTACGCCCTCGCCGCGCGCGACGCGCTCGACCTCGGCGAGGTGGCCGCAGGTCTCTACTGGCACATCGGCAGAGCGAAAGAGAGCAGTTTGAAGTTGGAGAAGTTCGAGGGCGGCGTCCCCGGCGCATTCGAGACGGCGAAGCAGCACCTCGCCGCGCACGTCGCCGGTATTCGGGCCGGGCAGTTCCAGCCCGAGCCGCCGGAGAAGGGTTGTCCGAGCTATTGCCCGGCGGTTGCGTTCTGCTGGAGATATTCACCCAAGAGTTTCTAGCGAGAAAAGGAGAGGGAAATGCGGCTCTCAAACATCATCATCAGAAGATTCAAGGCCATAGCGGAGATTGAATTGACGATTCCCAAAACAGACCTCTCCAAGCCGGGTTCTGGCGATTTTCTGTCCCTCGTAGGCGAGAACAATTCCTCGAAGTCCTCGGTTTTGGAGGCCTTGAGACTCGCGTTGCCAGGAACTGATATCCCCAAACCGACAATAGATCATTTCCCGGCCAGAAAGGAGGAGAAAGGCCCTATCGAAGTTGAATTTGAATTTGATGATCTCACGCCAGCCGATGAAGAAGAACAAGGTATTCGAACCCATGTGCATGATAGAAAATACCGGGTGAAGAAAGTTTGGAATGCAGCAAATGTTGGTCCTACAGTTTGGGCATATGAAATCGTCAAAGAGTTTCCGACGTGGCCAGACCCCGATACGACCAGGTCTCATTTTGAAAACGTGGGAGAGGAATGGCGCGTGTTACTGAAAGCTTACGATGCTGAATTGGGTCAATTTCCAAAGCGACCCAATAAAGATGTCAAGCAGGGCCTCAAAGAACTTGCCAAAAAACTAAAATCGCCGGTTGTAATAGAAAGTGAACCCAAGTGGGAACCAAATCCCGGCGGGTTTAGTGCTCATGTTGATTCAGTTCTGCCATTGGCAATTTTCGTGCCGGCCATCAAGGAAACTAAAACTGAGGCGGAAGTTGGGCAAAAGAAATCTGCGGCCAGACAGATAGTGGAGTGGATGTTTGAACGGCAGCTGAAAGATCACCCGTCAATCAAAAAGTTCGCCGAAGCAGGCGAGGCAGTCAGGGAGTTGTTCACTGGCGTGGAAGGGAACGAGATTGTACGCGGCCTTGAAAAGAGAATTTCGAATAAACTTGCTCGCCTGATTGATTTGCAGGCCCATCTGGATTTCACGCCGCCTGATGTAACCACAAACTTAGCTGGAAGTACGGAACTGGGGATCGTTGACGGTCAACTTGTCACGAAGCCTGAACATCAAGGGCATGGCGCACAACGGGCGCTTATTCTTTCCTTGCTGGAATTGCTCGCGGAGAGCGAATTGCTAGAAGTGGAACAACCCGGAAAATTCCAACGCGGTGTCCTTCTCTTGATTGAAGAGCCAGAAATATATCTCCACCCTCAAATGTGTAGGAAAATGCACGATGCTCTGTTGACAATTGCACGATCTGGCGCTGCACAGGTCATTTGCACAACCCACTCGCCTATATTCCTTGATCTGGCAGATAGACATGATGGGATTGTGGTTTTCCGAAAGGGTAAGGGTGGGATCAGCCATATGCAGAGGGCAGACGATCTTTTTTGGGGAGGGGGAGCTGAAGATGATAGGAGTAGATTGAGGATGCTTCTTGATTTTGATCAGGCGGTGAAAGAAGTCTTTTTTACGCGGGAAGTGTGCCTAGTTGAAGGTGACTGTGAAGTTGCCTCAATGGAGGCTACGGCCCGTCACTTGGCTGATCAAAGCCTTATTTCGTGGGGAAAATACCTGCTTGCCCGCCGCAATTTGGTTGTAGTGAACTGCCGAGGAAAGTGGACGATTAGAGCACTTCAGCGAGTCCTCAACGGTTTCGAGATTCCTTACCGGGTTGTCCACGACGCTGATATGGAAGGAGAGGAAGGAGCGAATGCCGCCATCCTCGGCTTGCTCAGCGACGGCAAAAATGGAAGATTAATGCATAACCCCAATTTTGAACAACAAATATTCGGCGAAGTGTGGAGTAGTGATAAACCGTGGAAGGCCTCTCAGTACATTGCTAAATCAACTCCTCTCCCTGACGATTTGATAAAGTTCTTTAACTTTGTGCTAGGCAAGAAAGTTGAAGAATTACGATGAATGCCCTCACAAACACTTCACAGCCTAACCGCTCAGTAGAGCCATGTTCAATGAGCTCTCAAGGAGTTCGCCATGACCGAGCAAACCATCGTATGCCCCAAATGTGGCACGGAAATCCCTCTTTCCTCTGCACTCACGCAGCAGATTGAAGAGCGCCTGCGGCAAGGGCTGGAAGCCGAAATTCGACAGCAAGCCAGAGAAGCCGCCGAGCAAGCGTTGACGGCGGAGATGACGGATTTGCGCGAGCAGGTGGCCGAGCGCAGCAAATTGCTCGAAGAGGCGCGCGCACAAGAGTTGGATTTGCGAAAGCGCCAGCGCGATCTGGAAGACAAAGCCCGCATGCTGGAATTGGAAACCGCCCGCCGTGTGGACGAAGAACGGCAGAAAATCGAGCAAGCCACCTCTGCGCGCTTGGCCGACGAGTATCGCTTCAAAGAACTGGAAAAGGACAAGCAGTTGAGCGACCTCCGCAAAGAAATCGAAGACCTGCGGCGCAAGGCGGAGCAAGGCTCACAGCAAACGCAGGGTGAAGTGGCCGAACTAGAGCTGGAGCAAATCCTCGCCGCGACCTTTCCGCACGACCAGATTGAGCCGATTGGCAAAGGCATCCGCGGGGCCGACGTGTTACAAAAGATTCACACGCCCACCGGCCACTATTGCGGCTCCATTCTGTGGGAATCGAAAAACACCCGCTCGTGGGGTGCGGACTGGATCGTTAAACTAAAAGATGACCAGCGCGAGAAAAAGGCTGACCTCGCCGTGCTGGCCTCGGTGGTTTTGCCCAAAGAAGTCGCCCATTTTGCCCAAATCGACGGGGTGTGGGTGACGGGCTTCCCTTACGTCATCGGCGTTGCCACCGCCCTGCGGGCCAATCTCATCCAGGTCGCCATGGCTCGGCTGGCGGCTACCGGCAAGAACGAAAAGATGGAGATGCTCTACGCTTATCTGTCGGGCGTCGAGTTCCGTCAGCGCGTGGAGGCCATCGTCGAGTCCTTCGTGACGATGAAGAATGACCTGGACAAAGAGCGTCGCGCCACCGAGAAAGTGTGGGCCAAACGCGAGAAGCAAATCCAGCGCGTGATTCAAAACGTTGCGGGCATGTATGGTGAGATGGAAGGCATCATTGGCCAGAGTCTGCCGGAAATTGAGAGCCTGCAACTGCCCGCGCCCGACGACGATGAGTCCGAGGGGTAGCACAGAGCGATTACGCGATCATGACCTCCATCCTCTCCCTCTTCGACCTCAAGGGCGCGCAGCAAACTGCTGCCGAGCGCCTCGACACGCACCTCGCCGTCACCGCCGGGGCCGGCTCCGGCAAAACCCGCGCGCTCGTCGGGCGCTATCTCAACTTCGTCGAGCACGGCGTCCCGCTGCGCTCGCTCGTCGCCATCACCTTCACCGAAAAAGCCGCCCGCGAAATGCGCTCGCGCATCCGGCAGGAAATTGAACGCTGGCTTAGTTCCCCTTCCCTGTCGGGTGAAGTTCCCGACGGCGCGCAAGCGGGGGCCAGGGGTGGGGGTTGGCAACAAGCTTTCATTGATCTCGACTCCGCCCGCATCGGCACTATCCATGCGTTGTGCGCCGACCTCCTGCGCCTCTATCCCGCCGAGGCCGGCGTTGATCCGCGCTTCAGCGTCCTCGAAGAGGGCCTCGCGGCCACGCTGCAGGCGCAGGTTATTGAAACCGCACTGGCGTGGGCCGCCGCCGACGCCGAGGCCGCGCGCCTCTTCGCCGCGTTCAAAGAAAGCGACCTCCGCCGCATCCTCCAATCTCTAATCTCCAATCGCCTCGACGCCGCGCGTCTCTTTTCTCAGCCGGACCCGCTCCCGCGCTGGGAAACTGAATTGGCGCGCTGGCTCGACGAGCGCCTCGCCGCCCTGAGGTGGGTCGAGGCGTTGCAGACGCTCTCCGCATATGCCAGCCCCAAAGCCGACGACAAACTTGAAGCCGCGCGCCGGGCGGTGCTGGCCCGCTGGCAGGAAGCGCAGGCCGCCCGCGCCGCGAATGATTGGAACGCCGCGTTCGCCGCGCTCCGCGAACTGCGCGGCGCGGTCTCGACGATGGGCCAGCAGAAAAACTGGGACGCCGCCGCGCTCGAAGCCGTGCGCGAGGCAATGAGGACTCTGCGCGACGATTACGCCGAAACCCTCGCGCCGATGATTCCAACAGGCGGCTGTGACTGGCAACTCGACCGGCAAGTTGCCGACCTTCTGCCCGCACTGCACCGCCTCTTCGAGCGCACGCTCGCCGGCTATCAAGCCCTCAAAGACAGCCGCCGCGCGCTCGACTTCGACGATCTCGAAGACCTCGCTACACGCCTGCTCACCTCCCTGCCCCCATCGCACGCGAAGCGTGAGCGGAGCGCCGAAGGGGCGCAGTCGAAGGACGCGGCAGAGGCAAGGCCGGGGCTGGGGCTACGGGCCGTCCTCGTGGACGAATTCCAGGACACCAACGACCGCCAGAGGCAAATCATCTACGCCCTCACAGGGTTTGGGGAGAAAGGAGGAGAAAACGAGAGGGCGAATCTCTTCATCGTCGGAGACGCTAAACAGGGGATCTATCGCTTTCGCGGCGCGGACGTGACCGTGTTCCGGCGCATTCAGAGCGACGTCGCTCAGGGCGGCGGCGAGGTGATTGACCTCGACCTCACCTTCCGCGCCCACGCGCCCCTGCTCGATCTCACCCGGCGCCTGATCGCCCCGCTGATGGGCGAGGCGGACGACCCGGCCCGGCCCTACCGTATCCCCTTTGCGCCGCTCACCGCCTACCGCCCACAGCCGGGGGAAGGCGTGCACGCGCCGTTCGTCGAGTTCCGCATCGGGTTGGGCGAGGATGCGGAGGCGGGCCGCCGCGCTGCCGCCGCCGCCCTCGCTGCGCGCCTCCACGAACTGCGCGAACAAGAGAAATTTAAGTGGGAAGACATGGCGCTGCTCTTCCGCGCCTCCACCGCATTTCCCGTTTACGAAGATGCACTTGAAGCTGCCGGTATCCCGTTCGTCACCGTCGCGGGCAAGGGCTTTTACGACCGCCCGGAAATTCGCGACCTGCTTAATGCGCTCGCTGCCCTCGCCGACCCGGCCGACGACCTCGCCCTCGCCGGTCTGCTCCGCTCCCCCGCCTTTGGCCTCACCGACGCCGACCTCTACCGCCTTCGCTTTCCGAGCGGCGGTGACCATCCTCGCCCCCTCTATCCCTCTCTACGCGAAGCGTCCAATCTCTCTTTCGCTCATGTGGCTGAGATCATCAGCCATCTCCACGCCCTCGCCGGTCGCCTGCCCGTGGCCGAACTGCTCAAAGAGTTTCTCGACCGTACACACTACCGCGCGATTCTCAAAGCCGTAGGCGGGGCGCAGCGCCTCGCCCGCAACGTGGACAAACTCCTCGCCGACGCGCACCGCAGCCGCCTCGGCGCCGTCGGCGACTTTCTCGAATACGTGCAATCGCTCCGGGACGTGGGCGCGCGCGAGGGCGAAGCCCCGGCAGAAGTGGGCGGCGCGGTGCAGCTGATGACCGTCCACAAAGCCAAAGGGCTTGAATTTCCGCTCGTCGTCATCGCGGATGCGGCCTACGACCACAGCGGAAGCGGGGGCGCGGTTCACCTTGACCCGGCGCTCGGCGTCTTGCTCAAACTACAGACGCCCCGCCGGGGCGTCTCTACCGAGGACGCCCGGCCCTGCGCCTGGCAGTTGGGCGCACTCGCCGATGCCGACCGCGAAGACGCCGAAGACCTGCGCCTGCTGTACGTCGCCTTCACGCGCGCCAAAGAGAAAGTCGTCGTCAGCGGGCACGCCAAAATCAGCGCGGCCAAAACTGATCCGGGCCGCTTGCTGCTCTCCGGCTGGCTGAAGCAACTGGGCGAGGTCATCGAGCTGAATGAAGTGCGGCTGTCCGGCGACACGATGGAAGCGCCGCGTGATTTGCGACTCTCACCCGCTTGGGCGGATGCGGTGACGGTCGCGCTTCATCCATCCCTGCCCGATCAACCCATGGCCTCGCGTCCGGAGACGCAACCTGAACCCGAACCGGTTTCGTCGCCCGGCCCGCTCGCCACGACGACGTTCGCCCCTTCCCGGCCAATTGCCTTGCCGGTGGAGGCTGAGACGGAGACACGTGCCGATCCGCCCGCCCGCGTGTGGCGCGTTGTCGCCGCGGGACACACCCCCCCGGCCTGGGTCGTCGGCCAGCTCGTCCACGAAGCCCTTCGCTGCTGGCTCTTCCCCGACCGATCCGATTTCGATGCCCGCTTACGCCCGACGGCCCTTCGCGCCGGGCTGACGGGCGAGACCCTCATCCGCTCGGCGTTGCACGAGGCCCGCCGCCTGCTCGAACGTTTCCATGCGCACTCTCTCTTTGCCGAAATGGATCGGGCGACCGAGCGGTATCACGAAATTCCCTACACCCTCAACGACGACGCCGGCATCATTGACGTGCTGTACCGGTCGCCGGTCGGATGGACGGTCGCAGATTTCAAGACTGACGATGTGCGGGACGAGGCGCAGCTGCGGGTCGTGATCTGGGAAAAGCGATACGACGCGCAACTCAAACGTTACGCTGGGGCGGTGGTCACGCAACTTGGCGCGCCGCCGCGCGCGCTGTTAGTCTTTCTGAATGCGGGAGGCGGGGTAAGCGCCGTCACGCTGGAGGACGAGCCGGGCTGACGAGGCGCACTTCATTCGGCTTCCTCTAACTCGAGGATGCCCGTCAGATTGTCACCAGCACGCGGGCCAAATTCGTTAGATCAGGTATACGGCTATAAATTCAGACCTCGCTTAGCGACCAACTAAGCCCTCCTTTGCTGCTCGCACACAAACGGCGGCCTGCTCAACTCTTGAGCGGGCCGCTGCTGTTTCTCGGGTCAGCCTCAGCGGGGTCTTGTGACTTCGGGCTAACGGTGGGAACCCGATGCATCGAGATGGGCGCAGGAGTATAATCGCTGCAATCTCGACAGAAGACAAGGCCCGCAGGATCAGGGATGTCACATGCCCAAAGGTGCCCGTAAGAAATCCGACCGGCAGAACAACGGCGCGAACCTCGGCTTCGAGGAGAAGCTGTGGCTGGCCGCCGATAAACTGCGCGGCCACATGGACGCCTCCGAGTACAAGCACGTGGTCCTCGGCCTGATCTTCCTCAAGTACATCTCCGACGCCTTCGAGGAGCGCCGCACCTGGCTGCTCAAGGAGGCCGCCGACTCCAAGAGCGATTACTACGTCAAAGAGTCGAAGGCGCGCTACGAAGTGGCCGAAGACCGCGACGAGTACGCCGCCGAGAATATCTTCTGGGTGCCCAAGGACGCGCGCTGGCCGCACCTGCAAGCCAAAGCCAAGCAGCCCACCATCGGCAAGCTGGTGGACGATGCAATGGCGGCCATCGAGAAGGCGAACCCGCAGCTCAAGGGCGTCCTGCCCAAAGACTACGCGCGCCCCACGCTCGACAAGCGCCGCCTCGGCGAATTGATTGACCTGATCGGCACAATTGGGCTGGGCGACGAGGCCAGCCGCTCCAAGGACATCCTCGGGCGCGTGTACGAATACTTCCTCGGCAAGTTCGCCAGCGCGGAGGGCAAGGCGGGCGGCGAGTTCTACACCCCGCAATCGGTGGTGAAACTGCTGGTGGAGATGATCGAGCCGTACAAGGGCCGAGTCTACGACCCGTGCTGCGGCAGCGGCGGCATGTTCGTGCAGAGCGAGAAGTTCGTGCTGGCGCATGGCGGGCGGCTGGGCGACCTCGCCATCTACGGGCAGGAGTCCAACCCGACGACGTGGCGGCTGTGCAAGATGAATCTCGCCATCCGGGGCATTGACGGCGACATCGGCCAGGAGAACGCCGACACCTTCCACAACGACCTGCACCCCGACCTGCGCGCCGACTTCATCCTCGCCAACCCTCCCTTCAACGTGAGCGATTGGGGCGGCGAGCGCTTGCGCGACGACGTGCGCTGGAAGCACGGCGCGCCGCCGGTGGGCAACGCCAACTTCGCGTGGGTACAGCACAAGCTTCACCATCTCGCACCCAACGGCCTCGCTGGCTTTGTGCTGGCGAACGGCTCGATGTCGTCCAACTCTAGCGGCGAGGGCGAGATTCGCAAGGCCATCGTCGAG
>Ga0209751_10004156_pt1 | contig 13908 bp, 11 predicted proteins | sample RifCSP13_1_FD_184019 | JGI IMG/M metagenome (GOLD analysis project Ga0209751, IMG submission 184019) | Soil microbial communities from Rifle, Colorado - Rifle CSP2_sed 13_1 (SPAdes) (version 2) | ecosystem: Environmental > Terrestrial > Deep subsurface > Rock core/Sediment | place: Rifle... | reverse complement strand
CAGGACTTCTTGAAGCTGAATCATTGCTTAAAGATATCGAAGGTATAGTAATTGTCCATTTCTCAAAAAGGGACGTTGTAAGGCACCCACTTGTAAGACAGATAATAGATGCATACGAAAGAAAAGAAAAAGATTGAATTGCATTTATAATTTAACTACTCTTTTTTCTTGGCTGTAATCCTTACCGCTATATTTGGACGGGTTCCAGTAACATCCTTTAACCATCCATCCTCAAAAGTAATCTCTTTTCCATTATCATTTGTTGCCTGTAGTGTGAAGGCTGCTTTCTGCTCGTTAGGGTCTGTAAAGGGGGCATCAACCCAGATTCCCCAAATTATATCTATGCCCGTAACATAAAAACGTGAAATTGAGTAGCTTTTAATCTCGCCCAAGAGTTCCTTCGTCTCTGAATTATAGATCTTTATAGACATTTCCTTGATCACTCTCCGTCAGGAATTTTCATTCAAAAATATATTTGAATATACCATAGCGTGCAATATAGTGTTATAATTTGTTAATACTGTTTTATATAACTATTTAGCCACAAAGACACTAAGGATTATTTAGTCTTTAGATTTCTGTAGAATGACTAGTGATTAAAAACCAACGATAATTTCTTTGTGCCTTGGTGCCTTAACGGCCAAGTAGTAAAGTTTTATCTTAAACTAACGTTCACTCTGTTGGAGGCATTGGATGAAAAGAGAGGCCTTTTTGCTTACATCTTCAATTCTTTTGGTTTTCCTTGGATGTGCCCGTGAGTGGCAGGATCCTAATACCACCATTCCTGCTAAAAAGGTTGATATAGCAGCTATTTTAGAAAACCCAATCGCCTTTGATAGCGCAGGGGTAATAGTTGAGGGTAAGATTTGGGATTTAGTGTTTGATAAATTTGAACGAGAGGATAAAGAAACACCGTTTACTGAGTTTAAGCTAGCCGATCAAGACGGGAATTTCGTAAATATTTTCGTACTCGGTCACATCCCTATTGCTGAGGGAGATATTGTTGAGGTTATGGGAATATACAGGAGAGAACTAGGAAAAGAACGCATATATTTTGCCAATGAAATCGAAGCCATCAGGGTTGAAAAAGAAAAACAAGAATTAAAAGCTAACAATTGAGAAAGAAGTCATTATTTTGTCTAAATCGCCCCTCAATCTCTTATTTGTTTTAAGTTCAGACTCTGGTATCTGAGAAGCTGTCACTATATAAGCCTTATTGTTAGTGAGGGCCACTTTTTGTATCTGAAATATCCTTTCCTCAGAAGATACGCCGTAAAGACTAAGGTAATGAAACTGTAGTATTGATGCAATGTCAACACCAATACTCTTTATTATTTCAACCAATGCATCCTTAGATACCAGAAGGTTGTTTTCAATATAGCTATTGATATCAATACCTACAGAATCATCCATAGCCACTGTAACACTTGGTCTAAAACCACCGTAGAGAGATTGGGGAATTACGACAATTGGAATTACAACCTTATCTCTGAATCCAAACTGTCTTTTGTACAATTCATTCAGCTTATTATCTATCATCCATCCATTAGGCCAGGACACTCTAAACCCGAATTCCCTGCTTATAAAGGTGTTTCTCTCACGGCCTCCTGTGAGCGAGGTCAGACTGCCGTTTGTGAAGTTATGATCTGAAAAGCTCACAGTTTTAGCTGACCCGTAGAGTTGTAGCGCTAAAACCCATCCTTCTGTTAGTTTTTCTAAAGACATATCTCCTAAAGCCTTAAGACATACACCATTTCACGAAAACTCAAGTCGCATAAGTATATCTAAATCAACCCGATCTTTCAAAAAATTTGCCTTAATTTACCTTAACGTAAGCATTATTTGATACCGCATACTTTTTGTGAGCAGACAGCATTCATAAACTATTTTACAAACAAATCGAACTCTAATGACCTATTCTCAAGAAAGCAAGAAACCCGACACAGTGGATGTGTGTCGGGTTTCTTATGGCAACAACCAAGGAAGGGTAAGGAGACTAATCAAACTGGGTTAAAAATAAGCCTGAAGCTGTGCCCTGAATATGTTTTCGTCAACATCATCAGCGTTCGTAAACTCATTTTTGATGAAAGAATAATCAAGCTGAATCTTCCACTTGTGACTGTGAGACATGTAGAAATTAAGACCGGGTGTGATCTGCCAACTGTTGTCTGGTTCATCAACACCCTGTATATTCGGAACACTCGCATCAAAATCAATATATGAAAACCTTCCTGCTACCTCTACAAGCCTTGGAATCAAAAAGACACCGCTTTGTAACCTAAATCCCTGGTCAAATACTGTGTCAGTGCTCACCCCCTGATTTGCATCTGGAGAGATCCACCTGGCGTCGTATTCTCCCTCTATGCTGAAAATCTTGTATTTGAAGTTAGCATCAGCCGTTAATTGAACAAAATCTCCTACTGTTATGCCTATAGCTTCGAATCTATCGTCTACAGAAGCATCAGGAGTCTTTATATCTATGTTAAGACCTTCCATACCTGCTGCTGCCACACCGAATGCAATAAGAGGCTTGTCCTCCCCAAAGTTAGGCTCTATCTTGTAATCCCCGCCTATTGGGAAAGAGCTATTGGCATACTTCAATTCACCACAGCAAGGAGTGAGCATTATCCTTCCAGCATAAAGAAGATTAGAATCAGTGCTGACATCATTTCTTCCATTACCATCAAATATCCCAACACCGTACGTGACATAATTTCCTAAAAGTCCATATAGCGCAGGACCTATGTCACGTCCTAAGCTAAACTCCTCGTTGACAATGGACCTTTCCACAAGCTGGAGCTCAGATGACGAGTTCAGCTCCTCTCTATTGAATGGAACCTTAAACTGACCCACTCTTGGAATTGCTACCTTCTCATAAGCAGCGTTAAAATACGCATCTCTAATCTGTAGATCGGATCCATTGTCGGCACTTACTTGAATATAATATTCGAACCATGGTCTAAAAGCGTTTCCAATCCAGTAGAATCTCAGTCTTCTTATCCTGAAGTCCGTGGCTGTGAGCTCATCAGTCGTATCATTCACAGAGAATTGAAACTGAGCGCGTAGTCTCATATTCAACGAAAAGTTTCCATCCTTTGTTTTAATAGTAAAGCCATCACCTGGTTTTTTGTAACTAACTTCTATTTTGTTGTACCAGGCATCCTTTTGTTCGGCTTTTATCTCCTCTATTATCTTTTCCTTCTCAGCCTCTTTTTTAACCTCTAAATCTTGAATCTTCTGCTGAAGCTCTTCTATTTGCTGTTGGTTCTGTTTCTGGATTTCCTCAAGTTGCTTTTTGAGTGCTTTTATCTGCTCACTCGCGCTTTGCGCCCTAGAGTCCTTGGCGAAAGGCAGTGTCAGAAGCATAGCAATAGCCAATCCTGCTCCGAGAAATAATCTCATCACTTCATCCCTCCTTTGTAAGAATTTTCAGAGAAAGAATATTGAAGAAAAATTAATTAGATATGAAGGAAATATTAAGCTTTTGTTAAGAAAAACAAAAACTAAATGGACGAATAGGTGTTCGACCCTACTATAAAACCCGTTTTAAGAAAAAATATCCCTCAGAAAAATTACCTTCTCCCTAGATGGCCCGAGGGAAAGAATCCATATCGGAACGCCTGTTGTCTCCTCGATCCTTTCTAAGTAAGCGCGTGCCGAAGGTGGTAGAGAAGAAAGATTTTTTAAGTCACGTAATTCCTCTCTCCATCCATCCAACTCCTCATAAACTGGTTCACAGTTTTTAAGAACCTCCGTGTTTGACGGAAATTCAGTGAGTAATTCACCTTTAAATCTATATCCAACACAGATTTTTATCTTATCTAAGCTAGAAAGAACATCGAGCTTTGTAATGGCGAGTCCCGTTACTCCATTTACCATGGATGAATACCTTAATGCAACGGAATCAAACCATCCACATCTCCTAGGTCTTCCTGTAGTCGAGCCGTACTCATTACCAAGTTCTCTTAGCTTGATACCCAAATCCCCTAAGACCTCAGTTGGAAATGGCCCCTCTCCAACCCTAGTTGTGTAAGCCTTAGCCACACCCATAACAATATCTATCTTCGTGGGACTCACCCCTGTACCTATGCATGCCCCACCGGCGCCGGCGCTTGATGATGTAACATAAGGGTAAGTACCAAAATCCACGTCAAGAAGTGCCCCCTGTGCCCCCTCAAAGAGAACACTCTTTCCCTGAGATATTGCGTCGTTAAGAACCTTTGGGGTATCTGTAATGAACATTCTAAGCTTTTTGCCATAGATAACATATTCTTCGTAGATTTTCTCAAATTCGAGGGGATTTCTTCCAAGAACCCTTGTGATATATAGGTTTCTTTCTTCGAGTATGGAACGGAGCCTTAGCGAAAAGCCCTCAGGATAAATGAGATCGGAAAATCTTACCCCCCTTCTTGCCGCCTTATCCTCATACACAGGACCTATTCCTCTTCCGGTTGTCCCTATCTTACCAGAGCCCATTCTCTCCTCACGCGCAAGGTCAATCACCTTGTGATATGGCATAACAATATGTGCGCTGCCGCTTATTTTTAAGTTCTCTTCGTCTACCTTATATCCATGCGATTTAATCTTCTCTATCTCCTCAAGTAAAACCTTAGGGTCTACAACTACACCGTTCCCTATCACAGAGAGTTTGCCCTCACGAAGGATCCCAGAGGGGACATGGTGGAGAACCAGGGTCTTATCGTTTGTTACAATTGTGTGTCCCGCATTGCTACCACCCTGGTACCTTGTAACAACATCAACCCTTTCTGCGATAAGGTCAACGATTCTTCCCTTGCCCTCATCTCCCCACTGTGCACCAACTACAACTATATTTGGCAAATTTAATTATCCCCTTTTTATACTCACGTTCCTTGGAAAATGTTTACTACCATCTAATGCCCGCCTAACAATGAAGAACCCACCGCACGCTGCATGGTATCGGCATGGGACAGATAGTCCGTTTTCTCTGCATGAAGCAAGTGAGCCAAAGCCCAAAGCAAAGCTATGTTGGCACGGAATGTCATTGCGAGGAGAATTATTTCGAGCGCAGTGTGCGAGAAATGGAAATAAAAGGGAGCGACGAAGCAAACCCAAAAGAGAGATTGCTTCGCAGGGTCTGGGGTAGCTATCCAGAGGAAGGGCATTTAGGGAACCGCGTCGCTCGCAATGACAGTGAAAATCCTCTAGCAAGCCAAAGAGAATTATCATGTTAAAATACAGTCTAGAAGCTACTGCTTTATCTCCTTCTGATGCATGCAATTTATTGGACATTTGACTTTCAGTTTCAAATACTGCTGAGAAGCTCCTCTAGATTTGAAAACTCCTTACTTACTCCTGTTCTAGACTCAATTAATCGTAACTTCCCAAAGGTTTCTAACAAGATCACTCCATAGCTACTTAGGCTCCGGTTCTCCTTAATTCTCTCTCTCACTAGGTTCACATCTGCTTTAAGATCAAGTATTACTTTAAAACCGCTCCTTCTTAGTGATTCGGCTATCTTAATTGATTCACGCCTGAGACTTGGTTTAGTTGGGATCACAACAAAATGATTCTTATTATCCTCATAGGAGGTACTAGTAGCAACATCTAGTAGAGCTTCTATATCAACGGCAAAACCTGTTGCAGGGCATTTATACCCGTATTTTTCTATGAGTTCATCATACCTTCCGCCAATAATCATAGGTGACGGTACGCGTGGCGTGATAAGCTCAAAAGATACACCTGTATAATAGTTAAATCCCCTGAGTTCCCCTAAGTCTACGTTAATCTCACATCCAACTTGAAATTCGTCAAGTAAAATTAATACGTCTTCTAATTCCTTTACATATTTTCTTATAATGCTGATCTTTTTAGCCCTACGAAGAATGTCTTTATTCCCGTAAAGCTCAGGAAGAGATAATATAACCCTCTTTATTGCCTGAGGAATAGGGGCCTTTGAGGTTGCCTTTTCAAGCGCCTCCTGGTCTTTTTTTTTAAGTGCTTCCTCTATTTCATTCCTTACATTTCCAGTTTTTCCAAGAAGGAATCTCACAAGACCAGTATGTCCTATATCTAGAACGAGGTTCTTTATTCCCAGTTTTTCAAGCGATTTAACCGCAAGCGCTATAATCTCCCCGTCCCCTTCAGGAGATGAAAGCCCCATTAGCTCACATCCTACCTGAAAGATCTCTCTTTCCTTTCCACTACCCCTTTCTTCATACCTAATTACCCTTCCATTGTAACAGAGCCTTAGAGGCCCCATGTGATCTCTAAGCTGAGTCGCAACTATTCTCCCTACCTGTGGTGTTATATCTGGCCTCAGTGCTACAACATCGCCCGTTGACGGATCAACAAACTTTAAAATCTTATCCTTTAGATCATCGCCAAGCCCAACTGAAATAGTCTCAAGGGATTCGAAAAAGGGTGTAATTACCCTTCTATATCCCCAGCGTGTGAACTCATCCAGTAGACATTCTTCGACCCTTCTAATCTCTTCTGCCCCCTCAGGGGGAAAGTCCCTTACCCCTTGAGGTAGGCTAAAACGCTCAAGCATCTAAAGCACTACCTGTGTAACAGATATTATATTTGGAAGCGCGCTTATTTCCTCCATAACCCCTGAGGGAATAGGTGAATCCACATTTATAAAAGCTATCGCCCTTCCACCTACACTTTCACGCCCAAGGTGCAAACGGGCGATGTTCACGCCCCTTTTTCCCAGAAGCGATCCCATAGCCCCGATGAATCCAGGCTTATCGTAATTTTCACTTATAAGGAGATAACCCTGCGGGATGACGTCGAGTGAGAAGCCATTAACCCTCACAAACCTTGGCTCTTCTCGTCCGAATATAGTCCCTGAAACGTGCTTTTCATCTATATTTGTCTTCACCTTTATAGAAATCAAACTCGTAAAATCCTCAGACCTTGATGACTTCGACTCTATTACCCTTATTCCTCTCTCCCTAGCAACGAATGGTGCATTCACATAATTTACTGTAATATCCATAATTGGCGTAAGAAAACCCTTGAGTGCAGCAATAGTAAGAGGAGCAACGTCAAAACCTGCGACCTCGCCACTATATTCAATATTTATCTCTTCAACGCCACTTCGGCAAAGCTGTCCCTGAAGGCTCCCAAGCTTCTCTGCAAGTACTATGTAGGGCTTCATTATCTTTAATAGTTCAATGCTTATCGAAGGCATATTTACAGCGTTTCTTACAGCGCCATTTATAAAAAAATCAACGATCTGCTCCGCAATCGCTACAGAGACCTTGGTCTGCGCCTCCTCTGTAGAAGCGCCAAGGTGAGGCGTGAAGACTAACTCATCAAGCTTAAGAAGCGGATTGTCCTTGCCGGGAGGTTCTTTCTCAAAAACATCAAGCGCCGCCTCACCCACTATTCCAGACTTTACAGCCTCATAGAGGTCTAGCTCATTTACTATACCACCCCTTGCGCAGTTAATTATGATTACCCCCTTTTTCATTCGCAGAAAGGTTTCTTTTCTAATGAGATTCTTTGTCTCAGGTGTGAGAGGGGTGTGGATTGTAATTATATCAGCCATCCCAAGTAACTCATTAAAAGAAACCAACTCTACGCCCATCTTGACTGCGGCCTCCTGAGTGAGAAAGGGATCATACGCGATCACCTTCATCTTTAGTCCTATCGCCCTCTCTGCAACCAACCTCCCAATATTTCCAAGTCCAATAATCCCAAGGGTTTTTCCAAAGATTTCTTTTCCCTTGAATTTTTCCCTCTCCCAAAGCCCTGATTTTACCGACAAATGAGCTTGAGGAATTTTTCTAACTAAAGAAAACATAAGTGCAATCGTATGCTCGGCCGTCGTTATGGCGTTTGCCTCAGGGGTATTCATCACAACTGTGCCGTTTCTCGTAGCGGCTGCTACATCTACATTATCCACGCCGATTCCTGCGCGCCCTATAACCTTTAATCTTTCTCCCGCTGCCTCTATAATGTCCGCTGTAACCTTAGTCCCGCTTCTTACGATAAGGGCGTCGTAGTCCTTTATGATCCCCTTGATTTCTTCCTTTGGAAGGCCTTTCTTCATTACAACTTCAAGCTCTGGCTGGGATTTAAGCAGGTTTAGACCCTCTTCGGCAAGGCCATCGGTAATTAAAATCCTCAAATTTTCCTCCGAGATTTAAAACCTTGGCGATTTATGGAGTTAAATATATTTAAGTGATGTATTGTTGTCAATCAGCGGTTCGTGCTTCGTGGCTCGTGATTTGTTTACATGGATTGGCAATACGATTCACGATCCACGATTTACGAATGACTATTTAACTAATTAAATATGTAAGCGCTGACTCCCGTAGGGACTGATCCCCGTATCAGTCCTAGTATTCATGCCCGTTCGGGGAACGGACACTCCATACTGCCCGAATCCTCCCGTCTGTCATCCCCGAATGTATTTATCGGGGATCCATGACATATTCCTTTATCCAGGGTTAGAAAACCTCGGCTATCCCCTGTAATTGCATGAAATTAATCTTCAATACCATGGCGGGACTGGAAAGTCCCGCCTATCCTTGATAAATTGACACTCTCGGGCCTGTCATTGCGAGGGGTAAAACACCGAAGCAATCCCCTTGTTTATCAAATATGTAGCGGCGATCTTTAGATCGCCATAAATTAACAAAATGTAGGGACTGATCCCCGTATCAGTACTAGGCCCGTTCGGGGAACGGGCGCTACAGATTAAATTTATAACAATACTTGAAATTACCTGTAATTGGTGATATAAATTGCATAAATAATTAAACAAGGAGAATGGAGAAAATGGATGGAGGATCCCTTTTAGAAAAAAAACTAATAACTCTAACATTAATTATATTTACTTTTCTCTGCTTTCTCTTTCTTGGCACGAGGGTTCAAGCCGATACATATTGCGTAGGCTGTCCCGGGGCATCGGCAGCGAATTGTGATGGGAATGCAGCTTGCGGTGCACCTTGCGATGATCCTATGACCATGGGTTTTAATTGTCCAACGATTGAAAATGCTCTTGATTGTATTGCCACGAATATGGACCCCGATGCAACAATAAGAATAGCTCAAAACCCTACTATGCCTCTTACGCCTTATACCGGCCCAGGTAGTACGAATCCAATTGACAATACTGCAATGATGATGGATCAGGAGATTAATATTCAAGGTGGCTGGGATGCAATGGGTTGCACTTCTCAAACTCTACCCCTTGACCCCACAAACACTATAATTGAGGCCCCTTCAATGGATAGGGTATTTCTTATTGACAATACAACAAGTGATCTTTTAACCGTAACTTTACAAGGACTTACTATCACTGGGGGGAATCCTACGGGAAATTGTGGACCAGGAATGTTATCCGGCCCAAATGGAGCAGGAGTATGCGCTACTTCTACCTCTGGAAGTGGAGGGCTCAATTACACATCAATTTCTAATATCTATAAGGAAAATAACGCTACCTCACCACAAGGTAAGGGGGGTGGTCTAGCCGTAATAGCTGGTGGTGGAGAAGATATAGTATTTGTGTCAGGGATGATGATGGGAGGAGGGGATACATTTACTAACAACACTGCAGACGAAGATGGCGGGGGAATATTACTTGCCGCTACAGGTGCAATGCTAGATGCAACTATCCATAATGCTACTATTGGTGGGGATGATCCCTTTCCAAACGGCGGTAATGAAGGTAATCAAGGTGGAGGGATGTCAATCAGAGGTGAAGGAGGAAGTGTAATTGTTTCTAATCAGGGAAATTTAATTGCTAATAACACCGCTGTAGACGGTTTTGGTGGTGGAGGAGTTATTATTATTAATAAAAGTGGTAACACCGAACCCGTTACTACATCAATCAGTGAAGATGAAATTACATTTAATGCGGCAGATGGTGATCACGGTGGAGGGATTACAATTGAAGCCGAATCGAATACAACTATCAACACATCAATCAGCAAGACAGAGATAGGCAACAATAATGCAGGTACATTTGGAGGCGGAATAGCTCTGAGGGGTGATGGAAACATAAACCTCAACCCTGTTGTTAATAATATCATTCATCATAACATCGCCGAAGGGAGCCCTCTAGGTGGCGGAGGGGTTGCCGCAGTTACTAGCGGGGCAGACGCCAATTTTGATATAAAATTCGTTAATAACACAATAGCCGATAACCAGGCACCAAATGCTGGAGGTCAAGGAGGTGGAATACTAGCTGATAATACTGCAAATGGTGTAATAAATTGGACTCTTCCAAACGATATAATTTTTTTCAATATAAGTGCGGGTACAGGGGATCAGATTGCACTTGTGGAGAATGGTACTACCTGTATGCCCCCCTCTCCTGCTGACTGTGCTACTATAGCAGTCCGTTTTACCGATATTTCTAATGCACTGGGTGACATAGTTGGTATAGGCACAGGGGTTGGATTTGTCAATTTAGTTGACCCAAATATTTTTAATATTGATCCGCAATTTATTGACCATTTTAATGGTGACTATCGCATCACATCTGATTCTCCCGTTGCTACTGCGGGTACAAAAACACCGATTTTGACAATAGCAGGCGTTGAGGCAGATCCTCCTGATTTCGACATAGTCGGCACCCCAAGGGATATATCAATGGGCCCATATGAGCCGGTGCCTTCACCAACTCCCACTCCAACACCTACTGTTTCACCAACGCCATCTCCTACCCCAACTACACCCCCAACTCCTACACCAACTCCTACAATTCCTCCTCCCACACCTACCCCGACTCCACAAGATACGCTTACATTTCCAAATGCTAATAATGGAAAAATTGTGACTATAGAATCAGAGCCAGGTACAACTATTCAAGGGGGACCTTTAGGTAAAACTTTAAATGGATGCCCAGAGGTTTTTAATGACCAATTTTTAACCTTCCCTGTAGGGGCTTATGAATACTTCATTACCGGGCTCAACCCAGGGGATGCAACAACGGTGGTAATAGATCTTCCTCCGGGGGTTAATGTTAACTCATACTTTAAATTTGGAAAAACGCCGGATAACTTCAATGACCATTGCTATGAGTTCCTATTTGACCCCCAAACCGGAACCGGTGCACAAATCATGAATGGTACTATTATAGTTCACCATGTTGACGGAGAGCGTGGCGATGACGATTTGACACCAAATGGAGTGATAGTAGATCCGGCTGGACCGGGCTTTTTGAGCGATGAACCCCCTCCACCTGATACTGGTAATCGTAATGGATGCTCCCTTGCTTCATCGGTTAATTCAGGCAGCGCTGCGTTAAATCTTTTCATACCGCTCATCCCTGCTATTGCTGTTGGAGTGAGATATTTAGGAAGGAGAAGGAAGAAAAAGTAGGGGCTGATTCCCTGTAGGGGCTGGTTCCCAACCAGTCCAAATACTCATGCCCGTTCGGGGAACAACGGACGTTACATACTGCCCGGTTCCTCCCAACCTGTTATCCCCGGAATGTATTTATCTGGGATCCACGTTTTCCTCTATGGATTCCCAATAAAGACGTTTGGGAATGACATCACGCCGGTAATGCGAGGTGACAGCAGAAAAAACAATGTAGGGACTGATCCCCGTATCAGTCCTAGGCCCGTTCGGGGAACGGGCACTACAGTCGAATGGCAGTAGCAAGAGGTGGTTGCTTCTTGAAAATCCCCCTATGCCCCTTTACAAAGGGGGATTTAATCGTTCTCCCCTTTAAAAAAGGGGAGTTAGAGGGGATTTAGACCGCTATTATGAAGATGAATAACGATAATGCCCGTTCGGGGAACAGGCACTACATACAGTGTAATTAAACGAAATGACATATGCTCCTTTATCCGAGGTTGGAAAACCTTGGCTGTCGCCCCGTACACCAGCAAGACTGGTGTGCTACCCTATTTAATATTCCTGCTCTCCCATGCATATCAATACGGGATTAGAAAATCCCGCCTATCCATATGTCTAATTACAAATTACCAACTACCAATGGTTAAGTCACGAGTCCCTTCGATGAGACCCTTCACGGAGTTTATCCTGAGGCATCGAAGGATTCAGGGCTTCGACTCAGGGCAGGCTTGCTCGTGACCTCGTGACCGCCAACCAGCAAGATTAGTAGGCTACCCACGTAAATTAAATGGAAGGCTGAAGCCTTCCTCTACAATTTGTAGCAGAAACCATCCTTCGACTTTCTCAGGACAGGTTAGGTTTCCATCACGATGCGAGGGGAGCCAAATACAAATTGCAAATTATCAAATTATCATGTAGGGGCGAACCCCTGCCTGCGGTGAGTCCTGAGTATATCGAAGGGTCGAACCGCGGTTGCCCTGTCGGTGAGATTGAGAATAGAAATAGATTAAGCTAAGCTTAAAGCTAGATTATGGAAGAAGTAAAGATGACCTTTATCGAACACCTTGAGGAATTAAGAAAGCGAATTCTTTGGTCGCTTGCAGCTATTCTTATTTGCTTCATTATCACATACAACTTTTCTAAAAGGATATTTGATTTCCTTATGAAGCCCATAATCGAGAACCTTCCTCAGGGAAGCACACTTATTTTTACAAGGCCTGCCGAAGGGTTCACAACCTACCTAAAGGTTGGTTTTTTTGCCGCTTTAGTTGTAGCCTTGCCATTTATTCTATATCAAGCATGGAGGTTTGTAGCGCCTGCACTCTATAAACAGGAGAAACAGGTAGCCATTCCATTCATTGTTTTTGGAACGGTTTTCTTCGGCTTAGGGGCGGGATTTTGCTATTTCATCGCTGCTCCCCCGGCATTTAAGTTCCTACTTTCAGAGTATACATCCGAATATGTAAAAGCTTTTCCTACGATAGGTGAAGCCCTTTCCTTCTTCATGGCGCTTATATTTGGCTTCGGTCTTGTATTTGAGTTTCCGCTTATAGTGTTTGTTCTTGCTAAGCTAGGGATGGTAAATTCCAATATGCTAAGGAGAAAAAGAAGATACGCAATAGTTATCTGTGCCATACTAGCGGCGATTATTACACCAACAACAGATGCCTTTTCAATGGTACTAATGCTCGTCCCACTCATTGTTTTCTATGAGCTTGGTGTCTTTGTAGCAGCGATATTTGGAAAAAAGAAAGAAGAGGTCACCACCTTGGAAGAGAAGTCAACGACTGTTTAACTTGAGAATTCCCTGCGGTGCTGCTATAGAATTTGCACTGCTGCTATGACAACATGGAAATGTCATTGCGAGGAGTTCCTCGACAGAGTTTACCCTTGTGAGTGAAGGTCCCCCAGTTAAACCGTGGGAAGGGCTCAGAAGAACGATAGACGGGGCATTCCTGCCCCGTCATGCGGGACTAGAAGGTCCCGCCTACCCTTGCTAAATTGACTGAAGCAATCCCTTGCCCAGTCATACCAGAATGTATTTATCGGGAATACATTTAATCAATTCAGAATATCAAAATAAGTAGCGGCGACCTTTAGGTCGCCATAAAATAATAATGTAGGGGTCTAAAGACCTCCGCTACATTTAATATGCAGGAGATTGCTTCATGGAGTTTACGCTGAGCAGCTCGGTTTCCTCAGTACAGGCTTCGCGAATGTGTTCGCAATGACGCTCCCTGGCCCGTCATTGCGAGGAGTGAAACGACGAAGCAATCTAAATACGAGATTGCTTCACTTCGTTCGCAATGACAGGAAGGGCGCTCGCAATGACAGTTAGGGTTGTCTGTTTAAACGCTGATACTCTGCAGCTTACTGCATGGTTTTTCTTTGAAATTCCAAAAATGCCTTCTAGAAATACCTTAATTTTCTTGACCTTTGTATTTTTTCGTGTTAATTTCATGAAGAGAAAATTGAGCGATGAAAAGAACCTACCAACCCCATGCAAAAAGAAGATTGAGGGTGCACGGTTTTCGTGAACGGATGAGTACAAAAGGCGGAAGGCGTACTCTAAAGAGGCGTATAGCTAAGGGGAGACACCGTATT
>Ga0209751_10004153_pt1 | contig 13910 bp, 14 predicted proteins | sample RifCSP13_1_FD_184019 | JGI IMG/M metagenome (GOLD analysis project Ga0209751, IMG submission 184019) | Soil microbial communities from Rifle, Colorado - Rifle CSP2_sed 13_1 (SPAdes) (version 2) | ecosystem: Environmental > Terrestrial > Deep subsurface > Rock core/Sediment | place: Rifle... | reverse complement strand
GCCGGCCCGGTCGGCCATCACGATCCACGCCGACGCATAGACCAGACCCAGCGCCACGCCGGCCGGCAGCGGCAGGAGGCCCCAGTCCGCGGTAAAGGCCCGCAGCAGGTAGGCGCCGCCGAACACCATCAGCGTGCGGCCTACCAGCGACAGCGTCGGGGTGGCTTCCGAGGACGGAGCCCGGGCCTGGGGAGCTGACCGCGCGGGTTGCTGCGCCGCGCTGTCGGTGGCGAGGCCTCCCTCCGTCGCGCCGGCCTCGACCGCCGTCAGGCGGCGCTCGAGGCCCGCGACCGTGCGCAACAGGGCCTCAACCTGAGATTCGAGCCGAGAGAGACGATCGTCCATGCGAATCCTCTTGTTGAACACGACTCGTGTCCGTAGATAACACAAAACCCGCCTTCCGTCATGACGTGGGCGGATAGCTTCGTTGGTGACCCAGAGCGTGATGGGCGCACGGGAAGCGATGGGCGCGGCCAGCGCCCGGCCGCACGCCTCGGAGCGGTTGTCTGAGCCGTTTGACTCATTGACGTGCCTCCAAGCGAGGGCGCAGCGTTGCGCCACTGTGCGGAGGCCAATGCCGTTGCTCGCTCGTCCGCGCCGCGGTAGGGCCCAGCAGTGCCAGCTCATCCTGGATCCGCCGCCGGCCCCAGGTCGGATTCTCCCGCGCCATCCGGCGGATCAGCGCCTGCACTTCCCGGGCGAGCGCCGGGCGCCCTACGCGGCGCCGCCCGCGTGATCTCCACCACCAGTAGAGCCGGAACCCGCGTCGATGCCAGCCCAGCACCGTGGCCGGTTGCACGATGAGCAGACTCGCCCGCCAGCCTGCCCAGCACCGAGCCAGCCACGCCCAGAAGATCCGATCCCGCCGGCGCAGCCGCGGTCGCTCGACGGACCGCTGCAGCACCGCCAGCTGATGACGCAGCGCCGCGTTCTCCAGGGCCACGGTGGCCGTCCCGAGCACGAGCGCGCGGAGAAAGGTCCCGATACCGAGGAGAAGGATCATGGGCGGCTCCCGAGGACACAACTCACGGCTGAGATGCGACGCTACTCCCAAGCGGGCCCCTCGGCGTAAACTTGCGCCGCGACGAGTCGAATGGAATTGCTAACCAGGACAGGGGAGCGTGCGGCACGGCCGATTGCTGTGGCAGAGTAGGCCTTGGGGAGGGCACCGTGATCACCGGCATCGCGTCCTATCTGCGCTTCTTCGACAGCGTCCGGCGGCGGACCGAGCGGGATGTGGCCGCGCTGCCGTCCGCCGCGGCGGCGTGGCGGCCGCCGACCATCGGCGGCGAGGCCGGCTGGAGCATCGGCCAGATCGTCGGCCACATCGGCGGCTCGCGGCTCTACTTCGCCAGCGCCTACCGTGACGAGGGGTGGATCTGGGGCAAGCCCGAGTCTGACCCCAACGACCAGGCGACCTGGCTGCCGTGGCTCCAGGCCTCGGCCGCGCGTTTCGTCGATCAGCTCCGCGACACGCCGGAAGCCTGGCTCACGCGGCGGATCGAGATGATCGACACGCCCGGCCAGGCGCTCTCGGGCTGGCGCCTGCTCATGATGATGCTCGAGCACGAGGTGCACCACCGCTCGCAGATCGACGCCTACGCGGGCCTGCAGGGCTGGCCGGTGCCGGATATCTTCGGCCGCTCGGCCGAGTCCATCGACGCGCTCCAGGTCGACCAGCGCCTGAAGCACGCGCGGAGACCGTGAGCGGACGATAACCGGTGCCGTCGACGGCGTTGGCGTCGCGCCGGTCGATCGACATCCAGTGAGAGCGCCCTGCGAGGCGGATCAAAGGGGACGGGTTGCCCCGACGGCGGCAGCGATGAACGTGGGCGCCTGGTCCTGGACCCGCATGATGTCCGGCAGAAAGCGGATGTCCACGAACCCGGCGGCCTCCATGGCCCCTTTCCACTGCCCGGGCGTGAGGAATCCGCCGCTCGGGCGGTAGAGCGGGTGGAGCCGTGGGGATCGGAACGTCTCTGTCAGGTTGAAGACGAACTCGGCCTCGATCGGCTGGCGCGCATGGGAGCGCACGCACTCGGACACGATGAGGCGGCCGCCCGGCTCGAGAGCCCTCAGCACCTCGCCCAGCGTGAAGTCCAGGTCGTGGGCTGCGTGAAGCGTGTTGACGGCATAGACGACCGACAGGCTCCCGGGCGCCACGCCCTGCTCCCCGAACGGGCGGTTCATGTCGAGGGACGCGAACGTCGTGCGCGAGAATCCCGGGTGCCGTGCCCGCAGCGCGTGTTCCCCACGGCGCAGGAACGCGGGCACGAACTCCGTGAAGCGGTATTCCTCGATCGCGCCGAGCCGGCCGGCAGCCTCCAGCCGTTCCAACAGCGCCAGGGCGCCACTGCCGAGCCCCCCGCCCACCTCGAGCACCAGTCCGCCGGACCGGGGCAGCCACTGCTCGACCGCAAGCGCTCCCACGCGGTTGTTGACGACATAGAGGCCATTGTCGTTGGAGAAGTAGTCGCTCCAGAGCCGGAGCCGCCGGGGGGAGAAGAGCACCTCCTCGCCGGTGACCTCGCCTCGCAAGAACGCCGGGTAGTCCCGCGCGATGGTCTCCGCGAGGGTGTAAGCGGGCATCCACGAGGGATCGAGTCGTTTCTGCTCCTCGCTCACAGGGGCGGGGTCGAGCGTCGGGAATGGGCCGAGCGAACGGTACCGGAACGCAGCGCCGCCCGACAGCTCCTCGAGCAGCCCCCGGGCGGTCAGATGCCGGAGCATCCAGTCGAGCGGCACGAGGGCCTGTCCGCCTGCGAATCCGGCGCGCGTCGCGATCTCTGTCGGGGTGCCCGGCTCCCGCAGCGTTTGCTCGAGCCCCGTCTCGCTGACCACCCGCAGCACGAGCCGATGGATGAACTCGTCGTAGAGAAGATGCAGACGGACGAACGAGGCGTCGAAGAGGGGCAGGAGCTCGGGGGGAAGCAGTCCTCGCAGCAACGCCGCCGCCGCGGGAGCTTCTGCGCGCCCGATCTCGCTGGTCGTGTCCATGGATGTCCCCGTTACCGATCTGTGGCGCGGGCCCGCCCGACTGCGCGGGTCATGCGAGAACCTGGTTCCAGATGTCGAAGAAGTTGAACCACTGGGTCGGGTGCTCCCGCACCACGCCCTCGAGCATCTCGACCCATGCGCGCGCGGCCTCCGCCTCGCCGCCGCGCGGGACGCTGAAGGGCTCGGCCACCTTCACCGTGTAGCGGTAGCCCGCGCCAAGAAGGCAGAACGCCGGCACCACCGGCACGCGGACGGCGCTGGCCAGGAGAAATGGCCCGAGCGGGAATGGCGCGGGCTTCCCGAAGAACGGAATCAGCACATCGCCGCGCGTGCCCAGCGCCCGGTCCGCCTGGACGGCCACCACCTCGCCCCGCCGGAGCGCGGCGACCAGCTCCAGCGATACGGTTGGCCCGGAGCGGGTGACGAAGCGCACGCCGCCGCCGTCCCGGCGCACCCACTGCTCCAGCTCGCGGGTCTCCTCTTCGGCCACGACGACGTGCGTGGTCCGGGCGGTGCGCCCGGCCAGGAGGCGCCCCGCCAGCTCCCAGTTGCCCACATGGGCGCTGGGCGAGATGAACCCTCCCCGCAGCCGCGCCACGCGCTCCGCCCCCTCCGCCGTGCCGACGTGGAAGCCGAGGCGCGCCATGGGCTGCCTGTTCGTGGACACCAGATCGCTGAAGCACATCGCGAAATCGGCGAACGTGGCGACCGTCAGCGCCTCCAGCCGGGAGTCCGTCGCGCCCGTCACGCGCGCGAGCGTGTTGCGGACGGCCGCGCGCTCCACCGGCATCCACCACGGGGCGAGGCGGCCGAGCTGCCGCGCCAGTCCGAGCCGCGCGCGGCGCGGGAGCCAGCCGAGGCCCGCCGCCACACGGTAGAAATTCGCTCGATTGTAGGCGTGCGAGTACCAGCGTGATCGTCGCACCGGCCGGCCGGACGTCAGAGACTGGGGCACGCTGGCCCGCTGCTCCCGCGCGCTACTGCCAGTGGATCAGCCGCTTGACCTTCGGGGACTCCGGGGCCTTGTCCTCCACATCGACGACACGTGTTCCGAGGACGGAGCATCCCTACGTCACTCCGCCATCCACGGCCAGGACCTGGCCCGTGATGTAGCTGGCGTCGTCGGATGCGAGGAATGCCACCGCGTTCGCCACCTCTTCCGGGGTCCCCGCCCGGCCATACGCCGTCAGCTTGATGATGCTCTCGGTGATCTCCGCCGGCAGCCCGTTCGTCAGATCGGTGGGGATGTAACCCGGCGCGACGGCGTTGACAGCGATATTCCTCCCACCGTATTCCTTCGCCATCGCTTTCGTGAAGCCGATAATCCCGGCTTTTGCGGCGGCGTAGTTCGTCTGGCCCGCGCCGCCGATCATTCCCACGACCGAGGTGATGTTGACGATGCGGCCGTATCGCTGCTTCATCATCTGGCGGAGAGCGGCTCTGCTGCAGTTGAACACGCTCTTCAGGTTCTGCTGGATGATGACGTCGAAGTCCTCTTCCTTCATCGACGCGAGCAGGCCGTCGCGGGTCGTTCCCGCGTTGTTGACGAGGATGTCGAGCCGGCCGTACGTGTCGATGGCGGCCTTGACGACGTTCTGTGCGGTGGCGAAGTGGCTCACGTCACCTTGCACGACGGTTGCTTCGCCGCCGCCCGCCTTGATCCGGGCGACGACGTCATCAGCCGCCGTGGCGCTCTTGTTGTAGTTGACGGCGACCCGAGCGCCCAGCGATCCGAGCGTGATCGCACACGCGCGGCCGATACCGCGCGATGCGCCGGTCACGAGCGCCACTTTTCCGCTGAGGGTCGTCACGACGGCATCATCCACAGGCCCGTGTCTAGTTGCCGACCTGCACCGAGGCGCCGAGCTCGCGCAGCATGGCGATGGCCGAGAGGTAGGAGAGCTTGCCGGTGCGCGGGTTCTCCGAGGGCACGTTCTCGATCTCGATGCTGAGGCGGCCGAACTCGCCTTCCACGGTGATGCGGTGCTGGTTGCGCTCCTGGCCGGGAACGGCGTAGATCTTAATGCGGGTCTTCTCGGGGCCGATGCTGGCGAGCGACACGGCGGCCACGACGTTGACGTTGGCGGGGAAGGCTTTGACGGCTTCCGTCGCCGGCCCCTCGAAGATGAGGGTCTCCTCCTTGATGGCGTCGAGGTCGATCTTCTGCTGCTCGATCCAGGGCGCGCCGGCGAGGCCGCGCGGCGGCTTGCGGGTCTCCATGGTCACGGACGCGATGGCGGCCTCGCGCGCCCCCTTCATGCCGTCGAGGCCGGCGATGGCGCCAGAGGGAACGAGGATGCGGCAGCCGTGCTTCTCGGCCAGACGCGCCCACTCGTCGAGCACGCCGACGAGCCCGCCCACCGAGAGCACCATGAGATGCTTGCCCGCGGCGAGCACGGAAGGGCCGAACTCGCGGAGCGCCGCCTGTGTTGCCGCCTCGACGACCAGATCGGACTCGCGTATCAGCCACTCGAGGCCGAGCGCCCGGTGACCGTGCGCCTTGGCCGGGTCCCGCACGGCGACTCCCGCCAGCGCGACGCCGGGTATGCCTTGGGCGATGGCCTCCGCGACGTGTCTGCCGATGACTCCCATGCCGACGATGCCGACCTTGATCATCTCGCCCGCGCCTCCTGTCACGCCCGCGTTTCCTGTCCAGGAGGATAGCAATGCGCTGGGGAGGCGGCAAGCGGCGTGCTAAACGGGCGCCGGGGGAGCGTAGTCCTCCGGCGGGGATCGTCATCGACTCCGCGCGGCTCAGTCGTCCTCGCCGAGGTCCTCGTAGAGCGCGTCGATGAGCATGTCGTTCTCGCGGGCCTCGTGGACCTGCAGCCGCCGGGCGAGCTCGCCGGCGTGCTGCAGGATCCCGGCCACCGGCCCCGCCAGGCACTCGCGCGCCCGTGCGGCCAGCCGGTCGACGTCGTCGAGGAGCGAATAGTGCTCGGCCTCGAAGCGCTGGATCGCCTCGAGGTGCCGGGAGGCCCGGCTGCCGACGATCTGAAAGAAGCCCTCCGGCGCCTCCTCGGCCGCGAAGTGCACCACGATCGCCGAGCGGAACTCCTGCAGACGGCGCAGGAGATCGGAAAGCTCTTGGCCTCCCGTGAGCAGTTCGGTGAGCTCGCGAATGTGACGGTGCTGGGCGATGATCTGCTCGCGCGTGTCCGCGAATGGGCTGTCGCTGTGTGCTTCGGCCGTCATCGTCGACCTCCTCTGGTTATGCGTCCGTGGCGATCGTGCGGACGATCCGCGCCCCGGGGGCGCGGGCCTGCAGCAGGCGCGCCGCGCGCTCCGGCGCCATGCCGAAGACGGCGGTCGCCGCGGCGTCCGCCGCGAGGCAAGTGGGCGCGGTCACGGTGACGCTGCGCACAGGCGTCACCCGCGGCTCGGCGGTCGCGGGATCGAGCAGGTGGTGGTAACGCCGTCCTCGGTGCTGGAAGTACTGCATGTAGTCGCCCGAGGTGGCGACGGCCGCGTCCTGGACCTCGAGCGAGGCGGCGAGCCTCTCGGGGTGCTCGGGCGCGCGGATGCCTATGGTCCACGGCGCGCCGTCGGCGGCCGGTCCGAGCGCGTAGAGGTCACCGCCGACGTTCACGATCGCCCGCGTGACGCCGTGGCGCCGCAGGGCGGCGACGGCCTGGTCCACGCCGTACCCCTTGGCGATGCCGCCCAGGTCGAGCTGGGCGTCCGGGTCGGCGAGCCGGACGACGGGGCGCCCGCACCACGCGTCGAGCGCCACGGCGCGGAAGAGGCCGCGGCTGGCGAGGCGGCGGACCGCCCCATCGGGCGGCGGCTCGCGCCGGCGGCCCACGTCCCAGAGCACGACGGCGCGACCGAGGGAGGGGTCGAAGGCGCCCGCGCTGGCGTGCGCCCAGGCGAGGGCCTCCTCGAGGACTCGCGCCGTGGCCGCGCTCACGACCACCGGGCGGGCTGCGGCGAGGCGGTTGGCCGTCCCGATGTCGGAGGTCGCCGAGAACCGGGTCATCAGCCGGTCCACGCGGCGGAGCTCCTGGATCGCGGCGTCAATGGCGTCGTGGGCCCGCCGCGGGTCGGCGTCGACGACGGCGAACTCGGCGATGGTCCCCATCACCGGCACCGCGCGGCGCACCGGCTCCCGCCGTCCGCGGGCCGCGAGCGGCAGGGACGCCACGACGAGGGCGCCGCCGCCCAGCGCCAGGATCTCGCGCCGCGAGAGGCGCGGCGACTCGGAACGGTCAGCGTTTCGCATGCTCGGACTCCACTCGCTCGGGGTTGATTCCGCACGCGCCGTCCGGTCGCGGTGCCGCGCACGCGCAGCCGCGCCCGCACGCCGGCTGGCGGCCGCGCGTGAGGAGCGCGAACAGCGCGAAGAGCACGGCGAGCGTGAGGATGGCCCAGAAGGCGGTCATGGTGTTCTCATGACGAGGAGAGCAGGCCCGCGAAGCCCATGAAGGCGAGCGACAGGCTGCCGGCGATGATGAGCACGAGCGCGGTGCCCTGGGCGACCGCCGGCACGTCGGCCAGCTCCACGCTCTCGCGGATCGAGGCCATGAGCACGAGCGCCAGCGTGAGCCCGGCCCCCGCCCCGATCGCGAAGGCGAGCCCCTCCAGGAAGCCGTAGCCCCGGATGGTCTGAAAGATGGCCAGGCCGAGGATCGCGCAGTTCGTCGTGATCAGGGGCAGGAAGATGCCGAGCTGGCGGAAAAGCACGGGGCTCACCTTCTTGATGACCATCTCGACGATCTGCACGAGCGAGGCGATCACGATGATGAACGAGATGAGCCGCAGGTACGGCGCATAAACGAGGATGAACGTGTTCAGCGCCCAGACCCACACGGCGGTCAGGACGAGCACGAAGATGTTCGCCGCGCCCATGCGCAGCGCGGTCTCCACGCGTCCGGAGACGCCCAGAAAGGGGCAGAGGCCGAGGAAGAGCATCAGCGTGAAGTTGTTCACCACCATCGCGGAGAAGAAGATCCAGACGAGGTCGCCCATCACGCGGCCCTCGGGCGCTTCCACCAGCCGATCGCGAGCAGGAGAAAGGCGAGCGTGAAGAAGCCGCCCGGCGGCAGGATCATGATCACCCACGGCTCCCACCGCGGGCCGAAGAGGCTCACGCCGAGGAACGTCCCGCTGCCCAGCACCTCGCGGATCCCGCCCATCAGGAGCAGGGCGATCATGAAGCCGCCGCCCATGCCGATCGCGTCGAGCGCGGCCCGGCCGACCGGCTGCCGGGAGGCGAACGCTTCCTGGCGCCCGAGGATGATGCAGTTGACCACGATCAGCGCGACGAAGGCGCCGAGCGCCTTGTGGATGTCGGGGGCCAGCGCCTGCAGGAGCATCTCGGCGACCGTCACGAACGTCGCGATGATGAGGATGTAGCTCGAGATCCGCACCTCGCCCGGGATGACGCGCTTGAACGTCGAGACGAGCAGGCTCGAGCCGAGCAGGACGAAGAAGGTGGCGAGGCCCATCGCGAGGCTGTTGGCGACCGAGTTGGTCACGGCCAGCGTCGGGCAGAGGCCCAGGAGCTGGACGAGCACCGGGTTCTCGCGCCAGATCCCGCGGAGCAGGTCCTCGCGAGCGGGCGCGGCGTGTCCGGGGCGCGGTGGCGCTGCGGCGCCGTGGGCGCCGCAGTGCAGGTCCGCCGGGGAGATCTCGTGTCTCATGCCAGGGCGCTCCTAGGGGTACGCCTCGACGAGCGGTCCGAGGCGCTCGAGGGCGCGGTTGACGATGCGGATGACGGCGCGCGAGGAGATCGTGGCGCCGGTGATCATGTCCACCTGGCTCGGGTTCGTCCGCTTCCCCTTCTTGACGCCGACGAGCGGGGGCCGGGCGCCGTCGAACTGCCCGACGAACGTCGTGTCCTTCTCGATCTTGTCGCCGAGCCCGGGCGTCTCCTTGCTCTCCAGCACCTTGATGCCGAGCAGCTGCCGGGTTTTCGGGTCGTAGCCGAAGATGAGGCGCACCACGTCCTGGAACCCTGCGTCCTCCGCGACGATCGCGAAGCCGATCCGTCGGGCGTTCGGCCCGTAGCCGAGGTAGACCTGCTCGATCCGGCGCGGGTCGGCGGCCGCCGGCGGGCTGGCGGCGAGCGCGCCGTTCACGACGTAGAGCGTGTCGTAGCGCTCCGGCGCCTTGAGGACCTCGCGGACCGCCTCCTGCAGCGCCCGCGCCTTGTTGGCCTCGATCGTGGGCAGGGTGAGGCCGTAGGCGAGCACAAGCAGGAGCCCGGCGAGCGCGCCGGCGGCGCCGAGGACGACCAGCAGGCGCGCCGGCGCGACGTCGGGTTCGGGCGGGGGCGCCGTCACGGTGTGCGCGTCGCCGTCGGTCATGCGCCCGCCCGCAGCCGCGGCGCGCCGAACAGGCCCGGCTGGGTCCAGCGGTTCAGGAACGGCACCAGGGCGTTCATGATGAGGATCGAGTACATCACGCCCTCGGCGAGGCCGCCCCACAGCCGGATGACGACGACGAGGACCCCGACGCCGGCCCCGAAAATCCAGCAGCCGAGGTTGGTGACGGGCGAGGTCACGAGGTCGGTGGCCATGTACATCGCGCCGAGCATGAGCCCGCCGGAGAAGAGCATGAAGAGCGCGCCGGGATAGCGCGCGGGGGCGAACTGGTGGAGCCCGCTCGCAAGCGCCGCGACCGTGACGAAGATGCTCGCGGGGATCCGCCAGTTCAGGTAGTTGCGGAGCGCGAGGTAGCCGCCGCAGGCCAGGATGAGGAGGCCCGACGTCTCGCCGAGCGAGCCCGTCGTGGTGCCGAGCGCCAGGTCCAGGAGCGCGGTCGGCTGCTGCTCGAACTTCAGGCGGCCAAGGGGCGTGGCCCCCGTGAGGGCGTCGAGGGGCCGGGCGCTCGTGAACGGCAGGGCGAAGAGGTCGCCGCGGAGGAGCCACCAGTCACCCTTCGCGGGCAGGGACCAGGTGGTCATCGCCACGGGGAAGCTTGCCTGGAGAAAGGCCCGGCCCAGCAGCGCCGGGTTGAAGACGTTCTGCCCGAGCCCCCCGAAGAGGAGCTTGCCGATCGCGATGCTGAACACGCCGCCCAGGCAGGCCATCCAGAGCGGCAGCCCGGGGGGGAGCGTGAGCCCGAGCAGGATCCCGGTGATCACCGCCGAGCCGTCGTGGAGCGTCCCGCGGCGCCCGAAGCCCCACTCCGTGCCCACGGCGCCGACGAGCGCCGCGGCCACCATGAGCGGCGCGCTCGGCCCGAAGAACCAGGTCGCCGCCCCGACGATCGGCACCAGGCTCAGCACGACGTGCCACATGATCTTCGGCGTGCTGTCGCCCGCGCCGACGTGCGGCGAGGCGGTCACGAGCAGCGCGGAGGTTCTCACGCCGCCGCCGGCCGCTTGCGGAGGGCGGCCTTCGCAAGCGCGAACAGCTGGGGGAGCGGGATGTTGGACGGGCACGTGTAGCCGCAGCAGCCGCACAGCATGCAGTCCGCCAGGTGGTGCTCGGCCATCTCCTCGTAGCGCTCCTTGAGCGCGAGCTGGCCCAGGAGCTGCGGGTTGAGGAACACCGGGCAGGAGTCCAGGCAGTGACCGCAGCGGATGCACGGGTAGGACACCGTCGGCTTGGTCTCCGCCTCCGTCAGGACGACGACGCCCGTCGTCCCCTTGAGGACGGGGATCTCGAGGCTCGCCTGCGCGCTGCCCATCATCGGGCCCCCGAACACGATCTCCCGAGCGTCCTCGGTGAGGCCGCCGCACGCTGCGACGAGGTCCCGGATCTTCGTGCCGACCGGGACAATCAGGTTCGCCGGGCGGCGGACGCCGCGCCCCGTCACCGTCACGATCCGCTCGATCAGAGGCAGCCCGGTGTCGAACACCTCCGCGATGGTCGCCGCCGAGGCGACGTTCTGGACGACGACGCCCACGTGCAACGGGAGCTTCCCGGAGGAAACCTCGCGGTCCAGGAGCGACTTGATCAGCATCTTCTCGGCGCCCTGCGGATACTTCACCTCGAGCGCGTGTACGCTGACGTCGAGGTCGACGGGGAGCGTCCCGCGGATGGCCTCGATGGCGTCGGGCTTGTTCCGCTCGATGCCGATCATCGCGCGGCTGACGCCGAGGCAGCGCATCATGACGCGCAGGCCGAGGTGCACCCGCGCCGGGTACTCCACCATCGTGCGGTGATCGGTCGTCAGGTACGGCTCGCACTCGCACCCGTTGATCAGGATCGTGTCGATGCTCACGTCCTTGGGCGGTGAGAGCTTGACGTGCGTCGGGAACGCCGCGCCGCCGAGCCCCACGACGCCCGCCTGGCGGATCGCCTCGATCAGCGCGCCCGGCGCGAGCCCCGTCCACTCGGGGACGAGGCGCGGCCGCGCCGCCTGGGGCGAGCTCGCGTCCACCCTGATGCGAATCGCGGGCGCGTAGGAGCCGTCGGGGTGAGGCCACAGGCCGATCTCCTCGACCCGGCCGGCGGCCGAGGCGTGCAGCGGCGTCGAGACGAAGCCGTCCGCCTCGCCGATCGTGTCGCCGCGCTCGACGCGGTCCCCGACGCGCACGACGGGGCGCGCCGGCTTGCCGGCGTGCTGGCGGAGCGGCAGCACGACCTCGTCCGGGAAGGGCAGCCGCCGGATCGGCACCCGCGCGGTCAGTTCCTTCAGCGCGGGCGGGTGCACGCCGTGCCGGAACTTCAGGCGACCGGGCACGGGCGCCTCAGTTGAAGGGCTGGGCGCGCTTGACCCACTTGGCCAGGTCCTTCTCTTTCGGGTTGAGCGGGGTGCCCGGATGGATGATCTTCACCGGGCACTTCTCGGCGGCCTGGACCAGCTCCTTGAAGCTGCCGGCGCGCGGGTCCTTGATGTACGCCTGCTTCTTGTCGTTGTAGGCGAACATCCGCTTGTTGAGGTTCGTGCACTCGTTGCACGCCGTGCAGAGCGCCAAGTCGATGTACGGCTCCATCGCGAGCGGCGCTTCCTTCCGGGGCTCGGCCACGGCGGGCGCCGTCGCGGTCGCGACGGCTGCAGGCGCGGCCGCCGGGGCGGGGGCGACCGGCGTCCGCGGCGCGGTGAGCAGGGCGCCGGGGGGCGCGGCCTGGATCTTCGCGAGCAGGTCGGCGACGCCCGGCGCCCCGTTGCCCGCCTGCAGCAGGCTCTCGGCCAGGCGCCGCGCGATCATCTGCGGGTAGCGCGCCCGGAGGTCCGCCAGCTTTGCCTCGTACTCGGCGCGCAGGGCGTCCATCTGGCGCTCCGCGTCGGCGTCGATCGCCATCTCCTCCGGCGTCTTGAGGTCGGCCATGTCGCGGAGCAGGGTCCAGACCTCGCGCCGGTCGTCCGCCAGGCGCACCATCGGCTCGGCGACGACGAGGCGCCCCAGCTTCCGCTCGGCCTCGAGCGTGTAGATGAACGGCGTCTTCCCCTCGCGCTCCTCGGGCTTGAGCCCGAGGTACTCGTGGAACGCCACCAGCGCCTCCTCGTCGGCGTCGGCCGGGACCCGCGAGAATTGCTTGCGGAAGCGGGTCTCGGTGGCGGCCCAGTCGGCCACGGTGACCGGCAGCTCCATGGTCCGCTCGGCGCCGTCGGCGTCCGTGTACTTGAGCTCGTAGCTCGGCCACGGCTCGTCCACGGACGGGTTGCCGTCGAGGCTCAAGCGGTCGGCCAGGCGCGGCCCCGCCGCCGGGTCGTACACGAGCAGCGGGAAGGCGCGGCTCTCCAGCGTCAGCTTGGCCGCGTTGGGCGCCGCCTCGTCGGCCAGGCCGTGCTCGGGCGGGCACGGGCAGTGGAGCGAGAGTACCGTGGGGTAGCGCGACTGCAGCCCGCGGAGCACACCCGCCAGGAGGTGGGAGGATGCCGCCTGCGAGGACTGGAGCACGAAGACGTTGCGGTGGGCCATGGCGAGCAGCGCCAGCTCCTTGCGCGCCTCCTCCTTGCCGCGCTGGCCCGGGCCGTACTCGGCCATGTCGCTCACCTGGCCGAGGAAGCCGCTCGTGCAGGCCTGGCCGCCGGTGTTCGAGTAGACCTGCGTGTCGAGCATGACCACGCGGATGGGCTTGCCGGAGGCGAGCAGCCGCGAGAGGTTCTGGAAGCCGATGTCCAGCATCGCCCCGTCGCCGCCCACCGCGAAGATGGGCGGGCACAGCGCGAACTCCTCGTCGGTGAGAGTCCGCCAGTCGAGCTTCGCCAGCTCCCCGTCGTGCGCCGCGGGGTCGTACTCGCCGGCGAGCTCGAGCTCGGCGCGCCGCACCGCCCTGAACCCGTCGGCCATCTTCCGCATGTGCCCCTCGAAGATGCCGATGGCGATGCTCGGCGCGTCCTGGAAGAGGTGGTTGACCCACGGGTACGGGTACGGGTTGAACGGGTAGGTGCTGCCCCACACCGACGAGCAGCCGGTGGCGTTGCTGATACCGCAGTTCGCGCGCCCGTGCCCGCTCGGCCCCTCCACGTACCGCCAGCGGAGGTCCTTGAGCTGGTCGATGGTGCGCGCGATCCGCTCCACCTGCTGCCGCTTCCCTCCGTCGAGCGGCAGGGCGACCTGGTCGGTCGTACCGCGCACGCGCGCGAGATCGGCGTCGGAGGCGAGGATTGTCCGCGCCTTCTCGTCGAGGCGGCCGATGAGCTGGTCCAGACGCGCCACGTGCGCCTGCACACGCGGCTGCATGAGGGCGTTGAGCGCCGAGAAGACCAGATGCAGGATCGTCTTCTCGCCGCAGCCCATGCACGCGCCGTCGCCGCCCAGCATCGACAGGTAGTTGGTCTTCTTGAGGAGCAGCGAGGACAGGGTGCCGATGCCCTCCTCGAGGCTCGCGATGCTGATGTAGCGGTCGTCCGTCTCCGGCAGGTGCTGCCAGAGTTTCCAGTTGCGGCGCAGGCGCTCGACGACGGGCGGCTCCTGCTTGATCGTCCGGAGCGCGCCGTCCGGGCAGACCTCGACGCAGATGTTGCAGCCCTTGCAGGTCTCGGGGTTCACCGTGATCGACAGGAGCCCCCCC
>Ga0209751_10004144_pt1 | contig 13924 bp, 14 predicted proteins | sample RifCSP13_1_FD_184019 | JGI IMG/M metagenome (GOLD analysis project Ga0209751, IMG submission 184019) | Soil microbial communities from Rifle, Colorado - Rifle CSP2_sed 13_1 (SPAdes) (version 2) | ecosystem: Environmental > Terrestrial > Deep subsurface > Rock core/Sediment | place: Rifle... | reverse complement strand
GTTCGCCGACGCGGGAGCGGTGCAGTGCGGCTTCTGCACGCCGGGCTTCGTGGTCGCGGCTGCCGACCTCCTTCGCCGAAACCCCGTACCGACTGAGGACGAGATCCGCGAGGCTCTCTCCGGCAACCTCTGCCGCTGCACGGGGTACGAGAAGATCCTCGACGCAGTTCAGCGTGCGGCGGAACGGTGAGCGCGCCCGCCCGCACGCTTCGGCGAGGCCACGCCGAAACTTCCGTCCGGCGCCATGACGCGGGTCCGAAGGTCACGGGCGAGTTCGAGTACTCGAGCGACCTGCACGCCGCCGGGATGCTGTGGGGCCACACGGTGCGGAGCCCGCACGCGCATGCCCGCGTCGTCGCCATCGATGTCGCCGAGGCGCTTCGCCTGCCCGGCGTCCGGGCGGTGCTCACGCACGAGGACGTCCCGGGGCGGAAGACCTACGGTCTCGACTTCCCAGACCAGCCGGTTCTTGCGATCGACCGCGTGCGGTACTTCGGCGAGCCGGTCGCGATCGTCGCCGCGGAGGAGCCGGAGCAAGCGCGACGCGCTGCAGCGGCGGTCCGTGTCGAGTACGAGCCGCTCGAGCCGATCGTCGACCCGGAGCGGGCGACCGAGATGGAGCCGCTCCACCCGGAGCGCCCGACCGCCGGGCACGGCTTCCGCGACGACCCGCGGCCGAACGTCCTCGGTTCGATCGTCATTCGGCGGGGCCATCCCGACGCCGAGGGAGAGGTGACCGTCACCGGGTTCTACGAGGTCGGGCAGCAGGACCAGGCCTTCCTCGGCCCCGAGTCGGGCATCGCCATCCCGGACGGAGAGGGAGGCGTGGACGTCCACGTCGCCACGCAGTGGCTCCACGTCGACCGCGACCAGGTGGCGCCGTGCCTCGATCTCGAGCCGGAGATGGTGCGCATCCACCTCGCCGGGGTGGGCGGCGCCTTCGGCGGGCGAGAGGACCTCTCGATCCAGATCCACGCGGCCATGCTCGCGCTGCGCACCAACCGGCCGGTGAAGATGGTGTACGGCCGCGCGGAGTCCTTCGTCGGCCACATCCATCGCCACCCGGCCCGGATCTGGGCCGAGCATCGCGCGACGAAGGCAGGGAAGCTCGTCGCGGTGCGCATGCGGATCCTGCTCGACGGCGGCGCCTATACCTCGAGCTCGGGCAACGTGCTCTCGAATGCCTGCGCGTTCGCGGTCGGGCCGTACACGGTCGAGAACGTGCTCGTCGAGGGTCTCGCCGTCTACACGAACAACCCGCCCTGCGGAGCGATGCGCGGCTTCGGCGCCGTGCAATCGTGCTTCGCCGCGGAAGCGCAGATGGACAAGCTCGCGGCTGAGCTCGGCATCGATCCGGTGGAGCTCAGGCTCCTGAATGCACTTGAGCCCGGCGACGCGCTTCCGACGGGCCAGGTCGTGACGGGCTCGCTTCCGACGAAAGAGGTGATCCGGCGCGCTGCGGCGCTGCCGGTACCCGAGCCGGAGGAGCTGCCGCGTGACGCGATTCGGCTTCCCGGCGGCGCCGGCAACACGACGCGCGGCGAGGGCGTGTGCCGCGGAGTCGGCTTCGCGGTCGGGTTCAAGAACATTTGCTACTCCGAGGGCTTCGACGACTACTGTGCGGCGCGCGTGCGACTGCTCGCGGACGGGAGCGCCGAGATTCACTGCGCCGCCGCCGAGGTCGGGCAGGGGGTCTCCGAGGTCATCCTCCAGGTCGCGCGGATGGAGCTCGGCACGGACGAGGTCGTGCTCGCGTCCGGCTCGACCGCGGAGGTCGGCTCGGCCGGGTCCACCTCGGCCTCGCGGATGACGTGGATGGCCGCCGGCGCTGTCCAGCTCGCGTGCCGGGAAGCCCTCGAGGAACGCGAGCGTCGCGGAGGCGGCGAGGTCGACGTCGAGCGCGTCTACCGCCACCCCCGCACGTTCCCGCTCGACCCCGAGACGGGTCAGACCACCGGTGACCGCTCGCACGTCGCGTTCGCGGTCGCGGCGATGCGTGCGGTGGTCGAGGTGGACGTCGGCCTCGGCCTCTCCCGCGTGGTGTGGATCGGGACGGCACAGGACGTCGGCAAGGCGCTGAACCGGACCGCGGTCGAGGGACAGATCGAGGGCGGCACCGCGCAGGGCCTCGGGCTCGCGCTCATGGAGGAGATCCAGACGCGCGACGGCGTGATCGTGAACCCGAGCTTCACGGACTACCTGATCCCGACCTTTCTCGACATGCCGCCGGTCGTCTCCGAGCTCGTCGAGGAGCCGGAGCCGGATGCGCCCTACGGCGTCAAGGGCGTCGGCGAGCCGCCGACCGTCGTCTCGACCGCGGCCATCGTCGCTGCGCTCCGCGACGCGACCGGCCGCGAGCTCACGCGGGTGCCCGTGCGTCCCGACGACATCGTCGGTCTCTGACGGTCACAGCGTGCCGCGAGGCGCGATCCATCTCGTGGCCTGACCCGTGACGGCCGCGATCAGGACGCCCGGATGCTTGACTCGACGGTGGTGGGCACCGCCCTGATGCGCGAGCATCTCGTAGACGTCCAGCGCACGGCGCCACTCGTGCGAGCCGATCGGGCACTGCTGGAGGAGATCGAGCTCTATGCGCCGCGCCGAAAGCTCAGGTCCGTTCCGCGCCGTATAGAGAAGTAAGAGGAGAGGAGCCTTGCGGCTCCTCTCTCGTTCCCCTCGGATAGACGGGTGATCTGGGGTGACTCAGATCAGCGGGAGGAGACTCGGATCGTCAGCGCGATCCGCCTTGCGGCATCGACGCGGATCGGGCTCACCCGCGCCGCCTTGACGACCTGCGCCTTGACGACCTGCGCCTTGACGACCTGCGCCTTGACGACCTGCGCGCGGTTCACCTGCGGCTTGACCTGCGCTGTGACGCTTCCGGCTGCGGCTACCGATGGGGCTACGCCCATCGCGGCTGCGATGCCGAGGATGATGGCGGTGCGCTTCATGGTGTGCTCCCTTCCCGTCCGCTTGGTCATGAACCGAGAGTAGGAGCCGCGCCGCTCCATGTCGTTCGCGCACGCGACGTTGCGAGTGTCACGCTCGTGACACACACTTGAAGTCGTGGAGTGGCCTCTCCTCGCAGACCTGCCCGCCGAGGACGTGCGCGAGCTTCTCTCGATCGCGCGCCGGCGGACGTTCGAGAAGGGCGAGGTCGTCTTCCACCGAGACGACCCGGGCGAGTCGCTGCATCTGATCGTCCGGGGCCGCTTCGCCGCGCGCGTGACGACGCCGCTCGGCGACAGCGTGCTCTTCGACGTCCTGGGGCCGGGACAGGCCTTCGGCGAGGTCGCCCTCCTGCTTCCCGGCGCGCGCCGCTCGGCCACCATCGCCGCGCTCGAGGATGGAGAGACCCGCTCGGTCCTCCGGGACGACTTCGCACGTCTCCAGAAGAGTCACCCGGGCGTCAAGGACGTTCTCCTGCGCCTGCTCGCCGAGCAGCTGCGGCGCGCGAGCGACCGGATCGTCGAGGCCCATTACGTGGACGCCGAGACGCGCGTCCGGCGTCGCGTGTGTGAGCTGGCCGAGACCTACTCCGGAGACGGCGGACAGGCCGTCGTGCCGCTTACGCAGGAGGACTTGGCCGCCATGGCCGGCACGTCGCGGGCGACCGTCAACCGCGTCCTGCGCGAGGAGGAGAAGCGCGGCACCGTCGCCCTGCAACGCGGGCGCGTGACCGTTCTCGACTCCGCCGAGCTCGGCCGCCGTTGCCGCTGGTCGTAGGGCCGGGCATGCCCGGCCCTACGACGACAGGTCGTCGAGGAGCGCGCCGAGCAACCGGTAGAAGCGCTGCGTGCCAGAGACGCTCAAGCGCTCGCCCGGGGCATGCGGCCCGACGATCTCGGGGCCGAGGGAGATCATCTCGACTCCCCGTAGCTTGTCTCCGATCACAGCGCACTCGAGGCCGCCGTGGACGACCTCGAGGCCGGGCTCGGCCCCGAAGAGCCGCGAGTACGTGCTCTGTGCGGAGGCGAGGAGCGCGGAGTCGAGATCGGGACGCCAGGGCGGATACGACCGGCGGATCTCGACATCGGCTCCCGCAAGATGCGCAGCTGCCTCGATCGTGGCGACGACGTCATCGAGTGCAGCGGCGCTCGCACTTCTCGTCATCGAGGCGAGCGTGAGCACGCCGTCGTCGGTGCTCGCCACGTTGAGGCTCGTGCTCGTCTCGACCGTGCCCGGAAGCTCGGCGTTCATGGCGACGACGCCCGTCGGGATCGCCGCGAGGAGATCGAGCGCATTTGCAGTGGTCGCCTCGTCGGCGCTGCCTGTGCCGTCGACCGCGACGATCGCCAGTGAGAGCCCGTCGTCGGTACCTGCGTACTGCTCGCGAACCCGGCCGAGCTCCCGCTCCGCCGTCTCACGAAAGGCAGGTTCCGCCTCCGGCGCGAGCGCGATCACGCCTCGTGCCGCGCGCGGGATCGCGTTGCGGCTCACGCCCCCCTCGAGCCGGGCGAGCCGGAACGGCGCCTGCTCGTGGGCGCGCGAGAGAACACGGCCCAGCGCCTTGATCGCGTTCGCACGCCCACGCGCGATGTCTCCCCCCGAGTGGCCGCCACGGGCTCCCGACATCGCCACTTCGAGTGCCACGTGGCCCACGGGAGGCGGCTCGAGCGGGAGTCGCAGCCGCGTGAAGGTATGCGTGCTTCCGGCGCAGCCGATCGTGATCGCCTCGTCGCTCGTGCCGTCGAGGTTGAGGAGGAGTCGTCCGGCGACGAGTGCCGGGTCGAGTTCCTTTGCTCCGGTGAGTCCCTGCTCCTCCGAAACGGTGAACAGGAGCTCGAGCGGGCCGTGTGCAACCTCGCGATCCTCGGCAGCGGCCATCGCGGCCGCGACGCCGATGCCGTTGTCGGCGCCGAGAGTCGTCCCCTCGGCGGTCACCAAGTCGCCGTCCAGAACGACGTTGATTCGCCCCTCACGAGGGTCGTACGGGCTGTCCGGGTCGCGCTCGCAGACCATATCCAGATGCGCCTGGAGGACGACCGTCGGCGCCTGCTCCCGGCCGGCCGAGGCAGGGACGTGCACGACGACGTTGCCGGCGCCATCCACGGCTGTCTCGAACCCCGCCTTCGCCGCCCAGTCGAGAACATGCCCGCGCACCTCCTCCTCCTGCTTGGGCGGACGCGGGATGCTCGTCAGCGCGAGGAAGTGAGACCAGACGAGCCCGGGCTCGAGCTCCGTGAGCGCGCCCTCGCTCACCGGCGAAGCGTCAACACAGCCCCCGCAAGGAGGAGGACGATTCCGAGGACGCGCGGCCACGTGACCGCGACGCGCTCGACGCCGAGCCAGCCGTACTTGTCGATGGCGGTTGCGAGGGCGAACTGAGCCGCGATCAGGAACGCCGTCGTGGCGACGACGCCGATGCGTGGGCCCGCAACGGTGATGGCGAGGATGATGAACACGCTCATCACACCGCCGAGGAGTTGCCACTTCGGCCCGGCCACGGCGTCGGAGACTCCGCCGAGCGATCGGCGCACGAGGAGAAGCGCACTCACGGCGATCACGCCGCCGATGACGGTTGCCGTCGCGACGGCCTCGAGGCTGCCCACGCGGTCCCCGAGCCGTCCCTGGACCGCGATCTGGACTGCGCCGCCGAGGCCGGCCGCGAACGCCAGAACGGCTGCGAGTCCGGTCGAGCTCACCGCGCGGACGCTATACGCTCCGGGCGTTCTCGACGAAGGAGAAAGCGAATGCCCGAACCGACGCACCCGCGGCCCCGTGACCCCGCGGACTTCGGCTTCGAGGCAATCGTCTACGAGAAGGCGCCGCCGCGGGCGACGATTCGGCTCGACCGGCCGGACGTCCTGAACGCCTTCGACTTTCGGATGCTCCGCGAGATCGCCCGCGCGTGCGAGGACGCCTCCTGGGACGACGAGGTGCGCGTCGTCGTGCTCACGGGGACCGGACGCGCCTTCTGCGTGGGAGCCGACCTCCGCTCCTGGGACGAGGACTACCTCGGCCGGCCGACCGAGTACTGGAAGTGGTTCGGGGCGTTCAAGGACGCCCACGATCGGCTGCGGGAGATCGGGAAGCCGACGATCGCGCGCGTCAACGGGATCGCCGTCGGCGGGGGGAACGAGCTGCAGATGGCGTGCGACCTGGCGGTGATGGTCGACTCGGCGTTCATCCGTCACGTCGGCCTCGAGCACGGCTCCGTGCCTGCGGGGGGCGCGACGCAGTGGCTCCAGCTCATGGTCGGCGACCGTCGGGCTCGCGAGATCGTCTTCCTCTGCGAGGAGATCCCCGCGGCGCAGGCGGCCGAGTGGGGCCTCGTCAACCGGGCCGTCCCCGAGGAGGACCTCGATGCCGTTGTCGACGAGTGGGTGGAGAAGCTCGCCGGAAAGCTCCCGCAGACGACCAGGTACGCGAAGCAGCAGCTCAACGTCTGGCGCGACTTCGCCTGGCACCAGACGGTCGGGCACGCGAGGGACTGGCTCGCGCTCTCGATGCTCGGCGAAGAAGCGCAGGGAGCCGTGCGAGCGTTCCTCGAAAGGGGGAAGCGCTAGGGCGTCTGCACTGACACGCTGGAGGGGCGTGCAGTACGCTCGAGTCATGTCCGAGGCGCTGACGGCACGGGACGGAGCCGTTCTCACGATCACGCTCAACCGGCCCGACGTCTACAACGCGATCAACCGAGCGATGCACGACGCGCTCCGCGAGGCGCTCGCCGAGGCCGCCGATCCGGAAGTGCGTGCGGTCGTCATCACGGGCGCTGGGCGTGGATTCTGCGCAGGGCAGGACCTGCGCGAGTTCCAGGAGCTCCCGGGAGGCATCCGGGACACGCTCGAGGAGACCTACCATCCGAACATCCGTGCGATCCGTGCGCTGGAGAAGCCGGTGATCGCGGCGATCAACGGTGCGTGCGCCGGCGCGGGGCTCTCGCTCGCCAGCGCGTGCGACGTGCGGGTCGCGTCCACGGAGGCCTCGTTCGTCCCCGGCTTCATCGGGATCGGGCTGGTCCCGGATGCGGGCAGCTCGTGGTTCCTCCACCACCTGCTCGGTGCGGCTCGAGCCTTCGAATGGATGGTCTCGAACCGGCGCGTGAGCGCGGACGAGGCGCTCATTTGGGGTCTCGTGTCAGAAGTGGTTCCGGCGGAGCGCTTCGCAAAGCGGGTCGAGGAGCTCGGTGAGTGGTACGCGGGCCTCCCGACCCGCGCCGTCGCCATGACGAAGCGCATGTTCGAGCACGCGTACACGGCGTCCCTCGAGGAGCAGCTCCAGCTCGAGGCGGAGCTCCAGCAGGCCGCGACCGGGACGGAGGACTTCGGCGAGGGCGTGCAGGCGTTCCTCGAAAAGCGGCTCCCGGCCTTTCGCGGTCGCTGAGTAGGAGGGGCTCCGCCCGCGTCGAACGGGGCGGGGACAACGCCGTGTCGGCGGCATCTCAGCCGGCCGGCACACGAACCCGGGCGCCCGAGGGTCCACGTTCGAGGACTGATCCCCGGGCGCCCTTCTCGTTAGTGTCAGTGCGTGGAGGTCCGCGCGGTCGACTACCACACCGGCGGTGAGCCGTTCCGGATCGTCACCGGCGGCGTCGAGGCGCCGAGCGGCGCGACGATCCTGGACAAGCGCCGCGATGCGCTCGGGCGGCTCGACCACATCCGGCGGCTGCTCGTGCACGAGCCGCGCGGGCACGCCGACATGTACGGCTGCTTCGTCGTCGAGCCGAACGACGAGGGCGCCGATCTCGGCGTCGTCTTCTTCCACAACGCGGGCTACTCGACCGCCTGCGGCCACGGGACGATCGCTCTCGTTACGTGGGCGCTCGACGACGGCGTCATCGAGCGCCGCGAGGGCGAGAACCACGTCGTCGTGGACGTGCCCTCGGGGAGGCTCGAGACGTGGGCGCGGGTGGAAAACGGCCGCGTGCGCTCGGTCCGCTTCCGCAACGTGCCCGCGTACGTCTGGGCCGAGGGGCTCGAGCTCCGCGGACGCTCGCTCGACGTCGCCTTCGGCGGCGCTTTCTACGCCTCCGTCGAAGAGCGGGTCGAGCCCAGAGAGCTCCCACGTCTCATCGAGCTCGGCCGCGAGCTGAAGGTGGCGATCGAGGAGTGGCAGGACGTCGTCCATCCCGTGGAGCCCGAGCTGCGCGATGTCTACGGCGTCATCTTCTGGCAGGAGGAGGGTGAGGGACCGCTCACTCAGCGCAACGTCACGGTCTTTGCAGACGGTGAGGTCGACCGCTCGCCGTGCGGGAGCGGGACCTCCGCCCGCCTTGCGCTGCTCGACCGCTCAGGTCGTCTTCCCCGGGGGGCTGAGCTGCGCCACGTGAGCATCGTCGGGTCCGAGTTCCGCGCCCGCGTGGTCGGCGACGCCGAGGTCGCGGGGATCCCGGCGGTCGTGACGGAGGTCGAGGGGAGCGCCTACCGGACAGGCGAGCACGTGTTCTCGCTCGACCCCGAGGATCCGGTCGGCGAGGGTTTCCTGCTTCGTTAGCTCAGCTTCGCGAAGATCTCGTCCTGCTCGGGGAAACGGCCCTCGGACTGCTTCGAGAAGAGGACACGCCCATCCGTGACGACGTCGAACTGCCCCGTCGAGCCCGGGATGGGCGTGGCCGGGATGCCAATCGTCTTCGTGATCTCGGCCGCGAGACTCGCGGCGCGCGTGTCGTAGCCGCTTCAGGTCGGGCAGTAGTGGATCTCGACCGTCACGCGGGCAGCCTAGCGGCGAGAACGCGCTCCACGCGGGCCCGTGTCTGCTCGTCCATTAGGCCGCGGTGGAAGCACGTCGTCCGCCTGCGGAGGACGTCGTCAATGGCCTGTGCCCAGCCAGAGTCCGCAGGAGCAGATCTGGACGATCGCTGATGATTCCGTCGACGCCGAGCGCCGCCAGCTCCCGCATGCGCGCCGGGTCGTTCACGGTGTAGACGGTCGTGGCGAGGCCGAGCGCGTGCGCCTTCGCGAGCCCGCGCCGCGTGAGCCGCGCATCGTGGAACCCGACGCCCCACGCGTAGCGCGCGGCGGCGCGGATGGACGCACCGAAGCCGACGTGCTGGAGCACGCGCCTGCCTCTCAACCCTTGGAGCGCGCGCGGGTCGAACGAGACCACAAGGGCATCGTCCGGGAGGAGCTCCACCGCCTGCCGGACGACGTCGTGCCTCCGGTAGCGCCACGGGGTCTTCAGCTCGCACATGATCCCGATCCTGCCCGCGAGGAGCTCGATTGCTTGCTCGAGCGGAAGCTCGCCGCCTCGAGGACGGTCGTTGCAGACGACGAGCGAGCCGTCGTGCGCGGCGTGCACGTCGAGCTCGACATAGTCGGCACCGACCTCGATCGCCCGCTCGAACGCGGGCAGCGTGTTCTCAGGGAGGTCCCACGACGCCCCCCGGTGCGCGATCACGAGGGTCATCCGAGCAGCCGCCGCAGGAGGTCGACGTCGATCGCCTCGACGATCTCGTCGGCGGCGCGAAGTCGCTCCGGTGGGTGCGTGCCGAGGACGGCGACACACCGCAGCCCGGCCGCCTTGGCGGACGCGACGCCGGCCTCCGTATCCTCGAGGGCGACGACCTCGCTCGGGAGCAGCTCTCTGCCGAGCAGCTCGACTGCGCGGACGTACCCGGCCGGGTCCGGCTTGCCGCGCTCGACGTCCTCGGCCGCGACGATCACTTCCACGTGGCGATCGAGCCCCGCACCGGCGAGCACGGGCTCGATCTCCCTCCGGAACGCGCCGGAGACGACGGCGACCGGCACGCGAGCCGCCGCATACGCGACCGCCTCTCGCAGGGTCCGGGGCACGCTTGCGCCGTCACCGGACAGCTCGAGATACCGCTCGATTCGCTCTTCGACGAGCGCGGCGAGCGCCTCACGCTCGACACCGAGCCACGTCCCGATGATCGTCTCCTCGGAGAGACCTGCAAGCGTTCCGTAGTAGTCGTCGGCGGACAGCGGGCGTCCCCGCGCCGAGAACATCTCGCGGTAGACGGCGAACAGGATCGGCTCGTCGTGGGAGAGCGTCCCGTTGAAGTCGAAGGCGACGGCCCGGGCGGCGCTCACGCGCGGAGCCAGCCTACCTCTGCTCGGCTTCGACTCCGGCATGCTGCGCCGATGATCCTCGCCATCGACCAGGGAACGACCGGAACGACCTGCCTCGTGGTCGACGACGAGCTTCGCCCGGTGGGGCGCGGCTACCGCGAGATCCGCCAGCACTTCCCCCGACCCGGCTGGGTGGAGCACGACCCGGAGGAGATCTGGGAGAGCGTGCTGGCGGCCGCCGGCGGCGCGCTTACGCATGCGAGCGTCTCAGCCTCCGAGCTCTCGGCGATCGGGATCACGAACCAGCGGGAGACGACCGTCGTCTGGGATCGCCGCTCCGGACGGCCTCTGCAGCGCGCGATCGTCTGGCAGGACCGGCGCACCGCGGAGCGCTGCCGGACGCTTCCACGAGACCTGATCCGTGCTCGGACCGGCCTCGTTCCGGACCCGTACTTCTCCGCGACGAAGCTCGAGTGGATCCTGCAGCGGTGGCCGCGGCCGCAGAAGGAGCTCGCCTTCGGCACGGTCGACTCCTGGCTCGTGTGGAGGCTGACGGAAGGCGCCGCACACGTCAGCGACATGACGAACGCCTCGCGGACGCTGCTGCTCGGGCTGGAGACGATGGACTGGGACGACGACCTGCTCGGGCTCTTCGGGGTGGATCGGGCGCTCCTTCCGCGGGTCGTTCCCTCGAGCGGCGTCGTCGGGGACGCCACGCTGTTCGGCGCCACGGTGCCGATCGCGGGGATCGCGGGGGATCAGCAGGCTGCGCTCTTCGGTCAGGGATGCTTCTCCGCGGGCCAGGCCAAGGCCACCTACGGCACGGGCAGCTTCGTTCTCGTCAACGTCGGCGAATCCCGCGAGGCGCCCCCCGAAGGTCTGCTGCGGACCGCTGCGGCGGTGGCGCCGGGCGCGCCTGCGCAGCTCGCTCTCGAAGGCGCGGTGCTCGTCGCCGGCGCGGCCGTGCAGTGGCTCCGGGACGGCCTCGGGCTCATCGCGGACGCAGGTGAGACCGAGGCGCTCGCGACGGAAGTGGACTCCACGGGCGGGGTGGTCTTCGTGCCCGCGCTCACGGGCCTCGGCTCGCCACACTGGGATCCCGACGCACGCGGTCTCATCTGCGGGCTCACGCGCGGTTCGACGCGAGCGCACCTCGTGCGCGCCGCTCTCGAGGCCATCGCGTTCCAGGTCGCGGACGTGCTCGACGCGTTCCCGGGCGAGGTGGGCGTCCTTCGGGCCGACGGCGGGGCGACGGCGAACCGGTTCCTGATGCAGTTCCAGTCCGACCTGCTCGGCTGTCCCGTCGAGGTGGCGGCGGACGCGGAGACGACCGCGCTCGGCGCGGCGGCGCTGGCCGGGTTGGCCGTCGGCACGTGGCCGGATCTGGACGCGCTCCGGCTGCACATCCGCTCGGGCGCCCGCTACGAGCCTGCCATGCCCCGCGAGGAGGCGGAGCTCCGGCGCGGCGAATGGCGGCGTGCGCTCCAGCGGGCGCTCAGCTCCGCCTCGGCCTAGTCTCCGCCCACCATGCCGGCCGCCGCGTTCACCCTCGCGCTGGGCGCCGCCTTCCTGCACGCACTGTGGAACCTCCTCCTCGCGAGGGAACGTGACCCGGAGCCGGCGACGGCGGTCGCGATCTGCGCCTCGGTCGTGGTCTTCGCGCCGGTTGCAGCGGCGGTCTGGGACGTCGATCCCCGGGTCTGGCCGTACATCGCCGTGACCTCGGTGCTCCAGCTCGTCTACTTCGCGCTGCTCGCGACGGCGTACCGCTACGCGGAGCTCTCGTTCGTGTACCCGATCGCCCGCGGCCTCGCGCCCGTGTTGGTGCTCGTCGCCGGCGTCGTCGTCCTCGGAATCGGGGCGACTGCGGCACAGGCGGCGGGTGTCTGCCTCGTGGGGGTCGGGATCCTCCTCGTGCGCGGTCTCGGGGGGGAACGTGACCTCGCGGGCGGCGCGCTTGCCGTAGCGATCGCGTCGTCGATCGCCGCCTATACCCTCGTGGACAAGTCCGGTATCCGCTACGCGGATCCGATCGTCTACCTCGAGCTCGCGATGGTTCCGACCGCCCTGGGTGCGCTGCTGCTCGTCGCCGTGCTCCCGTCCGGGCGCACGCGCCTGCGCGGCGCTCTCCGCCCCACGCCGGCGGTCGCAGGCATCGTCTCGTTCGTCGCCTACGTGCTCGTGCTCGCAGCCCTCCAGCGGGCGCCGGCGGCGTCGGTCGCCGCGGTGCGCGAGACGAGCGTCCTGATCGTGGCCGCCCTTGCGGCTCCGACGCTCGGCGAGCGCGTCGGCCCGGCACGGCTCGCGGGTGCCGCGTTGGTCGTCGGCGGGATCGCGCTGCTCGTCCTCTAGCCGAGTGCGAGCACGACCGTCTTCGGCTCGGTGAAGGCCTCGAGCACCTGACTGCCGCCCACGCGTCCCACGCCCGAGCTCTTGCCCGCCCGACCGCCGAAGGGGAGGTGGCTCTCCCAGTAGTTCGTCGACTCGTTGACGTTCACCCAGCCTGCGTCGACCGCCTCGGCGAAGCGGAGCCCGCGCGCGAGGTCCCGCGTCCAGACGGCTGTGAGCAGACCGTACGGGGAGGCGTTGGCGATCTGCAGCGCCTCCTCGTCGCTCGCGATCCGGATGATCGGAACGACGGGGCCGAACGTCTCCTCGCGGGCGACCTCCATCTCCTGCGTCACCTCTGAGAGCACTGTCGCCTGCCAGTAGAGGTCGGTCGGGAAGCCGGAGGCACGGCTGCCGCCGGCGACGAGCTCAGCACCGCGCTCGATCGCGTCGGCGACGTGCTCGTCCATCTTCTGGGCCGTCGGCTCGTTGTTCAGCGGCCCCATCGTGGTCTCTTCCGCAAACGGGTCCCCGAGCCGCACCGAGCGGTCGATCGCCGCGCGCAGCCGCTCGACGAACTCGTCGTGGACGGACTCGTGGACGAGGAAGAGCTCGCCCGCCGTGCAGCTCTGGCCGGCGCAGAGGAAGGAGGCGGCGATGCTCGCCTCCGCCGCCGCCGTGACATCGGCGTCTTCGAGCACGACGAGCGGACCATTGCCCCCGAGCTCGAGCACCGTCGTCTTCCCGGCAGCGCGCGCTGCGACCTGGAGCCCCGTGGCGACGGAGCCGATGAAGCCGACGGCCTGCGTCCCCGGGCTCGCGGCGACCTCGTCGCCCACGACCCGCCCCGGGCCGGTGACCATCGAGAAGACACCCGCCGGGAGCTCGGCGTCGACGATGCACTCGGCGAGCTTCACCGAGCAGACCGACGTCGAGGACGCGGGCGTCCAGACGACCGCGTTGCCGGCAGCCAGTGCCGGAGCGATCAGCTCTGCGGGCATCGTGTACGGCCAGTTCCAGGGCGTGATCACGCCGACGACGCCCCGCGGCACGCGGTAGGCGAGGATGCGCTTCGCCGCGTCGACCGAAGGCGGCATCGAGCCACCGAGGCGCGTCGCGTCGGCCGCCGCCATCCGCCAGTAGACGACGAGCTCCTCGACCTCGCCGTAGGCCTCGGCGTGCAGCGGCTTGCCCTGGTCGAGCGTGAGCACCCGGGCGAGCTCGTCGTGGCGCTCCTCGATCAGATCGGCCACCCGCTCCATCGCCGCGGCGCGCTCGAACGCGGATCTCGAGGCCCAGTCGCGCTTAGCCGCGCTCGCGGCGGCGATCGCCCGGCGGGCGTCCTCCCGGGTCCCCTCCGGGACGGCGCCGAGCGACTCGCCGGTCGCGGGGCTCGTCGCCTCGAAGCGGGCGCCCGACTCCGACTCGGCCCAGACGCCGCCAATCACCATTCCGTAGTCCTGCGTCGTGACGCTCATCTCTCTCCCCTCGAGAACGCATTGCGGTAGATGTCCTCGTACGCGGCCATGTCGACGTCGCGTGGGTTCCCGATCGTCTGTGGATCCTCGAACGCGATCGTCGCCAGCATCGGGATCTCCTCCTCGGAGAAGCCGAGCTCGGCTTCT
>Ga0209751_10004142_pt1 | contig 13925 bp, 15 predicted proteins | sample RifCSP13_1_FD_184019 | JGI IMG/M metagenome (GOLD analysis project Ga0209751, IMG submission 184019) | Soil microbial communities from Rifle, Colorado - Rifle CSP2_sed 13_1 (SPAdes) (version 2) | ecosystem: Environmental > Terrestrial > Deep subsurface > Rock core/Sediment | place: Rifle... | reverse complement strand
CTTCATGATAGCGGGAGTACTCTTGCTTGTCGGATGCGGACTTGACCTGAACCATGACCCGTTCGCCCGTGACCGGTGCTCGAAGGTCGATGTCGAGTGTCTTCTCAGTCTTGCCCAGAACGCTGATTCTTTGCCAACCAGCGTTCGAGAAGATAAGGTCAACAAGAAGCTCGAAGTCCTTCCACGACAAGGCTCGAATCAGAGGAACAAGCCGGGTTTCAAGGTCGCGCATCGCGGCCTCCGCCTCCCCCACCACTGCAGGCTTCTTGCCGTTGATCTTGTTCTTGGCGTATTCGAGATCGACGGAGCATATGGTCCCTTGGAATCGACGAACCTGAAGAAATCGTCCGCTGATCTTCTCCAGCGAAAGGCTGTTTCCTTGAAGGTCAGTACTCCGCCATTTGGCGATGACACTCCTTGTCTTGCTGCCGTCGGGAAGTCGAGTGACCTCTCTTCTCGCAAACGCCCACCACATCCGATTGCCGAAGAATGTCACCCACAGGGTGTTTTCGTCTGCCTCGTAGAAGTACCGAATCTCGTTCGCTATTTCCGTCGCCTTTCCCTTCGCGCGGCCCTCTCCCAGAAGATCATTTCTGATTTTCTGCCAGTCGCCTCTCATGCAGGCGGCGTGATCGGTCTCGTCGAAGCCGAGCCGAAGAGTGTGATCCTTTTGTAGGCAGTCGGCTTCCCAGTGACCACCGGAGCCCAGTTTGACGAAGAACGCCGCCGATGGATTGATCTCTTTCATCTCTTGATCGAACGTCCGCGCCCAACCGCAGGTGCGCGAAATGGTTGACTGAAGTGCGCGGCTTGCCCTTCTCCTAACCTTCGGCTCCTCCTTTACCTGGTTCGAGGACTTGCTCCCCGTTAGTTCCGTGCCATGCCCGGCACACACGTGGAAGTAACCGGCGCTGCGCGCTTCTATCGCGCAGCGCCCGGGTGACTGCCGTGTTATGTCTGACTTCCATTATTTGAAACAGATGAGGCGAGTGCTTGAATTGCTTTTTCTGCCTCACGTTGCTTCCTGGTTCTTTGAAGCTGTTCCAGTTTGGCGTCTAGAATGATTTCGATACCGACTTTGACGATGGGGAAAGCCTTCAAACACTCATTCTCTGTGAGTTCGTGGATGCCTTTGCTGAGGATTCCGTACAAACCTCGATTGTGAACGAGAAAATCTGGCAAACGCGCTTTCAGTATTTCAATCTTTTCCGACATTCGGCTCTGTTGATATTGAGCCTCATCCCAGTTTTCTGCCGCACGCTCCAAGGCATATGCTTCCGCGATTAGGGACTCAAAAATTCGTCTCAGGTAAACGAATGAGCCAACGCCGATGCCATGAGCGGACAAACCAATTGCACGAGTGAATTCTCGGAACTGCTCTTTCGGTAGGACTGCGGAATATGTTTTGACGTCAAATAGGTTAAGGTCAGCGATTGATGGGTATTGGCCAACCTTCTGCACTGTTTTCTTCCATGCCTTGAATAGAAAGAACAATGTGTGTTTGCGGTTGCGCGTACACGTCAACTCCACCGCAAAGACATGGTCGTAAGTGGACTTCTTTAAATCGTAGTGCTTATCCTTCGGCGTCCTGTCGAAGATGCTATGTGCGCCACACTCATGACAGTAGGAGTCGAGAGTTCCTTCGAAGTATTCGACGTTCCAAACCAGCGGCGCAGAGTCCCCGTCGTAGGGGAAGATCTCGTAGAGAGGGACATTGAGAAAAAACTCTACGGGGCTAGGTACGGTGACTGCTTGCTGTTCGGTCACGGTTGAGACTCACTATGGAAAGACATAACGTTCCCGTTGGGCCGCGCACCCCGGCACGCGGTGCCGCTGACAAGCGTCGATCTCGAACGGGTGGTTAAATGCCAAAAGAGGTGGCCTCGCTTTTTTGGACAGAATTTTGGGCTTCGTTAAGTGGATGAACTGCTCCATCGTAACGGCGATAATGCCAATGAAGAGGAGTAGAAACCATGAAACGTTCGCGCAGGAACCACTCACCGAAGTTCAAGGCCCGGATTGCGCTGGAAGCATTACGCGGGGAGGCGACGCTGGCCGAGCTGGCCTCGCGCCACGGCGTACACGCCACCCAGATCGCCGCTTGGCGCAAGCTGGCCCTTGAGCACTTGAGCGAAGTGTTCGAGAACGGCAGCCCGGCGTTGGAGGATGCCGAGCGCCACATCCGTGATCTGCGCGCCAAGGTGGGGGAGCTCACCATGGAGCGTGATTTTTTGTCAGGAGCGCTCGGCCGCTTCGGCCTGCCGAGCGCCAAACGCTGATCGAGCGGGAGGGCGAGGTGACGATCATCCGCCAGTGCGAACTGCTGGGGCTTTGTCGATCGAGCCTGTACTACCGGCCCCAGCCGGTGTCGTCTGCGGATCTGGCGCTGATGCGCCGCATCGACGAGCTGCACCTCGCGCATCCCTTCCTCGGGGCGCGCAAGCTTGCCCGCATGCTTAAACGCGAGGGTGTTGAGGTGGGACGCCGCCATGTGGGTAGCCTCATGCGCTTGATGGGCATCGAGGCGATCTACCGGAAGAAACGCACCAGCCTCCCAGGCAAGGGCCACAAGGTCTATCCCTACCTGCTTGGGAACCTCGCCATCGAGCGGCCCAATCAGGTGTGGGCCGCGGACATCACCTACCTGCCGATGGCCCAGGGGTTCGCCTACCTGGTGGCGATCCTGGACCTCTACAGCCGCAAGGTGCTGAGCTTTCGGGTATCCAATGCTCTGGCCACGGAGTTCTGCGTGGAGGCCCTGCAGGAGGCGCTGGCGCGCTACGGCGCTCCCGAGATCTTCAACACCGACCAAGGAGCACAGTTCACCGACGAAGATTTCACCGCGCCTCTCGCCAACAAGAAGATTCGCATCAGCATGGACGGCAAGGGCCGCTGGGTCGATAATGTGTTCGTCGAGCGGCTCTGGAGGAGCGTGAAGTACGAGTGCATCTACCTCCATGCCTACGAGACGCCGCGGGAGGTGAGAATCGCGCTCACCGATTACTTTAATTTCTACAACGCGCGCCGGCCGCATCAGAGCCTCGACTACCGGACACCGGACGAGATGTATTTCGCATCCCAACCCTTAAAGCAGGCGGCGTAGGATGAAATACGAGTTTGGCACCGCGTCGTGTGCTGTGCGCTGGATCGAGCGCACGACTGGCGTGGCCCGATTCCGGGGCAAAACGGGTAAGGGTGAGATATCAACCGCGCCCTCGCACGCGATCCTGGCGCATCCTGGCAAGCCGATTTCTCCCGATACCGGTGACGCCGGCGCTGCGGGCCCAGTTTCTGCGATTTCGCTTCAACCCGACTTGCCCTCGTCCAAGACCTCCGCCAGCGTGCCAACCCGAGTCGAGTTTCCCACCGAGGCGCGCAGCCGCGTGCGTGCAAGGCACCGCATGCGCGCCGCCGTGGAAAACTCTTGCACCGCAGTTCACCACTTAACGAAGGCACTTTTTCTGTCTAAACCAGCGGAGCCACTGCTAAATACGTCATGAGCTCGGTTCTCCAATAGATAGCGTTCGAACTCATAGATATGAGCCAACCGACCTTGCTTCTTCGGCTTGTGCGTTGGATCCGTGTACATATATAGGTGGAAGCGGCCGCTCGACTTCTGTTGGGCAAGAGTGCCTAATTCTTCCCTCAGCAATATCCAAATCTTCATCGAAGCCAGATCGACCAGCGCAACCAACTGAGCAGGTGTATTCTCAGGAATCCACCAATCCAGCGCTGCCTTCCCTTTTCCTCCACCTGGCTTAGCCTTCAGATTAGTTTTCACCTGAATCGATAGTGGACGCGCAATCTTCGGCGCATAAGCCACGAGGTCCACTCCGGTATCAGTCGTCATTGGTGCCGATTCGATTCCGCGCGTGAGGAGGGCAAACTGAACAAACAATTCCCCGCACCTGCCGATTTGCGACTTGCGGATGACTCTCTCGGCTGGCTGAGTATTTGGCAACTTAAAATTAGGTGAAACGATAGACGACGAATTGGATGACAGATTAGATGACAATTTAGTTGACACCCGCCGACCCGACACCCGCTAATACCTTTGTCATAGCCCGTCATCCCTTTCTCGATTCATACGTTACGCTGGACAGGAGCTTGATGCAAGTTCACCTTGAACTGCGGGAAGGGCATATGACCGACGCTGGCATTGACGGTTTGTCAGCGGCGCCCGCGCGCCCGCGTTTTCTGGACGTGGCGCGTGAAGGGATCCGGCGGCGGGTCAGTTACCTGAATGCGTGCGGGATGCGGTGAGCCTGCGCTCGACGGCGAACACCGCGGCTTCCACGCGCGAAGAGAGATTGAGCTTGCTGAGGATGTGCCTGACGTGCATCTTGACTGTGTCGTGGCTGATGTTGAGCGCGCGCGCGATCGTCTTGTTGCTCTTGCCTTGCGCGAGATGCGACAGGATTTCACGTTCACGCTGCGTGAGCTGGTTCAGCAGCGAGTCGGCGCTGTCGCGCTTGCCGTCGATCAGATTGACCAATTTCGCGGTCATCGCCGGCGCCACCACGGTCTCACCGCGCGCGGCGCGCTGCACTGCATCCACCACTTCGTCCGGCTCCATGTCCTTGAGCAGGTAACCGCGAGCGCCCGCGCGCAGCGCGTTGGCGAGGTCTTCCTCGGCGTTGCTTACCGTCAACAGCAGGGTGGGGACGGTGATTCCCTCCTCGCGCAACTGCTTCAACAGCGACGCGCCGTCGATCAGCGGCATGTGCAGGTCGACGATAGCGACGTCGGGTTTCTGCTCCTTCAGCAGCCGCCGCGCTTCGTCGGCGTTGCCCGTGATGCCCACGACCTTGATGATGCCGTCGCGCTCCAGCAACTCGGCCAGGCCCTTGCGGAACAGCGTATGGTCATCGACCAGGACCACACGGATCGGCTGCGTCATGCTTTCCTCGTCCTGCGCTGGCTCGCCGCGGGGAATCTCAGCTCGAGCCGGGTGCCTTCACCGGCGCGGCTGACAATCTCGACGGCGCCGCCGAGCCGCTCGGCGCGTTCGCGCATGATATTCATCCCGAAATGCATGCCGATCCCGGTTTGCCCGGTCCCGCTCAGGCCGATGCCGTCGTCCTCCATCGTCACGAGGTAGCGGTCGGCCGCCATCGCCACGATGATGCGCACGTGCCGTGCCCGTGCATGCTTCGAGACGTTGGCCAGCGCCTCCTGCACGATATGGAACACCTGAACTTCCTGGTCGGGCGTGAGGTTCATGTCCGGCGCCAGGTTCGCGAATTCAACCTTGATCCCGGTCCGCCCGGAGAAATTGTCGATCACGTCCTGGAGCGCCGGTATCAAGCCGCGCGGATCCATGCGGTGGCGGAACTGGGTCAGCAGCTCGCGCAGCCGCAAATAGGCCGATTCCATCGCATCATCCACGTCGCTCAGATATTTTTTGGCCAGCGGATCGTCGCCGGTCTGGATGGCATCGTTGAGGAACGCCAGCCGCATCTTCATATAGGCCAGCGTTTGCGCCAGCGAGTCATGGATTTCGTTGGCCAGCATCTGGCGTTCGTTCATCAGCGTGATGCGGGTGTTTTCACGCGTGAGCCGGGCGTTTTCGAGCGCCATGCCGAGGTGTTCGCTGATCGAGCTGAACAGCAGCGCGATGTCCTCCGCTACCGGCTTGTCTTCGGACAGAAACAGGTTATACACGCCCATGACCCTGCCTTTGTTGCGCAATGGAATGGCGATGACGCGGCTGCAGGCCTCTCCGAAATACGCAAGCGCGGTACTTTCCCTGCACACGGAGGTCTCTGCGGATTCAATGGAATGAGTGCGCGCGGCCTGGCCGCAGATGCCGCACTCGAGCGGAACGTATTGCTCGCGCTCGATCACATCCTGCGGCAGGCCGATGGCGCCGACCAGCCGCAGGTGCGCGCCGTCAGGGGTCACCACGCGCACCGCGCCGCCGATGGCTCCGGCCAGCCTGACCATGGTGCTGAGAAACCGCTCGAGCAAGTCTTCCAGGTCACTGTCGGTGCTCAGGCTGGCAGTGATCTCGGACAGCGCACGCAGCGCCGGGATCTTGTAGCCGCCGTGCGCAGGCGCGGCTGTTTCAGCGCCGGTCAGATCGTCGTCGCGTTCCATGTACTCCAAGCGAAAGCCGATTCCGGTGATTCAATGTTTCCCGGAGCCGGCTTGCGGTCCATGCATTGAGGTCATATACAATAACCCATAGCGAGGTTGTCGGCTAAGGTTTACTGAAAGCGCATCGAAAGATCGACGGCCTTGATATCCTTGGTGAGGCTGCCGACCGAGATGCGGTCGACCCCCGTTTCAGCGATCGCGCGCACATTGTCCAGAGTGATTCCGCCGGATGCTTCGAGTTGGGCCCGTCCGGCGGTGATCTTCACTGCCGCACGCATCGTATCGAGATCCATGTTGTCGAGCAGGACCATGTTCGCACCGGCGGCGAGGACCTCCTTTAGCTGCTCCAGCGTTTCGACCTCGACCTGAATCCATACCCCGGGAGGCGCGATCTTGCGTGCTGCGTTGATCGCCGCGGTGGCACTGCCCACCGCGGCGATGTGGTTTTCCTTGATCAGTATTCCATCGTAAAGCCCCAGGCGGTGGTTGACGCCACCGCCAGTTCTGACCGCGTACTTTTGCGCGAGCCGCAGCCCCGGCAACGTTTTGCGCGTATCGACGATCGCTGCCCGGGTTCCCTTCACGGCCTCGACGTATCGCCGCGTCACGGTCGCCACCGCGGACAGGGTTTGGAGAAAGTTGAGGGCTGTGCGCTCAGCAGTCAATAATGCGCGCGCCTGTCCCCGGATCTCGCAGATTCGGGTGCCGGGGGCGATCCGCGTGCCCTCAGCCACCAACCACGAGACGGTGGCGCGCGCATCGAGCCTTCGAAAACACGCTTCGAGCCACGCCTGGCCGCACAGCACCGCATCCGTGCGACATACGATTGTTGCGCGCGCGATCGCGTCCGCGGGGATAAGGAGCGCCGTCAGGTCTCCGCTGCCCATATCCTCAGCCAGGGCGGCGCCGACATTGCGCTCGATTTCAGATGCCAAATCCACTGATTTACTCTATATTTGAGCGACAATTTTAACGCTAAAGGGGGTGGCATGGATGGCATGTTGAGCGTTGTGTCCTATGGCATCGGCACCGTCCTCGGTTTCGTGCTGATCGGCGCGCTGATCATCCTCATCATCCACGACGTCACCCAGAAGAAGCACACCGTCCTGCGTAACTTCCCGGTCATCGGGCGGCTGCGTTTTTTCTTCGAAAACCTCGGCGAGTATTTCCGGCAGTATTTCTTCGCCGGGGATCGGGCCGAGATGCCGTTCAACCGCGCCACCCGCGTCTGGGTCTACAAGGAAGCCAAGAACGAAGGCGGCATCATCGGTTTCGGCTCGACCAACGATCTGCGCGAGCCGGGCTCGATCCTTTTCGTGAATCACCCGTATCCGGTGCTGGAGGAAGATCGGCTGCCGACGCCGGCGCTCGCCATCGGCGATGGCTACTGCACGCATCCGTTCGAGGCCAAGTCCATCGTCAATATCAGCGGCATGAGCTTTGGCGCCATCTCGGCGCCGGCGGTGCGCGCGCTGTCGCGCGGGGCGGCGGCGGCCGGCTGCTGGATGGACACCGGCGAGGGCGGTTTGTCGCCTTATCACCTCGAAGGCGGCTGCGACATTATCATGCAGATCGGCACCGCCAAGTACGGGATCCGCAATCTCGACGGCAGCTTTTCGCCGGAGAAAGCGCAGGAACTGGCAAAGGTGGTGAAGGCGTTCGAGATCAAGCTGTCGCAGGGCGCCAAGCCCGGCAAGGGCGGGGTGCTGCCGGGCGGCAAGGTGACCGAGGAAATCGCGCGCATCCGCGGCATCCCGGCCGGCCAGGATTCGATCAGCCCCAACCGGCACCGCGATATCGCCAACGTCGATGATCTGCTCGACCGGATCGCTTACATCCGCGACCTCACCGGCCGGCCGGTCGGCGTGAAAACCGCGATCGGTGGCTGGGACTTCATCAACGAATTGTGCGACACGGTGCTGCGGCGGGGCCGGGAATACGCCCCGGATTTCCTTGCCATCGACGGCGCGGAGGGGGGCAGCGGGGCCGCGCCGCAAACGCTGATGGATCACATGGCGCTGCCGATCGCGGAAGGGCTGCCGCGCGTCATCGACTCGCTGCTGCAGTCGGATCTCAAGAATCGCATCCGCGTGATCGCGGCCGGCAAGCTCGTGACTTCCGCCCGGGCGGCGTGGGCGCTGTGCGTGGGCGCGGATTTCGTCAACACCGCGCGCGGCTTCATGTTCGCCCTCGGATGCATTCAGGCCTTGCGTTGCCATACCAACACCTGTCCGACCGGCGTCACCACCCACAACAAGCGGCTGCAGCGTGGCTTGGCGGTCGAGGAAAAGTACCTGCGCGTGGCCAACTACTGCCGCAACATGAACAAGGAAATCGACATGATCGCGCACTCGTGCGGCTGTCGCCACGCGCGAGAATTGCGGCGCGAGCACGTGCGCGTCGTGCAGACGGCCAACCAGAGCATCGCGCTCAATATGCTTTATCCCTATCCCGCGGTGGGGTCGCGCGGGGTGGTCAAGCCGGCAGCGGCGAGCGCCGCCGCTTGACCGCGCATCCGTGCGGCTTCCCGCTGAACCGCGGGTTCGTCTGGTGAATTATCCGGAGAAATGCTCGGCCCAGTAAATCGCCATCACCAGCGCAAACAGCGCGATCTCGGCGAGCGTCACCAGCAGGATGATGAAGGTGATGCGCCGCGCGGCGGGCTTCATCGGCACCCATACCCGGCGCATGTACCAGCGCCAGGGCGCGCACCATCCCCACCGTTGTTCACGATCCAGATACTCGCGCAGCGCAACTCCCCACGCGTGGAGGCTGCGGTCGACTTCGTCCGTGTTCTGGTCCGGCGTGGCGCCGCTGTAATCGTCCACGATCAAAAGCGTGCTGCCGCCCGGCGCGGAAGAGATGGTGAAACGAGTGCAGTTCTTGATGCCGCGCGTGTAATGCACCGCGAATTCGTGCACCGATTCCTGTTGCACCGACATGTCCAGATCGATCTCGCGGCCGATGCTGAGATTCCTGAGTCGAGCGCGGTAACGGCCGGCCGGCAGCGGCTGCCATGACTTGAATTCGAGATAGGGGTTGATGCGGTAGAGGCGCTCGATGTCGCGACAAAATTCGGCGAGCGCGACGGCGCCGAGGGGGGTCTCGATCTTGACCCACGCCGCATCGGCAGCGGTCGCCGGCGCCTCATCCCGGGTCATGCGGGATAGGGAACTATCAGTAAAGGCGCCTTCAGTTCGGCGACGAGTTTTTCGATTTTCATGCGCGAGCGCAGACCGGGGCTGCCTTTGGGACGCGGCGATCCGATCACCACCAGATCGGGCCCGATCTTCTGCGCATATTCGATCAGGCACTCGGCGGGCTTGCCCAATACGACCTTCGACTCATAGCGAATCGCCTTCTCGCGCATATCTTGTTCAAGGGAATTCAGATGCAAATCGATTTCCCTGGCGAGCTCCGCCTCGACGTACTTGGCGTACACGTCGCGGGTCGACACGTTGTTGAGCCAGTCATCGCCCATCATGCCTTTCCAGAAATCCGGGACCACCACCAGATGAAACAGCGCGCTGCCAGATCGGCACAGCGTCAAGGCGGTGCGATCCGCGGCGCGCGCTCCCGGCGTGCCGTGGCTCGCGAGCAGGATGCGTTTGGGCTCCAGCATGGGACGGTGGACAAAAAAACCCCGACGATCACCCGCAGGCGATCATCGGGAGCACTCCCGGAAACGGATTATACGAACAGCAGAACCAGTACGGCGATGGCGAGCGCCAGGCCGAGGGCCACGAAATCCTCGGCGCGATCGTTCTTGAAGATGGTGAGTGCCGATCCGCGGTCGAATTTGCTTTCTTCGCTCATGTGTCTTCCTCCTTCAAATGGTTTCGTGGACCAGCAGCCACACTACGATCAGGGAGCCCACCGCCTTGATGATCCCGACAATCGAACCGATCACCAGCGGCTGTCCGCCGGCCTGCCGGATCGAAGCCGCGGTGATCTGCATGCCGAGGCCGACCAACCCGAAGGTAAAGAACCAGGCGATCAGATCGCGGAATTTGGCGATCTTGGCCGCGGTGTGGCGCACCGCGCGGTGAGCTTTTGTCAGGACCGCCGCACCCTCTTTGGACAGGATCTTGGCGTTGACCACGCCGCGCAGCGTATCGTCATCTTCGATCGACATGACCTTCTTGTTGTCGATCAGACGCTGCAAGGCGGCCTTGTGGTCGTCGCGCTTCATCTTGTCCGCTTCCGCCTTGAGTGCGGCGATGTCCTTGTCGGTCAACAGCCGGCTGGTGACTTTGCCGTCCCGCTCCTTCTTCATCATCACTTTGTCGCTGTTGTCGAAGTAGGCGCCCTGATAGTGGCGGGCCGGCGCGAAAATGCCGGTCGAAGACAGGGCGAACATCAGGATGAAGCCCAGCACGAACACCGGGAACTTGCTGACGATAACCGCCGTTACGTCAACCTTTTCCACGTGGCGCGCGGCGGCCTCTTCCCGGCGCACGTACCAGATCGCAAGCCACACCACGATGACCGGCAGGAACAGCACGCGGGTGATGTTGAAGATCTCGGCCACCTTGAGCGTTTCGATGCCCGTAGGCTGAAAGGCGAGCGCGGCGCCGGCGACCTGCGCGGAATTCAGAATGCCGGTGCCGGCCCACGCGCCGAACTGAATGTAGCCCATGCCGAGCGACTTGCCGACTATGGGGAAGATGAACATGCACAGCACGCCGAACAGCAGAATGGTCCCAATGGTATAGGCGATTTCCAGCGACTTGGCCTGGACCACCGGCGCCGCGGCCACCGCCGCTGAAACTCCGCAAACGCCGACACCCGAGGACAGCACTCCGGTCATCGAATTGGGCAGGTTGCGCCGCACGCCAATCAGCAGCACCAGCCAGACCGAGCCGAGCACGAACACGCCGATCAGCACCACCGATAGTTTGCCGAGCTGGGCAAGCTCGGCCAGGCTGTAGAGGGTGCCCAGCAAAATCACTCCGGTTTTCAGACCGAGCCGCGACAGCCGCACGCCGTTCTCGGCCCAGTCTGGCACCTTGAATACGTTGACGATGATGATGCCGGCGAGTATGCCCATCACCACGTAGTTCAAATTCATGACGCTCGCGAAATTGAAACCGAGCGCGGCCTGCGCCTCGCGGCCCCATTTCGCCATCTGCGGGTCGAGCCCCCACTTGACGATGAAGGCCACGAGCATGATGAACATCACGCCGGCAACGGTGGACAGGTAGTAGTCGGTGTGGCCTTCCTTGGGCGCGGCGAGCAGTTGCCACAGGCCGACCAGGATCGCCACGCCGCCAAAGGCGTAACCGAGAATCTGCATTTCGCCGGCGTAGCGCCCGGTGTTGAGGTACTTGATCACCGGCTCCAGCACGCCGCTTTGCACGCAGTAGGCGTAGGCCACCATGATGAGGCCGATGATCAGCATCCAAGGGCTTTTTTGAGTGTAGACCATGTGCTCCTCCCTATTTGCAACGTTGGAATCCGGGCGATGCGCGTTCCTGCGCGCTGCTTTTTATTCTTTGCTATCCGGCCAAAATCGCAGCCGAATATTGCGACCCGCAAAGAGCGGGAACGCAAGCAGCCATAGTTTTAGTCGGCCCTAGCAGGAAGTCAAGTATTCATTCGGCATGCCCCGTGCGTGCCGAATAAAATTTTTCAATGGGTGCTTCCATTTTATTAATGCAGCGTTGCAGCAAATGATGCAAATTAGCGCCGCGCCTTTCCCGGGATAGAGCCTGTCGCGCAGCGCGACGACCGAGTGGACGTCGAACAGCGTGCCGTAAGCGTCGAAAACCAGTGCTTTAATTTTCACCGGCACGATCTTCGCTGCGTTCCTTGAAGCGCTGTTTGACTTTGTGTTCATCGAGTTCGCCGAATGCGTACGAGGCCTCCAGCCACATTACGTTGATGATGCCGAAGGCCAGCGCGAGGCCGATGCCGAAGAGCTTGCCCCAGAACTGCGTCATGTCTTTGTAGACATGCTGCCCGGTCATCACGTAGACCGATTCCATGATCACCAGAATCCACGACAGTCCGAGCGTGAGCGGCACGAACAGGAAGTGGTACATCGCGGTGACCGCGAATTGCAGACGCGAGACATCAACGAGTTCCAGGTCGGGCAGCATTGCCGGGCTCCTGTAACGAGGGTGGTTGCGCAGGTTGTGGGGCGGGTTTGAGCAGCGAGCCGGCGACGGCGCCTGCGTCAAGGTGCTTGACGACGGGGTGGGAGAAAAAAGCGAGCCAGATCAGGTACAGGGCCACCGCCTTGATCACCAGGATGATGGTGATTTCCTTCCACAATGGCGTGCGGCGCAGGCCGGTGTCGGGTTCAGGCATCGGTGCAAGCCGCGCTCATTTGATGTTCCGCATCAGCCGCCGCCATGATTGCGAGGACGTTCCGCGCGGTTTCACGTTGGCTTTACGCTTTGCACGCATGACAGACCTTTGCCGATGCCCGAGGACTGATTTTACGTCATTCGTCGCGCGCGCCATAGGAGCGGCCGTCCCCAACAGCATGAGAGGCGCATAAAGACATGAAAAACCGGCACTTGAAAATGGGTATCGGTCCCCAATATCTTTTATAAGGTAGGAGTTTGTCGGACTTAGCCCCGACAAACTCCTAATGCAAAACCGGCGCCAGAAAAACCGCAAGAGAGGATGACAGACATGCGAATTCACCGTAGCTTTGCTTCATGTTCGACTCTATCGGCTGGGGGCTTATTGAACTGTCCGCCGGTTTTGCTGTTAGCAGCCTGTAGACTGTCAAGTCCGACAGGCTGCTGAACCTTATGCGCTTCGATAAATTCACGACCAGGTTCCAGCAGGCTTTCGCCGATGCCCAGAGCCTGGCGGTCGGCAACGACAACCCGTACATCGAGCCTCAGCATCTGCTCTACGCCCTGATCAATCAACAAGACAGCGGCACGGCCTCCCTGCTGTCGCGCGCCGGCGTCAATGTGCAGGGACTGCGCGGCGCGGTGAAAAGCAGCATCGAGCGCCTGCCCAAGGTCGAGGGTGCGGGGGGCGAGGTCAACGTCTCGCGCGAACTATCCAACCTGCTCAACCTCACCGACAAGGAAGCGCAGAAGCGCGGCGACCAGTTCATCGCATCCGAGCTCTTTCTGCTGGCGTTGACCAACGACAAAGGCGAGACCGGAAAACTCCTGAAGCAGCAAGGCGGCGGTCGCGAAGCGCTGGAGAAAGCGATCCAGGCGGTGCGCGGCGGGGAGACCGTGCAGAATCCCGAAGCGGAAGGCAGCCGCGAGGCGCTCAAGAAATACACGCTCGACCTTACCGAACGCGCGCGCGCCGGCAAACTCGACCCGGTGATCGGGCGCGACGATGAGATTCGCCGCGTGATCCAGATCCTGCAACGGCGCACCAAGAACAACCCGGTGCTGATCGGCGAGCCGGGCGTGGGCAAGACTGCGATTGTCGAGGGCCTGGCTCAGCGCATCGTCAACGGTGAAGTGCCGGAGACGCTCAAAGGAAAGCGCGTGCTCTCGCTCGACCTGGCCGCCATGCTCGCCGGCGCCAAGTACCGCGGCGAGTTCGAGGAGCGGCTCAAATCGGTGCTCAAGGAGATCGCCCAGGACGCGGGCCAGACCATCGTCTTCATCGATGAGCTGCACACCATGGTCGGCGCCGGCAAGGCCGAGGGCGCGATCGACGCCGGCAACATGCTGAAACCGGCGCTGGCGCGCGGCGAACTGCACTGCGTGGGGGCCACGACCCTCGACGAATACCGCAAGTACGTCGAGAAGGACGCCGCGCTCGAGCGCCGCTTCCAGAAGGTGCTGGTCGACGAGCCGTCGGTGGAAGCCACCATCGCGATCCTGCGCGGCCTGCAG
>Ga0209751_10004140_pt1 | contig 13928 bp, 11 predicted proteins | sample RifCSP13_1_FD_184019 | JGI IMG/M metagenome (GOLD analysis project Ga0209751, IMG submission 184019) | Soil microbial communities from Rifle, Colorado - Rifle CSP2_sed 13_1 (SPAdes) (version 2) | ecosystem: Environmental > Terrestrial > Deep subsurface > Rock core/Sediment | place: Rifle... | reverse complement strand
CGCGACCGGAAGCCGTCAAAATGGCCCCGGTCGTCGAGCGGCTGAGGCACACGCCCGGGGTCGAAGCCCGCGTCTGCGTCACCGCGCAGCACCGCCAGATGCTCGATCAGGTCCTGGCTCTCTTCGACATCGTCCCCGATTTCGACTTGAACGTCATGGAACCCGACCAGGCCCTGGCGCCGCTGACGACGGCCATCTTCCGCGGCCTCGATCCCGTGCTGGAGCAGTTCCATCCCGATTGGGTCCTGGTGCAAGGCGACACGACGACCGTCATGGCGGCGGCCCTGTTGGCGGCCTACCGCCACATCCGCGTCGGCCATGTCGAGGCCGGATTGCGCACCGGCGACAAGAGCCAGCCGTTTCCGGAGGAGATCAACCGGCGGGTGGCCGGCGTCCTGGCCGATCTGCATTTCGCCCCGACGGAACGGGCGCGCGACAACCTGCTGCGGGAAGGCGTGGCACCGGACCGCATCGTCGTCACCGGTAATCCGGTGATCGACGCCTTGCAAGCGATCGCCGCCCGACCCTACGATCCGTCGACCGGCCCGCTGGCCGGCATTCCCTTCGATCGCAGGATCATCCTGGTGACGGCCCACCGCCGGGAGAACTTCGGCGCGCCGATGGAGCAGATCTTCACCGCCCTGCGCCGTCTGGCGGCTCGCTATCGAGACGATGTCACCGTCGTCTATCCCGTGCACCTCAACCCCAACGTGCGCCAACCGGCTGAGCGGATGCTCGGCGACGTCCCGAATATCACCTTGCTCGAGCCCCTCGACTATCTGCCGATGGTCCATCTGCTCCGACAATGCACGCTGGTGCTGACCGATTCGGGAGGGCTGCAGGAGGAGGGACCGGCGCTCGGCAAGCCGGTGCTCGTCCTGCGGCAGGTGACCGAGCGGCCGGAGGCGATCGAGGCCGGGACGGCGCGCCTGGTGGGAACCGATGCCGATCGGATCGAAGCCGAAGTGCGGCGACTTCTGGATGATCCCGTCGCCTAGCCGCGATGGCCCACGCCGTCAATCCTTTCGGCGACGGCCACGCCGGGGAGAAGATCGTCGAGGCCCTGTTGAGCAGTGGTCAGTAGTGAGTGGCGAGTGGCCAGTCTCGCCCCGCTTGCGTCCTTTCCTGACCACTGACCACTGGCCACTGACCTCGGTGTATCGATGAGCTCCTCGGTGAAAACCCTCTGCCTGGTAAACCGCGTGTCCGGTATCGCCGGCCCGGCGAGTTTCCAGCGGCGATTGACGGCTGGCCTCGAAGCGCGCGGGCACTCGGTGACCTATCGGATCGAGCAGGATTCTTGCGACGCCATCCTGGTCATCGGGGGGAGCCGGAACGTGGCGGGCTTGCGTCGGGCAAAGCGGCGTGGCGTTCCCATCCTGCAGCGCCTCGACGGGATGAACTGGATCCATCGGCGCCGCCCCACCGGGCTGCGCCACACGTTGCGGGCAGAAGCGAACAACCTCCTGCTCCGCTGGGTCCGAACCTACGTCGCCGAGACCGTCGTCTACCAAAGCGAGTTTGTGCGGCGCTGGTGGGAGTCGATGTACGGCGTCGCGCCGCATCCATGTGTCGTGATCCGCAACGGTGTGCCGTTGGAGGAGTTCACCCCCCGGGGGTTCGAGCAGCCACGCGGGCCGGGGACACGTCTGCTCGTCCTGGAAGGCGCGATCGGCGGCGGGTATGAGATCGGGTTGACGTGGGCATCCGCCCTGGCCGTCGGCCTGGCGGCGCGGGGAGGAACCCGGCCGCCGGTGGAATTGACGATCGCCGGGAAGAACAAGCTCCCCGCGAGCTTCAAGCTCGCGGGGAGCTCTCAGGGGGTGACCATAGACTGGCTCGGTGAGGTGCCGCCGGGCTCGGTGCCGCCACTGCTGCGCTCGAGCGACCTGCTCTTCTCCGCCGACGTCCACCCGGCCTGCCCGAATAGCGTCCTCGAGGCGCTGGCCTGCGGGCTTCCGGTGGTGGCCTTCGACACCGGCGCCATAGGCGAAATCATCGATGGCGAGTCCGGCGCCGTCGTACCGTATGGCGGGGACGCGTGGAGGCTGCAGCCTCCCGATCTCCCGGCGTTGGCGATCGCCGCCGGAGAGGTTCTCGACGGGGGCGAGACCTTCCGGCGAGGCGCGCGCCGCCGGGCTGAGGCGGCATTCGGGCTCGACCGGATGATCGATGCCTACCTCGCCGTCCTCGGATGGTCCGCATGAGTCCGGTCGGAGGATCGCAGCCGCGATGCGCAGCAGATTGACCTCCCTGGCGGCGGCCACGGCGCGGCGGCTTCCCCTTCGGGCGCGCCTTCTTCTCTATCGCCTCGGTCCGGTAACCGACTGGCTGCGCCGGGCCCTCAATCGGGCTGTCCCGGCCGGAATTCATCCGGTGCGGATCGCTTCCGGAGATCTCGCCGGGTCCTGGCTGCTCCTCGATCTGCAGGTCGACAAAGACCTTTGGCTGGGTAACTACGAACCCGATGTCGCGCGGGCCATCCGCCACTTCACCCAGCCGGGCGCCATCGCCTACGACCTGGGCGCCAATCTCGGCTACACCACGTTGCTGCTGGCCCGCGCGCTTGGCCCCTCCGGGCGGGTGTTCGCCTTCGAACCACAGGCCGACAATCTCGAGCGGCTGCGCCGGGCGGTGACGCTCAACGGCCTGGAGAACAGGATTACGGTCGTTCCGGCGGCCGTCGGAGCGCGTGGCGGCCCGGCCGCATTTCGCATTCACGCTTCGGGTGGGATGGGCCGCCTGGAAGAAGGCGCCGGGCGCCAGGATGGCTTCGTCGCCGCCGCAACGGTCGACGTCGTGACCCTCGACGAGTTCGTCTTCGTCCAGGGAAACGCGCCGCCGGCGGTGATCAAGATCGACTTGGAGGGCGGCGAGGCTGGCGCGCTGGCCGGGATGTCGCGCCTTCTGAGGGAATCGCGGCCGTGCCTGCTCCTGGAACTGCATGGGACTCAATCTGCGGCCGATGCACAGCGCCAACTGGTCAAAGTCGGATATCGCCTGCACCGGATGCAACGCGGCTATCCGGAGGTCGACGCCCGACAGCCGGCGCGATGGCCGAAGCACATCGTCGCTCTGGCCGCCGAGGTGGTTGGTTGACCGGGGTCCGACGATTCCCAGGGCGGGTGGCGCTCCAGCAGCGCGTCCTGCCGCGCTATCGCGCGGCATTCTTCGACAGCTTGGCCGCTGGCTGCGGCCGCGGACTCGACCTCTTCGCCGGGACGCCGCGCGCCTCGGAGGCGATCCTGACGGCCGATGGGCTGGCCAGAGCGCGCTGGAGCCGGGCGCAGAACGACCACCTCCTCGGAGGCCGAGCCTACTTCTGCGTCCAACGCGGCCTGGAGGCTTGGCTGGCCGGCTCCGACCCGGATCTGCTGGTGCTCGAAGCCAACCCGCGTTATCTGTCCAGCCCCCGCGCCATCGCGTGGATGGAGCGCCGCGGCCGACCCGTCATGGGGTGGGGATTGGGCGCGCCGGGCACCGGGCTCCTGGCGGGATGGTTCCGCAGCCGGTTCCTGCGGCGGCTGTCGGGCGTCATCGCCTATAGCACGCGCGGCGCGGCGGAGTACGCTGCGGCCGGCGTCCCGGTCGATCGGATTTGGGTCGCTCCGAATGCCGTCGAACGGCCGCTGGCGAAACCCCCGGCTCGATCGGCGCCGGTTCGTCGACCCATGCGGGTCCTGTTCGTTGGCCGGTTGCAGCGGCGCAAGCGGGTCGATGCCTTGCTGACGGCGTGCGCCGCGGTGCGGCCCGCCCCGGAAGTGTGGATCGTCGGCGACGGCGCGGACCGCGATCGCCTGGTCTCGCTCGCCGCGCGCCAGTGCCCGAATGCCGTCTTCGCTGGAGCCGTCCACGGCGACGAGCTGCGCGCCCTGCTGGATGCGGCAGATCTCTTCGTTCTCCCCGGCACGGGAGGTCTGGCGCTGCAACAAGCGCTGGCGCGGGCGCTCCCCGTGATCGCCGCCGAAGGGGATGGATCGCAGGAGGACATGGTCACACCCGACAACGGTTGGCTTGTGCCGCCCGGGCGGACGCAAGCGCTCACCGCCGCACTGCAGTCGGCGGCGGCCGATCCGCGCCGATTGTCCGTGATGGGGCGGGCCTCGCTGAGGCTGGCGCAAATGCGCTTTTCGCCGGAGATCATGCTCGACGTCTTTGTCCAGGCACTGCGGACCACCGCGGAGAGTTGAGCGTGCGTATTGTCTTCGTCGCCGACGGGCGAAGTCCGATCGCCCGCAGCTGGATCGAGTACTTCGTTCGAGTGGAACGGGAAGTCTCCCTTGTGTCCACGCGGCCGTGCGCAGGGATTCAGGGGCTGGCGGCTTTGGAGATCGTGTCCCTGGGCCCGGGCGGAGGCGGTGGAGGTTCCCGCCGCCAACGCAATCTCGCCCTGGGGACCGCGCTGCGGCACTGGCTGGGCCCTTGGATCGTCCGGCGGCGGGCGGCCAAGCTGCGCGGCATCCTGCGCCAATGGCAGCCGGATCTGGTTCACGCGCTGCGCCTGCCATTCGAGGGCATGCTGGCGACGGCTGCCGATCCGGCGGCGCCCCTGGTGATCTCGACCTGGGGCAACGATCTCACGCTGCATGCGCCGGCCTCGCCGATGATGCGCTGGTCAACCCGGCGGAGCCTGCGGCGCGCCGCCGGGCTGCATTCCGACTGCCGGCGGGACGAGCAGCTGGCGGCGAAGTGGGGCTTCCGCGCCGTCCGCCCGACGCTCGTCATTCCCGGGAACGGCGGCGTTCGGCGCCAGGCCTTCTTCGCCGGAGGCCGCTCAAACGACCCGGACTTCGGGATCGACGCGCGGGCGCCGGTGGTGGTGCAGCCGCGCGGGCTGCGAGCCTACGTCCGCAGCGATACCTTCTTCCGCGCCATCCCGCTGATCCGCCAACAGCGGCCGGAGGTCGTCTTCGCCTGCCCGTCGATGGATGGCGCGGCCGAGGCCGAAAGCTGGCGGTCGAAACTCGACCTGGGACCGAGCTTGCGCTTGCTGCCGGCGCTGGACGCGGCCTCGATGGGAGCCCTCTTCCGGCGGGCGGCCGTGTCGGTTTCGCCCAGCACGCACGACGGAACGCCCAACACGCTGCTCGAAGCGATGGCCTGCGGCTGCCTCCCGGTGGCGGGCGACCTCGACTCGATCCGCGAGTGGATCACCGACGGGGAGAACGGCCTGCTGGTCGATCCCGCCGATGAATCGGCCTTGGCGGCGGCGGTCTTGCGCGGCTTGTCGGACGAGGAATTGCGCGCGAAAGCGGCCGAGATCAACAAGCGCCGGATCGCCGAGCGAGCGGAGTATGACCGCTGCATGACGCAGGCGGCTTCCTTCTATGAGCGGGTGCTGCGAAGCGGGGCCGAGGTCGATGCACTATAATGCCGCCGAGACCTTCCCGGAAGCTTCAAGCTTCCGGGAAGGTGGACGAATCTGAGACGAGTCGCATGAAGCAGGCCGTCCAAGATCTGCAAGGCGGGGGGACGCGCATCGTCGAGGTGCCGATTCCGACCGCCGCTCACGGTCAGGTCATCGTTCGCACAGCCTTCTCACTCATCTCCAGCGGCACCGAACGGATGGTGGCGGAATTTGCCGGCAAGACCTTGGCCGGCAAAGCGCGCGCCCGTCCCGACCTGGTGCGCCAGACTCTCGACAAGGCCCGCCGCGAGGGAGTGCTGGCGGCGGTCGAGGCCGTCCGGACGCGCCTGGCCGAGCCCATGGCGCTCGGCTACGCCTCCTCCGGAACCATCGTCGAGATCGGCGAAGGGATCGACGACCTCCAACCGGGGGATCGCGTGGCCTGCGCCGGCGGCGGTTACGCCGTGCACGGCCAATACGTCCTCGTCCCGCGGCTGCTGGTGGCGCGGCTCCCAGAGAGCGTCGGTTTCGAGTCCGGCGCCTTTGCCACATTGGCGGCCATCGCCCTCCACGGCCTGCGGCTGGCCGAAGTGCAGATCGGCGAGCGGGTGGCGGTGATCGGCCTGGGACTGATCGGCCAGCTGGCGGTTGCCCTGGCCCGCGGCGCCGGGGCCGAGGTGTTGGGGATCGATTTGCGTGCAGAGCGCGTGCGGCTGGCAGAGCGCACCGGGGCGCGCGGCTTCCTGCGGGAGGGCGCCGAGGCAGCGGTCCTGGCGGCCGGCGGCGGGATGGGAGTCGATGCCGTCCTGATCTGCGCCGACACGCCCGCCAGCGATCCGGTGCAGTTGGCGGCCGAGATCGCCCGCGATCGGGCAAAGGTCATCGCCGTCGGCGCCGTCGGGATGGACCTGCCGCGCAAGGCCTTCTACGAAAAAGAGCTGACCTTCATCGTCTCGCGCTCGTACGGTCCCGGGCGCTACGACCCGGATTACGAGGAAGGCGGCCTCGACTATCCGCTCGGCTACGTCCGGTGGACCGAGGGCCGTAACTTGCAGGTGGTCGTGGACCTGATGGGGCAGGGACGGCTCGACGTCGAGCCGCTGATCACCCATAGGCTGCCGCTGGAACGCGCCGCGGAAGCTTACCACCTGATCGCCCGCGACTCGAGCGCCTTGGGCGTCCTGCTCGATCATGGGTCGGCCGCAGCGATCGAGCAGGGTCGAACGGTTGTCCTCAGGTCGCGACCGGCCGCCGCCGCGCCGGTGCGGATCGGAGTCCTCGGCGCCGGTCGCTTCGCCCAGGGCGTTGTCCTTCCCTTATTGAAGGAAAGGAAGGGCGTCGCCTGTCTGGGGATCGCCTCGGCCCGCGGGCTGAGCGCCGCCGAAGCCGGAAAGCGATTCGGTTTCGCCTACGCCACCAGCGACCCCAACCGGGTCCTGAACGATCCTGATGTCAACACGGTCGCCGTGCTGACGCGCCACCATCTGCACGCTTCGCAGACCGCGGCGGCGCTGCGGGCCGGCAAGAATGTCTGGTGCGAAAAGCCTCTGGCGTTAAACCGCAACGATTTGAGCAGGGTGGCCGACGCCCTGGCGGCATCGTCGGGGCGGCTGACGGTCGGCTTCAACCGCCGCTTCGCGCCTCTGGCCCTGGAGCTAGGCCGCTTTCTCGGAGATGCGCCTGGGCCGTTGACGATGGCCTACCGCGTCAACGCCGGACCGCTCCCGCCGAACCACTGGCTGCTCGATCCCGAGCAGGGCGGAGGCCGAATCCTCGGCGAGGTCTGCCACTTCATCGATTTCCTGACGTTCCTGTGCCGCGCCACCCCGCGCAGGATTCAAGCCCGCAGTTCCGGCGGAGAAGATGTGGTGGTGACGATCGAGTTCGCCGGAGGATCGTTGGGGACGATCGTCTACGCCGTTCATGGCAGCCGCGCCTTCGGCAAGGAACGGGTCGAGGTGTTCGGAGGTGGCAAGACCGCCGTCCTCGACGACTTCCGCCGGCTGGAGCTGGTCAGCCAAGATACGCGGCGGACGGCGGTGCAGCGCTGGCGCGTCGACAAGGGCCACGCCGGGTTGTGGGCGGCCTTCCTTCACGCCATCGAGGCGGGCGTCGAGCCTCCGCTGGCCTACGCCGAACTGTTTGCGGTTGCCGAAGCGACCCTGGCGGCCGTCGACTCGCTGCGCAGCGGCGTGGCCATCGAGTTGGAACCAACGGCCTACGATGAGAGCCATAAGGGAGGCCGCAGGGTTGAGCGGCCGCCCTTCGCCGGATGACGGACCTCCAAACCAGGCTGCTCGCCATCCGCGAGCTCGGCCCCTCGGCCCTCTTCCCGTACGCAGCCTATCGACTTGGACTTGCGAGCGGCCTGATCCGACGGCGAACCCCTGCGCAGGACTGGCAGAACCGACCATTCGAAAGCTGGATCCGCAGCGGACTCCCGACGCCGCCCGGCGAGTACGCCGCCTACCGAGCCCGGTCGATCGGACCGCGCTTCTTCTTCGATGCCGCGGCCTCCGGACTGCCCTGGCTTTCGCGCGAACCGGCGCCGGAGGATCTGACGCGCGAGGCGGATGAGATCCTTGGCGGACGTTTCCGGCTTTTCGGCGGACCCGCGGTGGAGCTGGGATTCCCGCCGGACTGGCGCGCCTTTCCGCCACCGCTAGCCGACCGACCCCGGTTGGATTCCGACCGCCATTGGAGCGAAGTCCGCCTCGATGAGGGTGGCGTCGACGTGCGCCTGGTGTGGGAACTCTCCCGTTTCGGCTGGGTCTTTCCCATGGCGCGCGCCTATCGCTGGACCGGGGAGGCAAAGTACGCCGACGCCTGCTGGAGTCTGATCGACGACTGGCGCCGCACAAATCCGCCGAACCGCGGAGTCCACTGGGCATCGGCGCAGGAGGTCGGCCTGCGCATCTTGGCGCTGGCGTTCGCCGAGCGGGCGTTCTTTCCGGAGTGGAGTAAGAGGTCAGAGCGGCTGCAGCAGGTGGCCCAGATGGTAGGGTTCCACGCCGCCCGCATCCCGCCCACTCTCGACTACGCCCGGGCGCAGCGTAACAACCACCTCTTGAGCGAAGCGGCCGGGCTGTACACCGCCGGACTGTTGTATCCCGAATTGCGCGACAGCGATCGCTGGCGAAGCCTCGGGCGTCGACAGCTGGAGGCCGGTTTCGCTCGACAGATTTTTGAGGACGGCGGCTACGTCCAGCACTCGACGAACTACCAGGGCCTGGCGCTGTCTCTTGGGGTCTGGTCGGTGAGGTTGGCCGAGCTCAGCGGCGAAGAGTTCCCGCAAAGGATGCTCGAGGCCATCCGCCGCCTGACCCGGTCGCTGGCGGTGCAGGCGGATCGGGACAGCGGGCGGACGCCGAACTTCGGACCGGATGACGGCAGCCATCTCCTCCCCTTGTCCTCCGCAGAAACCAGAGATGTCCGGCCGATAACCGCAGCTGCTTCGCGCCTCGTTCTTGGGGAGTCCTGGGCTCGGGCAGGCCCGTGGGACGAGACTTCCGCATGGCTCGGCCTGGGGCAGGGAGTACGCACAGAAGGACCGCGCACGGATAGCCTCGCGGACACCGGCCTACATTTCCTGCAAGGGCGGGAGACACGCGGTTCGCTGCGCTGCGTTGAGTTCCATGAGCGACCGGGCCATTCCGATCAGCTCCATGTCGACCTGTGGTGGGGCGGAGAGCTCTTCGCCTTCGACCCGGGTTCCTATCTATACAACGGACCTCCGCCCTGGCAGGACGCCCTGGCGCGGGCCGGCGTGCATAACGCGCCGATGGTGGACGGCCGGGAACCGATGCAGCGCGCCGGGCGATTCCTGTGGGCGGGCCGCGCTCAGGGGCGCCTCGTCGGCCGTTGGGACGGCGACCATTTTCAGGCGGTGCGCGGCGAACACAACGGCTACCGGCGACTGGGCGTGACGTTGTCCCGCACGCTGGCACTGCTCGAAGAGCGAGCCTGGCTGGTGGCGGACGTGGCGCGGGGCGCGGGGCGCCGCCGGCTCACCGTCGGATGGAACCTCCCCGACGTCGCCTGGACCTGGTCTCCCGGAGAACTTCGCCTCTCGACCGATCGCGGCGAGTTGCGCCTGGGATGGGACGCGGGCGCGACTCGTGCGGGCCTGGCACGCGGCGGCAAGTGGCTCGCCGGAGAAGCACTGGATGGCCCGCTCGACCTGTGGGGGTGGACCTCGCCGAGGTACTCGGCGATAGCGCCGTGTTTGCGCCTCGAGCTCGAGGTGACCGGCAGCTGTCCGCTTGCTTTGCGAACCCGCCTTTCACCGGGTGGGGACTGGCCGGAGGCGATGGCGCGGGTCTGGGATGATCCCGCCTTGCTCGAACGCGGCCTGACCTTGCCGCGTCCGGAGAATCAAATACGATGAGCGCGGCGCTCTTTCCTCGCGGCGTGCCGATGGCCAAGCGCGGGTTCGATCTGCTGCTGACGATCCCGGGGCTGCTGCTGATCACGCCTCTGCTGGGGGCCCTGGTATTGATGATTCGATGGCGATTAGGACCCCCAGTCCTCTTCGAGCAGAGTCGTCCCGGCCTGCGAGGGGAGGGCTTCAAGCTCTACAAGTTCCGAACGATGAGCGAAGCGCGCGGCCCGGATGGCCGCCCACTACCGGACGAGGCCCGTTTGACCGGATTCGGCAGAATGCTGCGGTCTTTCAGCCTCGATGAGCTCCCGGAGCTTATCAACGTCCTGCGCGGCGAGATGAGTCTGGTGGGTCCTCGCCCGCTCCTGATGGCCTACCTCGAGCGGTACACGCCGGAACAGGCCCGGCGCCATGATGTGCTGCCGGGGATGACCGGTTGGGCTCAGGTCAATGGCCGCAACGCGATCACCTGGGAACAGCGGTTCGCCCTGGACGTGTGGTACGTCGACCACTGGTCGCTGGGCCTGGATGTGAAGATCCTGGTCATCACCCTGCTCAAAACGGTGCGCCGGGAAGGGGTCAGCCCGGCGGGCCAGGCAACCTCGGATGAATTCATGGGGTCAGCCGGAAAGAGAGGCTAGGCTGACTTGTGCGGGGATAACGGCAGCCTCTCCGCCATTCCGCACAGAATCTCGAGTGGTCCACATCTAGTCAATCGGGCCGTCAAGGCAGGGAACCACCCAGATGTAGCGGAGGCGCCGTGAACCTGTCCCGGCATTGGCGTTGACGGTCTGTGAGAAAGGCTTGCTCGCAAGGCTCTTCCCATGTACTATCCTGCTCTGGAAAGCCGAACCTCAGAACAGACGTGCTAAAGGAGGAAGGCCGTGAAGACGGAGCTCAGTTTCTACGACGTCAAGACGAAGGCCAAGTTCCCGAGCAGCGAATGGCGCATCGAGGTCAAGGAGTCGAAGGGCAAGATGCGCTACTTCGCCGTCACGAAGGTCCCGGGCCAGCCGCATGAAGCGTGGCTGATCGTCAAAGAGGATTTCGCCAAGGCGAACATGATGTAGGCCCCCGCTCTCTGCAGGAGTGAAGCAGGGGCGCAGCCTCCCGCAGGCGGGGCGGCTGCGCCCCTTTCGTCGCCCGCAGCAGCCCGGATGGTAGAATGCGGTCCCACGCCGGCCCGGGGGCCGTCCCGACGCGTGCACATCCTGCTCCTCCACCAGCTCTTCATCCGCCCTGACGATCCCGGCGGCACACGCCATTTCGAATTCTGCCAGGCCCTGGTCGATTTCGGCCACCGCGTGACGATCGTGGCCGGCCGGCGTAGTTATCTGACGGGGGAGATTGTCTCGCGCCAGCGCCGGGAAGCCGTCTCCCCCGGCCTGGAGATCATTCGGTGCGGGACGCTCGGCGGCGGGCAGCGCAGCTTCTTCTGGAGAGCGATCGGGTTCCTATGGTTCACCGCCACCTCGCTGGCGGCCGGCATGCGCCTGGGCGACGTCGATCTGGTTTGGGGGACCTCCCCGCCGCTGCTCCAGGTTGCTTCGGCCTGGGCCATCGCCCGGCTCCGGCGTGTCCCGCTGGTCTTCGAAGTACGCGATCTGTGGCCGGCGTTCGCCATCGCCGCCGGCGTCCTGCGTTCGCCGATCCTGATCCGATTGTCCGAGTGCCTCGAGAAGTTCCTCTACCGGAGGGCCGACCACCTGATCGTCAACTCTCCGGGCTTCGCGCCCCACTTGCGCCAGCGGGGCGTGGCGGAGTCGAAGATCACGCTGGTGCCGAACGGAGTCGATCCGGCCCTGTTCGACCCGGCGGACGACGGCCGGGCTTTCCGGGCCTCTCACGATCTGGAAGGGCGGTTCATCGTCCTGTATGCCGGCGCGCACGGTTTGTCGAATGACCTCGGCGTCGTTTTGGAGGCGGCCAAACTCGTGCACGGGGAGGCGCCGGTCGTCTTTGTCCTGGTGGGCGACGGCAAGGAGAAGCCGAGCTTGATGAGCCAAGCGGAGGCGATGGGCCTGGACAACGTGCGTTTCCTGCCGCCCGTACCCAAGGACGACATGCCGCAAGTTCTGGCCGCCGCCGATTGCGGCCTTGCCATCCTCAAACCGCTGCGCCTGTATGCCACAACCTACCCCAACAAAGTCTTCGACTACATGGCCGCCGGCCGCCCGGTGCTGCTGGCGATCGATGGAGTCATCCGACGGGTTATCGAAGAGGAACACGCCGGCGTGGCGGTCGTGCCGGGTGATCCGGCAGCGCTGGCCGCGGGGGTGCGGCGTCTAACGGCCGACCCGGCCGGGGCGCGACGGATGGGTGAACGCGGCCGATCCGCCGTCGAGCGCCGCTTCGATCGGGGCCGGCAGGCGGAGCTCCTGGAGGCCACCTTTCGACGTGTTGCGGAACAGCGCCGGAGCGGCCCATGACGCAGCCGACGTGGCGCCAACGCTTCGTCCGTTCGGTGTACGCCGATCAGAACGACTCGCCGGCGGTGCGGGCGGCGTTGGGCCGGCTCCTCCAGGAGCTGGGGCAAGGACGGGGTGTGAATGTCGGCGGTGGACCACGGCGGATCGACGATCGATTGGTCCATGTGGATTTCGTGCGCCATCCGGCCTGCGACTGCGCCGCCGACGCCCGCCGGCTTCCTTTCGCGACGGGGGTGTTCGATCTGGCGGTGTCACAGGAGACGGTCGAACACGTCGACGATCCCTTCCTGGCGGTGCGGGAGATCGTCCGCGTGGTGCGCCCCGGGGGAAAGATCTACCTGCAGGTGCCGTTCGTCATCGGCTATCACCCCGGCCCGCAAGACTATTGGCGCTTCACCCGCGAGGGCGTAGCCGTCTTGCTGCGTCAGGCGGGGATCCCGGCGGCCCAGATCGAAATTGCCGTCGGCCCGGGCTCGGGCTTCTATCGCATCGGGGTCGAGTTCCTGGCAGGGGTCGTCGGCCGGTTGGTGCCGTCGTTGTACCGGCCGGCGAAGGGCGTCGCCGCTCTGTTATGCTACCCGGTCAAGTGGCTCGACGGCTGGCTCGCCGGCGGGGCGGAGCGCGACCGCATCGCCGGCGGTTATCTGGCGGTCGCCACCAAACCTCATGCCCCCAGTTAATCTGCTCCTGATCAATGTCGGGCGGCGAGTCGAGCTGCTCCGCTTGTTCCGCAAGGCCTACGCCGAGCTGGGATTGAGCGGACACGTCCTGGCGACCGACGTCGATCCGCTGGCGCCGGCTCTGCAGGAGGCAGACGCCCATTTCCTCGTCCCGCGCGTCGATGACCCGGCGTTCATTCCGACGCTGACAAGCATCTGTCGCAGCGAGTCGGTTTCGCTGATCTTCCCGCTCATCGATCCGGCCATCCCGGTTCTGGCCGGGCGGCAGGCTGAGTTCGAGGCTGTCGGGGCGCGGTTGGCGGTCGTTCCGGCCGACGCGGCCGAGCGGACGCATGACAAGTGGAAGTTCAATCAGTGGCTGAGAACGATCGGGGTCCCGTCGCCGCCGACGTGGCTTCCCAGCGAACTGCCGGCCGATCCAGCTTTTCCGTTGTTCCTCAAGCCGCGCTTCGGCAGCGCCGGGAAGCAGGCCTACCGCGTCGAGAACGCCGAGGAATTGGCCTTCTACCTGCCGCGCGTGACCCAGCCGATCATCCAGGCGTTCGTCGCCGGCCCGGAGGTGACGAACGATGTGTTCTGCGGCCTGGATGGGGAAGTGTGGGCGGTCGTCTCCCGCCGTCGAATCGAAGTGCGGTGGGGGGAGGTCCACAAAGGTGTGACGGTGCGCGATCCGGCGTTGCTCGAAACCTGCGCCGCCATGGCGCGGGATCTGGCGGCGATCGGTCCGATCACGATCCAATGTCTGCTGCAGGCAGGCCGACCGCTCTTCACCGAGATTAACGCGCGCTTCGCCGGAGGGATGCCTCTGGCCGTGGCCGCCGGCGTGCCGGCCCCGCTGTGGTATCTCCAACAGGCGGCCGGCGACAAGGTCGCCGCGCCGCCGCTCGGCGCGTATCGCGAGGGCGTCTACCTGACGCGTTACGATGACTCCTTCTTCCTGGAAGGCGACGGCTATGAGCCGCTGGCGAGCGGTGGTTTTTGACCTGGACGACACGCTCTACCCCGAGCGTGAGTACGTGCGCGGCGGGTTCGAGGCCGTGGCGCGTTGGGCGTCCGAATCGCTGGGGGAGGAGCCGCAAGCCGTGTTCGAT